>Ga0209500_10000068_pt1 | contig 95174 bp, 114 predicted proteins | sample S_140212_EF_Meta_FD_187323 | JGI IMG/M metagenome (GOLD analysis project Ga0209500, IMG submission 187323) | Freshwater microbial communities from Lake Simoncouche, Canada to study carbon cycling - S_140212_EF_MetaG (SPAdes) (version 2) | ecosystem: Environmental > Aquatic > Freshwater > Lake ...
ACACTGGGAAGATGTCATCATTGATCTATCAGAAGAAGATCGTAAACTTTATGACTATGTACTCGACACTATCTTAAATGATGTTGACGATGACAAAGTTTTGTCTAGCATTCTTATGTTGCAATTAATATGTGACAACCCAGATCTTATCAACTTCTCTAATGGAGATTTTGCAGCAGAACTGAGAAGTAAGAAAGTCTTCACAGATAACAACAGCGCAAAACTTCAAAAGCTAAAAGATCTTCTATCAGAGATAGACGGCAAAGTTGTTGTTTTTAATATGTATAACGAGCTAGGTTCTGAACGTCTCTATCATTACATTTGCAACTGGGGATATAACGCAGTTCTCTATGATGGATCTGCAAGCGATAAGCAGAAGGCAGAAGATGCCTTCCGTAACGATCCCTCCGTCAAAGTCTTCGTATCTTCTGACAAAGGGTCAGACTCAATCAATCTAGAACAAGGGTCATCTGTTATTAATTATAATTTGCCATGGAAACATACAACGCTCATTCAAAGAGTAAACAGAATAAATCGCCTAACTTCAAATCATGACAATATCTATTATTATAACTTACTAATCGCAGATTCTATTGAAGATAGAAAGTTAGAGATCCTAGAGCAGAAGAAACAGCTTCAAGAGTCAATCTTCACTGGAACAATATCTGATCATGCAGATGCCCTTGAAGAGCTTTCCAGGAAGAACTTACACTACATCCTTACTGGCAGCAACTCTTAGACCCTTAAAGACTGCAGAGAAGCTGGGCTTCTGCTTGTACGTTGCAGAATTCGTAGAAGAAGCTACCTGAGCATTTGGATTAATTACTACAGGAGCAGCATACTCTGAGTCTTCTTCAATGTATTCATTGCGAATGGCATCATAAAGACGATCAATCTCTTTATTAGGAAGAATGAATCCCTTATTACCATACCTCATAACACGCTGAAGAGTTTTCTTGCCACTGTCAATGTTATGTACGCTTAGTGTTTTAGTAGCAAGATCAATAAAATAATTATAAGTACAGTAGAGTACTTCGCCATCCGTCGCACACATACAGATATTAAGGTCAAAAGAGAAGATAGTATGCTCAGGATTAGAAAAGGTTCTGAGTGGAAGATCATATGAGACTCCTTCTAGGACATAGATCTGAGAGATTGGTGAACTATCTAGCAGGGTCGCTCCCTTAGCTACCAGACAAGCAATGACTCTATCACGGACCTGTGAATCTACACAGTAGATATCAATATCTCTAGGAGTCTCATCTAGGAAGTAAGAGCGCATAGCACCACCAGCAATCCAGAACTTGCCCTTAAGCCAAGCTGGAAATAGGCGGAAGAAGTTCTCTTCAAAAAGACGAATACAGTCTTTAATAGACTCAGGGCAATCATCGTCTAAGTAGTATGCGTTAGCGAACATAGAAGAAGCGTATCATCGATACTCAACCCCGTCAACAACGCCTTACAATGCATTTCCAATAAAAAAGGCAATACCACCGTATTGCCCTTTCGATCTTATTTATAGCGGGGGCGGGATTTGAACCCGCGATAGTTCTTTAATAGCGAAACTCAGAGTCGAACTGAGAACTAAGCCTTATGAGGGCTTCGTGTTACCCTTACACCATTTCGCGACGTAAAAACATTATAACATACAATTTAACAAAGTCAAGCGGGCAGTGGGGTACGATCCCACAACCTCCTGCTTGGAAGGCAGGCGTTCTAGCCAATTGAACTATGCCCGCGAATATACGTTCTTTGTCTATGGCAATTTGCACAGACTAACTCACATTTTTTGAGTTCCTCGTATATTTTTTTTCTATTGCATCTTTCTATAAGTTTCCCTATGTCTGATTGTTTATCATAAAGATGATCCCAATCCATTTGCCAAGTATTGAATGTATTTTTGCAATCCGTACAAGGTTTTCTTTTTAATTCTCTTATCTCTTGCTTAATATTATCTTTATATTCTTTAGATTTATCTTTATATTTTTCTTTATTATTTAAATAATGTTCTCTGTGTATTAATTTTCTACACTCTTTACAATGAGAGCCACATCCATCTTTCTTAGTCTTACTTTTATGAAATTCATCAAATGTTTTTTCTTGCTTGCATTTTGGACATGTTTTCATATATATTATATAGAGATATTCCAACTTTTAAGGTAGGTTGGAAACCTGAGGTAATAGCCAGTATACGAAGCCCGCAAAAAATTAATAAGAAGCTCTATCAAGGACTTGAACCTTGCACTTATCCTTACAAGGGATATGTTTTGCCTGATAAACTAATAGAGCAAGCTCCGGGGGTATGAATCGAACATACGAATTTTGGGTTCAAAGCCCAACGATTAATACCAACATAATCTACCCCGGAATGTTATTTATTTTTTGTTGTATGTGCGTAAACTGTGTCCATCATTTTAAATACGGGAACAAAAGCTTTCTTAGATCCATCTCCATTGCATTCTGGGCAGTAATCATTATCTAGTTTCTCTTTGGAATAGAAACAATGATTCTTTGGACAAAACCAAATACCCCTGAAGACTTCTGACTGATAAAACTTTTGCCATTTTTCATCATCTGTCATATATCTATCCAGATTTCTTCAGATTGATTTTTCTTATTGTTTACTCTTCCCCATTCTTTTGCTGCAGCAATAGCCTGCTTCTCTGTATTGAAGGTTCCTATTGGACGCTTTGGAATGATTGTAGCAGAAGCTTGTATATAATAGGCATCTGCTTTCCATTGCCCTTCTCCTGTTTTATATATTCTAGCTTTCATAATCGGGATGACAGGATTCGAACCTGCGATTTTCGCGACCCAAACGCGACGGATTAGCCAAACTTTCCCACATCCCGATAAACTTATCTTACTGACTCTAGACTACATTCCTCTTCGCACTTATCACAACAATTACATTTCTGATCATCAGTATCGTCCATATCTTGCTTGGGGCAATAGTGGCGATAACCGTCTACTGGATAGCCACAGCTTTCACAAGGCTCTGTGTTAGACACTCTTGCTCTTCCTGAAGGAATTCCAATCGTTGCTATTTGCGGGCTTGTGTTCCTGGCTCCATGAGCGAATACGATCCCACTCCTTCACTCTATCACGTTGTCCCGAAGGTTGCAAGTCTTGACGAGACTTGTTTTTGTGCATTTGTTGAAAAGATGATTCAGTTGTCATTCATTAAGCCTTTCTTGCGTTCTTTTCCCTTGTGAGTAAGGGAGAAAGTAGGATTATCTCCCTCTACATCATTTTCATCAAAATAGACATGAACATCGCCTGATAAGATAAGATTGATAAGATCGACACCAATCTTCATCCTGTTGTGCCAGTTTAGCAGCTTCCAGATCTCATTGACGGTTGGAGATCCTGCCTCACGCATATTCATACTATCTATAAACCTTACAATAAGAAGCTCCTCTTCTTCAAGCTCTTTCTCAAGAGTACCTCTACGAAGAGCATTAATCGCTTCGGCAGATAAATCTATCTGAGAGTCTTCCTGAAACTCATCATCAGAAGCATATAGTTCAGAATCTTCATCTTCTTCAAAATAGGTCACTTACTATGCCTCTCTTTTAGTTTATCGATATTGAATTTTGCAACGTCTTCTAGACGGAAGTCTAGCTCACTGCATAGATTGGCTACATACCATAGCACATCCCCTAGATCTTCGTATAAGTTCTTGAGGCGATCATCAGGGAAGTCTGACCCATCTGATAGGTAACCCCTACGCAGACACTTCTTGACCTCTTCTGCGACCTCTCCGGCCTCTCCAGCGACTCCCAGAGCAAGGTAGGATGCAGCTACATCCTTGGGGTAGATTGCTGTTTCTTTTGCTTGTTGTTGATATTCATTTAGATTCATAATGGGAACGGTGGGAGTCGAACCCACATGGGCTTGCGCCCGACGCATTTTGAGTGCGTTCCGTAAACCAGTTCCGGCACGTTCCCAGGTGTGGGGTTGCCCCCACATCATACACTACTGCCAGTTGACGAAGGCTGCGATGTTCTTCACATAACGAAGACGCTGTGCAACCTGACCACCGTTACTCTGACTACCCTTTTCGCTTGAGGAAGTATTTCCCTCGACAGCATAGAAGGAAGTCTTCTCCTTATCGGCCCACTTGATGAAGAGTCCAATATGATCCGGTACCCCATCCTTCTGCCAATCGAACAGTACAACACTGCCCTTGACAGGAGTGGTCGTGATAGAAAGACCATTGCTCTTGGTCTGGGCATCACGAAGTACATTCGGGCAGTAAGAATATGTCTTACCCTTTACGAATGACTTTGATCCAGCCTGAACAGCACACCAAGTTACGAACATGGCACACCACGGACCATTGACTCCATACCATTTTGAGAACTCAACAATATTGCTCTCGGGCGGATCTTCAGCAACATTCAGCTTAGATAGACCGACATCTACAGCCTTTGCATACTTAGCACCTACATCGCCCTGAGCCTTCTTGTAGGCTTCAGCCCTCTTGAGCATATCCGGACCCTGCTGAGTATTGCAAAGAAGATAATCCTCAAATACCTGATCGTATAGTGAAGTTGCAGAAGCTTCGGTATAACCTAGCTCACGCTTTGCATTAACGATGGCTCCGGCAGTACGCTCACCGAACTCACCATCGATATCTCCACCATAGAACTTGGCCTTCTTTAAATTTTGCTGCGCCTTCTTTACTGCATCGCCCTTCATATTTGGCGACGTTAGCTTGAGGGGTGTTGTTGGCATTCATTCTCCTTTTGTTATTTACTAGATTAAGTAGACAGGGTGGGACTCGAACCCACATTTGACACTGCTTATAAGACAGCCGCCTCCACCATTGGGCTACCTGTCCAAGCATAGCTTTTACAATCCTATAAGCTTTGTCAATTCTTTAAATACCGGCACTTTTTCCCAGAGCAAGTGTTCAAAAGGAAAACCTAAGGTTGTTCCGATCCAGAACTGCCAAGTTAGAGTTAGGTTCCGGCACTTATGGTAGCACTTATGAAGGATCCCATCTGTATCTGAGTGGAAGTGCGATGACATGACTTCAGTATAGCAAAGACACATGTCCTGTCAAGAGGAAAGGGGGCTTTCGCCCCCTAACCTTGAAACTTTACTGAATGTTTACATTCAGGATGTTTGACGCAGAACATCGCCATAGGCTCTTGAAAGATCAAAGCCATCGGCAGGAGCAAGAGCGCCATTGTTAAGTTGACCCTTTTGATTAAATTCTGTAACAACAATCTTGCCAGCCGTATTGTCGATACCTTCATCTACAAGGGCATCGCTTAAGCCAAGATAAGCAGGTGTAGGATTATTGGGGTTTACGCCAATACCATCTGTATGAAAAACACCAGAGGCAGCAGTCTTTTTGTAGTTTTTCTGATCGTTAGTCATGATTCCTCTTTATATCTTAGATTTATTTACGGTTGTATAAGAAGCCTGGAAATCTGTAGCGCCATTGTCTGAGTCTGTTCTGAAGACTTTGGTCTGAACCTGGACATTGCGATCCTCCGCTGCGTAAGCAGCGCGAGCTACTTCATTATAGGTATTAACAGGTCTTGTCTCTGTATCAGTGTAGACAGTTCCGGTCTGCGCCGCAAAAGCGTAAGCACCTGGAATGTTTAGAACAAAAGATGATGAAGATGTAGCCATTAAGTATTCCTCCTATATTTTAAGCATAGGAAGATAGAAAGATAAAGGTACTAAGGCCCCTCCAAGGATCGAACTTGGGCTTGGGAGGTAGAAACTCCCCGTGATAATCCACTTCACTAAGGGGCCATGTTGGGGAGCTAGGCTCCCCGTATTACTTGATGTACTCTTTAAGTGTCTTAATTTTACCAAAAAGATGGCTTGAGCGTAGGTAATAACCGTCAAGAAGCCAGAACCAGTTGTCTTTGTGCTTATCTTCTGGCTTTGCTCCATAGAATGATGCATCACCATCAGTAATAACAACAACAGACGAAGGGTACTTGTTCTTGTACTTAGGCATAACAGTACTGCGGATATAGCTTTCAATGGGGCTAAATGAAGTACCCCCACTTTGGAACCTTGGATTGTCAAGATCCAGAGGCATAACTGAATCTGTAAACGTAATTACTTCTAGATGAATATTATCACGCGGGATTGAGCGAGCCAGGGTGATGAACTTTCTTGCCGTATCATCACCGATAGAACCCGATGTGTCAAGTGCCATAAAGATGACAGGCTTCTCACCGAACTTGTTCTGCTTGCTTACCTCCTTGACAGGCAGGATGACCTCTGGGAAGCCACCAAGCTTGCGAGGACGGCGATGATACGAAGGGCGAGGCTTCTTGCCACCCTTCATGTTAAAAATGTCTGGATCAAGCTCCTTGAGTAGATTGACCCAATTCATAGATACACCATTCACTTCAATGAACTTCTGGGCATCCATAGAACCAGTACCAGCGCCACTACCATGAATAGTTACATTACTCTTAGCATTGATATCATCTTTGATATCTTGAAGCTCAGAAGGAAGAATTGCATTACCAGCAATTTGTTCTAGAATCTTCTTTGCAAGTGAGTCCGGAACATGAATCCAGTCATGGCTATCAATATTCATGCCTGCACCCATCTGATCCACAATGTCCTGGGGGAGATCGTCATAGACTTGACCTACTGTCACATGGGCGCAGTTATACCCCACATTCTTCTGACCAGACATAAGTTGATCCATGATGTTCTGTGATGCATCAAATCCAGCTGAGATAAGGTAATCATTGATAACACAATCTGCTGCGATGTTAAATCTAACCTTATCAGAGAAGCGTGGAGCTAGATTAAGGTGATCTAGAATAATATGCATAGTCTCATGTGCAAGAACAAATGCGTAGTCCTCTACATCAAGCTGATCAGCGAAGTCAGGATTGAAAGCAAAGTAAAAATCATCACCTGCCTTTCCTGACTTCGCTGTTTCTATATCAGTCATAACACATGCAGTTGGAACAATATTGGTATCTACAGGCTTACCAATATTAAGAACATGGGTTACAAAGAATGCGAACTGAGAATCAAGAAGCCGAATTGCTTCGCTATATTTAGAACGGGACATTGGCATCCTTTACCAGATCTGTGTCCCAGTTACCAGAACGCGCACCCTTAGCAAGCACCTTCTCTAGAGAGATATACGCCTTGGTTCCCTTGGTGTTCTGATAGGCATTGCGGATCTGACTGCGCTTGCTGGACGAGAGTGAGTTGAAGTAACCCTCAAGGAGAGCAGGACTGAGGTTATCAAGGATCGGGCCGTAGGTCTTGATAAGAGTATCAGAACCGACAGCAGCACTCTTGAACACATCAATCACACTCTTATGAGTTTCAAGCTCATTTGGATTGGCATTGAGATATGAAGCAATTTCAGTTCTCTGACGAACAAGACCACCAGTAGTATACTGGAAATCCGCATTAGCGTTTGAACCGATTGTATCCTTGATAGTTTCAATACGCTTACCAGTAGCAACCTCAAGGTTATAAATAAGCTTCTGTACATCCAGATTGCTACCCGGAGGAAGAGCATACTTAACGGCCTGCTGATTCTTGGTAGCCATGTAGACAAGACCAATCTTCTCAAGGCGGCGAGGAGAAACATAATCCTTGAAGTCACGCTTCTTACGATTCTGCTCATCCCACCAATCCTTAAGAGCCTTCGCTACTTCCTTCGGCATCTTCTGACTCATGTACTGGACAGAGGGCTTCGGCTTCATTTCAATGAATGCATCGAAACGATCCATCAGAGCAGGATCAAGCTCCTCGACATTATAATCCTTGTCAGGAGGATTCATAGCTGCCCAGCAGCAACGTAGATTGGGGAGAGGCTCACCATTGATGGATCTGAACTGAATAATCTCAAAGACAGCATTGATAGTCTTTGAATCAGCACGATTGAACTCATCGAAGAAGATAAGCTCTGCCTCGTCTACTTCACGGGGACGAATCATCTTAAGGAAGTCAACACCATTCTCATCTTTCTGAGGAACAGGTACTCCAACAAGATCGGTATACGGATCAAGAGTCGCGCAAGAGTAGTACTTCACCTTGATGCCGCGTGATTTGGCTAGATCAAAGATAGATTGAGTTTTGCCTGTACCATGAAGACCGATGAGCATGATGTTCATGTTATTATCTAGGTACGTATCTGCCATTGGGATGAGATTTGAGTCCTGTGCCATTTGGCTACTTCCTTCCTTCAGTGATTGACATAGAGATACTGTAGCACGACCTGTTGCACCAATTGTAAAGACTTTGTAAACTCTAAACACGTTCAACAGTATGGGATGTTTCAGATGCCACTCTAGCATAGATACAAGGGGTTGACCAATGGCTTTCCCCATGCTATACTTATTTTTATAATATTTATATTTTTTTATCTGTTTATAATTAAATCTAATATATAATATATACATATGAATAATAATAATAACTGGAATCCATTAAATGATCTATGGGATTCTTATAATGAAAAATTAAAAGAAAATGAATTAAAAAATATATTTTCTTTAAAAGAAACAGATATTGATGCAATTTTTTGGCCTGAAGACCTTTTCATGGGAGAAGGTGAGCTTGAAGATGCCAAGCAGTTCATTGCAGAGCGCACACAAGAAATGATCCAAGTCATTCGTTATTACAAAGCTGTGCCTCCCGAGATGCTGTCATCGTATGTATTACGATCACTTATAGCTGGGATGTTGTGGCAACAAGACCGTATAGGTTAGCACTAACCAAGGCGTCTTGACGGTCATAGCGCATGGATGCTATGATTGCCGTCACATAGATTTTCTAGTAGCCAGAAAATATTTTTTTGGCTTTAGATAATGTCGCTAAGAAATCAAAACCGTCTTGATTATAAATAATGATAACTAAAAAAAGCAGAGAAGAAAAAGGATGGATTGTCGAAAATGAGTGACTGGGAGCCGTCGGGTCTAGGAAAGACTATCTTCACAGATAGATACGCGAGAAGCGAAGAAGAAACATGGCAAGAAGCCTGCAGAAGAGTTGCTGACCATGTTGCAAGTGCGGAACACAATGGCAAGTTTAGAAAGTATGCAGATAGATTTTATGATCAGCTAGTTAGCAACAAATTTAACCCAGGTGGTCGTATCTGGTACGGATGTGGTCGTCCTATGGCTCAGTTGCTTAATTGCTTCGTTCTTCCTACTACTGATTCAGCAGAAGGCTGGGGTCAGACTCTTAAGGAAGTTATTGTCGTTTCTAGCTCAATGGGTGGCATTGGTATCAATGTTTCTCCCATTCGTGGCAGAGGAACTCCTCTTAAGCGCAAGGGTGGAGTAGCCACTGGCGCTGTCAGTCTCATGCAGATGATCAATGGTGCAGGAGATGTTCTTGTTGGTGGAGGTGGGCGTCGTATGGCTCTCATGCTCTGTCTTGATATTAATCACCCAGACCTAGAAGAATTCCTGAATGTTAAGCTAGATCTCAATCAGCTTAATAATGCAAATGTCTCAGTTGTTCTTCCTTCAAATATTTCTACTGAAGATTTCCAACGTATGGTTGAGAATGGCGAAGAAATCGAAGTAAAATTCAATGGTATGCCAACTGGCAAGACCATCAATGCAAAGACTCTTTGGAATAAGCTTGTAGAGAATGCATGGAAATCAGGAGAACCTGGATTCCTAAATGGCTATGTTGCTAACAAGATGAACAATATTGCCTACTATGCTCCGCTTATTTCTACCAATCCTTGTGGAGAAATTTGGCTTGAGGCTTATGGTTGTTGCGACCTTGGCGCTCTTGTCCTTCCTCGTTTTGTTTCTAATGGAAAATTCAACTGGGATGAGTTTGATGAGAGCATCCGTCTAGGTGTTCGTTTCCTTGATGACGTTCTTACAGTCAATCATTACCCTCTACCTGAGATTGAGGAAAACTGTCAGAAGACTCGTCGTATCGGTCTAGGCGTTATGGGTCTTCATTCAATGCTTCTTGAGCTTGGTCTTAAGTACTCATCGAAAGAAGCTCATGAATTTGTAGACAAGCTGTTCTCGTTCATCAAGAATACTTCTTACGATGAAAGCACTATTCTCGCGGTAGAGAAGGGTCCGTTCCCTGCTTATAAGCCAGAATTCCTTGATGGTGGATTTGCAAAGACCCTTAAGCGCGGTCTTCGCAATAAAATTAAAGAGCATGGTATTCGTAACTGCGCTCTACTCACCATTGCTCCAACTGGTACAACAAGCATGGTTTCTGATGTTTCTTCAGGAATTGAACCTCTACCTGCGCCTGTCTACTGGAGAACCTATCTCAAGGCAACAGCAGATGGTCGCAAAGAGAAGCATCGTGACCTAGTGGTCCGCAAGGAATACCATGATTTCCCCGATATCATTGAAGGTGCTGCTGACCTTAGTCCACGCTCTCATTTTGAGATGCAGAAGATCGTTCAGTCTCACATTGACAATGCCGTAAGCAAGACTATTAATCTTCCCACAGATTACCCGATGGAAGAGCTTGCTGACATCTGGCTTGAGTACCTACCTCACATGAAGGGATCTACCTTCTATCGCTGGGGTACGAGAGAGGACGAGCCGATTAAGCCTGTAAAGATCGAAGATGCTCAGGCTGTCATTGCGGAGAACCAAGCTAATGTAGTCTACGACTTCGATGTTGATACTCAGGCTATGCTTGATCTCGCTTGTGTCGGTGGAGTTTGTGATGTTCCTGTAAAATGGGCAGAAGAAGCCGCTTCAATTTCTTGACACGCTGGCTAAATGATGGTAGAGTGGAGACTGTGGAATATACTCTCTGCTCTACCATCACTAAGCCTAAGAATATTGCCTATGCATCTACCAAGGGTACAGAGGTATATTCTGTTGCCCTGTCTACGCCAGTAAATGGATCCTCTTGCACCTGCAGGGGGTTTGTTTTTGGCGATGTCTGCAAACACATCAAAGATGCAGAGAATACTAGATGCAGGTTCATTCATAAGGGCGATACAGATCTAACGGCTTGTCCGTTGTGTGGTGCAGAATTGGACTATTGGGAAGAGGATGTTAAATTTATATGAGCGATATGAGTAAAGTTATTAGTGAGTATTTTGAAATAGATTCAGATATCAAGCGTCTTACTGTCATTAAAGAATCTCTAAGACAAGATATTAATAATATCGCTAAACAAGAATGGGAAAAGAGTGACTCAGACAAAAGCATTAAGCATGTCCATATTCCCAATTCATTCTTAGACACACAAGAAAAAGTTATTAAGCATATTGAAGATAACTTTATTACCTGGAATGTAATGGATTGTATTCAAGAAGACGATGGATATTCTGTTTTCTTAGAAAAGAAGCCTGAATACTGTGCCTATAAGTTTGAAGATGAAAACTTTACAGTTCGTAAAGACATTACTCATGGGACTCCCAAAATTAACTGGGACTCATTATCTCTTGAATACCCGGAAGTTGCAAAGCAAATTAGTAGAGTAAATACAGTAGAGACTCTTTCAGTAGATGAAGAAGAGTTTAAAAAGTTTATAGATGAGAGTCAAGATGCCATCTCTATAATTGAAAGGCATCTTATTGAGGTAAGCCCTACTTCAAGGGTCATTGTAAGGAAGGTTAAGAAATGAGAATTGTCTTACTTGGTCCAGAGGACTGTGGCAAGAAGGCATTTGCAAAATCCCTCAAGAGAAGGTATCCTTCTCTGTCTATCGCTCCAGGGCCAGAAGACTTCTATAACAGGATCTTCCCTAGCAAAGAGAAGATGCCTGCATTAGGATTCTTATCTGATTATAGATCAGAAATACTTCTTGCGTCATATCGTGCTTGTCATATGGTTAAAAATGACAATATGATCTACACACACAGTGTTTTAGATAATCTCGCATACGCTCTATCTATCGTGTCATTGAAGATCCAGAATGATACAATAGACGAACAATGGACAGAAGCTTTCAAATGGATGCCATATTTAGTAAGAGACTCGCTTATGGCAGATCTTGTTATCACTTTTAATAAAAAAGAAGATGATGAGCTTTTGAGTTTGTTTAATCAGAACCTTAAATTTATTGTTGACAATTATTCTTTATATGCAATAGATAATACAGATATCAAAACTATACATAGAATATTAGACTCTAAGTTTGGAAGGACAAATGAAAGCACTAACTCAGGAACAGGTAAAAAGAAATCTAGTTGACAAGATCGACAATGAGACTCTTCGTCGCATAAAATCTATCCACCCAGACATTGATAAATGTCCTACGTGTGAAGGTCGCGGTAAATACGTTTTTGAGTCAAAGACTCGTACATGTAATTGTGATTATCAGAAGCTCCTGCAGAAGCATTACTATGCTGCTAATATCGGCAGAGCTTACCATACTCTATGTATTGATCATTTTATCTCTGATGAGTCTGAATTACTAAAGTCTTCTGTAAATAAGTATACTGAGGACTGGAAGAATAATCGTCATTTTGGTCATGGCATCACCTTCAATGGTAATGTTGGCACAGGTAAAACTTTTGCTATGTCGCTAATCCTCAAGGAACTTGTCAAGCGTGGATATCGTGTCCATTTTATGACATTCGATGACATTATCAATACATTCGGTGCAGCATGGAATAATGACGAAGCAAAGCATTTAAATATGAAGTTACGTTCTGTTGATATTCTTGGTATTGATGAGCTAAAAACGGATGCCCGTAATTCATCTGGATTCCTTTCTACAGTCGCAGAATCTATTATTCGCCATCGTGCAGTCAATCTACTACCAACTTTGATTACAACGAACTTGACACCGACAGAAGAAGCAGCTACATTCACTAAGGCGTTTTCCCTATTGTCTGCGCTCAATGTTAGAGTAGAGACTGAGGGCTATGATATCCGTGGTAAAGAAGTTCGTGAAAGAGAACACGACATGAAAAGGAAAAATGAGCGTAGAGCCGTTTGTTAGCGTTATGAATCTTGAAGAAGAGCTAGTCAAGCATCTTCTTATTAAAGATAGCCTTGAGAAGGTTGTTAAGGATGGTCTTAGTGACCACATTCTTATTCTTCCAAAGGTAAAGAGTGCTGTTGCTTTTGCAAAGCATTATTACAATGAGTCAACAACTGCTCCAACAGCTGAAGTTTTTAATACAGAGTTTCCTGATCATGCTTTTGATCTTGTCGATCCAGAGTCATCTATCGACTGGGTTATTGAAAAACTTCGTAATCGTTATAGAAAATCTGAGATTTGGGATCTTACTCTAAAGCTTGCTGATCATTGGAAGGCTGATCAAGTCGATGAGGCTATTGGTCTTCTACGAAATACAACTGTAGAGATTGAGAAGAACACTCTTTCTCATACTAATACATGGAGTACCGGTGACCATAAGATGTTCATCGGGATGATTCAGGATGAGATCATTCACAATAAGTATAAGGGGTACTCAGTAGGTTTTTCTCAAATCGACAAGTACACTGGTGGACTTAAGCCTGGATATCTTGCTTTCCTTGCTGCACGACCAAAGAGGATGAAGTCATTCTTTCTTATTCAGTCTTTTATTGAACAAATCAAGCAGGGTCATACTCCAGTATTCTTCACTCTAGAGCTTACTCACAAAGAAATCATGAGTAGATTCATGTGCATGGTTAGTGGTTATCCTTGGGATAAGGCGCAGCGTGGAGAGTTTAGTTCTTCCAAAGATTGGGATATGATTGAAAAGACTTGGCTTAATTTCACCGAGGAGTATGGTAAAGCTTTTGTAATTCAGCCGAAGGCAGATGAGAGATCAGTTTCTCAGCTTATGCTTCTAGCAGAAAAGAATGACTGTGACTCTATCTTCATCTCACAGCTTAAGTATATTACTCCTGTTAAAAATTACTACAACAGTCATGAACAATATGCAGAGATTGTTATTGATCTAAAGAATCAAGCAGTTAAGACTGGAAGCGAAAGACCTATCTATGTCGAGGCTCAATTCAATCGTGAGGCTCAGAGCGTTAAGGAACTCCAAGACCTTGACTTAGCACAGCTTGGCCTTACAGACGCCATTGGTCAGACCGCAGACGTTGTCTACAGTATTGTTCAGAGTCAGGATATGTATAACTCAGGAGTCGCAGAGATGGGTATTGTTGAAGCTCGTAACCATGGCAAAACTTCATGGATGTTTCAAAGCGAATTCAAAAAGAACACTTATCTCAAATGCCTGGGCCTAAAAGAACTATATGGCGCTTAATACAGAAAAGCTTAGTAGAATATCTAGTTTTGATCTAGCAGCCCTAAAAGCTGCTAGTGTCGATGCAAAGGAGATTCTTGAGACACTAGGCATGAGTATTGTTCAGGTTGGAAGTGACGAAATCATTTGTCATTGTCCTTTTGCTGAAAATCACAAGAATGGAGACAAAACTCCAAGCTTTAGTTTTAACACAGAGAAGATGGTGTATAACTGTTTCACTTGTGGTGGCGGTACCTTAATCTCTCTGATTAAGTATCTACAGGGTTGGGATGATTCTCAGGTAGAGAAGTGGGTTCTTGAACATGCAAGCAGCGTCAGTGAAGATAGAGATCTCAGAGATGAGGTTAATAAACGTCTTATCAAGGAAGAAGATGTTGCTACAAGTTTCCCACAATCTATTCTTACATCATTCAATGGATTCCATCCATACTTAGATCAAAGAGGGCTTTCTAAAGAAGTGTGTTCTAAAATGAGGATTGGGTATGATGAAGCTCATAGTGGAATTACCATCCCTCACTTCTTCAATAACAAACTTGTCGGATGGCAAACTCGTCATTTAATCCAAGATTCTAATGGCAAATTTCTTTGTCAGAAATGCCCTGATAGCAGAGTTCCCAAGTACACAAATACGCATGGATTCCCTAAGAAGAATACTCTGTATAATTACTCTAACGCTCTCGACAACTGTCGAGTAACAGGCGAAGAGATTATAGTAGTTGAATCACCTATGACTGCTCTTAAGCTAATGACTCTTGGATACAACTCAGTCGTTGCTACATTTGGATCATGGTCAAAAGAGCAAATGTTCTCTCTGATAGGCTGTCTACAAGGAGTCATCCTTTGGCCCGATTCAGACAAGGCAGGAGATGCAAACGTAAGAAGAGTCATTCCAATCTTGACTCAATTTGTACCAGTAAAGGTCGCTCCAATTCTAGATAAAGAAAAGGGTGATCCTGGTGATCTTGATAAAGAAGAAGTTGCGGAATACTTAAAATACTGCTATAGTCCATTCACAGTTATAGTAGAAAAGAATTTATTAAATTTAAAGGAGGCTAAGATGAGTTTTCAAAAGTTTGGAGATAAAGAAAAGATTGTTCCCCTTGACAACGAGGAGCAGCTTGTGGTACAATCACATGTAGTGAAGACGGGTAAAGCGGTTCAAGACTTTACCGATGAAGAGAGAGATTCTCTACATGTCGATCTTGACAACACGGAATAAAACAAATACAAAACGGACATAAAGGAGCAATACTATGGCAATGGGTGAACTTAGAGCAGGCAAGGATCTAATCAAGAAGTCTGCTGAACCGGGTTCTCGCAAGGGAAACAACGGAGGCTATACTCCGTTCATTGGATGGAAGCCGGATGAAGTAAAGTCGCTATTTTTCATTACACCCATTGATGAGGTACCGAAAGTCCTCATGCATGAGTTTGTTCGTAAGACTGTCGTTGACAGTAACGGTGTTCGTAAAGAGCGCTGGCTTACGTTCATGTGCCGCAAGGATCCGGCATGGCGTACAGAGAGTAACAATTCTTGCTCGCTCTGTGACGATATTGGTCACAAGGCAACAGAGAAGTTCGTTGCTCTTGCCGCAGAAGTAGATTCTACTTACGATGGAAAGCGTCTTCAGGGTGTAAAGATTAAGTTTAACCCTGGGGTCGATAAGGACGGAAACGAAGTGGACTATCCCGCTTTTGGTCTAGTCGTTAAGGGTCCCAAGTTCTTCGGTACTCTTGTCGCCCATGATGCAAAGCGTGATGTTAGTGAACTCTGTTGGGAGATCACTAGAGAAGGTGCTGACCTTAAGACTCAGTATATCTTCTATCCGCTAGATGAAAAGCCAGATCTTAGTGAAGTCGAGGAAGCTATCCCCAACCTCAATGACATTCTCGCTTATCTTGGTTCGCAAGAAAAGTACGACAATGATCTAGAAGGCGTAACTGCCGAAGATCAGCCTGCAAGGTTCGGAGAAAAGGCGGCAGCGAAGAAAACTGTTCCTGCTGATTCCCCAGATCTCGCATTCGATCAGTTGAAGAAGCAACTTGATTCTAAAGTAGAATCATATAGTTAGAGAAAGTGGGGCGGCGAAAGCCGCCCCATCTTCTTCTTGCTTTGCAAACTTCTATCTGATAGGCTGGTACCATGATCGTACCACTACATAATCATTCAATGTACTCTCGACTTGACGGTTTATCTACTGTCAAAGAGATTGCTCAGAGAGCGCAAGATCTTAATATTTCTGCTATTGGTTTAACTGACCATGATGTAGTTAGCGGTCATATTGATTTCTATAGAGCGATGCGTAATGCTGACATCAAGCCTCTTCTTGGTGTCGAAACGTATCAGGCTTCTGCGTCTCGTCTTGTTAATGCTGGTTCTCTGAATGAGAAAGGCACGAAGAATAAGATTGAGAACTTCCATCTCATCCTTCTTGCTCAAAGTAATACTGGCCTAAAGAATCTTTGGCGCATGAATACAGAGGCACATCGTTCTGGCTTCTACTACAATGGCCGCGTAGATTGGGATCTACTCAGTAAATTTAATGAAGGAATTATCTGCACATCTGCATGTGCATCAGGACTACTATCATCATACATTCGTCAGGAGAAAGATTATGAAGAGATCCTTAAGAAGTACATTAGCATCTTTGGTGATCGGTTTTACATTGAGCTATCTACTTATTCGGGTGATTTCCAAAAAGACATTAACAAAGAGCTAGTCTCACTTTCAAAGAGATGGGGCATCCCTACTGTATATGGCAACGACGCTCACTATGCCTTCCCTGAGCAGTATGACCTACATGAGGCAATTCTTGCCGTACAGTATAACCAGAAGCTCTCAGAACTAAAAGAGCCTCATCATGAGCCATGTCTTTACATCATGGATGAAGATGATGTTCGTAAGCATCTTAGTTATCTAGACGATAGTATCGTTAATGATGCTATTGCTAATACTGTATTAATTGCAGATAGTTGCAATGTAGAACTTCCTGCTATCAAGGATCGTACCCCTGCGTTTATTCCAGACAAGAAATGGCAGAACAGTTGGGATATGTTCTTTGATCTAGTCAAGGATGGATACCAGGAAAAAGTCGTGGATAAGGGCAAGCATTCTGAGATTTACTTTGAGCGCCTTCAAAAGGAGCTTTCTGTTATTAAGAATGCAAATCTTTATGACTACTTCCTCATTGTCCGCGACTACATTGAGAATGCTCGTAAGCAAGGGATCGTTACTGGTCCTGGCCGTGGATCAATCGGTGGATCACTCGTTGCCTATCTTGTAGGAATTACTTCAATTGACTCAGTCCAGTATGGATTGATCTTTGAGCGTTTCTATAACAAGGGCCGTGTAAAGTCTAAGCCAGATATTGATACAGACTTCTCTACTAAGGGTAGAGACAAAGTTAAGAGCTACGTATCAAATAAATATGGAGCTAAGTACGTATCTGATCTTGGTACTACTATCGGTCTAAAGAGTAAGGGTGCTATCAACGACGTAGGTCGTGTGCTTGGTATTCCCATTCCTGAAGTCCGTGCTATCGCCTCAATCATTGATCGTACTATTGTTGCAGGCATCCAGGCAGACTGGGATACGATCAATGATGAAGTCGGAAAAGATCTTGCTCCCTACCGTCAGAAGTACCCTCAGATGTTTGAGTGGGCTGAACGTCTCTTTGATCACATCCGTGGGTACGGTGTACACGCTTCTGGCGTCATCATCGGTGACGATGAGCTAGATGGCATCTTCCCAATGCGTTGGGTCACCAAAGATAAAAAGCTTGTGACTCAGTGGCCCATGGAGATTGCTGAAGAGTTTGGATATATGAAGATGGATTTCCTTGGTCTTCGTACTCTCGACACTCTAGAAGAAGTAAATAGCATTCTCAAAGAGAGTGGCAAGGAGGTTATTGATTATGACTCCTTGCATGATATGGAATTTCCTGAAGAAATGTGGACTCTTCTTGATAAGGGTCTTTCTGTAGGCTTGTTCCAGATTGAAGACGGAATCGCCAAGGGTCTTGTCAAGAAGATGAAGTGTCGCAATATTGAAGACCTCATTGACTTCCTTGCTCTTAACCGCCCAGGCCCGGATGTAGAGGCTTACATGAATGGTCGCAATGGCGGTATGGTGACCTACGCAAACCCACTCATTGAGAATGTAACCCGTAGCACATATGGAATGTTCCTATTTCAGGAGCAGATTATTGAGTTCATGCAGCAGCTTGGGTACTCACTTGATCAGGCGGATAACTTCCGCTCTGTCATGGGAAAGAAGAAGGTCAGTGAGATCAACAAAGAGAAGGATCTATTCTTTTCCAAGTCTAAGGACTTTATGTCTGATGATCAGGCATATAAGATCTGGAACATGATCGAGAACTTCTCCAAGTATGGATTCAATAAAAGCCATGCTGTAGGTTACGCCATCATTCTTCTTTGCACACTCTATGCTAAGTGGGCATATCCAGCAGAATTTATTCTCGCTGGCATTAGAACCGTAGACAAGCCGCAGATTAAACGCTTCCTAGGAGAAGCCCGTCGTATGGGCATCAATGTCTATCCTCCAGATATTAATGAATCAGAAAATAAAACTATCATCAAGAATGACGCGATTAGATTCGGATTCTCTGATATCAAGTACTTCAGTGATACTTCTGCAAGATGGATTCTTCAGAATCGTCCGTTTACCAGCATGAGTGATCTTTTAGAGAAGATTCAGGAAAAGAAGATCACTCTTCCTAACGGTGTTCGTCGTGTTGTCCTTACAAGCAAGCATATTGATATCCTCACAAAAATCGGTGCTTTGAATAGTGTTGAGGGTGTTGAGATTACGGTTGATGAAGATGAAAGAATTTTGGCAGAAGAAGAGTATATAGGTATTGCTTTTTCTGATAAAACTGCTAGAATTTTAGAACAGTATGGAGATGAGATCACCGACCATTGCACAGCAATTTCTGCAATCGAAGATCCAGGTATGTATCTCATTGCTGGCGCTATTTTTAAGATTGAAGAAAAGATCACAAAGACAGGTAAAGAATATATCAAGATCTATATTAGAGACATTGAAGATCAAGAAATTGAAATTTTTGTTTGGAACAATGAAAGAGAACGATTCCAGTTTATGTGGAGAAGAAATGTCGTTGGCATCTTCTCAATTAAAAAGACTGAGATGGGTTTTACATTGAAAGATGCGAAGACGCTATTTGACAAGGAGAGTAGATGAGTAAGAGCTTTAGATCAGCAACGGAGATACCCCCAATGAATGTACTACCAACAGGAATTGCAAATTTAGATTTTGCTACAAGAGTAGGTGGAATTCCCACTGGTACACAAGTGGAGATTTTTGGTCGTGAGGCTGTAGGTAAATCTCTCATGGCCTACTACATGATTGCCGAAGCACAACGCAGAGGCCACAAGGTCGCTTACATCGATCTAGAAGGCACCTTTGAGCCTAAGTGGGCAAAGTATACATCAAAGCTTTCATTAAAAGATTTAGATATGGCAGATCCGCTTCCTGGTCAGGAAGCTGTTGCCACATTAGATGAAGCTGTGAAGAGCAATGAGTACCGTTTAATTATCTTTGATTCACTTGGTTGCATGGTTGATGATACTGAGAAAGATATTACAAAGATGCGTGTAGGTGGCACTTCTCTTCTCATCTCTCATATGGTGAATAATGTAAATCCCTATGTGCGTCAGAACAATTGCATCGTGGTCTACATTAATCAAGCGCGTGAGTCATTCAACTCGTATGGTGTCTCTGGCTCTCAGGAAGAGGCTCCAGGCGGTCGCGCCAAGCGCCACATGTGTTCCATTAGAATCCATCTAAGACCCGGTGAGCCTTTAAATCATAAGGGTGAAAAGATTGGCTTCCGTGTTAAGGCGAAGATTATCAAGAACAAGGTTGGTACTCCGAATCAGACTGCAAGCTGGAATGTGTGGAATCAACCAGATCCAGTTAATGGTGTTTTGGGCATTGATCTTATCCAAGATATTATTGACACCTCATTGAATGAGGGGATCATTAAGAGAAGTGGAGCTTGGTACTCACACGGCCTATTTGGTGAGAAGCCTCTACAAGGCACTGAGGCAGTATTCAATTTCCTCTCTAGCCATCCTGAAGGGATAGTCACTCTTAAGCAGGAGGTCCTTGATCTTGCGAAAGAAGTCTACTCAGAGGAAGTTAATGGAGAATAACTGCGATCATACCTGGATGCATTTCAAATCTGCAGAACCGTCAACTAAAAAGATCTACTTGACCTTCTACTGTCAGAAATGCCTTCTCCTTCGTTTTGAATCATATACGGATGGGATAAGGGATGGAAGCAAAGAGTACAACTGATATGGGGAGGGAGTTTGAGCTTGAATTAGTCAGAGTCCTTTCTTTTGACAAAGCAAGAAGATCTCCATCTAGTGGAGCATCATTCCATGACAATATTGATGTAACTTCAGAACATTTTGTCATTGAAGCGGAAGCTACTGAGAAAAAAAGTTATTCAGTCAAATTGTCATTTTGGGATGAAGTCAGACATAAAGCTTACAATAATAAAAAACCCCTGATTGCATTTAGATTTCGTGACACTAAAAACCCAAGAAAGTCTGTAGACCTTATTGCAATGGATAAGAATGACTTCGTAGAATTAATGGAGAAGATATATGGAAGACCTTGAAGAGTTTTTTAATGCAGTAACGGAGGATGACCAGTCATTCAGAGATGTCTCCATGTTCTTTTTAACTATGTTTGTTAATAGAAATTTACTAAAAATGCATTGGGATATGAGTACCCAATCTTTTGCTTTTACTGTAAATGAATTACAAGAGCAAGAAGATGAAGAAGAAGATCTTATGGAAGTTGATCCAGACGATATTCTCAGAAGAATGCTAAACAGAAAGAAAAGGAAATAATGGACTCAACTAAACTAATTAAATCTTTATCTAGTAAGAATCAAATTCTTGTTCCTCACATTCATCGTTTCCTTGCAGAAGCAGACCTCCCTGCTCAATGGATAATCAAGATTGCAAATCAAAAAGAGAAGCGTGAGTATGGTGAAGCAGATATTCGCTTTAGTCCAAGCTCAGATACCCTCACTTCAGTAGAGGATCTTGTTAGTAAATATACTGATGGGAAGCCTTATGATCCAATCAGTCCTAACATGAGAATGACCTTTGACATTGGAACCATGTGGCATGAGTACCTTCAGAATATTATTAAGGCCATGAACTTTGTTCCAGATGAAGGTGTTGAGAAATATTTCATTAAGAAGATTGAGAGGCCAGCAGGCATTGCTTATACTTCAGGACTAGGTGACTTAGTCGGAGTAAATATTCCAGGTCATGGATCTTGGCTTGTAGATATCAAGACAATGAATAAAAGAAGTTTTGATAATCCTCCTACAGACCTAATGCAGAAATATACTGCTCAGATTAATTTGTATGGAGATTGGTTTGGATATGATAAGCTAATGATCCTTGCTGTCTCAAAAGATTCTCCACATGATTTTAAAGAGCTTATTACTCCATCTAATCCATACTTAGTAAATGAAATCTATGATAGATGGGTTGAAGCATATGGTAAGATCAAAGAATGGCAGAATGGCAATTGCAGGAGCAATGATTTTACATTTAATTAATATTATGTTATAATATGTTTTATGAAAGTATTATCAATAGATCCAGGCAATCAACGCATGGGTCTTGCTTCTTTGAATCAAGACAAAGATGGAGTCATACACTTAGGACCATGTAGTTTAATTTTAAATCCTAAAGACGAAAGTATTCCATTTAATAAGTATTTAAATAGGGGGATAGCTCAGATTTGTGAGCTATTCCCCCTTATGCTTCATAAGGTCCAACCCGACTTTATAACTAGCGAGACTGTTCCCGTAGGTAGATTAGGCTCCAATACAGAGCTTGTCGTTGCTTCAATCACCGTATGCAAGGTGATCGCTTGGCAATGGGGAGTAGATTGGTATGACATTGCTGCCAATACTGTGAAGAAGCAAGTTACCGATGACGGTAGAGCCACAAAGTCTAAAGTAAAGCACGCAGTTATAAAACAATTTCCTTCTGTTTTAAAGCAGAATGATGAATACAAGGAACAGCAGAAAAAGGAAGGGTTAAAGCCAGAGGGTTTTCCTCAGGATCTTTACGATGCAATTGCCATCGGATGGGCAGGCTTAATTAAATATGGAAACCAAGAACAGAAAGGGAACTGATTCTAGATTTATCCCTCATCGTGTTTTGAGGGAAGTGTATAGACACTATATAGATTTTCAGGATTATTATCAACGCACAGGCAATGATATTATTGAATACAAAGGATATGTTATTTCCTTTGTTGATCTTAAGGGAAGCTTGTCTCAACTCTCTAAGAGAAAAAGAGAAGCGTTCTTCTATAATGTCATATTAGATAAGAAACAAGAAGATGTCGCAAAGATCATGAATGTCACCACTGTTACTGTGGGGCAGTATGTTGAAGCTGCTTGTATTATTCTTGCAAAGAAGTATTTTCCAGAGCTAGAAGAACAATCTCCAAAGGGCAGAAAGCCCAAGCAGCACTATAAAAATGATGATTTGGACACTTAATTAATAATGTGGTATAGAAGACAACAAAAACCTGCAGATTATGCTGACTTTTCAGAAAAAGAAACATATACCTCTACTGAGCTAGAAGCATTTGCAAGCGCTCTCCTAAAGAAAGACAGAAGAGATAGCGGACACGACCATGATATTCTTTTTGAAGAACAGCTTTACAATAAGTCAAAAAGAGAAATCATGGTAGATGCTTTTGATATTGATGGGACATTAACAAATATCATGCAGGATAAAGATAAGCCCGGTATTTACAAAGGTGATGGACAGAAGATGTATAACCGTTCACACCCACAAGGAAGAAAAGTAAATACCGAAGACTCCCGTAAAAATCGCGGGAGTAGCTACTACAAGAACTAAAATTATGACTAATCAACCAGCTAAAAGAGGCAGACCTAAAAAGTCAGTAGATCCAAGTGCAGATCTAGCCGCAATCAAAGATACTCTTCCTGTAAGAGAACCTCGTTGTAAAATATGTCAGAGTCCTGTCCGTGATCGTATTGAAAGACTTGCTGCTGCTGGCTATGGGGCGACCTCAATAGCAGAAGAGATTATGGGCATAGACCCAAAGCTTTCCACAAATCTTGATACTCTTAGAAAAAATATTGATAGACATGTTAATTCTCACTTACGTATTAGAGAAAAAGCAATCCGTCGTATATTAGAGAATCGTGCAAAGCAGCAAGGAATCTTGATGGAGAATGTTGAGACAGCTTTTATTGATGATAAGAGCTTACTTGATATTCTCGTAAGACAAGCTACTGAGCAAGCTGGTGACTCTAATTTCCGTGTTCATATGAAGGATGCTCTTGAGGCAATTAAGATCAAGAAGGACATTGAGTCATCTGAATTCTCAGAACAAATTAAGGTTATGGAAAAACAGCTATGGGCTATCTCCCAGGCTGTTAAAGATGTTATTCCAGAAGAGCTTTATGCAAAGCTAACATCAAGAGCAAGACAACTATTTGAAGGTGACCTTATTGATCTTCCGTATAAAGAAGAGGCCACTGCTATATCATTTAAGGAGATTGAAGAATGAAAGATTTAATTGAAGTAACAAAAGAAGAAAAAGTTGCAATCTACAAGCTAACTGAATACCTTAGTTATAAGTGGTCGCACAAGACAGCCAATAGAGCAAATCTACAAGAGTTCGCCTATGAAGCATCAAGCCGTTATGCAGAGCTAGGTTATATCGTAAATGTTGATATTACTCCAGCACTAGTCGGTGTTGGTCGTCCAGATATTTCTATCGTGGGTAAGATCAATAACTTAGAAACAGACCATGACCGTATTCGTTATGATGTTAAAAAAGAATATAAGGAAAAAGGTAAGTTGTAATCAATGGCGTCTAAGCAATCCTCTGCAGATAAAATTAAGGTTCCAGACCTGCTCAGTATGTTTGAGTCCCAACTTGTCAAGCGCAAGGTGGGTATTGTGGAGTTTGCTCATTCACCAGAATTCTGTGGTAAGCCTCTCTACCCTCGACAAAGAACTCTTTTAAAGCTTATCTTTCTAGAAGATCTAGACAGTTATGATAAAAAAGTTATTGATGAATGGATTAAATCATCAAAAGAGGGTGGAGAGGTTACCATTTCTCCTGGCATATATGACAGATATGATTATCTAAGGGATCTTAACTTTCCTCATTTCCGTCAGATCCAATTAGTTGGTGGACGCCGTTCTAGCAAGGGCCATATAACTGGCCTAGCTACAGCAAAGAAAATCTATGACCTTACTCTCATTGATAATGTTGGCGAACACTATGGTATCGACGTAGATAAGGATGTTTATATTCAAGTAGTAGCCAACTCTAAAGAGCAGGCTAAGGCCATGCAATTTGCAGACTCTACGAACTGGCTCCTTGCTTGCAAGTCAATTGCAGATCAAGGTCTTATTTCAAAGCTATTGGCAGAAACTACATCTATTTTCACACCATACGATAAACAGAGAGTATTAAAGATTGAGTCTCAGCAAGGTAAGATTGATAAAGATCTTGCAAAGATTCGCCTACAGGCTCAGGGGACTAACTCTCGTACCCTTCGTGGTCAGGCAGCTATTGCCTATATCTTTGATGAGTTTGCTCACTTTCTTTCAGGAGAGTCTAATATGTCTGCTGAAGAGGTATATAAAGCCGCTACGCCATCATTAGCTCAGTTTGGTAAAGATGCTATGATTTTCACCAATTCATCTCCATATACAGAAATTGGGATGTTCTTTACTTTATATAATCATTCATTGCAACTGGACCCACCAGTGATTGGTAAGCCAGTTTATCCCGATATGTTAATGTTGCAATATCCTTCATGGGAGCTTTACAAAGACTGGGATAATGATCCATTGTATAAATGGAAGGGTGCCATCATGGTATCCCCAGATGTCTCCGATGAATTACTCGCTAACTCAGATGAACGAATTAAATCACAACAAGCTCGTTTTGAGGAAATGGCTAACCCAGAATCATTCGCTGTAGAATATAGAGCCAGATTCGCCAAGGTAATCGATGCCTTCTTAAATCCGGAAATGGTAGATAGGGCATTTGATCCTGAATTTACTAAGTCAAAGGTTGGCCGTTATATTGATACAGAGTATGGCGCAAAGATGTTTTCTATGTATAAGGCACATGGAGATCCTTCCTCAGTTGTAGCTAACTTCGGTATAGCTGTTGCACATATTGAAGAAGTAGAGGAAGAGATGCCAGATCGTAATGGTGGAATGTTCCTTATGAAGGTTCCTCATGTTGTATTTGATCTCGTAGATGCCTTCTATCCAGAAGATTTCGAAGAGAAGACTATTGACTGGATGCAAGTTGTCCCCCAAATTGGTAAGCTTATTAACGCTTTCCGTCCTATTGAATGGACATTCGATCAATTCGATTCTAATTTTGCTATTCAACAACTAAATTCTGATATTGGTAATATGGGAATCACAGAGACTCAGGTATACATGAAGACCGCCAATGCTGCAAATAACAAGAGACGCGCTATGAATTTCAAAGCTGCCCTTAATCTTGGTCGTATCCATATCCCCCATCCTACCTATCCAAGCGATAAATCTAACAAAAAGTCACTTGAGCTTGTCAGACAGGAGCTTAAGTTCCTTCAAGATAAGAATGGTCGTATTGATAAACAGGAAATTGGCCCAGTGAGGACCAAAGATATTGCAGACTGTTTAATGGAATGCGTAGACTTCTTAATTGGAGACAGCTTAACAATCAATATGTTCACTCAGTCTAGACCAGAATTTGGTAGTGCTAGTGGATATGGTATTGGTAAGCATCAAGACAGCCCATTCTCTTCATTCTATGAAGCGTCTAGGCTAAATCAGAAGCATGATCTGGCCCGTGGAGGAAGATTTTTCAATAAAAGAGAAAGACCACGTTAAAAATACATATATTTGCACGTTTGCCGTTATAAATAAATGATATATATCAAAGGAAACTTTCATGTTTGTAGAAGAGACTAATAAAATTTTCGTTGTGGAGGACAACAGAGTAGTGGAGTCTTTTGTAAAACAAGCCTATTATGGCAGCTGCCCGCATCCTGATTGTGAGGAGCATGGCGCTACAAAGTACGACATTAAGAAGAACGAAAATTGCAAGTCTTGTAATACAAGTATGAAGGTAGAGTTCCCTAAAGGCAAAACTCCAAAGAAAGATTCTGAGGACAAAGAAACATCCTCTGATAAAGACGAACCTATGACAACTTCTTCTAAAACAGCAGCTGGTTTCCTTGGTGAAGTCCCTGAATGGGAAGACACTCCTGGCCTAAGTCAAGAAGCTCCCATCCCAGGTAGCGTTCCACAACCTAGACAACCTAATGAAGAAGACAATGTCCATGATTGGCGCGTACAAAGATTGACTCAAATGGGATTTGACCCACAGAAAGCATTAGGGCTTGCTTCTAATCCAAATATAGACTTACATCAGGCGGAAAATATGATAAACAATGGAGCTACTCCAGATCAAATTGAGAGAGTCCTTTCAAGGGTCGCTGCAGAAGAAGCCCCGGCCATGTCTTCAGACGAAGAAGAAGAAGAGTGGAAGGAAGACGAGGAAGCAGAGACTTCTTCAGAAGATACTTCTTCTGAAAAGAAGGGTCTTGGCAAGGGATCTAGAGTTTCTCATCGTGAAAAAGAAGGAACTGTTATTAGCATGGTCCCTGGTATTTATGGTGACACCTTTGGAGTTAAGTTCGATGATGGAAAGGTTGCCGAGTTCCTAAGTGAACAATTAACTGCTGTTGAGAGCGAAAAGACAATTTACCTTTCTTCTATTGAAGAAATTGTTTCTGATCATATTGAATACGATCTAGCTCCTGCCAATACTCTAGACGAACTAGAGGGCAAGACAAGAGTTGCTCGCTCATTAAATCTTCGCGCCAAGGGTCTTATTGTTGGAAGCAAGATCTCAATGAATGAAAGAGTCCAGCTTGATAATATCATCACTTCTACATCAGCCGATATTCGTGACTTCAATGAAGGCACAAGTCATCTGCAAGAGATTGAAGCTGAAGCATACCTTGCTCGTTCACCCAAGTATAAGATTAATGATGAGTTCATTGGATGGGGTTCACAAGCTCGTACAAAGACTGATGAAGATGTCTCATGGCTCAATGATGTTGATACAGAATTTGATATTACTTCTGATCCTAAGTTGATCGCCATCGCTTCTAATTCTGTTGGTAGCCTAACAAGAGAACAGCTTGAAAATGCTGATTTCATGAAGGAAGTCCATTACTACTCTGCTCTTAATCTTCCTGCCGAAGCTTCTCCTCGCCTTGCCTCCTTCATGAAGGAAGCTGCTAAGATGAGACTAGAAGAACCAATTCAATCAATCGCCAAACAAGCCAGTGTCGAGTCATTTGATGATGTAGACGATGCTGCACTCTACATGTAAGGATTAAAATGGATATCTATACTTCAGACGAATTCCAAAAGAAAGCTAATAAGCAAGCTCTAATCCTTGCTCGTACACGCTACAATGAATTGATTGCTCCATTTGTCAAGAACTCAAGTTCAAGATTTGAGTACGCCAAGAATGATATTGAAAAGATCGTTCTAGCTGCCGTTGAACAATTTGATGCAGATGCTAACTATGTTCGTTCTAATCTTCGTGCAGTAATTGCAGAAGAATCAGATAATAAGCGCACAATGGAAAAGGGTCTTGGCGTTGACGGAGAAGCCGTCAAGGAAGACCTAACAAATGCCGGGAAGTCATACACTGGCTTTGGTGATGGCAAGGGCGATGCAAAAGACAAGGGTCTTGGTGTTGAAGGTGAGAAGGGTGGCGAAGAAGCCACTTCTGAACCTAAGTCAGAGAGCGTTAATTTTGACAAGAATGATGCCGAGAACGAGGATGCTGTCGAAGGTTTCGGTGGAGGTCCTGAAAGCCCATCATCTGAAGTCAAAGATCCAAGCGAAAGACCTGACGAATCCATTGAAGAGACAGATATTTCTTACCACAATGGCCCAGTCCTTGAAAAGGAAATTCGTGGCCCATCTGCTGGTGGCCCTGGCAAAAAGCATGAGCTAAAAGAAGATACTTTCAAGTGGACAAAGGTTGAAGATCGCCTAATTGTTAGCACGAAGGAGTCGTCTTGCTGCGATAGTGATTGCTCCAGTTGTAGCTGTGGCGGTAGTTGCGGTAGCGATTGCCCTTGTAAAAAAAAAGTCTAGCAAAAAAAACTGATTCTCAATATAAAACCTACCTCTCTTCTGAAGAAGGAAATAAACCTACCTCTGGAATGAAATCTGCTGCTGCCCGTGCTTTGAAATGGCATGAAGAAGGCAATAAGGGTGGCACAAGCATTGGACTAGGCCGCGCTCATCAAATTGTAAATGGCGAGAATTTGAGTAATAGTACGGTAAAAAGAATGCATTCATTCTTTGCTCGCCATGCAGTAGATAAAAAAGCTCCTGGCTTTAATTCTGGGCCAGAGTTTCCTTCCCCAGGCCGTGTTGCATGGGATCTATGGGGTGGAAATTCAGGAGCTTCCTGGTCAAAAGCTAAAGCTGCACAAATGGATAAAAGTTCTTCGTTAGAAAAACAAACATTTGCTCAAATAGGCCAGCCCATAACTGGTTATGGACCAAGCAATGGAGATAATCCAAATGATGAAGCTAATCCACTTGTTGGAACTAAAATCTGTCCTTCTTGCAATACAGTGAATGAATCAGAGGCAACGCAGTGTGCAAACATTTCCTGTGGAAAGTCATTGACAAATCAAACACTGGCTGCTACAAAAACCGCTGAACTTCCTGGTGAACCACAGGGATCAGTTCCCAATGGTGCAGAAATGCCCATGAACAATGCTCCCAATCCTGCTATGATGGGCGAGAACGTCAGTGATGAGAACAAATCACTACAAGACCCAAAGGCTTTAGCTCGTATCACAGTAGCCAATGAAAGTGCTGCTAAAGAATTCTCTCAAGTAGATAAACTTGAGAATGCTCCGGAAGTTAAAAAACTTATCTCACAGAAATATCATCTTCCAGAAGAATATCTTGATCATCATCTAGTTGTAGAAGCTACGTTTGGAGACAGCATCGCCATCAATGGTCAGATGAAGGTAGAAGGAATAGATACTGAAACTCTATCTGAAGTTCATGTTGATCAACAATTCATTGAAGAGGGCGATTCTTTAACTGAGGTCAAAAAGGGAGCATCTGTTCCTCTTAAGCTCATTATTAAAAAAATAATGAAAGAAGAGAATATGGATGAAATTACTGCGATGAATTCCCTAAAAGATTCATGGGCAGGAGAAAGTCCTCCTCTTGAGATGAAAGTTCTTGTTCAAGGATCATTAAGGTATTTCCTCCCAATAGAAGCTGTTGGGCAACAACAAACAGAGTCTCCATTCCAGCAACAACAAAGACCAGAAGATGTAATGGATCAGGAATACAATCAAGTCCCTGAACAACCTGCTCACTAAAAGTGTTACATAAAATTAATCTACATAAAAAAGAATTAAATTTTATCTGTTGTGAAATATGCGGGTATGATAAGTATGTTACCCGTCATAGAATAAGGCCCGGTAAAAAGGGTGGAAGGTATGCTCCAGAAAATGTAATAGGATTATGCCCTAACTGTCACATAGAGGCAGAGCTTAAATTAATTTCTCCATTAACACTATTAAGCATAATTTATGATAGAATAAAGAAAGAAAGAGAAAATATTTTAAGCTGTAGAGGTCGTAGTTGACATTAGAATAATCTAGTGTATAATATGAAAACAAGGTAAAGATGGCGGATTTTTTAAACGGAGGAGAGTTACACAAGTATCGCTCAAGTGCGCTACATACTCCTCGTATACCTAGAAATGTTCTTACATCCCAAAAGGATGATAAGCTTTTTGAACAGGTTGATGATCATAATCGTAAATTAGCCGGTGAATTCGCTAATAAGCGCAATAATCGTAAGACAGCCTCTGCTATGAGAAAACTGTCTGGGTACTCATCTACTGCTGTAGGTGGCGATGTATTTGCAGCTATTCCTCGTTTCTATTCACCACTTGAATACTTTGAACAGACACAGATCCCTTATGACATTAACAATAAGAAGCATCGTTTTGAACTTTATAAGTGGCTTGATCTTTTCTATAGGACTCATTATCTTATTCCTATTCTTGTTGATATTTTCACTCGCTTCCCTCTTGTCGGAGTTGATTTCTTTGGCCCCGATGAGGAATTAAATAATTTCTACCATGAGCTATTCTTTGATCGCCTAGACTATGAACAGTTCATGGTGGATATGGGTCGTGAATACTGGACTCTAGGTCAGTCATTCCCAATGGGTACCTTTAATGAAACCCTTGGTATCTGGGAATCAGAAGAACTTATTGACCCAACTCTTGTCGATGTAAAGCGTTTCCCCATTATTGGTGGAGAGCAATTCTTTATCGTTCCTCCTAAGGAACTTGTAGACCTTGTTAAGAACCGTAGACCTGCTCCTCAGTTCGCTCTTCTTGAGAAGAACTATCCGGAGCTTATTCCGTTCTTAATGAATGGTCGCAACATTCCGATCTCTAATGTTCTAATGAAGCAAGTTGCTTTCAAGGCTTCACCAAGAGATCTTTATGGAACTCCCATCCTTCTTCGCGCATTAAGAACACTTATGCATGAAGAGAAGCTACTCGCATCACAGGATGCTATTGCTGAACGTCTCTATTCACCACTTATTCTTGCCAAGCTTGGTGTTCAGGAGATGGGCGCAAATAGAATGCCATGGATTCCTGGTCCTCAGGAAATCTCTTCATTCCGTAACGATCTTGATATTGCTCTCTCATCAGACTTCCGTTTGATCGTCCACCATTTTGGCATTGATATTCAGAACGTCTTTGGTCGTGAACAGATGCCTCGTCTTGATAACGACTTTGATCGTATTGAGAAGCGCATCATGCAATCATTCGGAGTCAATCCAAATCTCTTGAGTGGTGGTAACGCATCTACGCCTTACGCATCATCTGCTCTACAGGCTGAATTCTTGAATCAGATGCTTCGCACCTATCAGAATTTCCTCAAGAAGCATTACAAAGAACGCGCACTTATTGTTGCTGAAGCTCAAGGTCATTATGCATATGAGAAGCGTGGAGATACTCGCGTACCGATCATGGAAGAAGTTCTTATCTATGATGAGGAAGGTAATCAGCGCATTGAAAGACGCAAGAAGCTTATGATCCCTGAGATGAGAATGAAAACTCTTGACCTTCGTGACGAAGCAACTCAACGTCAGTTCCTCACATCACTTAGACAACAGGGTGTTCCGATCCCAGATCAAGATATTACAATGGGTATGCATTACGACTTCACAGAGTCTCTCAATAAATTCAGCGATGAGACAGTTAAGAAGACTATCGCAACTCAACAGGCTAAGGTTCGTGCCTACAATATCCTTGTCGCTATGAATCTACCTGTCCCACCAGACCTCCTTGCAGAAATGCAGGTTGCTGGACTTGCCCCTGCCGGTCAGCAAGGCGTCCCAGGAAGTCCTCCACAAGGACCACCAGCAGGACAGCAACCCGGTGGTGCCGGAGGTGCCGCAGGTGGGCCAGGAGGTCCTCCTGCAGGTGGAGGCGGTGGAGGCATCCCTATGCCCCCAGTTCCTACAGACCTAGGTGGATACAATCCTGAACGTGGCAACGTGCCTGAGCAGTCTACTGAGAGGCTCCCAGGGCCAGGAGGAACTAATGCTCCTGCTGCACCGAAGGCTGCTTCCTACAAAACATCTAACTTTGACCTACCAAGAGCTAAGTCTATTCCTAAAATTGAGTTCCTCCATACGTGGCAACTTGATGATGAAGAAGACTTGACAGACTAGCTAATCTACGCTAGTATTCCTGTTGTGTTAGAACAGAAGCAGCTATCTCTATTTGGTGATAAGCCAAAGTATAGAATCGTATCCACTGCTGAAAAACGCAGTCTACTTGAAGAGGCAGGAGAGTCTTGGCCTGTCTGCGATTGTTGCGGAATAGAAAAGCAATGGAACGCACAAGCTTATAAAAAAGCTGGAGGTTCTTGGGCATTACGTTGCTCAGTATTAGCCTTGGTTCATAGAAATGCAAAAACCCCTGGCACTTATCGTTATAATACAGGTCATGGTATAGGTGAACCTGGGGCGAAGGCAAGGGCAAAAAAAAGAAGACTGTCCAATACTCCTGGCACTTATGCGTACAATCAAAGAATAAAGGTTATAGATCAAAGAATGCAGAAATACATAGATGGTACTCCTGAAAATATTGAATATCTAGAAAGGGTTAAATCAACATGGATCTAAAAAGTAAAATTACTATTGATGATGATCTTCACAGAGCAAAGCTAAAGCAGAGTCATGCTTTACGCGCAATCTTCAACTACAATGTTGGTATGCAGCGCATTGACCATCATTTTGATGTAATTAGACCTGCTCTTGCACAAATTGATAAGAATGCTATTAAGGGTGAAGTTCCTGTGTTTGAGTTACTGGAAATCAATGCAAATCAAGGCTAGTAATAAAAAGCTCAAGATCCTAGACTTTGATCTAGAAAATAGACCAATCAGTTATGCAGGTAATGACTTCACATTTTCTGATGTTACTGCTATAGCTGCATCATTTGTTGGCTCTAGAGAAGTCAAGGTATGGGCTATCCCAGAAGTATCTTATGAAGAGATGCTTGCTGAGTTTAAGATCATGTATGATAAGGCTGACATGGTTACTGGTCATAACATTCGCAAGCATGACCTTCCTATCCTTAGAGGAGCAATGCTTGAGTTTGGTATTGGCATTCTTTCGCCCAAGCTCACCTCAGATACTTATCTTGATCTAATTAGCTTCAGTGGAGTTTCCAAGTCTCAGGAAAACCTATCTGATATGTATGGGCTTCCTGCTTCTAAGTTTCACATGAATCAGAATAGTTGGAGACAGGCTAATAGACTAACTGCTGAAGGCATCGCTCTCACTAAGAAGCGTGTCATCTCTGATGTTAAGCAGCACAAGCAACTGCGTAATCGTTTGATCGAAGCTAACGCGCTTCGTGGTCCTAAGATGTGGACTGGCAAAAGTACATTCACTGTTGGAAATCACTAAGGAGAACTATGGCTAAGACAGACTTTAAACCGGAATATGCTCTCAATCGTTGCTGGTATCTAGCAGTTTACGATGTTCAAGGTGGACCCGTTCCGCCTCAGGCAATTGAAGATCTTGAGTCCTTTGCAGAACAGATTGCAGAGCAGTACAATCTTGTCGTTTCATCTGAAATCGCAACGAGATAGATTATGCTAATCGGAATGACAGGAGGGCTTAGGGTTGGTAAGGATACAGCCTTTAAGCTTATTCAGGAAGAGCATCCGAGTGTAAAAAGAATTGCCTTTGCTGATAAAATGAAAGAGTCTGCTGCAGCGATACTAGATATCTCTGTGGCAGAACTCAATCATCTTAAGTCACATCCTAAGGTTAAGCTGTCTCTATATGATCCTCTCAGCACAGTCTCTGTGTCTCTCTCTATGAGACAGTTTCTTCAGAGATATGGAACAGAGGCTCATCGTGACATCTTTGGTAATAATTTCTGGGTAGACATTAGTCTACCCAGAGACTTTAGTCATGACAATAATATCGTCATCGTCACAGATGTTCGTTTCGAAGAAGAAATCAAAAGGATCCATGAACTTGATGGATATATCATAAAGATCTCAAGAGATAATAGGCATAGCGTAGATAGTCATATCTCAGAACAGCAGATAGATGATTATGATTTTGCCATCGAAAACAATTCATCTCTTCTTGAATACAAGAAGGGTCTTTTAGATATTATGGGGTTAATTAATGATAATCCAAGTTGATATTGACTCTACACTCTATGATGCCGACCCTCTCTTTACAGAACTAGCAAGAGAGGCTGGCATTGATTATCCAGAACATGCATATAGATGGATGTCATATAGTGATATTAAAAAGCTAGATGGATCTCCTGTAACACTACAGGAGATGAAGTCTGTTTTTAGGAAGGCTCATTCTGCTGAGTATATTAATAAGCAAGTTCCTTATGAAAATGCAGCGGCAGTTCTTAATTACATTAAGCGTGTACATGATAATGTAGATATTATCTATGTGTCAGATAGACATCAACAATCTAATGGCTCTCTTCGTCAATGGCTCATTGAGCATAATTTTATCAAGTTCAATGATGAGAATGTAGCTACTACAAAAGATAAACGTCATTGGATGAGGACAAACAAGCCAGAGGTTGTCATTGATGATCGTGTACGCACGATCCTTGTGGCAAGATATGAGTTAAATTCAAAGGTAATCGTTCCAAAGCATAATCATAATGTAAATCTCTTTGGAGAAGCTGAAGGTATTTATGTAGAAGATGATTGGAACCATATTGGCACCAGACTTGACAAACTAGTAAGTTTGTATCTAAAATAATTATAAGGAGAATAGAATGACTGAAAACGAACAAACAACTCAAGATGATCCTCACGGTCCATCAATAGGGATTTACCCATCTATGCATGGTATTGTCCTAGATGTGTCTGATGGCACAGAGACTAAGCAGCAAATTCTTCTTAGCCCGGATGATGCGTCTAAGATTGCTATCAATCTTATTACCAACATCGTATTATTCCAGATGAATACTGCAATGAGAGCAGCCTCAGAGAACATAGAGGTCGAGAGAATGCGTCAGCTTATTACTCAGGGCGTACAAGGAGTACCCAGTGTTCCAAATATTTCGTAAAAATAAACCGACTGTCACTGAGATCATCGCACTTCAAAACATTGGCATCATCGGGACTATCGAAACTCGTTCATGGCTAGCTCATGAATTCAAAGGTTTCCGCAATGCCCGTAGAGAAGATGTAGATGGTATGATTGAAAATTATGCTTCTGCTGCAACTCAAGAGCCAGAAGGTAAGTTCAACGATTTTGGCTTTAAGGATGATGAGGACTACGATGATTAACAATGACAAAGGCTAAGAAACCAATTAAAATTTATTTTAAATACTCTTTCTCTCCATGGTCACTATATGATCAGACTAGAGATGAGTCCTGGGCGGATGTTCAATTTGAGAGAATGAAGCAAGATCACCCAGGTGCAGAATATAAAAGAGAACCGGAGGCAAAAGAAAAGAAATGACATATGGAAGTAATATACTGCCATCCAAGTTTGGTCGTGGAAAAGATGATCCCCAGGAATGGACTTGCATCTGCGATAAACATAATAGAAGATGGCACAAGAAGTGTCAGGTCTGTGGTATTGACAAGGATCTAGCTAAGAAAGCGATTCATGAATCTAAGCAGTAAACTTGGGTTAGGTCTGACCTATGGAGATGTTCTTCTTGTCCCTAAATTAGGGATTGTCTCATCTAGAACAGAAGTTAATACAGATACTTTCCTAACAGAGAGTATTAAGATGACGGTTCCAATCGTTGCAGCGCCAATGTCTTCTGTTACTAATGCTAAAGTAGCTAGGTCAATTTCTATGATGGGCGGTAGCGCTTTCATCCATAGAAATCAGGCAGTAATGTATCAGGTAAACGAATGGAGTGATTCAAGAGCTAATAACACCAATTCAGGTAATGTAGGATGCGCTGTAGGTATCACTGAAATGGTGGGAGATAGGCTCATCCATCTTTATAAATATGGCTGTAGATTATTCTGTTTAGATATTGCCCATGCTCATTCAGTTTATGCTGAAAAATGGCTTAGTAGTATCCCCGGCTACATCATGGATGAGTCTGAGTTTATTTTTGGGTCAATTGCTACAGGAGAGGCTGTAGACTGGTATAAGCAAAGGTTTAACCCTGCTGGCTTCCGTGTTGGTATCGGGCCGGGAGCGGCCTGTACAACGCGGGAGAAGACTGGTCATGGAGTACCCCAGCTAACCGCTGTCTCTGAATGTGTTCATGCTGCTGATGGTATTCCAGTTATTGCTGATGGTGGAATTAACACATCAGGAGATATCGTCAAAGCACTTGCGGTTGGCGCATCTTCTGTTATGCTTGGTAGGCTCCTAGCAGGAGCAGAAGAATCACCTCATCCAGGTCATTATTATGGGATGGCAAGTGATAGAGCTAAGAAAGAATTGGGCTACACTTCTGAATTTACAGAAGGTGTAGAAGCAGAGGTTCCAGTACATGGAACTATTGAGAGTATTGTTAATTCACTTATGTCTGGAATAAAATCTGGCATTAGTTATTCTGGTGGTAAAGATATTCGTGGTCTTCAAAAAAACTATGAATTTATTAAGGTATCTCCTGCCACTGAAAAAGAGAGTAATGTTAGAGTATGAATCTATTCGTAACTAAATATATAATGGAGAACTATGGCTGATGTATATGAAATTTGTTTAAATTGTCGTGAAGATGATTGCGATTTATGTGAAGACTCCTGGGTAAGCCCAAATGGTGATGAGTATTTTTGCATTTGTGATTGCAATAAATCAGATGACGATGGTATTCTAATCGATGTTCAATCAGATACTTGGAATAAATATCGTGATGCATATGAAGATCTAGATGACGATAAATATTACGATTCATGATTAATACAGTAGAACTCATCGGAACATATGGTGATGACTTTACGATTGCTCAGTCAGCATGGACTAGTACTAGCCGTGACTTGTCTGAGGAACGTAAGAACAGGGTGGGTGGCCTTCTCAGTATGCTTGCTAGGGAGGGCCACCATACTCCCTTTGAGAAGAGTATGCTTCATTTCTATGTTGTGTGCGATACAGCAAGTCATATTCACTTCCTTAAGCATCGCGTTGGTGTCAGTATTAATGCTGAGTCAGCACGTTACAAGGAATTGAATGATGATAAATTCTACGTTCCTGAGGATTGGCCCGATCATCTCAAAGCCTTCATGAAGAGAAAGGCTAATTATCTATATGATGACTATCACTATCTCATCAATGAGCTAGAGGAATTGGGGTACGATAGGAAGAGAGCTAAAGAGTCTGCTCGTTTTATTCTTCCCTATGCAAATCAGCTAGGTCTTGATGTTAGTTTTAACATGAGGTCATTCATGCATTTTCAGGGTCTTCGCAATAAACCTGATGCACAAGTTGAAATCCGTGAGATTGCGGATCAAATGCTTCAGCTAGTCAAAGACACAGGAAAGTTTGATCTTACCTTAAAAGCTTTTGAATATTAGCTTTCTATGGTATAATATATACCATGGGACGTAGAGTACAATTTGCTTATCCACCTTGCCAAGTGGATCCGTCTACGGAAAAACCATATCCAAGGCATGATTGGGAGATAATTAAGGACACTCTCATTAAGAAAACTTTTAATGATGAGTCTATTTATTACTACAAGGTTCGTTGTAGGCGTTGTGGTATCAATGATCCTAATCCACCTCTACACTAGACTTGACAATCACTTCAAGAAGGGTACAATGTAGGTATGTCAAAGATATTCTCTAGCGGAATTATGGTCCGCTGCTCAGATAGCCCGTGTCATCACACGATGATGTACTACGATCCGCTCAAGAAGAGTACGAACACTGATCCTCCGTGGCAGTGTGATCTTTGTAATAGTGGCCGTGGTCCGTTTATTCCTAAGGATGCCCGTGTAGGTCAGCAGAAACAGAGTAAGGGTAAGTAGTGATAATCGTTATCCTGATTGCCTTATTTAACTTTATTGCTTATATATTAAGTCTATCAGGTAAAAATATTGAGGCCGCTGGTATTAATGGCTCTTTGATATTATTTTATACATTTTTACTATGGAGCCACTACAAAGAGAAATTCGCTAAGAAAAAGTAATGATAATGTGTCTACGTCCCCTTTATTCTTTGGAAGAACTGTTTTAGAATTATAGAGAATTGGAGTTATAAAATATGATTCGTAGACATGGACAGCCCGACGGATTTTGGGGCGTAGGTACAACTCAGGAAGTGACTGGCGCTAGTGGTGCTTCACGCGCCGTCCAGCTTGGTCAAGCTGTTAGCCAGTTTATTGTCTATTTAGACGTTTCTGGTGCTACAGTGATTACCATTCAAGCTGCTCATTCAGGAGAACCTGATGTAGATGGTACAGGTCAACAGCCGCCGGATCTTTCTACTTATAAAGATCTTTATTGGATAGCTGATCCAATGACTATTACCTTCGTTGGCAGTGGTTCCAGGGCAGTAATTGTCCCTGACTTTACTCCAGGTTGGGTAAGACTCACAAGTTCAAACAGCGTTAGCTGTCTCGCCGGTTGGGAAGTCTCAGCGGGAGACTGAAAGGGATAAATTATGGCAACATGGGCAGTTTACGGAGCTTTACAAAGCAGTGGTACTTTACAGTTAAATGCGACAGATCATATCTGGCTTACTGGCACATCATTTAGTAATAATGTTGTTGCTGGTACGTATCAGGATGGTACGCATATTTCAGATTCAAATGATGTTCAAAGAGACACAGCTTCGCCTATAAATAATGTGAAGTATGTTACATCAAGCACGGCATCACTTAATGGTGCATCTGCTGTTGCTCTTAGCTCTATATCACAAACGTACGTTTCATTTAAGTTTGTTTTTTCAGACGTAGGTTCTGTTGCAACCTCTGCTGCTAAATTCTATGCTTATGATGGAGTAACAGATACCACCGCCCTTATTGGAATTGATTTCCAGGCAGCAGAACAAGGAAACTCAACTTGGACTGCTGCAAATGGTTCTGGTTCTGCGTTAAGCCTTGCTAATCAAGGCGCAAGTACAACACACAACTTCTATGTTATTCTATCTGCTTCACCAACATCTCCTGGTGCTAAATCAGGATCTGTTAAATTAACAATTACCTATTCGTGATAGGTATGCAGTAAAAACTGAATGTTGTCTTCATAGGGAAAACCGTCAATTTTGACGGTTTTTCTCTTTTATGCTATAATTTTTCTATGATTAAATGGGTAGCTACACTAAGTAATGGAGAAATTGCTACTGAGGGTGAAGAACCCTGGTCAGTAATTCCCGAAGAAAGACTTCCTTGGCCTCGTCTTTGCAAGTATCTACAAGAAAATAATCTACATATAGATGATGTAAAGATTTTAGATGAAGATAACAATGTAATCTTGACACAAGTTGAAGATGAGTGGAATAGCAAAGGAGAACAACCTCTATATTACTCTATTCAATATGATGTAGAATTAGACAACATTTTGGGCGGTGGAGTATCAAAGACATTCCTCCATCTCGCCAGTCATTATGATGACCATATTGAGCATTTCTATATAGACTTTGATACTAAAGAAGTCAGATCAGAAATCACAGAGAAATACAGCCCAATAGTTCCAAGTCCTTCTAGAAAAGAATAAGGGAGAGGTTTCCCTCTCCCTTATCACTTCTTAATTTACGGTAAAACTTAATCTCACGTAAATTCTACGCGCCAAGTGAACTGAATTGAGTCTCCGTCATTGAGGTTGACCTCAAGGAAGTCGGAGTACGCAAACATGTCACCTGTAGCATTAGCAGAATCAAGGAATAAACCTGACTCTGTAATGGCATACGAAGCATTAGCAGTAAGAGTAGCAATAACTTGGTACGTGTCACCAGTAACCGTAGTCGTCTCAATGCTTTCCGTACCGCTAGCCTTGTTCTGAACTTGGTCGTCTAGATCATTACCGCTCTGTAGAACACCGTTACCTATACCGTAGGCGACATACTTCGGGCCGTTGGTGTAGGTGGCAGGCGTTGTTTGGAGACGGTCAGTAATTACGTTCTTACCTTTATCGGTAGTGTATGGACCAGCCATTTATTTCATTCTCCTTACGATTTTTTTTAGAAACGATTCTTTCTTTTCCCAATGAGCAATCATGCCCAGGTTTTCCTTGTCACCATTAGCTCTTGTGATAACAGCCTCTAGTTCAAGCTTTTTTACAGGTGCGTTTATTTGTACATTTCCCATATCAGCTATTAATTCATAGAATATAATAAAAAGATAGGTACAGTACCTTCTTAAAAGTAAAAATCTGTTGCATTAATAAATGATATGACTCTCTTTAATCTTGTTAAAGTAAAAACAACTACTACTGGGTCAGGCACAATATCTCTTGGCGATACCGTAACTGGCTATATTAGCTTTATTGCCGCTGGCGTTCAAAATGAAGATATTGTTACCTATGGCATCACTGACGGAACAAGCCGTGAGGTAGGAACTGGTGTTTATAGCTCAATTTCACCAACTTTAACAAGAAATGTCATAAATTCTACTAGTGGTAACCAGCCCATCAACCTAAGTGGTAAAGCCGTTGTCTTCTTGACTGCAATTAATGTCAATGTCGCTGACAAAATTGGCTCCACAACACAAATTTTTGAATCTGCTGTCTCTGCTCCGACAATTATTGCCTCAGGAACAGAAGGATCTTCTGCAGAATCACGTTATATAGGAGGTACAGTATCTGGATCTCCTGTAATTGGTACATTTAAAGTTGGAGATTTTGTTATCTCCCAGGATGGTCATACTTATGTTTGTACTGCTGCTGGATCTCCCGGCACTTGGTCATCATCTGTAGGAGCCACAGGCGTCACAGGCCCAATCGGAGTCACAGGAGCTACAGGCGTTAATGGAGTCACAGGAACCACAGGAGTAACAGGTACAACCGGCATAACAGGTGTAACTGGTCCACAGGGTACGACTGGCGTTACCGGAGTAACCGGAGTCCAGGGAATAACAGGAAATACAGGCCCAATCGGTGAGACAGGGCCAACTGGTATTCAAGGTGAAACTGGTGTACATGGTATTACTGGTGTAACAGGGGTCACTGGCCCTGCCGGTACAACTGGTCCTACTGGACCAGCAGTTGCTTGGTATTTTAGAGGCGCTTGGGTTAATGGAATTGATTACGATCCTGGTGATCTTGTTACATATAGTGGATCTCTTTATTACACAGCAACTGGTGTTTACTCTTCTTACTACCCAGGTTATCCTGGAGTGGACTGGGTTCTTGCAGCACAAGTTGGAGCAACAGGTCCAACTGGTGGTACAGGTGGAACAGGCGCTCAAGGTACTCAGGGTAATAATGGTGAGACAGGAGTAACTGGTGCAACTGGCCCAACTGGTGTCCAGGGGATAACTGGAGTAACCGGGATTACTGGTGTTACAGGTGTACAGGGTATTACAGGTATTACCGGAGTAACCGGAGTAACCGGATTTACTGGTGTGACAGGAGTGACCGGCCCACAAGGGATTACCGGTATTACTGGCGTGACAGGAGTGCAGGGTATAACTGGAGTAACAGGGGTAACTGGAGTAACAGGAGCTACTGGCCCTGCCGGTACACAGAACGCGCACAACTCAGTTGTTGCTGCTACTGTTGCTACCTTACCTAATTCACCTTCTTATACAGCAGGCTCTACAGGAGCAGATGGTGGTTTTGGAGTCGGAGCTAGATTTGATGCAACGGCAAATGCTATTCTTGCAATAGATGGAGTTCAGCCTGCGTCAGGAACAAGAGTCCTTGTTCAGACTCAGACAACTCCCCAAAATAATGGTATTTATACAGTTTCAAATCCTGGTACAGCTGGTACACATTGGCGCTTAACAAGAGCTTCAGATTATGATAATCATATTGCAGAGCAGGTTGAGCCAGGAGATTATGTATTTATTACCGGGGGAGCTACTCTTGGAAATTCGACAGCAGTTCAATATCAAACTGGCTCAGGTACTAATGGCAGCATCATTATTGGTACTAACCCCATCAACTTTGCTCCAGCTGGTGGAGTTGGCGCTACCGGTGTACAAGGTGTTACAGGATCTACTGGTGCTGGTGGCGCATTAGGTTATTACGGTATATTCTACGATACAGATAACCATTATATTACTAATCCACTCATTGCTAATCAGCTAGGTATCAATACTGTTGATGAAGCTAATGGGGTAACTCTTATCAGCGGAACAGCGTTAAGAATGGATAACGCAGGAACATATAATATTACGTTCTCCATTCAGTTGGCGAATAGCGATAAAGATGCTACAGATGTAAGAGTTTGGTTTAGACAGAATAATGTAGATATACCATTCTCAACTAACGTAATTGCTGTTCCTGGTAATCGCCCCGGACTTAATGGTCAAATTATTGGAACATGCAATAGAATTCAAACATTCGCTAAAAATGATATACTTACAGTTTGGTGGCAAGGTGGTCTAACAACAGTATTCACAGAAACAATCCCTGGAGGAACTGCTCCTGTTACTCCTATATCTCCAAGCCTCAGTGTTTCTGTCCATCAGATCATATATACGATTGAAGGACCAACCGGTGTTACTGGTGCAACAGGCCCGCAGGGTGTAACAGGAGTAACCGGAGTTACCGGCGTGACCGGAGTAAGTACGACGGGTGTAACTGGCGTTACCGGTGTAACTGGTGTAACCGGAGTCACTGGTCTAATAGGACTCACTGGTGCCACGGGAATTCAGGGCATTACAGGAATCACCGGAGTTACTGGATCTACTGGCCCACAAGGAATTGAGTGGAAGAATGCTTGGTCATCTTCTACTGCATATGTAGTCCATGATGCAGTTTCATATAGCGGCAGTTCATATATCGCCATCGCCCCAGGAACAAATAGCCCACCACCAGATAATGGTCACTGGGATACTTTGTCAGAAAAAGGTATAACAGGAGCAACCGGAGCTACAGGTCCGACTGGTATCCAGGGTACAACTGGTACAACAGGTACGACAGGCGTAACAGGTAATACAGGTGGAACCGGCGGAACCGGTGGTACTGGTGGTACAGGAGAGGTCGGTGAGACTGGCGTCAAGGGTAGCACTGGTGTTACGGGAGTTACTGGTGTTACGGGAGTTACTGGTGTTACTGGCCCCACTGGTGGTACAGGTGGGACAGGTGGTACCGGAGCGCAAGGTGATCAAGGTACAACCGGAGTAACAGGCGTAACTGGAGTCACTGGCGTTACAGGCCCAATTGGTGTTACTGGCCCTCTAGGAATAACTGGTGTCACTGGCGGTACCGGTGGTACCGGTGCAACAGGAGGTACTGGCGGTACTGGTGCAACTGGAGCAGAGGGTGTTATTGGTAATACAGGAGTCACCGGTGTCACTGGTGCAACAGGAATCGGTGTTACAGGAGTTACCGGTGTAACCGGCCCACAAGGTATTACTGGAGTGACAGGCCCACAAGGATTAACAGGAGTAACCGGTGTTACCGGAGTTACAGGAGTAACCGGTGAAACAGGAGTAACAGGTGAAACAGGAGTAACGGGTGTGACAGGAGTGACGGGGCCAGCTGGTTATTCAGCCGGTATCCTTGGCGCTTATGACACTGACGCGACTAATGTGGGAGGCATCCCTGCAACTGGTAGAATTAGATGGAGCAATATAACACAGATTGACTCAGCTGCTCTTCACATTAATCATACAACAAATGATGGCTTTAATGTAAACGCTCTTCTTGGTCTAGTTTCTATAGGAAATAAGATTCTTCTTCAAGAAGTAGCTAACTCTGACAATTATCAAGACTGGATCGTTACATCAAATCCAGTTCAACACACAGACTATTGGGAAATCGCAGTTGATTTAACAGATTCAGGTGGAAGCGGCACAACAAACTTTGCAGAAGGTCTTGATATATTTGTCGCAGTAACTGGTGGAGTCGGTCAAACTGGTGCAACAGGCCCACAAGGAACAACAGGCGTTACTGGAGTAACAGGGGCAACTGGTCAGACTGGCCCGCAAGGAATCACTGGAGTCACCGGAGTAACTGGTGAGACTGGTCCTCAAGGTATTACAGGTGAGACTGGTCCTCAAGGTATAACAGGAGTAACAGGCGGAACCGGTGGAACCGGAGGCACTGGTGGCACTGGTAGTGCTGGCACTCAAGGAGTTACAGGTGTCACTGGCCCACAAGGAACAACTGGTGTAACTGGCCCGATTGGTATTACTGGCACGACTGGTCCAATTGGTGAAACAGGCCCAACCGGAGGAACTGGTAGTACCGGAGGAACTGGTGGAACTGGTTCTCAGGGCATTCAAGGTATAACTGGAGTCACTGGCCCAACTGGAGTCGGTACTACGGGCGTAACTGGAGTACAGGGCGCTACAGGAGTAACAGGTGGTACAGGCGGAACCGGCGGAACCGGTGGTACAGGTGGAACCGGCGCTCAAGGTGATCAAGGTATTACTGGAGCTACAGGCCCAACTGGAATCGGCATTACAGGAGCTACAGGCCCAGCTGGTGAAACCGGTGTTACTGGTGGTACAGGTGGAACGGGTGGAACAGGTGGGACAGGGGCTACTGGTGGTACAGGTGCATTAGGGGTAACTGGAGTTACTGGTCCTCAAGGATTAACTGGCGTAACCGGCCCACAAGGGATAACCGGAATAACTGGAGTAACTGGTGCAACTGGTGTTCAGGGTACAACTGGTTCTACTGGTGTCACTGGTGTAACTGGCCCAGTAGGCTATTCAGCAGGTATCCTCGGTGTATACAAGGCCGATACGACTACTCAAGGTGGAGAGCCTTCATCTGGTTATATTCGCTGGAGTAATTCTACTCAAGACGCATCTACATCAATTACTGTTCATCATATAACCTTTGATTCATTTGATGTTGATCCATTCCTTGCCTCTATTACTGTTGGTAGTAATATTCTTATTCAACAAAAAACTTTCTCAAATAACTATCAAGATTGGTCAGTCAGCAGCGCCCCGATTCATTCAGGAGCGACCTACTGGACAATCCCAGTAACATTAGTGATTGCAAGTGGTACAGGAGTAACCAACTTCCCCAGTGATGAAGAGCTATTCCTAGCTATTACAGCTGGAGTAGGACCAACCGGAGCTACTGGTATTCAGGGTGTCACTGGTGTAACTGGTCCTCAAGGATTGACCGGTGTCACTGGTCCTCAGGGAATAACTGGTGCTACTGGCCCTCAGGGTGAAACAGGTGTTACTGGTGTTACAGGTGGAACAGGTGGCACAGGTTCTACAGGTGGTACAGGTGGTGCTGGTGGAACTGGTTCACAAGGTACTGCTGGTGTTACCGGTGTTACCGGCCCTCAAGGAACAACAGGAGTTACGGGTGTAACCGGAGTTGGCGAGACTGGTGTAAGCGGTGGTACAGGTGGTACTGGTGGAACTGGTGGTACCGGTGGAGCAGGTTCTCAAGGTACTCAGGGTGTTACCGGCGTAACTGGCCCTGCCGGAATAACAGGTGCGACAGGCCCAACGGGAGTTGGAGAGACTGGCGCAACTGGAGGCACAGGTGGAACAGGAGGTACCGGAGGAACTGGTAGCGCTGGTGGTACTGGATCTGCTGGGTCTGTCGGTGCAACTGGTCCATCTGGAGCAACTGGTCCTCAAGGTACAACCGGTGCTACTGGACCAACAGGTGGTACAGGTGGAACTGGTCCTCAGGGCATCACAGGAATAACCGGAGTAACTGGAGTCACCGGTGTTACTGGTGTAACCGGTGTTACGGGTTCTGCTGGTTCCCAGGGAACTACTGGTGTCACAGGAGCTACAGGCCCAGGTCTTTCCAAGACAATCGCCCAGGCAACTCATGGATTTATTGTTGGAGATATACTCTACTACACAGGATCTGCTTATGCCAAGGCTAAGGCTGATAATGCTGCAACTGCTGATGTAATTGGTATCGTAATTGCAGTGGCAGACTCAGGTAACTTTACATTATCAAATGGTGGATATGTAACTGGATTGACAGGTCTTACAGCTGGAACAGCTTACTTCTTAAGCGCAACATCTGCTGGAGCATTAAGTGCAACAGAGCCTTCTACTGTCGGTTATGTATCCAAGCCTCTTGCAGTAGCCGACTCTACAACATCTGCTTACTTCTATAACTGGAGAGGTCAAGTTATATCATCTTCAGCTGCTCCGACTTCTACAGTAAGTTATGCAACAACAATTAAATTTAGTTAAAACAATATGAGGATATTCAATTATGGCTAATACCGCCGCACAAACATACGTAGGAGCTACTGGTGTAACTGGTCCAGCTGGCGCTGCTGGTGCATCCGGTTCTACAACTTATGCAGGCAGTCTTGCCTCTTCATCTTCAGTTGCAGTTTCATCTGGAAATCAGACATATCTTCTGACTGGCACAACTGGAGTAACTACCGTTACAGGTGGCACAAGTGGTTCAATATTAACTCTCATCGCTTCAGGGCAAGCCACGGGCGTCTGTGTCGTTCTCAACCATGCGGCATCTACCAACAACCTGTCGCTGCGTGACTCCGCAAACCTAGGGATTTACGCTGGTGAGTCCGTCACGTTCGTGTACGACGGAACAAAGTGGGTTGAGATTGCCCGCGACCTTCGCAAAGTGCTGTCGTACAACTTTGCTGAAGCTTCCGGCAGTATTTCGTCAACGACCGTGGCTGGCGGAAACACGTTGGCTACAGCATCTTCGATTACGTTTGATGGTGCAACGCCCATTGTAATCACCCTCTACCTCTACTACTGGGCGACCGGTTCAACAGCCGGTAGCGCGGTCTTTGCAAACCTGTGGGATGGCGCTACCGCAAAAAACCGAGTCGCGTACCTAAGTAACAGTGCGGTCGCTTCCGCGCAGTCCTTGACTCTGTTCACGCAGGTTCGGTTGACGCCTACGGCTGCGGCTCGCGCCTACTCAATTCGTGCTTTTCGCGCAACCTCAAACGGAGAATGGGGAACAACCGATAATCCGAGCGCCACCGGCGATAACGGGCAGGGTTTCATTCGCATTGAGCGGGACATCTAATGTCTCCGAACTTTTTCACTAGGTGTTTTTTTTGATGCGTACGAGAAGTTTCCCGGCATTGGTATAGGCTAATTAATATTAATTTTGCCCAAAACCTTTATTTTTACTCTACAACCAAGAATAATATATAGAATGAATGGATTAACACAATGACTGATGTTGTCACTAAATTTTATCAGGGGTATCTAGCTCCTTCTGGAACCAATATTACAGGAGTAGCTCCTGCTGCCACAAACTTTACTATTAAGCATATTGTATTTAGTAATGTAGGTACAGGAAGTGCTTCAATTGCTTGTGGATATAACAATATTGCCGTTTCTTCTAATTATATTATGCCAAGCGGCATTGTCATTGGTGCTGGAGAATGGGCAGAATCCACAGACATCTATGTTCTTAATGCTGGAGACTCATTATTTGCCGCAGCATCAGTCAGCGGTACAATTACCGCCACTGTCCATGGAATCACTAGTACCTAAACTAGGGCAGGAATCGTATGGCCTGGAAATTCTTTAATAATAGTGGACAGCAGAAGATTAATAGTCCTACATATGATTTTGCTACCGTTTCTTCAGCATCTTCTATTGCCATAGCAAACAATACCGTGAATTCAGTTACGGGGACAACAACTATCTCTTCTATGACTAATGGAGTGCCTGGAAGCATCGTTACTCTTCAAGCTTCGGGTCAGGCTAATGGTACATGTCTTATCTTAGCAAATGGAACTGGATCAAATAATCTTTCATTAAGAGATAATCAAAATTTTGGTATTTACGCCGGTGAATCAGTTACTTTTCAATATAATGGTTTTAAGTGGGTTGAAGTTAATCGTAATATAAGAACTATTCTCCAAACAGTTAGAGTTACTACTGCAACAACAATTACTGCAACTACTTCAACTTCAGGAAACTCTGGTGGAACATTAATAGCTGACTTGGGCGCAATGTCATTTGATGGAACTACTCCAATGTCTCTTGAATATCATATTCCATATATATATTCAAGTTTAAATGTAAATGGAATTAGTCGTGTTTTATTTTGGCAAACTTCTCCTTCTAGCATCCAGATAAGTAGTTACTTTTTATATTACCAACCCGACAATGCAGGACAAGAGTATTTTTCAATGAAAAACTCTTATCGTTTTACTCCTTCAGCTGGATCTGCTACATATAGATTAACAGCTAATCGTGACAGCTCTGGAGTCAGTTCATCTGCTGCAGTGGCTGGAACTAATAATTCAGGAGGCCAATGCACAGGATACTTCAGAATTGCAAGATCTCTATCTTATGCTTAAATATTAAGGATTATCAATATGGCATGGAATTTTTTTACAAATAATGGATCTACCAAATATAATTCAGGTGGGAATAGTCCTATTGTCGTAGCATCTGCTGCCTCTATTTCAATAACTAGCAATACTGTGAATTATATTACAGGGACAACATCTATAAGCTCTATGACTGGTGTAGCGCCAGGGGACACCGTAACTCTTTCTGCTTCCGGTCAAGCAACTGGTGGCTGTCTTATCCTAGTGCATGGAACCGGATCAAATAACCTTTCTCTTAGAGACTTGGCAAATTTCGGTATATATAATGGCGAATCGGTTACCTTCCAATACACAGGCTCATATTGGGTTGAAATCAATCGTAATGTAAAAGAGATTATTAACTATAAATCTATTACAGCAGATACTTCTGTGACAACTTCATATAGCGAGACTTTTGCGGGTGTTTTCAATGTAGCCACAACGGACAATATAACATACGATGGAGTCACTTATGTTGATATTGAAATGTATCTATCAGATCTTTATTCCCTTCTTATTAATGCAAATTTGTATCTTACCTTATGGGAAGTCAATAGCCAAACAGCAATTGGAAGAATAGCTAGGTATTCTGATCCTAGTAGCGCTGGTAATTTTCATAGACCTGGACATGGAAGAATTAGATTACAGCCTGGATCCGGAACATCTGGTGCATATCAGTATAAATTAGGCGCTAATTCCGTAACTGCCGCAACAACAATTGGAGGCGCTACTTATGCAGGTTCATACCTAAGAGTAGTAAGATCTCCCGCATCCATTTCTTCATAAAAAATTAGAAAGATACATTATGTCTTGGAATTTATTTACAAACTACGGATCTATTAAGAAAAACACAACAAAACAGACAACTGGAGTTGCCACAGTAGCTTCTGCGTCGTCTATTGCTGTAACCAATAACGCCATTAACTATATTACAGGTACAACAGGTATTACCAATATGACCGGAGGAGTACTAGGAGGCATAGTTACCCTTATAGCATCCAATCAAGCCGCTGGAGCTTGTGTTGTTTTAAATCATGGTACATCAACAAACAATCTTTCTCTTAGAGATTCTATAAATCTAGGTATATATGCCGGTGAATCAGTGACTTTTCAATACAACGGTTCATATTGGGTTGAAATTAACCGTAATTTAAGAACTATCATTGAGAATAAAGCTACTACATCTGCTATTACAACCATTACAACAACTGATACCTCATCATCTACATTGTTTGCTTCAACAAGCAGCATAACATATGATGGTGCAACATATATTACTCTTGAAGTTTTTGCCCCAACTTGTGCGCCTCCAGCTATAGCCGGTAATTACGTTATTGCTACTGTTTATGATGGAAGTACAAATACAGGCTATATGGTCGAACGAAAAACATGTGCCAGTGGTGCAGATTATGCTTCATTTACTGGAATTTCGACAATAAGACCTACAGCAGGCGCTCATACATACAATGTAAGACTGTGGCAAACAGTAAATGGTGGGAACGTAACCTCTGGTGTCGGTGGTGCAGGTGCTTATGTAAATGGAGGGATAAGAGTTAGTAGACTTTTATCTGGATATACAAATTAAACTTATATTTCAAGAACAACTGTCTTATAATAAGAGAAATGAGGATAGCATAAGCAATGGCATGGAATTTATTCACTAATACTGGTAGTCAAAAGACTAGTGGTACTGTTACTGCTGGTGTTTCTACAATAGCCTCTGCATCAAGCATTGCTATCACTAATAATTCCATTCATCTTATTACCGGTACAACTGGTATTAGTGCAATGACTGGTGGAGTTCTTGGTAGTTATGTAACACTTGTTGCAAGCGGACAGGCTACTGGTGTGTGTGTTGTTCTTAACAACGGAACTACGTCCAATGCTTTGAGTTTGCGTGACTCCGCTAATCTTGGCATTTATGCGGGTGAGAGCGTGACGTTCATGTATGACGGAACGAAATGGGTCGAGATCGGCCGCGACCTTCGCAGCGTCCTCGACTACGTGCAAGGCACCTCGAACACAAACATCACTGCCACAACGGCCGGTACCGCTAACACCATTGTGACCGCCACAGCGTTTACATCAGACGGCGCAACACCAGTCGATATCACCTATTTTGCCGCAGCCATTGACACCCCTAACGTCGTAAACGGCACCGTTAGTCTGATCCTGTACGAAGACGGCACGAACCGCGGACGCATCGGGGACTCCCCGGGCATTCAGAACACCCGTTTTGGCTTCGGCACATATGTGACTCGGCTTACACCGGCATCTGGTTCTCGCACTTATTCAATGCGCGGATATGTTAACGGTGGTACTGGCGTGATTCAGGCCGGTGCAGGCACAACGACGACCTACACGCCGACGTACATCAAGATCAGCAGGGCGCTCTAATGCAACTAGTCATCAAAACAGACACAACGTATAACGAAGACAGGACTGTTAATACTCAAGGCAAGTGGTGGTATGAACATCCGGATGGTTTTGTATCGGATCAATTCGATAGCAGGGACGAATGCTTCCCTGATGCTTATGATAAGTATCCTGGTCTTGGTATAGGGTAACTGGTCTTATATTGATAAAATAACTTCCTCATAATAAGAGGAATGGGAATAATATAATGACTAGTAGCTCTGAACAGACTTATATGGGTCCTGCTGGTCCTAGTGGCGCAGCTGCTCCCTATGGAATATCCACAATAGCTTCTGCGTCTACAGTAGCCATTACGTCTGGATATACACATCTTATCACTGGCGTAGTCCCCATTACTAAAATGACTGGTGGTATCCAAGGGTATACAGTGACCTTGGTCGCTTCTGCTCAATCATCTGGAATTTGTATTATCATTACCAATGGTGATGGTTTTACACAAGACACACTTAGTTTAGTTGGATCAAGATCACTTGGTCTTTATGCTGGCGAGTCTATTACTTTTCAATATGATGGTGGATCATGGAATGAAGTCGGGAGAAATCTAAAAGATATATTAGATTTTCAATCAATATCTTCGACAGTGCCTTTCACTGGTGGACAGTTCTCTATAGCACAACTCGTAATAGCACATAATGCTATCACGTTTGATGGTGCGACTCCTATTGAAATTAAGTTTCATTGTCCAGCAATTACCGCTCAAAAACCCTATGGTAGCGATGGTATATCAATACAGATATGGGCAGGAACGGTCTATACTGCGGATATTGGATACATGGGAAAAGGAAATATCCAAAGTTCTAGTTACATTGGATCATACTCTCGATACTTTATTCCTCCTCACTCATCAGTACAATATACCATTAGAGTTTTGGGAACTGTTGAAAGTCCAGGTTCAAATTATATTCAAGCAGGAAATAGTAGTTCAGGTAATTATGGAAATGCTTACTCAGTAATAAGAAGAGCGATTTAGGATATACAATGACAAGTAGTATTTCACAAGTATATATAGGAACAATGGGACAAACTGGACCCACTGGTCCTACTCATAATTCAGGATCTATTCATATATATTCAGATTCTTCTATTGCAATAACCCCCTACTCCACAAACTATATACAGCTTGGGGATAATCAGATTATCCAATCCATGACAGGGGGATCACCTGGGGATATTATAAATATAAAATCAGATGTATTCCCTCCTCCTGACATCCCCGGAAAAACTTATCTTACTCTGCAGAATGGCGTTGGATCAAATAGCCTTTTATTGAGAGATTCTAAGGATGTTAGTCTTTATATTGATGATTCAGTAATGTTTCAGAATGATGGAACTCAATGGATTGAAATAAGTCGCAATATTCAAAAAGTATTGTCTCATCAATCATCATCTTCTTCAAAAACTATCAATCATAATACTGAGGCCACTGCTAGTCTAGCCCTTACTCATGATCAATTTGAGTTTGATGGATCTACTGCAATAGAAATTATGTACTTTATGCCTAAACTTGACTTAGCCGACACAAGCTTTTCTGTAATATTATTTGACAATGGTTCTTCTGTAGGCAAAATGGGATATTCAAATATTACGGCAACTTACCCATCTTCTGTTTCACAACTTTTAACACCGACATCTGGAAGCCATGAATATAGTATTAGATTATTGAATTCAGGAAGCAATCCAACGACTATATCTGCAGGCGCTGGTACTTCATCAGGGTCTAATCCAGGCCCAATGTATTCAATAATGAGAAGGATATCGTAATGGCTAGTAGCTCTCTACAAGTATATCCTGGCCCTACTGGTGCTACTGGAGCAGCTATACCCGCTAGTATTTCAACCATAGCCTCTAGTGGCTCTATTGCAATTACTCCAGACTATACTCATTTAATTACTGGAACAAATACAATAAGCACGATGACTGGTGGAACTACTGGATCAACCGTTATTCTCATTGCTTCTGAAAGTGACATACTTATACTAAGTCATGATACTGGGTCAGATAATTTAAAACTAAGAGACAGTAAGAATTTTGGCATCTATTCTGGTGAATCTGTGACTTTCCAATATGATGGCACAAAATGGATAGAAGTTGGTCGTAATACCAGATCAATCCTTAGCTACAAATCTACTCAATCTGCTATTACTGTCAGTGGAACATCTGAAGCTACTGCTGTATCTCTCTTTAGCCATGACTCTATCCCTTGCGATGGAGTAACTCTAGTCCAAATTGAATTTAGTTGCAACGCATTGACATCCAGTACGTCTAGTGATACATATTTTGTACTTTTTGAAGACGGAGTATCAAAAGGATTCATAGGAGTAAGCACCATGGACTCAGTATCATACCCGATAACAACTTCTAGAATATTCACACCTTCATCTGGAAATCATCAATATTCTATAAAAGCCTATAGAACTACTGGGAACAATACTATCCAGGCTGGCAATGGAACATCGGGAAATTACAGCGCTGCATATTCTATAATTACAAGAGTTTTCAGGTAACAAGACTTACATTTAAGCAGTAACTTTGTATTAATATTAGATATGGCTATCTACAACCTTGTACAAGTAACTACTTCTACTGTAGGATCAGGCACAATCTCTCTAGGGCCAGCAACTTCTGGCTTTTTAAGCTTTTCTGATGCTCATGTAATTGATGGAGAAACTGTCCCTTATGGCATTATTGACATCAATAATAAAGAAGTCGGATATGGTACTTATAACTCCATAGCCCAAACTTTAACAAGAAATGTTATTAACTCTACAAATGGCGATGGTCTTATTAGCTTAAGTGGAAGTGCTATTGTATACATAACACCCACTAATGCTAACATAGCGGATCTTCAATCTGCATCTCCTCAAAATTTTACGGGAGAAATTCATTCTCCTGCGTTTTATGGATCTGGTGAACACTTAACAGGCATTCCCACTGGTCCAACTGGTCCCGCCGGATCAACAGGAGTAACAGGCGTTACAGGGGTGACTGGTCCTTCTGGCGTAACTGGTGTAACCGGAGTCACTGGTGTTAGTGGAATAACGGGTCCAGCTGGACCCACAGGTACTACAGGTCAGACCGGAGTCACCGGCGTTATTGGCCTAACTGGATCAACTGGTGCAGGGGTAACAGGCGCTACAGGCGCAACTGGAGTAACAGGGGTAACTGGCCCCGCTGGTTATTCAGCTGGTATTTTAGGTGTCTATAAAACTGATGCAAATACCCAAGGTGGAGAACCTGCTGAAGGTTATATTCGCTGGAGTGATTCAACACAAAGAGATTCTACAAGCATCACCATCAATCATATTACATCAGATGGATTTGACGTAGACGCATTCCTCTCCTTGATAACTACAGGAAGCAATGTTTTAATTCAAGACAAAACCCTCTCTAATAACTATCAAGATTGGATTGTTAGCAGCACTCCGGTACATTCAGGAGCAACCTATTGGACGATTCCACTCACCTATCAAACCTCTAGTGGCACAGGATATACAGATTTTCCAGATAATCATGAATTATTTATAGCTATTACTGCTGGGATTGGCTCAACAGGAGTCACTGGCCCTGCCGGTACCACAGGCGTAACAGGTTCTACAGGTGTCACAGGTGTCACGGGAGTTGCTGGGTCCACTGGTTCCACGGGAGTAACGGGAGCAACAGGAGCTACTGGCCCAACTGGACAAGGTTTCACAGGCCCAACTGGTCCTGCTGGAAGCGGTGGTGCTGGTGGTATAAAAAATATAAACCAATCATCTCACGGTTTTAATGTTGGACACGTACTCTATTACGGAGGATCTTCTTATTTAAAAGCCAAGGCAGACAGTGATACTACATCTGATGTAATTGGAATAGTCTCTACAATTATAGATCCTGATAACTTTACTCTAACATTAAGTGGCTACATAGATGGTCTTTCTGGATTGATTCCAGGCTCCGTATTTTTCTTGAGCGCAGATACTGCAGGAACACTTACTGCCACAGCACCATCTACAGTGGGACAAGTTTCTAAGCCTATCTTTACTGCAGATTCAGCAACATCTGGATACTTTATTAACTGGAGAGGACAGGTCATTGCTGCTATCTCTACTGGCCCCTCAGGAGGAACTGGCGGTACTGGCGCTCTAGGCATTACAGGCGTTACAGGTCCTTCAGGAGTAACTGGAGCTACTGGTCCAACTGCTACCGGAGTGACCGGCGTTACCGGTCCTTCAGGAGTTACTGGTGCTTCAGGAGTTACTGGTCCTTCAGGAGTTACAGGAGTGACTGGTCCAACTACTACTGGTGTAACCGGAGTCACAGGTGAGACAGGAGTAACTGGTGCAACTGGCCCAACTGGTGGCGGTGGCGGTGCAAGTAGCATCGTTGCTTGGATTGGTTTGTAGCCTAATTAATTATTTTATGCTATAATATATTTAATTATTATAGGATATCAAATATGAGACTACACCTTGTTGCAATGCCCCATACTAAAGTAACCGCAGAGTTTTGCGGTTGTGCATATACGGCGAAGGCATTGAAGTTCTGCAAAATGATGACTGCTATTGGTCATGAAGTTATTCTTTACGCGCCCGAAGGCAGCGATGAGACTTATGCCAAACTAGTAGTTTGTCTTACAAATGAAGAGCGCATTGGCATCTTTGGTGAAGATGATTCATCAAGACTTCCTGCGTGGCCTAATGATGATGAGTGGAGGCTCTTTAATCAAAGAGCCATTGAGGGTATCAAGGAAAACGCAGATCCTCACGATCTTGTTCTTCTAGCATCTGGTTGGTCACAAAAGGCTATCCAAGATGCTCTTCCTGATCTTCTTTATTGTGAGCCAGGAGTAGGATATGAAGGTATCTTAACCTCAAGATGTGCATTTGAATCATATGCCTGGATGCATCATATCTATGGCAAAGCCAATATCAATGATGGTAGATGGTATGACGCTGTAATTCCAAATTACTTTGATATGGCCGATTTCCCCACTATTGGAGAAGGAAAAGGCGGTTACCTAGCTTACCTAGGCAGACTTATTCATCGTAAGGGTGTAGAAACTGCTGCTCAAATAGCCAAAGATATGGGTATGCCATTAAAGATTGCTGGTGCAGGTCATATGAATCTACCTGGAGATGTTGAATTTATTGGTCCAGTAAATGTGCAACAAAGGGCCGAATTCCTTGGTGGAGCAGTCGCTCTACTTACTCCAACCTATTATATTGAGCCATTTGGCGGTGTAGCCATTGAAGGAATGATGTCTGGAACACCTGTAATCACCACAGATTGGGGTGCTTTTAGCGAAACAGTCAAGAATGACGTAAGCGGATACCGTTTCAGACTGCTCCGTGAGGCCATAGAAGGCGTTGAGAAGGCTGCAAGCCTTGATCGCAATGCTGTGCGTCAGTATGCAATAGATAACTATTCACTAGAAGCCGTAGGACCCATGTTTGATAAATGGTTTAATAACCTTCAAACACTCTGGGGCGATGGCTGGTATGCTAAATAAAAAAGTCAATGCACAAAATAAGGTAAAAACTCTAGCATAATCTGTAGATAGTTCATAGATAGGCAATAGATGGAATTTTACCCACTAGGCGACGACTCTTTAGGTACAGACGGCAGTGTTCAGCATGATATCCCCCTTGAGACTTCTGTTTCTACTTCTGTTAGGGAAAATAAAAAAGCATATGTTCTATTGGTGTCTGCTACGCAGAATGTTCTTTCGTTCCTTTATATCCTAAAAGCTGTGATCCTTGCTGCATCTATTCTCACCTCTATTCCTAATGCGATAGGAAAAGCAATTGCCAAGCGCATTCCATTTATTCAGAGTCCCTCATTTGCATTTAGTCATGCAATTCAATTATTTATCGGCAAGATCACTGCTCTTACTCAATCATCTCTTGCTACCACAATAGTCCATGAGCTTAAGACCATTGCTATCATAGTAGCCGACTCTGCAAATCTTACAAAAAATATCCTCTTTAATCGCTTAGTAAGTCAATCTGCCAATATTGCTCGTACAAATGCCATAGCCAAGACAATCTTGGCTACGCAAGGCTTGTTCATTGCTGTTATTAAGGCTATCGCACTAACTATTGCTTCAAGTGTGACAACTACAGTCAATGTTGCCAAAGATCATATTCAGCATCTTAAGGCCATCGCTGCTTCTGTACTTGGAACAGCATCTCTACTTAAGAATATTGGGTTCAATAGATCTGCTTCACAAAGCTCAAATCTATCCCGCAATAACCTTATCTCTAGAACTATTTCAGCTGCACAAAGCGCGTCATTTGGACTTGGAAGAGGCATCCAGTTCTTTATCGGGAAGTTTGTAGTTGCAACTCAATCTTCAGTCGTAACAAAAACGGTCAAAGATCTGAAAACTATTGCAGCTTCTGTGGTAGCATCAGCCTCAATCTCTAAGGCTATCTCATTCGCTAGATCCATTACCCAGTCTTCAAATCTAAGTGCTGCAAAAGCCTTTAGTCAACTTATCTCTGTTGTTCAATCTACTAACTATGCCCTTGCCAAGGGTTTCCAAATGCTTGTCGGCAAGTTTGTTATCTTCACTCAAGCTTCAGTTATTAGAAAAGCAGTTAAAGAGCTAAAGACAATCTCTGCCATAGTAGCTGATTCTGTCAATATTGCTAAACTTATCTCATTCAAGAGATTAGCGGGTGCTGTTAATTCAGGTTTCCTAGCTAAAGAAACATCTCTCGTTCGTCGCGTAACACAGTCCTCTTCCTATGGATTCACCAGAGGGTTCCGCATGGCTATTGGCAAGTTTATTGTAAGTACAGTTGGCTCTGTCATTAGGAAAACAGTCCAAGAGCTTAAAACGATCTCTGCCACTGTGTCAGACTCTGTCACTCTTTCTAAGGCTAAGTCACTTACTCTGGCGATTCTGCAGTCATCCAGTCTCTCTCCGACTAAGGCTATTGGTAAATTTGTATCTGCTTCTCAAGGAGCAGCTTATGGATTTACCAAGGGTTTCCAGATGGTGGTTGGAAAGATTATTATTGCCACGGATGCTTCTGTTGTCCGCAAAGCAGTACAAGAACTTAAGACCATTTCAGCTACAGCATTAAGTTCTGTCAGTGTACTTAAGAACATCCTATTTAATAGAACGGCTTCCCAGTCTGCTACATCTACATTAACAAAGTTTATATCAAAAACAATAATTGTCTCACAAAGCATTGTTGCTTATATAACCAAGGCTATCAATAAGCTCATTCAGGGTATTAATGTTGCAACACAAGTATCAGTCAATTCAGACATTATTCTTCACCTGAAGGCCATCTCTGTTGCAGTTGCAAACTCAGCATCTCTAATGAAGGCAATCTTATTCAATAGACTTGCTACTCAATCAGAAAGCCTCGCACAAAATAAATTCATTGCAAAGACAACCTCTTCCATTCAGTCTTTATCTTACGGCTTTGTAAAAGGATTCCAGATGGTGGTTGGAAAGATTATTGTCGATGCACAGGCTTCAGTTATTCGCAGAACAGTACAGGAACTTAAGTTTATCTCTGCAGCTGTAGCCAACTCAGCCACAATAGCCAAGAGCGTTCTATTTAATAGGATCGCCACTCAATCATCAACTGTCTTCATCGCCAAGGCTATAAGTAAAACTATTGCATTCGCTCAAAGCCTTATCTTTGTCTTTACTAGAGGAATGCAACTCTTTGTCAGCAAGACTATAGTTGATGTATCTGCCTCAGTCGTAAGAAGATCTATTAGTGAACTTAAGGCTATCTCAGCGACAGTATCTAACTCAGTCAATCTTATGAAGAGTGTTCTTTTCAATCGCATAATTGTACAGTCATCTACTTCTCGTCTAACAAAGGCAATCTCTAGATTTGTTGATTTTGCTCAAGCAGCAACTGTTGCTCTAACAAACAATAGAGCTATATACCAAACTATATCTACACAAGTATCATCTTCAATAGCTCGCATTATTGATGTCTCTAAGGGTGTCGCCTCTAGCGTAGCCACCTACTCAATGCCATTCAAGGCGATAACTCTTGATATTGCCAAGATCATCTCTGCTTCAGTCGTGACTGTTGCCAAGGACAACATAAGAGAATTTAAGATGATTGCAATATCTGTAGCTAACTCAGTTTCAATAGCGAAGGCAATTGTATTTAATCGGTTTGTAAATCAATCAAGCAGTTTAACGAGAAATGTTGCTATTAATAAAGCCGTATCAATTTCTCAGAGCATAGCGTTCACCTTCGCAAAGGGCGTTCAAATTGCTGTTGGTAAAATCATCGTTGCAATCCAGGCTTCTGTAGCAAGGATGACTGTTCAGGAGCTTAAAGCAATTGCCGCTTCAGTCTCTAACTCAGTAAGTGTTGCAAAGTCCACCGTGTATGCAATACAATTGTTGCAAAGCTCTAGTTTAAACCTCACAAAGTTTATCTCTAAAGCTGTTTCCGCCGGACAAGCAATATTCTTTGTCTTCGCCAAGGGCGTACAAATCCTCGTTGGAAAGACAATAGTCGCGTCTGTAGGCTCTGTAGCTAGGAAAACTGTTCAAGAACTCAAAGCGATTACGGCCACTGTTGGAAACTCCGTTACTCTGTCTAAGGCCAAGTCGCTTACCTTAACCGTTCTACAGTCATCTACGCTTGGACCAGTAAAGGCCATCACAAAGTTTGTATCTGCGGCACAGGGAGCGTTATATGGCTTCACAAAGGGCTTCCAAATGGTCGTGGGCAAGGTTATTGTGTCTATCCAGGCATCAATGGTCAAAAAGTCTATAGCGGAACTTAAGGCGATTGCTGCTTCAGTTGCAAATTCAGTCAATATTACGAAAAATATCTTCTTCAATCGTGCATTCAATCAAGTTACGTCAGTTGCTCGCACTAATGCCATACACAAGAATATTAGTGCCATCCAAGGCTCACTTGTTGCAATAGCAAAATTAGTTGCATTAACACTTAGTGCCTCTGTAAATACAATTGCGACTGTGACCAAAACTCACATTGCACATCTCAGAACCATCTCTGTCTCTGTCTTTAATGCAGCTACTTTAGTCAAGAATATCTCATTCAATAGAATCTCATCTCAGTCTGCCACTCTAATACGCGGTAAGGCTATCTCTAGAGCGGTATCTATTGCACAATCTACATTCTATGTCTTTAGCAAGGGCGTACAGATATTTGTCAGTAAGTTCATCGTAGATACTCAGGCATCTGTTGTCAGAAGAGCAGTTAAAGAGATTAAGACGATCTCTGCTACTGTATCAAATTCAGTATCTATCGCCAAATCAATCTTATTCAATAGAAGCATCTCTCAAGCAAGTAATCTATCTTCACACAAGTCAACTAACAAATTTGTTAATGCTGTACAAAGCTCTTATTTCGTATTCTCTAGGGGAGTGCAGCTATTCATTAGCAAGTTCATCGTTGCCTCTGTTGTTTCTGTTGCCAAAGTCGCTGTTGCTGAGATCAAGGCTATCTCCGCATCTGTATCTAGCTCTGTCAATTTGACAAAGGCTATCTCATTCAGCAGATTTATTACACAATCTAATAACCTACAGCACAACAAAACTATCTCTAAAGCAATAGATGTTGTTCAATCTTCATTCTTTGCTTTAGCCAAGGGTTTTGAAATGATCGTAGGAAAGATTGTAGTCGTAATCCAGTCTTCAGTAATAAGAAGAACAGTCAGCGAACTGAAGACTATCTCTGCTTCAGTCGCCAATTCAATCAACCTACTTAAACTTATATCATTCAGCAGAAACGTAAATCAATCTTCAGTTCCTGGGTTCACCAAGGGCTTCCAGATGTTCATCTCTAAATTCATTGTTGAAACACAAGCCACTGTAGTCAAGAGAGCAGCGGAAGAATTCAAGATAATCTCTGCCACTGTATCTAGCTCAGTATCATTAGCTAAGGAAATCTTATTTAATAGATCCCTAATCCAAGGTTCGTCATCAACAATAGCCAAGGCGATTTCCAAATTCATATATGCATCACAAAGCACTTCAGTAAATATTGCAAAGAGAATCTCTCTAGTAATTAAGGCATCTGTTTCTACTATAGTAACTCTGATTAAGACACACGTTGCACATCTCAGGACAATTGCTGTAGCAGTCTCAAATCCAACATCGCTTATTAAAGCAGTGCAGCAACACAAGCCTACCTTAGTAGCTTCTAATTTCGTATTCAATAAGTTTATTGGGACAGCCTTATCAGTAACACAGGGCGCTCTTTATGGATTTACCAAGGGCTTCCAAATGTTCATTAGTAAGATCATTGTCGATACTCAGTCTTCTCTGGTAAGAAGATCTATTCGTGAAATTAAGACAATTTCACTAGCAGTAATGAGTTCAGCGAATGTTGCCAAGAATATATTGTTTACTAGACTTACTACACAATCATCTATTGTATCTTTAAACAAGGTCGTATCTCTTACGATTGCCTTTGTACAAAATACAGCCTATACCTTCCTTAAGGGTTTCCAGATGCTCGTTGGCAAGTTTATCGTTGCAACACAGATTGCTGTAGCCAGAAAAGCAATTGCTGAAATCAAGGCTATCTCGGCTATCGTCTCAAACTCAGCTTCAATTGCAAAGGCCATCTTATTCAGTCGCAATGCTACTCAATCATCTAGTTCTGAAATCGCTAAAGCAATCTCAAAGATTGTTCACTTCATACAGAGTGCTTCGTATTCAATTAGAAGAAATGTTTACCTAACAATATCTAGTGTTGTTAATGTATCTGTAACTCTTAGCAAGATGGGAGTAGCACATCTCAGGACTATCTCTGTATCTGTATCTAATTCAGCTACTCTAATCAAAGACCTTGTCTTTAATAGAAGTGCGTCACAAGCCTCTGTCTTGAATCCTGCTAAGTTTATCTCTAAGACTACATCTCTCGCTCAGAGCATGGCCTACGGCTTCACGAAGGGCTTCCAGATGGTTGTAGGCAAGATCATATCTGCCACTCAAATAGCCGTAGCTAGAAAAACTGTTCAGGAACTTAAGGCAATCACGTTTGCTGCCGCTAGCAATGTAAATATTACAAAAGCTATATTCTTAAGTACGCTTGTTACTCAGAATATATCTGCGACAATAACTAAGCTTATTGGTAAGACCTTGGAGGCTATCCAATCTGCGGTTGCTACTCTAGCTAAGAATATATCTCTAACCATACGCAGTATAGTTACCACAGTAGTAACTGTAACTAAGACTCATATTGCTCACCTCAGGACCATTTTAGCAACGGTAGGAAGTCCTGCATCCTTGGTGAAGGCAGTGCAGCAGCATAAGGTAGTCACAACCCCCCTGAGCTTTACTTTTGTTAAGCACATCAGAGAAACTCTCTACGCTTCTCAAGGCGCTGTTTACGGGTTTATCAAGGGTTTCCAGATGGTCGTCGGTAAGATCCTATCTTCTACTCAGATAACTCTTGCTAGAACAACAATTGCAGAGCTTAAGACTATCTCTCTTACTGTTGCAAATACAGCCAATCTCAATAAGGCTATCGCCTTTAGTAGAGTAGTAGCACAATCCTCAACAGTTGCTCTATTTAAAACTATCAATAAGTTTGTTATTGCGACCCAAGGAACATTTGCATCAATTGTTAAGAATGTCTCTCTAACAATTCTTGCATCAGTTAACACAGTCACCGATACTATTAGAGATATCGTCGCTCATCTCAAGACCATTGCCGTAAGCGTAGCTAATACAGCGAATCTTAGCAAGGAAATTCTATTCACTAGATTTGCGTCACAAGTTAATACAATCAATTCTTCCAAGATTGTATCTAAGTACCTCCAGCTTTCACAGACAACAGTCTATGTCTTTACGAGAGGTTTCCAGTTATTCATTAGCAAGTTCATAGTGGCGATACAAGCTGTAGTTGTAAGAAGAGCCATTGCAGAGCTTAAAACAATCACGGCTTCAGTATTTAATACTGCTTCTATCATAAAATCAATTGCATTTAATCGTAACGCAAGTCAATCCTCTACGATTGCTCCTCAAAAGTTTATTTCTAAAGCCACTTCATTTACTCAGGCTATGGCATATGGGTTCACTAGAGGATTCCAGATGTTCATTGGTAAGCTTGTAGTAGGGGTTCAACCAATTGTTGCTAAGCTAGCAATCTCTGAACTTAAAGCAATTACCGCAGCTGTAGCTAATTCAATTAATCTAACTAAGGATATCCTGTTCAGTAGATTCATTAGCCAATCCTCTAACCTAAAGAGATTCAATGCCATAGACAGAGCGATTGCTATTGCTCAAGGCGCAGCCTATGGGGTTACCAGGGGATTCCAGATGTTAGTTGGTAAGTTCGTTATCGCAACGCAGATGTCAGTTGCTAGAAAGACTATCTCTGATATCAAGACCATTGCTCTTACGGTTAGCAGTAATACAAAGATTGCCAGGGATATCGTGTTCAATAGAGCAATTATCAATAACACACAAGTAACTGTTACTAAGAGCATAAATAAGGCAATTAGCATCGCTCAAGGCATCTCTGCATCAATTGTTAAGTACATTTCACTAACCATTATTGGGTCTGTGAATACAGTCGTAACTGTGAATAGAGCAAGCATCGCACACATAAAGGCAGTATCTGCTTCTGTATCCAGCACAGTCAATCTTACAAAGAGTATTCTATTCAATAGGGCTATTGGACAATCAGTAATTGTTAACCTCACTAAGGTTGTATCTAAGACAATCACGTTTGCACAAACAGCTGCCTACAGCTTTACGAAGGGCTTCCAAATGTTTGTTGCTAAGTTCGTAGTAGCAACTCAAATGACTGTTTCAAAGCTCACAGTAGCAGAACTAAAAACAATTTCAGCAACAGTTGCTAACTCTATATCTCTAAATAAACTTATTTCATTCAATAGAGAAATATCTCAAGCTTCTTCAGCAACCTTATCTAAGGCTATTTCCAAGCTCATCGTATTAGTCCAAACAATGTCATATGGCACAGTTAAGGCTGTAGGAATACTCGTTGGTCGTATACTTACTGTCACACAATCATCTGTTGTCAGGAAGACAATTGCAGATCTTAAGACAATAAGTACAACAGTCGCAAGCTCTGTATCACTAGCCAAGGTCGTTGAGCTTAGACGCCTTGTGGCTCAGTTGTCAAGTCTATCTCTATCAAGAACTATAGCTCAATTCATCTCTGTATCACAACAGACTGCCTATTCACTTGCCAAGGGCTTCCAAATGTTCGTAGGTAAGATCATAATTGAAATACAAGCATCTATGGTCAGGCTCACAGGTCAAGAGCTAAAGACAATTGCTACTACCGTTGCTAACTCTGTGAGACTTTCTAAGCGTATCTCATTCAAGAGATTCGCAGTTGTTATCGATCCAGACTTGTTAATTAGAGATATCAATTTTAATCGTAAAATTATCCAATCTTCAGTTCCTGGGTTCACCAAGGGCTTCCAAATGTTCATTGCTAAGTTTATTGTAGGTACAGTTCTTTCTGTTGCAAGAGTGACTGTGCAAGAGATCAAGAATATCTCAGCAACTGTAGCTAATTCCGTCAATCTGACAAAGAGTGTTCTTATTAGAAAGAACATAACACAAGATGTTTACTATTCAATTAGAAAAAATATAAACATTACCATAAGTAGAATTACAGTAACTATACTTTATCATATACATAGGTATGTTGCACATGAGTTCTTAGCTCTTGAGACTGTTGTAGCAAGCTCAATAAACCTTATCAAGGATATTTTCTACTATAAATCAATAGTATCAAATACTCAATCATTCATAACAAAAGCAGCATCTAAGGTTATTAGACTCGCACAGGCTTCTGCTGCATTCCTAAATATAAGTGGAATACTACATCACGTACTCATAAGTGTACTCGTCAACACAAGAAGAATCACTCCATTGACACGGATTGGATCTGCTGTTGGTAGATTTGCTACTGGTCTACATCCAATTGGTTATGGTGAATATGCCTATGAATATGCGAAGATCCTGCTCTTGCAAGTTAATTTAAATAAGAATATAAATCAATCAACGAACGCCTCTCTTGCAAAGAGAATTGGTAAGTTTATCATAGCTGTCCAGGCAACATTCTCTATGTTCACAAGAGGCATCGTCCTTTCAATTGCAAAGACAATTGTTTCATCATCTGCGTCAGTAGCGAAGAGAGCAATCCAAGAGTTCAAGTATATCTATGTATCTGTATCTACTTCACCGGCTCTAACCAAGTCCATCTTCTTCAATAGAGTGGCTACTCAGGCATCTACTCTCTATAGATACAATGCGATATCAGTCATAATCGCTGCAGTGCAAACGTCGGTATTTGTATTTGCCAAGGGAGTCCAATTACTAGTAGGCAAGATTATTGCAACAACGTCTGCAACTGTTGTTAAAAGATCTATCAGCGAACTTAAGACAATAAGCGCAACTGTATATAGCAATGCAACGCTTGTTAAAGATATATACTTAAGCCTATTGTTCAATCAATCTAATCAGGTTGTTCGCATCAAGGCAGTCTCAGCAACAATTAATCTTGCACAAACAATAGCATTCACATTTGCCAAGGGTGTACAAATCGCTGTCGATAAGATTATATCTGCAACCCAGCTAGTTGTAGCTAAGATCTCCCTTAGAGAACTAAAGGCAATTTCCATAACTATATCTAATTCAGCGTCTCTTGCTAAGTTCATAATGTTCAATCGCAATATAATCCAATCTTCTAATCTAGCATACAATATGGCAATTGATAAATCCATCTCTACGGCACAGAATATCGCTTATGGATTTACCAAGGGCTTCCAAATGATTGTTGGAAAGATCCTTATTATGACTCAGTCTTCTGTGGTAAAGAGGGCCATTCGGGAGCTAAAGACAATTACGGCTACTGTCGGCAACTCCGTCACTCTGTCTAAGGCTAAATTGGTTACCTTCGCTGTTGTACAGTCATCCATCCTTAGTCAGACAAAGGCCATCGCAAAGTTTACCTCTATAGCGCAGGGAGCAGCCTACGGCTTTACAAAGGGCTTCCAGATGCTGGTTGGCAAGATTGTAGTCGCCACTCAATCTTCATTGGTTAAGGTTGCAGTTGCTGAACTTAAGACTATTACGGCAACAGTCGCCAACTCCATCACTCTCTCTAAGTCAATTCTATTCAATATATTTGCTCAACAATATTCTAGCCTAAGTCCTGTCAAGTTCATCTCTAGAGCTACTTCGTTCATTCAGAATACAACATACACCTTTACCAAGGGTTTCCAAATGTTCATTGGAAAGTTCATTGTTACGACTGTCTTATCTGTTGCCAAGCTCGCAGTTGCTGAAGTTAAGCTTATATCAGCAACAGTAAGTAACTCAATCAACATTGCAAAAGCGATTTCATTTGCTAGGTCTATTAACCAACTCAATAGCCTAACACAGAATAAAGCTATTGATAGAACATTGCAAGCTGCTCAATCTTCGTACTATATGTTCACGAAGGGCTTCCAAATGTTTGTTGGTAAATTCATAGTAGCTACACAAATAGTTGTTGCTAAGAAAGCAATCACCGAACTTAAGATGATCGCCGCCACAGTATTGGATTCTGTCTCATTAACTAAGTCAGTGCTGTTCAATCGTATGGTCAATCAAGCATCCACTCTATTCCAATCTAGAGCAATTTCTAGAACGGTCTACGCTATGCAATCTGCTTATTTCGTGTTCTCTAAGGGAGTCCAACTGTTTGTCAGCAAATTCATCACAGCATCACAAGTTGCTGTTACCAAGATCTCTGTTGCTGAAATTAAGACCATCGCTACCTCAGTAGCTAGTTCAATCAACCTCTCAAGGGCTATCTCATTCAGGAGAACAATTCAGCAAGTGTCTATCGCATCCAAGACGATGTCTATCAATAAGTTCATCAGATTCATCCAAGACACAGCTACTTCTCTTACGAAGAGAATACCTTACCAACTTATTTCAACTGTCAATACAATAGCAACACTATCCATTAATAGGATCTATCGACGCATAATCACAGCAGCCGTAACAACAATCTCCTCTATTGCCAAGAATATATTCATCAATAGGGCTATCTCTGCTGCGTCTAATATTGCTCGCAATATCTCTCTAGATAAGGCCACTAGTATCGTACAGAACAGCATCTTTACTACGACAAGAGGAATCAAGTTCTTCATCAACAAGTTTATCGTTGATACACAGGCTTCACTTATCAAGGTAGCTGCCTCAGAATTCAAGACAATCTCTGCTTCAGTTGCGAGTGCAATTAACCTAGGCAAGGCAATATCCTTCAATAGAACAGTATCACAAGCCTCTATAGGGATGCTTACCAAGAGTCTACATAGAGTTATCCTTGCAATAGTCCATACATTAGCAGTAGTTAGATATGTAACGCCTGCGTATATCAGCGTAGGACTACGCATGACAGGCTTCGTATTCAGGCCGATGGTGAACAAGGTTCGCTCAAGAAATATCAATAAGAATATTGATACAAAGAGCTAGTAACTCACTATAAAAGCTAAAAATGCTCTGTTTTAATAGATAGATATGGCCCTCTATAACCTCGTTCAAGTAACTACTAATACTGCTGGTACAGGAACTATAACTCTTGGCGCTGCCGTTGTTGGCTTTAAAGACTTCACTTCCATTCCCGATGGCACAACTGTTTCTTACGGCATTGTAGATGGAAATAACCGCGAAGTCGGCAATGGAGTCTATAGCGCTGGAACTCTAACAAGAGGCCCCATTACATCAAGCAATAGCAATAATGCAATAGACTTGATTGGAAATAATGCAATAGTCTATTTAACACCAAATAGCACTACACTGGTGACTAATGATTCTCCTGCATTCATAGGAATACCAACTGCGCCAACCGCTACAGCAGGAACAAATAATACACAAATCGCAACTACTGAATTTGTTCTTAATAACAAACCATCATTTGCAACTGCAAGAATTTATGCATAAAGGGAAATATTAGATATGTCAGATACAATCTCACGTTTTTATCAAGGTTATATTGCAGCAAGTGGAACAACTATGTTTATAGTTCCTACAGGACAACGATATACTGTTCGCAATATTGTTCTTTCTAACAACAGTAAGACCGGCGGTAGTGGAGCAAGTCTTTATATCAACTCTAAAGTCGATAATTCATATGCCATTATTCCATCAGGAAGTATGATCAATCCTGCCGCAATCATACAGACTACAGACTTCTATGCGTTTGCAGCGGGAGACTCATTGATTGCAGTATTGGCATCTGGCTCTACAAATTCAATAACAGCATCCGTCCACGGAATCACTACTTTATAAAACTATGCCATTTTTTAATTCCACATTATCTTCTGATAGTCAGAATAGTCCACCCGGAATAATCCATATGTACGGAGGAGTTACTGCTCCTACTGGGTGGTTATTGTGTGATGGATCTACTGTGGGCCGTGTTGCATATCCAGGTCTATTCAATGCCGTATCTACCCTATACGGATCTGGCGATGGATCTACTACCTTCACTTTACCAGATATGAGAGGCCGTATGCCTGTTGGCAAAGGTACTCATGCTGATGTGTCTACTGTTGGAAATAACGATGGAGTCGCCGTTGCAAATAGAAGATCAAAGCACAATCATACAGTTACCGATCCTGGGCATACGCATAACATCGCGGACATCACTGGAGTTGGCGAGATCACGCAAGCCAAGGTAACCACCGGCGGCAGCGGCGCTGGCTACACGCCGCAATCCACGACAAGTGCAACGACCGGCATCACGGTTGGTGTTGGTGGAACAGCCGCGACCGATGCTCCTGCTTACCTAGTCATTAATTATATTATTAAAACTTAGAGTTTGACATCTTACTTTCTCTCTGTTATAATATAATATATGAAATCTATTGCAATAATTATTCCTATTGTAAATAATTTTGGTGGAGCAGTTCAAGCATTACAGAGTGTTAATACTAAGCATAGTTGGACTCCTATCATTTTACCTCAATGGAGAGAACCTAAACCTCTATCTGCTGCATGGAATAAAGGCATAGATGAAGCTTTTGATGAAAAGAGCTTTGACTATGCTTTAGTTATTAATGATGATATTATTTTTGCTCCATGCACTATTGATAACCTTGTAGCCGAATTTGAGAACCAACCAGAAGATGTATTGATGGTCACTGGTTGTAATACAAGAGGAGAAATCGATCAGACTTATGGGACTCCTTTGGCGACTCTTGTATATCCCGATCCAGGTATAACTGGTAATTTTAGAGAACATCCTGACTTTTCTTGTTTTATGATTGATAGAAGGTTGCCTGAGATTGTCGGTAAGTTTGATGAGAATTTCATTCCTGCATATTTTGAAGACAACGACATGCATTATAGAATTCAATTAGCTGGCTGGAAAGCCGGTTGTACAAATTCTGCACCTTACTATCATTTTGGATCACAGACTATCAAGCCAGATTCATTCCATAATACTTTTAAAACGAATAGAGATTATTATATTAATAAGTGGGGAGCAGCACCAGGGCAAGAAACATTTGCAAAACCATTTAACGATGTCTCTAAGACATGGAAAGATTTTTAATGGAAAAGATTAAGGTATTGGCTTGGGGCGATTTTTGTTGTTCTACGGGTTTCTCAACTGTGATGTCTAATATATGGAAGAGATTAGATGCAACTGGTAAGTATGATCTTGATGTAGTTGGAATCAACTACAGTGGCGATCCATACGATAAAGAGAAGTTCCCAGGTAATGTATTTACTGCCATGAGCGCTTTGAATCTAAAGCCGCCCTACAATGATCCATATGGTAGACAGAAGCTTCTTGATCTTCTCTCAGCAGGTCAATATGATATTGTATTCCTCTTGCAGGATACTTTCATTCTCCAGACTATAATGAAACAACTTTTGGAGTTACAGTCTACTCTAGAAAAGCCCTTCAAGACCGTCTACTACTATCCAATTGATTCTACTCCAAAGAAAGACTGGATAACAGATGCAGTTGTTCCGTCTAATTATCCAGTAGCCTATACTCAATATGGTTATGATGAATGTGTTAAGATAGCTCCTGATCTTGCTGATAGGTTGAGCATCATCTATCATGGGAACAGCTTCGATAACTATAACTACATTGAAGATAGGGAGTCCGTCAAGGCATTTAGATATTCAGCATTTAGAGGAGAGACTGATAACAAGTTCCTCATTGTTAATGTAAATAGAAATCAGAGACGTAAAGATGTTGCCCGTTCACTTATGATTTTAAAAGAGATCAAGGATCGTGGGGTTAATGATGCTATTCTCTATATGCACATGGCTCACGAAGATGTTGGTGGCAATATTGTTGATATGGCAAATAGCCTTGATCTTAAGATGGGCGTAGACTATGTTGTACCAGAGAACTTCTCTGTACACAGCGGCTTTCCTGAGGAAGTCGTCAACCTTATCTACAACTCTGCTGACGCATTCCTGACTACCACTCATGGTGAAGGATGGGGTCTATCTGTGACAGAGGCTATGTCTACCAAGACTCCTGTGGTCGCTCCTAACAATACGTCATTGACTGAGATGCTTGCAGACAACAGAGCGTTCTTAATCGACTCAGGCGCAGATCCCTCTATGTGGATTATCAAGGATAGTGACAATGATCGTTTGCGTCCTCTAATGGATGTTAAGCAGGCAGCAGATAGACTCTTGGATATCAAGAATGGTATTCTCCCAGATATTGAGGGTGCCTATGAATGGGTCAGTAATCTCACCTGGGATAACATTGCAAAGCAATGGGAAGATCTCATCGACAAGGCTCATTCAAAGCCATTGGTCAAGGCATATGTAGGTCTTAATAGAGAACAGAGAAGAAAGAACAAAGTTAAATGAAGCTATCTATAGTTACCGGTGTATGTGGTCGTAATGAAATTACTCGCAGATGGCTCGATAGCACTATAGCCAACTGCTCTCAGCCACATGAGCTTGTCATCGTCAGCAATGGCTCCACAGATGAAGAAGATCTTCAGTTAGATACATGGCTTGATGAACTTAGTTCTGAAGGCTGGAAGACTTTTAAGGTAGAAAGCGCAGATCCCCTTGGCTCTACCATCGCCTTGAATCTTGGTATTGAACATGCCACCGGCGACATTATAGCAATGCTCCATAATGATCTATTGGTAAAAGACAAGGGCTGGGATATTCAGTTAATTGACTTTTATGAAAATACTCCTAATGTGGGAGTAGTCGGCTTTGCTGGTGCCAAAGGATTAGGCTCCCCAGATATATACAAGACTCCATATGTACTTGTCCAGCTTGCAAGGAATACAGTCTATACGTCACTTCATGATTGGCAGAGTCATGGTATGCATTGTGTACAGCCTACAAAGATTCTTGTATTAGATGGACTCACTATTTGTGCAAAGAAAGAAGATCTTATTAGACTTGGCGGATTTGATGAACAGTATGTACATCATATGTACGACAATGACATCAGCCTTACTTTTGCTTATGCTGGTCTAGATAACTATGTTATCCCAGTTCTTTGTGAACATCTAAACGGTCAGACCGCTAACTTTGCAGCATACAATGAATGGGTTAAAAAGACTCATACAGAGGATGCAGATGGTGGCATTCATAGAATTAGCCACAAGCTATTCTATGACAAATGGATAGGAAAGCTACCAGCTAGAGTACAGTGAATAAGGTAGCTTTTATTACTGGCATTACTGGACAAGATGGATCATTCTTATCTGAACTTCTTGTTGAAAAAGGCTATGAGGTTCATGGTCTAGTTCGTCTATCTACTGATAATACTCAGTATAGAAATATTGAGCATATTTTAAATAAGATTAACATCCATAATGGAGATCTTTCCTCCGAGACTTCCATAGAGCGTATTATTGATGAGGTTATGCCAGATGAAATATATAATCTTGGCGGCATCACTAATATCAAAGATAGCTTTTCTTATCCATTAAGAACCATTGATGTTAATACTAATGGATTCCTTCGTATATTAGAGTCAGTAATGAGATATAAGCCTGAGGCTAAAGTTTACCAAGCGTCATCTTCTGAAATATTCGGCAAGCATGTCCCTGGGCTTATAAATGAAAAATTCCCAATGAACCCTGATAATCCATACGGTTGTTCAAAGTATACAACCTATATGCTAAGTAATATTTATAAATACAAGCATAGCCTTCACATATCTAATGGGATCTTGTTTAATCACGAGAGTGAACGTCGTGAGGCTAGTTATGTAACTCGTAAAATAACACAAGCTGCAGCCAGAATTACTTATGGTAAACAAAAATCATTAGAGCTTGGGAATATAAACTCAAGAAGAGATTGGGGCTACGCAAAAGAATATTGCGAAGCAATGTGGTTAATGCTACAACAAGAAAATCCAGATAACTATGTCATTGGAACAGGGCAGTCTTTTTCTGTTAAAGATTTTTTAGAAGAAGCTTTCTCATATGTAAACCTTGATCCTTATAAATATTTAGCATACAATAAAGAGTTGTCTCGTTCAGGACAAATTGGATATGTCTGCGCTGATGCACGTAAAGCAAAAGATAAACTTAGTTTTGTTCCTAAAACTAACCTTAAAGAGTTAGTAGGGATTATGATGAAAAACGATTTATATATAGAAAGAAAGTAATGGATACATTAGGAAGCTTAATTGATAAACTCTCTGTTGTCAATATTAAAATTTTCCACTTGGTGGACGCAATCGAAGACAAGAATGCAGATGATATAGCTGTTGCTGCTGCAGCAAGAAAAGCACAGACTCTTAATAGAGAGAGGTCTAGTCTTATTAATGAAATCAATGAGAACTTAGGCATAAGGAATAGGATTACTAAATTATGAATATAGACAAGTGTAGATCATGTCAAAGTGTTGATGTAACCGATCTCCTTTCATTGGGAGATCAATATCTTTCTGACTTCAGAGAAGATGATCAGTTGCCGCCAAAGTACCCTCTTGATCTAGTTATCTGTCAAGACTGTATGCTGGTTCAACTCAAAGAAACAACTCCTTCTCACGAACTCTATACAGACAACTATGGATATGAGTCAGGTATTAATGAATCTATCAAAGCTGACTTAAACAGCATCGTAGCCAACGCTATTGCTATTTACAGAGGTAAAGATAAAGATCTAGATGATAAGGTCGTAGTTGATATCGGTGCGAATGATGGCACATTATTAAGTAATTATGCATATTTCGGATATCATCCCCAAAAACTAGGCATTGATCCAGTGCCGAAATTCAAAGAAAAGCTAAAGCGCCATGCTGACTACGCTCACACCGATTTCTTCAAGCACGGTATCTTTGAATCTATTTTCCCAGATCGCAAGGCTTCTATAATTACATCAATTTCGATGTTCTATGATCTTGATGATCCAAATACCTTTGTCTCAGATGTTAAAGATATCCTTGCAGATGATGGCATTTGGGTTGTGCAGCAGAATTACCTTGGAACAATGCTGTCTCAGACAGCGTATTGCAATATCTGTCATGAACATGTCGAATACTATTCATTGTATTCATTTGAAAAACTTCTTAATAAATTTGATTTAAAGGTGTTCAAGGTCGGACAGAGTAATATTAATGGAGGTTCTTTCAGAGCCTTTATCTGTCATAAAGATACTTATGTCGAAGAAGACTCTGTTCAAGAAATGAGAGACTCTGAGATCTCTCAAGGGCTTGATAGGATCGAAGTATATAAAGAGTTTGCTGATCGAATTGAGCTTAGGGCTAATGAGCTTCATGATCTTATTGAAGATCTAGTAGAACAAGGTAAAACTGTTTATGTCTACGGTGCCTCAACTAGAGGTAATACGCTCTTGCAAGCAAGTAGATTGAATAATCATTTGCTACCGTTCGCGGTAGAGCGTAATCCTGGCAAGTGGGGAAAGAAGATAGCTTCTCTTCAAATTCCTATTATCAAGGAAGAAGAAGCCAGAGAGCATCAGCCTGACTATATGCTTGTTCTTCCATGGTTCTTCTTTTCTGAATTTGCACAAAGAGAAGCAGACTATCTTGAAAATGGTGGGTCATTTATCCTACCATTACCAGAAGTAAGAATTGTTACGAAGGATAGTATTGACTAGAGTGCTTTATATCAATCATGAGTTTGCTCAATGTGGAGTTTTTCAAGCAGGAGATAGACTTGGAAATGCACTTCAAAAACATCAAAGCAAGCATGATTTTAATTATATCAATGTAAATTCATTTGAGGCGTATGCTCAAGCATTTTCTAATTATAAACCTGACCTAGTCTTAGCTAATTTCTTTCCCCCCACCATGGGATGGCTAACAGAAAATGCTGTTGCAGCGACTCCAGTACCAATCATCTCAATATGCCATGAAACATACATGTTGAACGATCTACTTAAGAAGTTTGATTACGCATCAGTACTCAATCCCTTTTATCCAACAAAAGACAAAAGGGTTCTTCTAACTAGAAATGGTTTACCAGAATATGTGCCTACCCCCACTGATCCAGAAAAAATTACTATTGGTAGTTTTGGATTCTCATTTCCCAATAAGGGTTGGCATCGTATTATGGAACAAGTTAACGAAGAGTTTGATGAAGCCCATATTAGATTCCATATGCCTCAGTCAACATTTGGAGATAGTGACGGAGCGCATACTCAAAATAGAATAAAAGAGGCAAGGGAGTTCCCATTTAAACCTGGGGTCACTATTGAATTTTCTCATGACTATAAGAATGAAAAAGATTTAATTGATTGGTTATCTGAGAATACTGTAAATTGTTTTTTCTATGACGAATTTGGAGAAAGAGGAGTGTCTTCTACAACAGATTACGCACTTGCCTCAAGAAGGCCAATCGCCATATCTAATTCCTCAATGTTTAATAATCTAGATGTTGAAGGGATTAGGGTTCCTGAAACGACATTGAGGCAAATCATTAAGAATGGAATCAGACCTCTTGATCCACTTTACAAATATACAATGGATTATGTTGTTAAACAATATGAAGATTTTATAGACAGTATTATAGGTAAAAAAAATGGCTAGAGCAGCAGTAACATTTCCAGGTAAGGTTGGAGATATTCTTTGGAGTCTACCTACTGCAAGAGAGATTGCTAAAGAATATGGACCAGTAGATTTTTATGTCATGGAGCATTTCGCAGGTATCTGCGAATTAATCGAACATCAGCCCTATATTAATAAATGCATAGGTCTTGAAGACTGGACCGTAGATGGAAATAAATCATTGCAGGACATTAGTCCCCCTGCTTTAGCCCAAGAGTATGAGAAAGTTCATAATCTTGGATATATAGAGTATCCTAGTCAATCTCTAATAAATATTTCTCCTCTCGTCGCAGGAATATCTTTATCAGAACCTGTTCTTCCATTTATTAATGTTGAACCTAAAGGTCAATATGATATTGTATTTGGATTCAGCGTATACGTTCAGCCAATAAAGGAAGAGTTTATCAGCAAAGTTATTTCAAGTGTTTTGCAAAAATTTCCTAACGCTACTTGGATCGATGCATCAGATATGCCCTGGAAAGAGTTTGCTGAATATACATCTGGCGGAAAGATTTACGTTGGCGACAAAACAGGAATGCATGTAATAGCACATGGTTTAAGTAAAAGATATATCATTGAAGCAGAAGGTAATATGGATAGAAGAAGCCATATTTTTTCTTGCCCATATGACACTCAAAACACGATAAGGATGGACTTGCCTAATCATTATGGTATCATTGATTATCATCAAGTTTATTCTGAGATGATAGAGCTTTGTCTAGGAGCTATATATGCTTGATTACCCGATTTATTATTCTCAAGCTGGTCAAGATGGATGGGTTGTTGAGATGACTAGTTCTAAGAGAGACGGATTCTACGTAGATATTGGAGCGCACAATGGTGTTTCATCCAGTAACACCTATGAGTTAGATAAAACATATGCATGGAAAGGTATTTGTATTGAAGCTCACCCAGAAGCATTCCGACAATTAGTTGAAGCAAGGCCCAATGCTATTAATATCAATTGTGCAGCTACCGATTACAATGGTAAGTGTTTATTTGGTGGAGATAGGGTAGTTGAGGATGGAGGAGTAGAGACTCCTTGCTTCACTCTTTATTCATTACTTAAAAACAATAATGCACCTAATTTTATTGACTATCTTTCTATTGATATAGAAGGTCACGAACCGATTGTCTTTGCTAAATTCTTTGAGGAAAATGATTGTTTTACGTTTGGCCTCATAACGGTTGAACACAATGTATATAGCGGAGACGATACACAAAAGAAATCTTTATATAAAATATTAACTGCTAATAAATATGAAAGAGTGTTGGAAGATGTTACTGTTAGATCCAATGATAGTTGGAATGGCCTACCGTACGAAGATTGGTATAGGAGCGTAAATTATGAGGCTATTTGATGAAATTTATGAAAAGGTAGAAGAGTCAAGTCACGAAACAGCTTTCAATCGTGATCAAGCTAGAATATTCTATAGCATTATTAATCTAAATAAGCCTAAGGTTGTTGTTGAAATTGGTGTTCAATTTGGACGTTCTGCGACTGTCTTAGCAGAGCTACAAAAGGTTCATGGGTATGATCTTCATTTGATTGATGGTTGGATTGAAGAGGTTTCAAGCAGTGCAAGAGAGCATTTCAAAAATCAAACCGAGAAGCATGATTGGAGTTTTACCTTTTATCCTGTTAATTCTGATATTGCTATTGATGATTTAAAAAAGAATATTGATGAGATTGATTTCATCCACATTGATGGTGGTCATGAATATGAAGAAGTTAAATCTGACATCCTTCTCTATACTCCACTTGTAAAGAGTGGCGGATTCGTTGTCTTTGATGACTATGGTCATGACTCTCTCCCTGGTGTATTTCAGGCTTGTGAAGAAGTCATGACTCCAGATAAATTTGAATTCATCGGTAGATATGCAAATAAAACTGGTGTGTACAAAAAACTATAATGATAGGAGAATAAAATGATTATAGAAACTGAGCATATGGTTTGTGAGAGATGTATGGAATTTACAGAATGTAGGATTAGTAGTGGAGAGTGGTCATGTGAGGTATGTACTACCTTGCCTCATCTCGCATTAACTCCGCAGGACCTCATTGACAAAGACGCAGTTGATGATACACTTGGTGTAGAATGAGCAAGAGAAGCGTTGCTATAGTTGGGTTTGCATCCCTATCTTCTCTTATCTTATCTATCATTTTTATATTTAAAAAGGAGAGAATCAAGAATGGGAACCATTGAGGTAATTTGCGGTCCAATGTATAGTGGTAAGAGTGAAGAGCTTATCCGTCGTATTAGGCGTGTAGAGATTGCTGGATATGAGCCACTCGTTGTGAAGCCCATCATTGATAGTCGCTACTCATATACTGACGTAGTTAGTCACTCAGGTCTTTCAAGGGAAGCTAGTGTAGTTGAGAAGTCTTCTGACATTATCAATAAACTTTATGGTGTTGAAGAAGTAGTCGCCATTGATGAAGTGCAGTTTTTTGATGAAGGTATCATTGATGTTATCAAGTATCTCCGTGGTGAGAAAGTTCGTGTAATCATCGCAGGACTAGATACAGATTACCGTGGAGAGCCGTTCGGTCAAATGGGTCATATCCTTGCTATTGCAGATAAGGTAGATAAGCTACAAGCTATCTGTCACCATTGTAGAGGGTTCGATGCAACCATGACTCAGCGCCTTGTAGATGGAGAGCCAGCAGAATGGGATGCAGAGACTATCGTAGTCGGAGGTAGGGAATCCTATGAGGCTCGCTGTAGGGGATGCTGGGAGGCTCCTGTGAAGACAGGGGATCATCCAGGGCAACTAACCCTATTTTAGGCTAATTCTTTGCTATAATAGGTACAATGGATGATTGCCGCGAATGTGGATACCCTATTCATATAGAAATAGGAATATGCGCTAATTGTCATAGCGATACCTTCACTCCCCCATACAAATGGGATGGTCAAAAACCATATTGGTTCGGTGGAGATCCTGATATCAGCGCCGCTGAACCTATTGCAGATGTAGCCAGGGATCCCTTGGCTTTCTTCAATTCTTCTATTGATATATGGGAGAAGGATGCCGACTACGGCATGACTAATTTCCCGGCTTCTGATCCAGGTAGTCCAACAGACAATCTCAAGCAGAATCTAGATCCAATGTACAATGGATTGTCTTATGGAGCAGATGATGCCCCAGGACTATTGCGCCGTGTTAGAGATCGTCTTCACGATAAAACAAGAGGGCTACGTCATAAGAATAAGGGAAGAAGAGTCCGCCGTAGATATAAGAAGCCCCTCTTTCATGATGATGCAAGTCATGCAATATTGTTGCGCGATAATAATGTCAATGTATATGCCTCAAAAGAAGAAGTACCTGCAATTTATGACATTTTACCGGGTCCTATCCCATGGGCAGAAATACCACAAAATGATGATAAGCTTGTCATTGATGATGTTATTGACTATGGAATGGTACCAGAAGATACTCAATGGAAGATTTGCGCCGTCCCATTAAAACTTTTGCCAGATATTCATTTTGAAGATTATGATGATGAGACAGGAAGCAGAGATAGAGAGTATGTAGAAGACCTTGCCGCAGCTATTAAGAGCGGAGAAGTCGATATGCCTCTTATGTGTTTCCTAGATAAGAGTGGCGGTGTAATTCTAGTTGATGGATATCATCGTACAGCGGCCCTTAATGAGCTTGGCTATGAATATGCAAAAGCATACATGCCATATGAAGATAAGAAGTTTAAGAAGATTGAGTCTAATGTAAAGATAACTGCCAGAGATCCTATTCAACAAATAGCAAACGATAATGGTTGGACATTGGAAGGATTGACCGCCAATAGTCATCGTAAGTATACCTTAACTGATCTCAATAGAATAGTCCACACTGTGATTGTTGGCGACAATCGCCATATGGGTGATCCCAGGGCGCTTAAAAATGCCACTGCTGATCTTCTTCGTTGTACGAGGGGCGGATGCATCCATGTACTTCAACAACAGAATCGCAATGTAAAGAATCCCAATGTAAAAATTGCTCAACCTGCTATTTTAGAAGCGCCAGATATACAAATAGGTGAAATACAAGGTTTTGACTTTGAGAATTGGGCAGTATCAGATCATGGATGGCGTTCATATTATTGGCTTCCTGCATTTGATTGTTTTAAAGACAAAGATCCTCAAATGTATCAAGATTTGATAAAAGCATACTTTTCGCCTTCCAATATAACTTGGCTAGATGCAAAAGAATTTTTGCTTCAACTAGCCCAGGGTATGATTAACAGGGATGATAATCCTCCTGGCAGTAGAGAAAAAGGCAACAAAATTATGTCTATAGTGCAAACTGTGGCAGAGGGTCAAGAATTATCTACAACTATTCCCACAAACAATAATAATCTTGATCCAAAATGGGATTGGCTTCTAGTTATCGAAATGGTTGATAACGCTCACGAATCTCATATAAAGATCAGTGAAGTAAAACCAGTAATCATTAAGGGTATTCATGACGATGCCAAGAAAGTCCTCCATAAGTTCTGGGAAGATCATCCTGATCTCCGCAAAGGTTGTTTAGATAAGTATGGCTATGATCCAATTGATGATGAATTGCCCTACTGGTATTATGGCCTAGCAGAGCCAGAGCATCATATGATCCTTGAGGACGTATTGAAGAATGATGGCTTCATTGATTTAGAGCAGGCCAATCGTTGGACAAAGAGTGAACTGGCCGCAGAGAAGAAAGAAGCTCACATTAAGATAAGTGAGCAAGCTTTTGATCAAGAGACGAACACTAATAGAATTATGGATATGCTGTTTCCTAAAGACATGAGTGAGCCGATTAATGAACCACTTTATCATCTTGCTCCAACTAGTGAAAGAGCTAGAATAATGGCGCATGGTATTCAACCAAGTAAGCCCTTCGGATCAGAAAATTGGGGAGATGCCAAGGGGCTATTGAATCAACCTATGGCTGTCTATGCTGTAAAAGCGGAAGATATTGAAGAGATAAAAAAACTATATTATTGGAATAATATTAAAGAACTTGATCTGTGGGAAATCGATCCTGAGAGCGTTGGAGGAGCAAAAAGAGACAAAGTCTTAATTGGCTCTCAATCTTATACAATCCCCCATATGGTATATGCAACACTAGTTCAGCCATACGAGAAATCTGAAGAATTCGATGAAGTCGCCTATCTAAAGGACTATCCAGATGAAAATAAGATAGAATCTGGTTGTGCGTGCGGATCAAAAGACTATGTCCTGTTAGATAAGGACAAAGTATGCAAGCACTGCCTATCACCCTGGCGCTATGCAGAAAAAGAACCGGGCTGGGGTGGATCAGCGATGCAAAACCAACAATATAGAATGAATACTCGTGGTACCTATAATCCTATGACAGATCAATTCCAAATTCCTGTTAAGGCTATTACTGAGCGCTCAGTTCGTCAAAAAAAATGCCCCAGTTGCAATACTCGCACATTAACGAATTGTGGTGATTTCCTTTCTTGTGATCTATGTCCATTTGAATATTCCTTGGTCCAAGATAAAGAATCCAATAATGTAGCGGACAATGATTCTAGTTCTCGCTACATTCACATAGACCATGTTGATCTTGGCTCTTCATTAAAAGCAGAAAAGGACTATCAAGATACACATGAGTCATGCAAAACCTGCAAGATAAACAAGGCTGGCCTTACAGGTTATTGCCCTTCTTGCAATAAGGAACGTAAGTATGTCACCGCCCATATTTGGGAGAAAGAAGCGGACATCACTCAGAATGATATAAGTGATAGTTTGACAAACACAACAGATTTACATGCTTTTACAGATGATACTCTTGCCGATCTTCGTTCAAGAGATAAAGAACATATTAAGGATATCGAGAGTTTTTCAGATGAAGATGGTAACGTATACTTTGTCTACTCAGATGGCAAAATCCATTGGGGTAAGTCAATTGACAACATCATTTCACAACATCTCAATCATAAACATGATACATACACACATCCAGTCTTGGTTGGTTCATTCAATTTAGAGACAAAAAAGGTTAGATTTGAGTCCAAGACTGAGCTAAATCAGACTGCTTCTCTTAAGCAATCATTCTTGTCTGCCCTTAAGCGCAACTTTAACACTTACTTCCCTGATATTGACTATCCCAATGAAGATATTCTCCATTCTGATGAGGAAATTTACGATGTCAAGATGGGTTCTACTAAAAAAGACAATACAGAGTATGATTTTGATGAAGAAAAAGATAGTGAATCATTTAAATCTTGGCTTAAGTACTTCAAATCTGATGAAAAAGATAGTTTTGAGTGGAAATTAAACAAGTGGGTTAAGAAAAAGTCATCTTAATTATACCTCATATCTTATTATTAATAGATGGAGATAGCTTTCAAGTCTGGAGTACACAATGCAGAAGTTTTTGCAATATATAAATATCGATTATGCTAATGATCTCCTCCAAAAGAGGAGATTTTTTTATGCCATTTTGACCATTATTACGATGGTTCTAGCTATACCTGCCGGTCTTTATGCGGATAACCCATTGGATCCAGTAGCTAAGGCTCAGGCTAATCTTAATACTGCTCAACAAAAGCTTGATAAACTTCAAGCTGCACTGGCTGTTGCAAAAGGCGATATAAAAACATATCAATCTGCATCACAAACAGCTGGAAATAGCCTTGTTACACAGAAACAGATACTAAATGATGCAACAAGCAAATTAGTAGTGTTTAAATCTATTTTTGATGACAAGCAATCTATACAAAAGAAAGTATCTGATGCTTTTGATACTCAAAATACCGTATTAAATCAAGCTAGAAATGATCTAGTGTCTGCTCAAGGAGCATATAATACGGCTAAAAGTAACTTTGATGGGCAATCACAAGTTGTTACAAATGCACAAGTTAATTTAAATATCGCAAATCAATCTGCAATAATAGCATCGTCAGCAGTTAGCAAGGCCCAATCTGACTTCCTCCAAGTTAAAGCAATTGCTGATTCAGCTAGAGAGATACAACAGTCAGCACAAAATGCCTATAGTGATCATTCAAACTATATTCCAGATCCCACTGCATCACCGGCTTATCCTGGTTTGCATGTAGATGTATATAACAAGACTTCTAATTCATGGGACAGAACAGCAACCGGAAATGTTTTATGTACTTCCACTATACTTATAGATGAACTGGCTTCTGTATGGGGTGGTGGAAACCTCTTAGGTTGTGGAAATAACAATATTTTGGTTCATTTTCATGGATATATGACCTTCCCATCAGATACAACGGCTAACTTCTTAGGTATGGCAGATGATGGTTTTTATATGGAAATTGATGATCAAGTTGTTATTAATGATTGGTATGCAAAGGGTTGCGGTGGATCAATATCTCCTACGGTTAATTTTGAAGCGAATATACCGCGTAAAATTGATGCTTGGTATTTTCAAGCTGGTGGAGGTGCCTGTCTCTCATTGCAATACTACACCACTGCTAATGGATGGAACAACGTATCTCCTGAGACATTTACTCAAAGTGCGCCACAAATGATGGCTGACCCTGCTCTTTTAGCAATATTAACTTCTTCCAATCTAATGTTAACTTTATATGAAGCACAACAATCTGATGCACAAAGCACTGTAACTCAAGCTAATACAGCATTAAGTACTGCTCAATCAGATTCAGTCACCAAACAATCTGCATTTAACAATGAAAGCTCAAAACTAAATACACTGGCATCTACAAGAGATAGTGCAGATCAATCGGTACAGTCTAATAGTGACAATGTTTCAGTACACCAAGATGCCTTAAATAGCTTAAATACAACTAAAATTCAAACACAATCTGATTTAGATATGGCTCAAAATGATTTAAAGGCACAACAATCTAATGTTGATACTGCAACAGTCTTCTTAAATACACAACAACAACTCCAACAAACTGCTGATAGTCAGCTTACAGTTGCAAGAAAGACTGAAACAGAATTATTGGCAGAATTAGATCAAGCTCATAAGGATGTCAATCAAGCATTAGATGAATTAGCCAAAGCACAGAAAGATACTCAGGAGATCAAACAGAAGGAAAATTCAACAATCCCGATCAATCCTCCTAATACTCCACCGCCTCCCCCTACAACCCCTCCTGTGGCTCCACAGCCACCACCAAATAATCCTCAAGATAACCAGAATAGCCCACCGCAGGATAATCCAGGGACAACAACAGATCAAAATGCTACACCACAAGATCAAGGAACATCAACAACAGACACAACTGCTACGACAACAACAGACAATAGCTCAACTGTTGTAGCTAATAATAGCGATAATTCTTCAAATAATAATACACCACAAGATAATTCAATACTACCAGAGGATAGAATACCACCTCCACCTAAGCCAAGCGCAGCAACTAAAGCTGTGGCAAAAAAGTTTGATTCTGTAATTCCAGGTGCTGGTAAGGCAATCCTTGCAGTAGTAAGTCTAGGAAGCGATATGACTCCTAGAGAAAGAGAAAAAGCGCAACAAGTGGTAATCCCAGCAGTTATCGTCATGGGAATAATTAATGCAGTGAGTGCAGCCGCTGGCGCTGCTGCCGCTGGAGCAAGCTTAAGGAGAAAGATATGAAACTAATTAAAAAGATATTCAAAAAGACACTATTCAAGTCATTGTACCTAATTGTAGAAGCAACATTTGTCTTATGTAAAGGACTTAATGTTCTATTTAATGCAATTAAATTCATTTTTAATATAATAAATACAATTTTTATTAAAATAATTAAGTTTTTATTCCTTTTATTGATTGATTTAATAAAGTTTAGTCACTTTATTGCCGGAAAGCCTTTATTCAAGCTGTTTTTAATAATCATTAAAATATTGATAAAGTTGGTTAAACTCCTGTTTAACGTGTTTAAAAAGTTTATTAAAGGCTTTTTTAAATGGGTAAAAGAGATTATAGAGCAAGCATGGACTCTGCTTGGTATGTTTGTGGCATGGATTGTCTTGACTGGATCCTCCAAAGCAATCGTTGGTTATGCTATAATCGTTATTTTATTAATATGGTTATTAACTCTTAACTGGCGTAATAAAGATTAGATTGACAAGGCCCATCCATGTGATACAATGCATGGATGGGCTTATTTGATTATATTATTGTAGAAACTGATATTCCTGGTTATGAATCAACAGAGGACTCTAATCCAGATTTTCAGACTAAATCGCTAGATTCTCTTATGGAATCCTATAGAATCACCAAAGATGGCGATCTATTAAGAAAACCCTATAATTCTGATATCTGGCAGGTAGTCCAATATCATGGCATTATTAATTTCTATGACCAGGGTAATGATAACGTGTGGCGTGAATACTATGCCAAGTTTACTGATGGCAAGCTAGTTTCTATCACTAAAGAAGATCCTCAAGAGACTGATAGTGTCTAGATGGTCTAAGATCAGAAACCCAGATCATCTTATATGCGATGCATGTGAGAGTTCTGGTGTTGAAACAGACATGTATCGGAAGAGAGGCGGCGATGACCGCCTTTGTGTGTTATGCTTGATCACCTACTTCGATTCCGACCCAAGGAGTGACCTAGATGCAGAGTTTCCTTCCTTATAGCGATTTCATTAAGAGTGCCAAGGTGCTGGACTATAGACGCTGCGGAAAGCAGCGCATTGAAGCGCTACAGATGCTTCAGGCTATGGATCGCACAGAAGGTGGTTGGATCAATCATCCCTGTACCAAGATGTGGTCTAGTCATCCTCTTGCCCTTGCCGCATATGGTCTGGTAATGTGCAATGAATGGGTCAGTCGTGGCTACAAAGACACTATGACTGAGCGTTTTGAGAATATCCTTGGCAAGCATTCGCTTCATGACATTGAAATGCCCGATTGGTTGGGCAATGATGACATTCATGCTAGCCATCGTTCCAACCTGCTTCGCAAGGATCCTGTATACTACGGTCAGTTCAAGTGGTCTGAGCCAGATGATCTGCCCTACGTTTGGCCCGTAAACTGACATATAATTAGCATCACCGTGTCATGGTTGTACCTTGACACTATGGAACATAGATGCTAAACTGGTCTATGTAAACGAAAGGAGACTAATGCAAATTTCATTTGCTGGTCATTATCGAAGTACGAATCGCCGTTATGTTATGAAAGAATACGGTGATGGTAGTCTGGGGGGTATGTGATGCGTAGATCAACTTCTATCGTCATCCTTTCAGTGACTATTCTACTGTCTACAGGAGTTCAAGCAATGGCAGCTGTCAATCCGTTTAGTGCCATTGATCTTCTTGTTGCTAATAGAAATGTAGTTCGTAAGAAAGTTAGTCGTAACCTTCAAATAGAGAGGGCAATTCGTAAGGTATTTGGCCCTCAACATGATGATACAGCAATCTGTATCGCTAATGCTGAATCAAGTGGCCCTGGTCCACAGGGTTATTGGAGGCCCGGTATGGTAATGAGGTTTAACACCTCTGCATGGTCACAAACTGGTGATCATGGTCTATTCCAGGCCAACTATCTTGCTCATCATTGGCCGCATGAGAGTGAAAAAGTATTCCATGCGCGTATGAGTCAGACATGGTATAATATCAATTGGGCCTATAAACTGTCTAGAGATGGCAAGAGCTTTGCCGCATGGACAGGAACATATGGCCGTGGTCTATGTCACGGACTAAGCTAAAGTAAGCATTGCGGGGGAGGGCGAAAGCCCTCCCCTTGACATTGACGATCACTATGCTAAGATGGGATGAGTATGAAAGATTCTATCCCCTTCAAGGAGATTTTAAGATGAATGATCTGAGTAAACTGACAGACAACGACCTGATCTTTGAGATCCGCAGGCTGCGGGAAGCGATGGAGGGAATCAAGATCGAGGCGGAGTCGTGAGCGGGCTACCCGAACTGCGGTCGCTGCTTGCACGGGTGCAGTCTGCGCCACTGATCGCACCGTCCCGGCACAGCACAACGATGTGGGTGCCGTACCGTCATGTGGACGAATCAGACTGGCAGAAGCTCTCCGCCGCTGTTGCCGCTCTCATTGCCGTCGTAGACGCAGCAGAGGAAGTGCTGGACTTCTTACCATTGTTGGACGAGAATGAACGATGGGACGCAAGCATCACCGCTCTCCGTGCTGCTGTCAATGCAGCGAAGGAGGAAGGACATAATGAGTTGGAAAATTATTGAAAGAATTTCAGATAAGTATCCTGGCAGCATTGTCAGGGTATTATCAGGCGGACAACTGGATGAGAATACTCGTTTTACCTACTTCTGGGATGAGAAGTATAATGGTTGGAGCGTCATTCAGGAAGAACATAACAGTAAATCTGACATATGGTTCGTCATCAACATTGACAAGGCTCAGGATGAATGGTATCTTGAGAGTCATGTCCCGGTTGCAATCGCAACATGGGTAAGTAGATATCAGCAACAACAGGAGATTAGAAATGAAAATCAAGATGCAGAATGATTTTGATATGTGTGATCATGGTAATGTTTTTACTCTTGATCCCAATAATTCTGAAGCTACTGAATGGATCATTGAAAATCTTCCGGATGCTGCTCCATGGGGTTCAGGCGTAGTTATTGAGCATGGATATGTCAATGACATCCTTGACGGCATTGATCTTTGTGGCTATACTGTTTCCATCCAAAATTAACGATGACCGTGGTTGAGAAGAAGAAGAGAGGTAGACCAAGAACTCGTCCTGTAAAGTTTACAGAAGATGAGCGTCGTCTACTCGCGTATCCTCCTACTACTCAAACATGGATCTGCGTTAATAGATATGGAGAAGGGAATACCTTATGTGAACTTCCTAATGCTGGCTATCAGGATAAGTGTTGGGGTTGCGGTACACCCAAATCAGAGAAATCCTTGCTAGCATGGGATCTTTATGTTAAGGTATGTGAGAAGGTTGGGGTCGATCCTAGCCTTCGTAAGTCAGTAGATATCAATAACTACAATATTAAAGGAGGTGAAGAAGTGCCACTATTCCGCCGTCGCAAGAAGGAGACTGCTGTCGTTTTTGATGAGCCGCTACAGACCCCGGTTGAAACACCGGCTGCTGTTAAAGCTACCGTCACGAAGTCAAGCCGTAAGCCTCGCACTACCAATCAGGCTACCGCCAAGGCAACATCAACGACTGCTAAGACAACTTCCGGTACAGCTACTAATAAGCCTGTAATCAAAAAGACTGTCACACGCAAGTCATCATAGTCTGATACAATGGTGGGGCGCGACACACACAACGCGCATTTTATCTTTATTCATATAGAAGGAGACAGTTATGCAGACTGAGTATAATCCTGGTAATCCTGGCGCAACTCTATCTCAGCTTCGTCTTGACGGTTACCGCGTATTCGCTTCTCACCGGCGTCCCATGAAGAATATAGAGACTCCTTATCTTATGTTCTCTCATCATGAAATGAAGAACATGGGTTTTAATCTAAGTGAGGATTGGGCTGTCCGTGGTGGTCAGACTACGGTACACATCTACCTTGGAGATACTCTCCTTGGGTATGGTGAGGCTCGTTGTTGCGATAAGGATCCATTCAATAAGAAGCGTGGCCTCATCATTGCTCTTGGCCGCGCACTCGCTGAAACCAACCTTTAAGTAGAGAGGGTTTGCCATGAAGAAAGCCAGTAAAATTAAAGCCCTTTTGGGCAGACCCTTGACACAGCCCACTGGTAACGGCTATCATAAGGATAGGCGCACCAAGCGTGAGCAGAACACATTGCAGAAGGAACTGAATCACTATGAAGATAAATGAGCCTTCTCTTGATAGGGCAGTAAAGATGGCGCAGAGATCTCCTCAGAAAAGATTCATGACTGGTGCAGTCATTGCCAGGGGAGACAGGGAGGTATCTACGGGATGGTCACATATGTCATCCCTTCGACTGAGTACGGTATCTAGTATTCATGCAGAGATCCATGCTCTTGGTCGTGGTAGGCATGTTGATCTTTATGAGGCAGTTGCATATATTGCAAATATTTCTCGCAAGTCAGGCAATGTAACTCTTGCCAAGCCATGCTTTAGTTGTGCTATCTCATTGTACGCAGCAGGTATTCGCTACGCTGTCTACACCATTGACAAGTCGAACTATGGTGTGCTAGACTTGACGAAAGACCTTAGTGGACTCAAGGTGTATGAGATTCACAAACCAAAAGACTAAAATATGACAGATAATCGCACACAACTATTAGAAGATATCGCACAAGCTGCACAGCGTCTTGTAGATTCCAATGAAAGCAACTCTCTTACTAAGCATATGAATGGTACACAGCTTCTTAATTGGGATGCTATCATTGGTAGACTATCCCATCTTAAAGATAAATAGGAGGATATTATGGAGCATTACTGTGTTGAGTGCAAGAAAGACTTTAAGGGAGATATTTGCCCCTCTTGTCGTCGTAGCGTAAAGTTTTCTCCTTCCAGCATGTTCCTGGCTCTTGTCAAATGAGAATTGAATTTCTAAAGAGCTATACTTGTGACAATCTAAATAGAGACTATTATGGTTGCACCCTTATCGTTCGTATCTTTAAAATTCAATTTGAATTGATTATCGCTAAACGTAGGAATAAGTAATGTCAATCGTTCATCGCACACCCAAGAAGAAGGAAGATCTTAAGGCATCTTCAAAGGTAGTCGCGCCAAAGCCTGCTACTGTATCATATAAAGAGGGAGATACAGTAGATAGAGTCAAGACCAGCCAAATATCTAAAAGAAAAATTTTGGCACAAAAGACTATTGATGGTCAAGACTATATTCTAGAGAGTGTACCGACAGGCTTTGAGTTAAGGGGACATTCGTATCAGTATACAAATCAATACTATGTTGTACGTTATTTAAAAAACAATAGATGGCATGGACATATCTTTAGGGGAGCCAAGTCAGAGACTGAGGCAAAGTTATGCTATAGTCATATGCCAATGGAAGGGTAATCAATGTCGCAATTTGTTGAACAAGGACATCTAGGTGGATATATTCAAGGTGGAGATGAAGCAACTTGGTATCCTGAGCTATGGACTTGGCTTGTAGAAGAAAAGGGAGTCAAGACTGTCCTTGATGTAGGATGTGGGGAAGGTCTGACTGTAGACTATTTCAGTAACCTTGGCTGTGAAGCTATTGGCATTGAAGGAGTAGAGCAGGATCATCCTAGTATCATTCAGCAGGATTTTACTCTTGGTGAAGCAGACCTTGATAGACAAGGATATGACCTTGTCTGGTCATGTGAATTTGTAGAGCATGTTGAAGAGAAATATATGCACAATTTCCTTGATGCATTTAAAAGAGGCAAGATCGTTCTGATGACTCATGCTGCCCCTGGACAAGCAGGCTACAATCATGTAAACTGCCAGGATCAGAGCTACTGGGTTGGAGTAATGGCAGGCATTGGCTATAAGTTAGATGAAGAACTGACCACTCTCACTAGAGGGATGGCAGCATTCAATCAATCGCCATGGAACCATTATAAAAGATCTGGCCTAGCTTTTGTTAAACGATAAAGTCAAACAAGAGGAATCAAATGTATCCCTATGTTGGCCCTGGTATAGTGTATCCCTGGATGACAGGCATCACAGAAGAAGATCAAAAAGGCACAATCTTTAAAGGCACATTACATTCTGCTCAGGGTCATTCTTACACATGGCGAGCAAACCGTCGCTATGCTATGCTCAAGAAGCAGATCGACAAGATGAACGCAAAGCCCAAGAAGAAGTAAAGGAGCTTTATAATGTTCGCAATCACAAATAATAAAGGCTTCCATATCACTTTTGACAATGGATGGACTGTATCTGTACAGTTTGGTTGGGGCAACTACTGCGACCATCATGGCAAGCCTTATGATTTTGATAATTTGACTGGTTATTATGGAGATAGCTCTACTGCTGAAATTGCAGCATGGGATACAAACGATGTTTGGCATGAATTTGATCTTGATATTGTCAAGGGCTACGTCAAGCCTAACGATGTGCTAGACTTCATGAACATGATCGCCGCCAAGGATACTGTCACTACAGAGGAGAACTAATTATGCTGCCAGCAGGTACATATTACATTGGTGATCTTTGTTATGTCATGGATAACGAGTGGGATGATGTTTGTAGTAAGATCATTGTAGACAATACTGTTGTAGAGGGTGAGTTTGTTCTAGATGATGGTAGAATTTTCGCCAACTTCTCTACTGCACATGGTGATGGTGTTTATGCTGATAATCAGGATAAAAACTACGCAGTAGATTCTGGCAGTATTGGTTGTATCAAGATTGACGATATTCGCAATCCCAATAATGGGGATATCAAGAGGCTTGGTAATATTGTCACCTTTGATGCTCCCTTTAATTGCCACAGCAATGGAAAGGTGATTACCTTCGGCAACAAGATTGCCATTGACACAGACCCGGCTGACGACTATGATGACTACGACCCCGATAGTGTCTATGATGATGAGAGTGGACTGGAGTACTAAAGTGGATATTGATACAGGAAATCAGGTTATTGCCTCTTTTGATAACAAGCAGAGGGTTGTTCTGGCAATTGATGCCCGTATAAATTCTGATGCTTCCTGCAATCAAGCTGATTCAGGATGGTGGGCATTTGACATTAGGACTGAGATCGACTACTTTGTAAGTGATGAGCTTATCGTATATAAAAGCGATAACAATATGGAGACTTTCGATATAGCTTGTGGTACAGTAGTCGATGTGCTACTGTAAAAGATGTGTTGCGATGAAGGAGGAACGGATGACCATTGAACAGATTAAAGGCCAGAAGCGCTCAGGAGCCGTTCATGGAGCGAGAAGCACCAAGGAGGTTGCTGCCTACCTTCCGTCCAACTACGAGGCCGTAGGTGAGGCTACAGGGGACGATGGTCGCCTTATCGTGTACATTACAGGAGTAGATCGCAACGGTTGGACTTTTGATGAGTATGTCACTCCCCGTCTTGCTAGTGGTATGATGTACGCAAAGGAGACTAAATGACTGTTGACGAAATATACAATCAGATCAAGGATCACTTCTCCAAGCCCGGTGCTGTCCTTGCCAAGTCAGCCCCAGATCATGGTGGAGTGTGCTACTATCGCATGGACAAAGATCCAGAGTCTGCTGCAAGGTGTGCTGTAGGCTGTCTGATCCCAGATGATATGTATGATCCCAATTGGGAAGGCAATAGCGTCTACGATCTATTCACAGAATTTAATAATTTTGGCCCAATCCTTAATATTAAAAAAGATGATAAGTCTTTTAACTTCCTTAAAGAAGCTCAGTATGACCATGATGGTTCACACAGTGTAGACTACTTCTTGGATAAGCTAAAAGACTCATATAATCGGCACAAGGATTAACTAAATGACTATCGATGAAATATACAATCAGATCAAAGAATATTTCTCTCGTCCAGATGCTGTTTTTGCCATGAAAGACAGGGGCAAAGATGGTAACTGTGTATATCGCCTTGACAATGACCCCTCTTCTCCTGTAAGATGCGTTGTAGGTTGCTTGATCCCAGATGATCTGTATAATTCTGCTTGGGAGAGGGCTGGAGTGGACGCTCTGATCAAGCATCGCCCTGATTTTGGCGCAGCCATTGGTGTTACTCAGGATAGTGAGGCTCACAAATTCCTTGCAGTAGTCCAACCGATTCATGATCGTCTTGCCCATGATGAAGCTTCTACTGTAAAAGATTTCCTTAATAGACTAGAGGAGGTATATAATGACTATCGATGAAATGTATAATCAGATGAAGGATCACTTCTCCAAGCCAGATGCTGTCCTTGGCAAAACTGGCATTAACTGCCTTTATCGCCTTGACAGCGATCCTCTCTCACCTGTAAGATGTGCCGTAGGTTGTCTCATTCCTGACGACAAGTACAACCCTGTCTGGGAAGGTCTTGGCATCAGGGACGCAATGAAAGAATCTAATATGGCTGACGTACTTGGCATTTCTGTTGGAGATAGTAACTCTGTCGGCTTCCTTCTGGCTGCTCAAAGAGAGCATGACGACTCAACCAGCACAACCAGTTTTCTTGAGGGTCTTGAGGATGTCTATAATAGCTGGCGGGATTAAGAGGACACTTCACTTTACACAAAATGAAAAAACGCCATGAGAACTTGCCCTAGAGGGCATCTTGTGGTATGATTGAGGATAGTTTGGTAGTATGTGGTAGTGTCCGAGACAAGCAATTAAAAAAGCAATCCAAAACAATCAAAAATATATATAAAGAACATGACTCAAATACGCATGAATAAAAGAAAATCGCCACACATTCTTCAGCTAACACTATAGACAGAGAATAATACAGACAATCATCCAGACATTCGGCAGAACATAAAGATCTTTTTCTTAAGACCTTTTATCTTAAGGGGAATCTTTAGAGAGATTATCTTAAGAGGGAATTTCTAAAGAGATTCTTTAAAGAGATATAAAAGATATTCAAAACATAGTCAAAACAACTCAAAACATAATCAAAACAACTCAAAACAACTCAAAACATAGTCAAAACATACAAAAACTAGCCCACTTTTTTCCATTCTCAAATCTCAAACTAAAAGATAAATCATGAATATATCACGCAAACAAGCCAAATTATTCCTATTTAGTATAGTATTATCTCTATACGGGATATATATCGCCTTTTCTTTAAGGCATCATATTGCAAGATGGGACCAAATAGTCTTTGCCCCTCTCCTTGTTGCCTATATAGGCATCATGATATACTTAGCCGTGTCTATTAACAGGCGTAAAGGATAATCTCTAAAGGGATTCTCTAAAGGCATTTAATCGCCCCCAAAGGACACTTGACGATTTTTCCTATAAGGAAAACTCAGGGGGCAGATAACCTTTCCAAGCCAAATCAGGTTTTCGTATTAATTCATCAGATTGGACACTTGCCTTTTTCTTAAGGCAGTTTTTGCTTTAAACAAGCCAAATTCATCTAAATCTGATAAAAAACTCCCCATTGACATCACCCAGCATCAATGCTACGATGATATATTATTCCCCTGTAGCTCAATGGTAGAGCATTCGACTGTTAATCGAAGGGTTGCTGGTTCAAATCCAGCTGGGGGAGCTGGCCCGTAGCTCAATGGTTAGAGCAATCGACTCATAATCGATGGGTTCTCAGTTCGACTCTGAGCGGGCCAACCTCATATGAAGATCCTTCAGCATGTTTTCTAGTATAGAGATCTGCCTTTTAGTTTGATCTTTATTGGCAGAGTAAGCTAGTTCTGACTTTCTCTTGGAGAGGTTTTGTTCCACGATCCTGATTTTGGTGAGGTTCATGTCCATGCCCCAACTATATCAGCATCGAACTAATCCGCAACTAAATCTCGTAATAGATATCCCAGGTTCCATTAGCAGGTCTACTTGACAAGCGTCTGGGCTGTCTGTAAGATAGGTAGGGCAAGGAGGTGAAGTGATGAGCCTCTGAGCCAACTACATGGCACTTGACAGCAATGCGAGTCTCATGTAGAGTAGTGAGTGTTGAAGTTGTGAGCGGGGATTTCAAGAGGCCCGTCATTGCATGGATGCGATGGTTATAGAGGCAGATGCCTACTAAACGGAACACAACTGTATCACAAAGGTCTAAATCTGTATCGGCAATCACACGATGCATCCTACTTCATGTTCCTCTTACCACACTCATACGTTGTCCTAGGCCACCTCGTCCCTGAGTCTCGTAACGAACCCCTGAGTAGCGACCCGTCAATGTTGCGCGTATCATTTAGATGAGGTGTTTCCCTAAAGGAACTACCAATGAGGGGCCAGGGCTGATCCCCCTGGCTCCTTCCTTTTTCATACTATCTTCATACCTAGCGTTTACAATATTTGCATTGACGACTATTGCGTATCTGATATAGTGCTGTCATCGGGGCGAAATGATCGCTCCCCATAGAGGAGTCATATGCAGATCGCTACTTGGTACAATCTTGTTCAGAAGAAGCATGAGGCCATCGTCATCGGTCGTGGACGCCCCGTTCGTCAGGATGCACCCATCTCTGAGCGCGAGAAGTCTACCCGTGAGTTCTTCACCGGAACCAGCAAGGACGAGGCTCTCATGGCACTCGCCAACAACCACGGCATGAGCCTTGAGGATGTCAAGGCAGCTATCGCCAAGGACACCAAGGTCGTCTACAAGGGCAAGCGCGAGCATCCCAAGGGTTGGAGCCACAAGGCTGCAGAGGTTGCGGAGGTCTAGACCCTCTGCTATAGTTGGGGAGTGGGCTTAGACCCACTCCCCTCTTTCCCCAAAGGAGAATCATGAGCGATACTTTTGATAAGCAGGCAGCATTCGATGGTATGACCAAGCGCGGCATCAACCGTATTGAGATTCACTTCTCTGGCGGTAATGACGAGGGTGGCATCGACTACATGCAGGCTACTGATCTTGAAGGCAACATTATCGACATTCCAGATGCTCCCTGGGTTTGTAGTTGCTATGAGAATCAGACCGTCACTCAGGGTGTCTGGCTTCCTAATCAGGCCGTGGACGCGGAGTTCCAGAATCAGAAGTTCGTTCCTCTGTCTGATCTTGATGCAGAGGTACTTGATAATATCAACTTCCGTAGTAGCTTTGAGAACATCGTCTATGGCAAGTATTACACTTTCGCTGGTGACTACTATGTTGAGGGTACCGCCATCCTTGACGTTTCCGAAAATCTTGCTAAGATCACTGCACAGGAGAGTGTTCAGGAGTGGTCTGACATTGAGGAGAGCTTCTAGTGTCTAATCCGTATCATCATGCTGTCTCTAGTGCGAAGAGGTATGGTGGAGAGCCTGAGGACTATCAGGCTCTCCATGACTGGTTCGATGCGTCTAAAGAGATGTATGCAGACTTCAGGCACCGCGCACTACGTCATCATGCTCAGGGCATCTTTGAGTCAGAGCGCGTGTTTGGTCATACCATCCTCAATAGTGCAGGAAAGCACATCCCTACTCGTTTGATTGGGGAGCAGCATTGTATAGAGGATTGTGGTTTCATTCCATCCATTCAGGATTGGTTTAGCAACATTGAGCCTCAGAGGTGGATGAACAGTCCTCGCAAGCTGAGTAGAGAGCTTGACAGACAGACAGAAGTAGTGTAGGATGCATGCATAAGCTCCTATCGTCTAGCGGCTAGGACACAGCCCTTTCAAGGCTGGAAGAAGAGTTCGATTCTCTTTAGGAGTATTTGGGGCTATAGCTCAACGGTAGAGCAAGGGACTTTTAATCCCGAGGTTGAAGGTTCAAATCCTTCTGGCCCCATCTGATACAATGTGTCTATCGACTAGGGAGGCAAAATGCTCAAAGAGAAAATCCTCAAGGTCAATAGCCGTATTCGTTTTGTTGAAGTCTTTGATGGAATGACAAGCGAATGGCTTGGTACTGTCACTCGCATTGCCGACAAAGATCATGTTATGGTAAAGTGGGATCTTGGACTGACAGAGAAAGTTCATATCAGTATCATCTCCCCGATTATCTAAAGATATATTGTAAAGGCATTTGACATGCCTCTCCTTACTGGTATAGTAAGGGCATAGGCATTCCACTCTTAGGAAGGCAGG
>Ga0209500_10000069_pt1 | contig 94064 bp, 130 predicted proteins | sample S_140212_EF_Meta_FD_187323 | JGI IMG/M metagenome (GOLD analysis project Ga0209500, IMG submission 187323) | Freshwater microbial communities from Lake Simoncouche, Canada to study carbon cycling - S_140212_EF_MetaG (SPAdes) (version 2) | ecosystem: Environmental > Aquatic > Freshwater > Lake ...
AAAAGACATACCCTCCCCCCGGACGTATGAATCGGCGAAGGGACTGCCTACAGGTGATCACGATGAACACCTGTGAACACCTGTGAACACCTGTGAACACCTGTGAACACCTGTGAACACCTGTGAACACCTGAACCAAACGGAAAAAGTGTTTGTGGGTTTTGGGGTTTTATGAGTGTTTATTTGGTTTTGTGGGTTTTTTAATGTTTTCTTTTGTTTTTGTTTAGCCCTGGAGAATGCGCTCCAGGTTATCCATCTCCTCCTTGCTGAGGTCATTGTCCGAATCCGAATCTGCGAGTGCTGAGAAGGTATTCTTCTTCACCTGAACCACGCGCTTCTTTGCCACAGCCTGCTTGTTGTGAAGACGAACCGGAACACCAATGTTCTTGAGGCTCATCTCCTGCCACACCTGCTTGTGTTCGGCGACTGTGATCTGCGCGAGGGCTCGCTTGGCGCGAACTGTGCGCATCCACTCCATCCATGGCCAGGGATCATCATTGTGCTCGCGGATCTCACGAATCGTGCGAGCATTGTACTCGCGCAACTCAGCCTCAGGCATCGCCACGAGACGCGCATGATACGCATCAATGATGGCCTTGCGACGGAGATCTTCCTCGTACATGATGTTGCCCCAGTTGGGGTAGGATCCGTTGCCGCAGTCGAACATGGGCTTCAATTCCATCCGGAGCTTGCGGAGCTTTTCGCGCATGTCGAGTAGAGGTCGCCACTTACGGGAGACGATCTTCGCGAACCTCTCAAGGACATTGACTACGTGTTCCACCTTCTCGTAGTCAATCTTCTTCTGCTTCTTCAGGGTGCGCTTTGGCACCCACTGGGTGCGCATGAACCCACGAATCGTGGGGTCAAGCACATATCCGAGCTTTCGCATGGTAACGCTATGGGGGACGAGCTGAAACATTTTTACAATCAGTTCAATGATTGCCTCACACAGTATGTCGTATGTAGGACTTGACTACCACTTGCCTGGACCTATCAAATCCATTTTGGACGATCCTACCCAGCTATCGTATGTAAAAAGATTATTTGTTGTGATCGCTATCACTCTCTAGAACGCCGCCAGCCAGTTCTTGTGCTCCTCATGAGGAATCTTCAGTTCAGCCAGAACCGCCTCAGCCATTTCGATCTGCTTCTCATACTCAACATCCATGGCCGAGATCGCAGCCATCTTCTGCTGAAGAATCTCTCCAACAGGGATCGGTGGAACAAACGCGTCGTCAAATCCCACCATCACATTGCTCAGCCGAGCCATATGTCCCTGTGTGCAGACAGTATAGGGAATCGCCGCATCCCTACACTCGTCCCAGAGTCGCTTCTCCAACTCGGCACGGACCTCTCCCTTATAACTCTTAATCGTAAACCAGAGCCCCCTGAGGCACTTCTTGTAAAGTTTGTCATTCGGCTTGTAGACCAGCGTCCGATTCCACCATGACACCATATCCGTATAGACCGTGTTAATCTCCACCTGCGGTCTCCCCTGACTCGTCCACGAAGCCAGAATCTCCCTGCAAGTATCCACCTGCGTCACGGGAACCTCCACAGCCAACAGGATATCCAGCGAATCCTTCATCTGCTTCGTGATCTCCGGAGTGTGCACATTCTGACCATCGTGAGCCAACTGGGCCTCACGTTGATCAGGTCGCCACACCTGCGCGGGAGGGTGCGCCAGTCTCCACTGCTGGTTCCGGATCACTCCCTGTGCAAACATAGCCACATCAATCCCGCGACGGGCGGTCAGTGCCCCATCTGCGACCCATCCATCCACGTGAGCACCGATCTGCTCAAGCGTGGCTCCATTGTGCACAAGAAAGTGGACGCGGTCGTAGAAGGGTGTCACAACCATCCGATTGACAACGTGCCGGAGCTCGCGTCTGCACCGTTCAACCAGTCCAGCGGAAACCACCGTGACATAGTTATCAATTGCAACTACAGTAGCCTGCGCCCGCCACATCCGCTTAGCCTCACGAATCGCCGCCTTCATCGGGACATCCTCAGCATGACGAACGTCCAGGCTGTGGTGCATCCCACACTTCCCATGCTCTCCGGCAGTCCTCATGCAAGGATGTCCATTCTTCATCACATGACCACACAGCGCCCGAGCAGGAGGAGGAGCAACCGGCATAGCATCCTCCGGCTCGATGCGACGCAGGTGGTTTCCAACCAAGATGTGGGTTCCCGCCTGGATTTTCTCCCACGCATCTCGGTAGATGGCCTGGTCATGCTCAAAACGCGCTCGTAGCACGGGGTTGGCTACAAGCTGTCTATGAATTCCACATAGTCCTGTCTCGTGGTTCACTCTGGATCCACAAGGCTGGCAGTTGCGCTTGAATGCTGTACAGATAGTTGTAGGCATTTTGTTCTCTTATCCCCTAACTCCCAAAGTTTTGGGCAGGATCCGTCCATTTTGAACCGCAATCGTCCAAAACGGATTTGATCGGTTGAAACTATAAGGAGGTGTGGCGATAAAAATGACAACTCTCACTCCATTCCGTACGCTCCGTATCAACATGCCCAAGATGGAAACCGCTCCCCGCTCATGCACTGGATGGTCGTGCAGTTGTTCCGCCCCATATGGATTTGGGGAGAATCGGAATAAGATCTGCCATGTCTACGGACCCTCGCCCGATGCGGATCCAAAGGACGTGGAGAAGCACCATAGGTACATGCGCGCACAGTACCTCAAGATGAAGAACCTTGACTATACCGCGAGGGTTGACAAGGTGAACCGGCTCCGAATGGAGGTTCGGAGGAATAGAATGATGGAAAAGATGCGAGAGACGCTTGAGTGGCACCTTGATTTCGAGGATCAGTGCCGAACTGAGCGGTTCTTTGAAGAGCGCGAGAGACAGCGCGCGTATGAGGCAGATGCACCTGAACGGGCGCGTCGCCAGTCGTGGGAGAGCTACCGCGAGGCTGAGCTTGAGTCCTCGTGCCGGAGCATCCGATCCCTGAACTTTGATGACTGCTAAATCAGATGAGTGAACAACAAAAATATTTTTAACTTACAATGAGACTCAAGACACTTCGCAAGTCACACAAGAAGGAGAAGAAGTGGGATGCAGTGTTTGAGAAGGACGGCAAGGAGAAGATTGTACCATTCGGACAGAAGGGATACAGTGACTTTACAAAGCACAAGGATGTGACTCGTAGAGCACGTTATTTGAAACGTCATTCTGGGATGGGGGAACATTGGAGTAAGCCGGATACGCCGGGATCACTCAGTCGGTGGATTCTCTGGAACAAGCCCAGCCTCCGGGGCAGCCTCCGCGACTTCAAGCGGCGCTTCAACCTCTGAGGCAACCGGCAGCTCAACAACAGCCGGCGCGGGCTCAGGGACTGGCTCAGGCGCGGGTTCAGGGGCAACAGTGGGCTCAGGAACAGGCTCAGGCGTGGGTTCAGGGGCAACAGTGGGCTCAGGAACAGGCTCAGGCGTGGGTTCAGGGGCAATAGTGGGCTCAGGTGCAACTGAGTGATAGCTGGCGCCCCCGCACGTCCATTGTCCGACTTCATGGTCAAACACTCCGGTGCAGTTATGTTCGGAACATTTAGCAACAACGGGTTCGGGAGCAACAGTGGGCACCTCTACGGGCTTTCCAGGAACAACCATGGGCATTTCATACTGAACAGTTTGGAATCCCCTTGCCTTGAAGACACCATTCATCCAACGGAGACTCATTTATACAAAACGGATCTTCTTTTTCCATTTGAATACCATACAAATGAAGGAGACCGTGTATACGAATCAGAAGCTTAATACTGAACTCTTGCTTAGGGGTGCTGCAACATCCGGGTCCTTTGAGCGGCGACTTGCACGACTCCAGCGGTTCATGGCATATGAGGATAAGCAGATGTCAAGTCGACAGGTTCTTCGGAAGCTTATTCTTGAGGAACAGGAGAAGATGTCTCAGCGTGCCAAACTTCGTGCATCGGAGCATTCGGCTGCATGGGCACTATTGGAGTTGAGAAACTATAAAACGGAAACTAAGGATGTAGTAGAGGTTCCTACAACAAATGAAACCTGTGTCTGTGGTCCAAACCTGTATTGTATGCAATGCACACCTGGTGGATATTCAAACCCATAGACAATGTGTTCTTACAGGTCTGGAACAGAATCTATTCAAGAGCAAGGCTGAATGGTTAGCACTCTGCAAGCCTAAACCGAAGAAGATGATTCGGAAGGTGTTCGTATAAGAGCAGCCCAACTCACAGGAAACTTACTTTTTAACTGATTAGCCACCTCACCTGCAACGATACGGATCTCCTTCTGTGCATCGGAACCCAACCGGAGATGGCACAGGCGAGCATAGGCAGCGATGGATCCAGTCTCAATGAACTCTGTCATCATGTTCTGGGGCAGAACCATACGAGCCTGCTCAGGTGGGATGTTGTTTTCCAACAGATACTTATACTCATCCATTGAATGACAGCAGTGCATCTTCATATACTGCATGAACCTTTCGTCCTCAGGATGAACGTCATCATTGCTTCCTTGCTTTTTACCTGGAGCGCGCGTCCGAAGATGAGGAATGTGAAAGGTAGGCGGATCATCTACATACCGGCGACTCACTTCATTGCGAGCAAATCCAATCGTATGACGGAACCACTCACGTGCCATCCAAATCGGCATCTTCAGGCGAAACCGAGCCTGGGGATGGAAGAAGGGTGATGTGTGCTCATGATCAGCAAGATACTTGATGAGCTTAGCGTCTTTTTCACTAAATTCATCAACATGTTTCCCTAGAGAGACTCGTGCTGCATTCACAACGGTCAGATCATCTCCAAAGGTCTCGAGAAGCTCAATTTTGCAATCCTCGTACATATTGTTATTAAAGTTGAATATGAAAGTCTGTTGGTGGCACTACCTTGCGATAGAGGTCCTGTAATGTGAGTGTGCGATTGCTGTCAAAGTACATGCCTGCAACCTTATTGAAGAGCTGAACGTAGGCAAGTAAGCACGCCATAACTACGATGAATGTTTCGTTCATTACTGAAGGTTGATGTTTTGAGTCCTCGGAAGCCTACGCGACAGAACAACCCGCTGTGTTCCGCCTACAGACATATCATCACCCTCTTGGATTCCCTCAATCGCCCTCAGTGCCTCAGCTACCCTCTGGGGCTGATCGGCAAATTGAAGCAAGAGCTGAGTGCGAATAGCTGCCCTACGAAGAGGAGGGCGGACTGTGCGGGTAGACTTAGCGATCGTTCCCACTCCACCCTCAATCACAAAGTTATCAAGATTGTTGCCCTGCATGAACTCAAGAACACCTGCGCCAAGGGCAGTCTTGCGGTCCCGAAGGGTCTTAATCTGTGCCTGTAGTGCCCGAATCTGATCATCAAGTCCAATCCACTCCCTTAGCGTGTCGCGGATCTGGTTCGTGTCCTCCTGGTTCTCCATGCCTTTCTCCGTGTTCGCCTGTGAAAGCCACCTGTAGAAACCGGTGCGACGGGCATCTTAGGCATCGCTGGCACTGGAGTCATCTTGGAGGCGGCGGCACGTGTCTGTTCAGCAAGACTCGCAAATCCTTCCTTCATAGAAGAAGACACGGTGGTTGCAAGTTGAGAGATTTGGTTAAGACCGTTTGAAATATCATTGCCAAGCTTGATGCGTTTCTCATCGATCTTTGCAACGGCTCGGTTGCCCTCAAGGAATGTGTTAGCAAGCATATCGCCAATTGGCGGAGGAATCATGCGGATATACGACTCGATTGCAGCAACAAAGTCCTGACGACTCAGAGAGATGATTGCAAAAATGGGCCATACAATGAATCCAAATAGAGCAGCCATTGCAATTCCAACCATCGCCGTATACGGAAGAGGAATCACACCGATAGCAGCAGGAAGGATAGACTGCACGGACTTAACCAAGATCTTACCACCTGCAAGAATGACGTCTAAGGATGCACTCAAGATGCTTCCAAAGATGGGAATACGCTCGAGATAGCTAATGAAAAAGACAACCAGAAAGATTCCTTCTAGCATTGTTCTCGCATACGGTGACGTGACTGCCTTTAGAAACCAACGCAGACGGGGTCCAAGGTAGTCCTCTGAATCAGGAACAATCGGAGGTGCAACAGCTTCCGGTTCAGCACCACCTCGTGTCTGTTTGAACTTCCGCAACTTATCATGGAAGTCTGGCTTCTTTTTGAGCCCAGAGATGATGACGTCCAGGCGTTCGTCAAAATCCGCCGGAATGGGAATACGATGTTGTTTTAATATGTCCTTAAGACCCATTGTGTATCTCCTCTAAAATTTCCAGCGCTTGTCGCATTCCAGACATGTGACGAAGGTCGTCATGGGCTCATCTGCAGAACGCGTCTGCATCTGGTAGTAGTCGCACTTGGTCTTGCGCTTGCAGGATGAGCAGAACATGAAGATGCTTGCTGTGGACTTCTTGGAGTACATAGCCTTCTCCTTCTCAATAATCGTCTGTATGATGGTCGTCCACCTCTTCGGGTTAAGGTCCACTGCAGTTGAATCCACAAACTGAGTGGCTGTCATAGTTGAAGCCATCTCACGATAGGGATACAGCGACACTGCCCTACTGCGATACATATCTACAAAGATTGAGTTTGACCAATCAATGTCAATGAACCACTTTTGGGCATCCGATACGCACCGTGTCAGAATTGCATGCTCAATCTCCTCATTCTCAAACTTTTCACGCACTCGGTCTCGGAGAGGGTGATCCACGAAGACGTTTGATGCATGAAGCATGTGAACGGTCACGTGAGGGCGAGTGCCTCCCTCTGTGATCTCCTCGGGCTCTTCCTGCTGAGGATCACCAACCCCGTCATCCTCTTCATACTCTCCCTCATTCTCCTCCTCTTCCTCCTCGTTAAATGTGCATGTAGCATAGAACTCATCATACTCTGCGGTGCGCAGGTCCACATACTTGGAAGCCTGACGGTCATAGTCATCTGGATTTGGATTTGCTGACTTCAACACTGCAATCGATCCTTGAAAGGAATCATCGTGAAACGGTGGAGGCAACATATGCTGATTTGTCTGTTCATCTTCGACTTCGGATGGAACCGCGAAGAATGCAAAGGAATGCTCTTCGTGGACACACTTGCCCTGAAACTGGAGAGTGGGTTGCTTGAGCTTCTTGCGAAGCCATTCGAGAACATCCGCCGTCTTTGCAGGGATAGATGCCTCAGAGAGAGTGCCGGAAATTGAGATAAGAGTAGCTACAACCATTGTGAGGTTCTTGTTCTAGGTCTACTAGTTTCTGTTTTGTTTAAACCTTGCGTCCGGTCTTGAGACGGTTCTTGCGCTTACGTTTGCCTCCTTCAATTCCATATCGTTGACGCATTGCTCGGCTTCCAAAGATCCTTGTTGGATCCGCAGGATCACTGGTCGGTGTTGTTTCAACTGCCCTGTCAAAATCGCCAACTGATTCCTTTGCTCGGGTAGATGCGCGCTTCAGTCGGTTTGCAATTGAGGCAGTCCTTGCCAATGATGGTGTTTCAGCTTCGTCCTCTGATTCAACCATGATCTTTCGCCGTTTGACAGGAGTGACTGCCTTCTTCGCCTTTGCCAATCGTGCAATCCTCTGAACATTGGATTCTACAGGCTCTGAGATGACAGATGGTCTCCTTGGCGACGGCTTACGCTGTGCAATATCGTCTATCAAGCCAGGTGTGTTTGGCGTAGATTGTGGCTCCCTCTTTGCAATGTTATCTATCGACCCGGTATTATTTCTAAGATCGAAGAGTCCTGTACCAGCTGGGTTTGAAAGACGGTAACTCTCGGCACGCTGCCGGCGAAGAGTCTCTTCAGCGCTCGGGCGGTTTCGACGCGTCTTTAACCTGTCTGTATAGTCCTTCCTGCTTAATGCTGAGTAGGCTGGGTTAACCATTGTAAAATCACCCTTTGGCTCAGGGATATTGACTGGAGAAATGTTACCCATTGCGGCAGGGGTTCCGACAGGCGCGGCAGTATCAGCTACTTGAGCAGGTGTCCTAATTGTCAACCCCCCAGGTGGGTTACGGCGGGTGACGCGACGAGCTGGTAACGGACCGCCGGGTCCGATACCAAGAACGTTTGCAGTTCCAGAACGAGCCTTCTTCAATGCTCCATACCCACCTGCAATGGACTTACCCAAGGCATCTCCAAGTCTCTTCAAAAGGTCTCCACCGGGTCCCATGGCAGCCTTCAAGCCAAACCAGACTCCAATTAACACCGCAACCGATCCAAGAATTCCAAGAATAATGGCAAGCCAATCTGTTCCGCTGACTGCGGGCTTGTTCATCTTAGTCATTGCAACCGCAGTTGGACCTGGCACCATCTGTGGAACTGAAATTCGACTCTTACATGGCACTGGATTTCCCTTACTATCAATCGGTGGGGCAGGCTTATAACGAACATCTCCAATCTCATGAATAACGTCCTCGGGCGGTGTCACAGGAAGACGTAGAATGTTCGTAATGTCTCCTTCCGAAACGAGAATGGGTTCAGCCATCACAATAACTCGCGTTCCATTTCCAGTCACCCACGTATAATACGAACGGTCTGTCTTTACGATCTGAGCAATATTCCAGTCGGCACCTGTCGCTGCAGGGGTATCTGGATATCCGGTAAGTGGATCGGCTTGGGCCGCTAAAATAGTTGGAATATGCCGAGACACAGCGTTGATAAAGATGGCACCTTCACCTGGAGTCGGGTCTGACTTAAGTGGGACTAAGATTACGATCTTTGTTCCTTGAACTTTGGATGATGGATCCTCCGATGGAAACTCTCCAATTTGAAAACACGCATCATATTGAATTTTTGTTCCGTTTCCCTGTGTATCTAATCGAAGTGGAAACGGATGAAATACACTAAGAATGGGTATATCATCGGAGGCACTTCTAGTTTGCTGATTAAACTGATCAAATCCTTGTTGGGTCGTTGCTCGGTTTTCAGGTGTATTCCGACTGGCGAGGTCATCGAGTCCGCTGTTTTGCATAATAGACGGTCCACCACCCATTGTTCTTACCAGGATACATTTTCTAATCTATCACGAACTCATAACGTTGGTGGTTCTTTGACAGCTGGACCTGTCGGCGGGGTTGGAAGGGTTGGTTTGGAATTACCCAAAACCTTGGTAACGGGTGGTGGAGTTCGAACCTTAAAAAGGGCTCCATTTGGATCAAATGAAATCTTGAACGGAATAGTGGGTTTCATATACAGTTTAGTGAGAGCCCCATGATTATTCCAGTTCAGTTCATGACTTCCTCCTCTCAGCCACTTTTCTTCAGATGGATTCCAGATATAAACTCGCTTCTTGGCAAGTGCATTTTGAGCATTGATCTTTTGCATATTCTTATGCTCTTCTAATACCTGTGCAGCCCATTTGCGAGCAAATTCAAGTTTGCCTGGGAGCTGTTCCGTACTGGCAGAGGAAAGTACATCGGGATATGAGCTTCCTGGATACGGTGGATTGTATAATGTGCTTCCATCCTTTGCAAGACTGATCCTTCGACCATACATGTCGGTTGCATAGTCCTCATGCCTGTTATTTCCGTGGTCATGCCAATCACCTCCGTATTTTGCCCCGCGCGGTAAGTTACTCGGGGGCATTGGAATGGGAGGCACATTTATAGCACCCAGAACGTTCCGAGTTAAAATTACCGTAGATGAAGACACTGTTGGATCAACTGTCAGATCACAGGCTGAACAATCAGCACTTGGCAATCCAAGTTCAAGAGGTTTATTAAGGGGTTTTTTCTTGAACCCATTTTGTTCATTGAGTGCATCTGCATCATTTCGCTCTCTGAGAAGTCGATCAACGTCACGTTTTTGTTTAGCTCGATCAAGCTCATTCTGCTTCTGTTGAATATTGTATTCTTTCTTAGCCTTTGCATCAGCAGCAAGGTCATCAGCCTCTTGTTTTGCAATCGCAGCAGCTGCCTCCCGATCTTCCCGAGCAACCCTCTCTTCGTCTGTCTCTGGAGGTGGACCTGGATTTGATGGAGCGTTTCCCATTACTCTTATCCTATAAAACAAGTATCAAGAAAGAAACAAGATGCCACCGCCACCTACTGTGTCGGCTCCACCGACTGTTGCTCCTCCGCCTCCTCCAAGTGATGTCCCCTGGTGGGGAGCACTCATTCTCGCAATTTTGACTTCAATTGTTTCTGTGATTGGCACGATTCTTTTCCTCCGTGGTCAGAAGCCCGCGGTTCCAAATGCTCCTCCTGGAATTGGAATGATCTTTACAGATGCAATCACATTTCTTCCGCATATCCTCATACTGTTTGGAATCCTTGCTGATATCTTTACTCTAGAAGGTGTGTACTCAATCCCAAGTCTTGTTGGGCTCAGCTCAATTCCCCTCCACTATGTATTGCAGTTCCTATGGACTGGAGTCGCCGCCTTCCTTGGAGATGTATACAAGATGGCAATGACAGCCCCTCAAACTAGTACTACTCCCGTTATTCCAGTTACAAGACCTCCGGCAACTACGGGTGGTGCTATGAGCGCTTGGGCGGGTTGCGAGGTCTATGGATTTGAGAGCCTTAAGAGCCCATATGCACCTCAGGGGTTGGTTGTGACAGCTACGATCTTCTGGTATTACCTCCTCGATCTGTTCATGAATCGCGATCCACTTGATAGTATAGCCACGGCCCTGGCATTTCCCCTCTTATTTGGACTTCAGGTGATGCAACTTAAGACTTGTGACAATATTGTGGGTAGCGTGATGATCAAGTCAACCATTGCACTCGCAGAGGGATTTATCATTGGTGGAACGGGGTATGGGATCGTACAGAGTTCTATACCTGATCGCTTACCGTCAGCTGTTCTTCCTAAGGGTCCTTCCCTCTCTTCAATGACAAAAAATCCAGATGGTAGTTACACTGGTAAGGATGGCAAGATCTATGTTGTTGGACCCGATGGTCGCCCGATCCCGCAATCATTCTTTACAGATACTGCCAAGTCAAGCGCAGCTGCACAGGCGGATGCCAAGGCTCTCTTTGGAGCCGCAGCGGTTAGCACATGCCCTAAGTAGATCTGGCTTTGCGAAGAAGAGTATAATACACAATCATATTAGTTCCAGAATGGCGACCCACCTCAACTCCATTCTTCACAACTACAACGGTAGGCACGACCTGAACTCCAAACTTGCGACCAAGACCATGTGGATCAATATGGGTGTTTACAGATGTCCACTTAACGTCGGTAAACTCCTCCTTCAGATCGTCAATTGCAGGCTTAATAGCATGACAGGGTGTGCATGACGGAGACCAAAAGTGGTAGGCTTCAATACTCATTCTACCTTATCTACAGAAGTTATTTGTAAATGACCATGGGTGGCGCGGATCACAGGTGTCTTTGCAATGACCTGTTTTGTTAAAACTACATCACGAGTCTTACATAATTCTGTAAACGCCTTGAACAAGTGCTTGTCAATCAAGTCCGTGTCCAATGTGTCGAGTGCTCCTCGCATCCAATCAACAATATCCTTCTGCTGAGTCGGACCACCCATGATCCGCAATGGGCATCCGGGAAAGAGTTCGTCAACCACGACAGGAGCATCCGTCTTGGTTTCAACGCCATTCGTGACATCCTGTGCCATCTTATCTACAATCGCATTGTTCTTGGATAGCTCATCCACTCCACCCGTATGTGCCTTCACATGAACGAAGCGATGAGACTTGAACTTGGAGAGACGTGATGTCGTATCCTTGATTAGATCCTGGTGCTGAACATCCTTTCCAGCGGCTGTCTTCCATCCCCGATTCATCCAACCCGGAAGCCAAGTTGTTAGACAGTTGATGCAGTATTCTGAGTCAGAGTAAATCACCAAATCACAGTCAATCTCACCACGGTCCTCAAGAATCTTCACTGCAAGATTGATCGCTGACATTTCGCCGCGATTATTGGTCTGCTCTTGATCATCTGGGACACGATGTGCTACGGACCAGCTAGGATGATCCGGAAACCATACTGCATATCCAGCCTTTGCTCCCTTACGACCATTTGCAGTGCATGAACCATCAGTGAAAACGCGCATACTCTCTACTTGTTCCCTGCTTCTAATTCCGTTTCAAATGCCCGCGGGTCGTCCCAGAGCTTAGAATCAAGGCTTCCTTCAATCTTAGGAACATGGCGATAGGGTTTAACTGTGGTCACGATGCATCGCGAGACAATTGCCGACTGCAATAATGGCTCCTCAATATGAAACCAAACGCGACACCGAAACGAGCGCTGTTCCAGGGAACGACGGAGCATCTGTTGACAGGCTAAACTTAAAAAGTGTGCATGCCATACGAGCAATACACGAATACGGGTGGACCTTTTTGCGGGTGCAAACGCGATCCATTGGGCGAACCATTTCGCAAAATCATCCATTGAGTTGGATACTGCTGCATCCACTTCCTCAAACTCACACTGGTCTGCATACTTAGATTTATAAGCATCCCAAAGTGTTTTGGTTTCTCGATCATTTAGGCATTCATACAAAATACGGTGCGGAGGAGGGAACTCACTCATGCTTATCACTAGACCCCACAATGCGTTTAACAGGGATATCGGCAGAGACAATGTAGATACTGTTCTCCGTCAGCACGATGAACATCTTCTCCTCCTTGATACGGCTGATGCTCTCAATCGGCGAGGTGTACTCCGTGTCCGACTTAACTAAAAATTTGGTGGTGTCCTGAACACCGATACAACACGCCTTTGTCAGGCTGTCATTGAAGTAGTCCAGGTAGATGGGGCGATCCTGTTCAATCGCAATCTTGGCGGCAGCAGCCATAACGGTGGCAGAGGGGACGACACTCATTTTCTTTGACGCAAGGTTGCGTTCTTACAACTTTAACGAGTCATCCAGCTTGAACCGGCTCTTCATGTTCAGACAGGGTGTCTCTGCCTTCGGGATCGCAAGAACCTGCTTCACTGGATCCTTCACCTCGGGAACCTTGGCAGCCACTGCAAAGACAAATCGGACGAGTGCATCCACGTGCTCTTCTGCAGCAGGTGTCTTGGGTTGACGGACTGACTCCTTGAGATCGTCGCCAATCGTCTTGACGAATCCGGACATCAGCTCCTGAGGGATCAATCCTCGACTGAATAGCTCGGAGACATACACTGCAAAGGTGCGCTTCTTCTCCTTCTGCTTATACCATGCAATGATCGCGTCATTGTATCCAGGATCCGTCTGTGACGGAACAATCGTGACGTTTGAGCTGTCGTACAGCTTGTCAAACATCATGACCTGGACCATAAGATCCTGACGTGCATCGGGATATGCACCTGAAATATCCTTGTATGCATCTGCCATCAGTGCTGCATAGAAGGTCTGTGTAACACCCCTGTCAAACAGCAGGGTTGTAACACGAAGCCGGAACATAGAATCGCGCTTGTCCAGCTTCTCCATGATGGCAACCATCATCTTGTCATAGGTCTGCTTGGTCAGCTTGTTGAGGAAGGCATTGACCTCGTCATAGTCGGGGTCATCCTTCTCACGAACCTTGCGGTGAACTGCGAGCATAGCCAATTCTCGCCAGTTGGTTGCCTCTTCTGCCGGTGCTCTCTTGAACACTGGGCGCCTGAAGGAAGGCTTGAATGAAATCTTGAGCTTAGAAATGATCTGTCGAATTGAGTCATCTAGGGGGTCTCGCGGGGAAGAACGAAGAGAATAAAGTGTTGAAATATCCATCTTACCGCCTTCTCTTCTGTTTAGACATTCGTTTCCATTTTCTACCAATGGGGAACTGTCTTAGCATTGATCCTCCAATGGCAAAGGTAGGCGATAAAATCATTCGTAAAAAGACATTCAAGAAGATCAAATCATACTGTGATCTTCTTCGAGCCGGTGGATATGATGTTAAAGAAACAACGATATTAACCTTATTTTGCGATGGGGTCAACATTCCAGATGTAGGTGCATGGAAGGACTTCCACTTTGTTGATAAAATCAAGTTTAATGGAAATACAGTTTCTATCACGAAACTCTACGGTAAACAAAATGGATTGAAAATACCACAAAGTAGTAGAGAGTGGTGAAATGTCTGATTCTACACCAATGCCAAATACATGGGTCCTCTGGTATCATGACCCAAACGACAACAACTACTCAGAGGCTTCGTATACAAATATCGCCACTCTCTCTACACCCGCACAGTTTTGGACTGTGGTGGATGCAATTTCAAAAGACGCCTGGGAATCGGGAATGTTCTTCCTCATGCGCGAAGGCTACAGACCTCTCTGGGAGGCACCCGAGCATATCCGAGGAGGTGCTTGGTCAAAGAAGGTGGATGCACGAGACACCTGTGAGGTGTTTATCGATGCAATGGCTCACTGCTTTGTGAATGGTTTTCTAACCAACTACAAAGAGGCGATCGTGGGGGTTTCCGTTTCACCCAAGGGTCAGTTCCACATCATCAAGATCTGGAACACAACCACAAATATTACAGATAAAAAGCTGTTCGCTCCGACAATGAAGATGAAGATTGCAGACGACATCGTCTACAAGGCACACAACACACGTGGTAAGTAACTAGCATGCGCACTCAGAAAACCACCAAATGATAGCCGCACACATAGAGGTGTGAGCGATCACCATGATAACGTTGGCAGTTTCATTGCTCATTATTTTTAACTACCTAAAATCGGCGTTCCACTCGTGAAGATATCCCTCTTTGAACATCTTTCGTAAGTACGGGTTTAGTCGCTTTTTATTTGAAGCATGACCGAAGTCAATGATCCAAACTCGACCATCCTTCTCAATAAAATTGTAGGGTGTGATGTCAATATATTGAATTCCATGATCATACAGTGTACGAACAATCGTATAGACTTGATCACGAATCTCGTTCGGCAACTCCTCTACATCATCACCATATCTATAGGCGAGTGCCATGTCATCAATCCTCTCCATCTCGATGAATGACTTATTGTCAGTCTTCAAGACATTGGGAGAAAGACCTAGATCAGCAGACACTTGTTGAAGATGGGCCTCCCTCGCGATCTCACGAGAGGGAGTAGACTTAAACTCTTTACGGAACATGTTTGGTGATGTTGAAGTTGAAGGCGAAACTGGATCCATTTTACGCGAGTGTGAGAAGATACTTCACTTGATTGATATCAGCTAGCATCTCATCGCGAATGTTGAGAAGATCTGTATCTGTCTTCTTTAGCATTTGGGGGAGTTTATCAGAAAGCCATCCGCTGGTCTTGTTGATAAATCCGCGAATACCTGTCACGGTGAGGTTCTTGACTGGAAGTGTCTCCTTTACATACGGACGTCCGTAGCGGCCCATAAAGACCTCTACGAATTTGTCGATGTTGATATCCAGACTTTTGACAAGATCGTCAGTAGCCTTGTGTTCAGAAAAGGACTTGGTCTGCCAATGGTAGAGCTTAATCTGTTCACGGAGATTGAAGAGAACCTTTACGATCTCACCGCCTGGATTGGGCTCCCCTCGGGCACCACCCTTCATTTCAGGAGGAAGAACTTCGGGAGTCTTCTGTAGTTCTTCTTCCGTAGGGGGAGGTCCACGAAGGTAAATCGCTGGAAAGAGGGAATCCAAGATTGCCTCTGCGCTCATATAGTCATCGTCTGCACTAGTAGGTCCGCTCATTTTGTAAGTCCCCTACATTTTACAAAAAACGTATTCGTTTTACGTGCTCCATGTTCCGCCTAATCCTGAATGGTAAGTAGCAAGAGGTCCCTTGTTTGCGACTAAGAAATCTGTCTGTAGCTTCTGGATACCTCCGGGGAGATAGTACATATTATCATTCACCTTCACTGATCCAGTGACCATGTTCCTAAACAGAAACGGGTCAGGAGTAGGCTCCTTGTAAGGGGTTTCCTGTTGGTTGAACTGATACACCTGGTTTGACTTGAACATAAACACTTTGTCTTCAGGGGTGATAGCAGAACGCAGGAAATAAGGACCTGTTGTGTGGTTCAAGCGCTCATTCTCCATATCAATATTGTCTAATGATGCATCCGATAGAAGGCGCTCAAAGATCGGGTTGCCGCGCGTTGCCGCAAAGAAGCTATTGCTCAAGTACATCTCACCTTGCGCGTTCTTACAGTCTAGAGGCGGTTCGCATTCATCTTCATTGCATCCTACGAACTCTGCACCTTGGTTAATAGCATTGGTTACTGCCTTCAGTAATGCAGGTGTGATCTCCACGAGCGAGTCTGCATAAATACCACCACTGTTATAGACGATCTCCAATCGGGCTAGGTCCGCAACTTGTGCCCAACGACTCTGTCCAGTTGCCTCACCCGCTTCAAGTGCAGCATTCTGATATGCGATTGTTTGTGGGAAGTTCTCTGCATTTCGGTCTTGGTTCTTCCATAACTTGTATTCAAACCCTGATTGTTCACATACCTTCTTATTCGCATTGAACATCACCTCACGCCACTTTGGAATATCTGCTCCAAACCAAATCTGATGGAAGACAGGTTTGAAATCAACCCCCTCTGCGACGGAATTTGTAGATACATTCTTAGGGTTCGCCAGATTCCATCGAATACGTGACATAAACATGTAACTTCCAGCCAGGTGTTTGTTGATATCCTTGAGTGTCTCGCACATTGCAAGAAGGTGGATCAATGTACGACACTTGGAAGAGAAGAACATGGGTGAGTTTATATCTAGCTCAAGTGTGCGGGTGTACATATCCACACCCGTTGTAGATACGTTGACTGCCACACAGTCATCTTCCGGTCCGCGTTGAACCTTGCCTCCGAGTTCTACATCTTCTCCTCCCATTAACTTCTGTAAGATGTCTCGGATCGAAGCAGTCTGAGGAAGAGATACCGCAGGGCGCTGAGGCCGTACAAGGGTAGAAAATCGGTTTGTGATAGCACCCGGTCGTACAGCTACTCCAGGAAGACGGGGCTGTTGGGGTCCAAGTCCTTCCAGGTTCTTCTTAGCAATGTCGTTGTAGGGACCATACATTTCTTCAAGTTTCACGATTTTTGCCAATGGTTTTTCTGTGAAAACACCCTTTGCACCTGCTAGGTATTTGAAATACCGTGCAAATCCATCACACTTGTTCTTGTCGCCGTCAAAGAAGATGTGTTCATAAATCAGCTCTGTGGGACGCTTGTAGTTGATATTATCCGTAACTTCTTCCTCATATCCTTCAGGTGTGCGTCCAGAAGCAGCAGCACCCTGTTCTGCAGCTCGTTCTTCACCCGTTAAGCAGTAAAAGTGTTCAATAAACGCATCATCGTGGGATGATGGATCTTCCGGACCTTTCAGATAACTCTTGTAATTGTCTGTGAGCCACAGGTATTCAATTGGAAGCTGAATTGTGTTCGTCTTCAATATCATAGAATCCTTCGTAAAGACCTGGGAAAGAATACGATCATCAGCCTTTCCAATCTGTTTATTTGATTCTTCCTCCCAGGCATCCAAAAGCTCACGTGCTGCAAGAGTGTTTCCAAAATACATGGTGCCTCCAGATGTTTCAAGAGTATATGGGTCAAAATATGGCCTCTGTATTGCCTTCTCTTTCGTACGAGGATCTACATTCCAACCACGAGCCATAAAGTCCACATTCTCAAGATCAAAAAGATGAGGATACTTCAACATCCACATATCGCCATCAATGTATAGGACATTTCGGGGCTTGACTGCATCCAGTGCTTGCTTGATAAAGAGTGGTTTTCCGTTGATGGCATTTTGGTAGTCTGAACGAGGAAACTCCGTGTTGACTGCAACATAATTCACCCCCACCTTTTTACAGTAGTCTTCCCATTCGGCAATCATCTCTGGAAATCCACGTGGTTTCACAGAATCCGGTCGTGCAAGAATACCGGGCTCAATCTGTCTCACGATTGCATTAATGCGATCTCGGAGATCTGGGATAGCTGCTAATTTAGATGTTACCCATTCCCTGAACTGCTTCTTTAAGTTTTGATAGTACTCCTTCTCTACACGTGTGAGTGGACGATCGGTGATTTTCTCAAGGCGAATTTGTTCATCTACAATAGGCTTTGGAAACCCCGATTCACGTCCTATTTCGGCAATAATTCGATTTCTAGCAATTTCCATAATGTCCTCTGGACAAGGGTTCTGGAGGTTTCGGTTCATGTTCTCTTTTCCCCACCAGTATGTCACAACAACAAATCGGCTCGCGGGGTTGATAATATGAACATTTCCAATGGGTGTATTCTTAATGAGTGCCTCAACGGATGCAACGTCGCCACCTTGTTGCCGATATGTTTTCCGGCGACGAGATGATGTTTTCCTCGGAGTCTTCGGCATTATAGTTTAGTAAGAAGTAGTTTTAGGTAGAACACGGCATCAGACAGAGCTTGATGTCGCCAAGGTTCGCAATGACATACCGGATCATCAGGAACCAATCGTTCTTCATGTGGAGCTCGAGATTATTAGACAGGTTAGAGCACTTGGTAAAGAGAACCAAGTGAGGAAGAGAGTATGTTCCACTCACGATCGCATCTGAATCGCTCTTCACGGTGGAGATGTCTGTTGCAGCATCACCCATTGTAACTGTCTGCTGTGCAAACGGACCCTTGCAGGCGAACGTCAGGATACTTCCAACCTTCTTGATCTCTACCGTCTTTGCTGACAGAAGGGTCATGTCACGGCAGATCTTCTGGAAGTCCAGCGAAGGAATCGTCGTGTGAGCAGAGAACTCGGTTTCCGGCATCGTTATATCCGAGTCATCCCGATCCAGCAGATTCAGGCGATACTTAGTGCGACGACCCTTCTCGCCGTTCTCAATGGTGATCGTCAGGTGATTAGACTCATGCTTGGAAACAGAGAATGTGATCGTGTCATCGTTCGTCACGGTCTTCACAATACGGTAGAAGTGATCCGTGTTGAGACCCACATCCAGCTTGGGAGCCGAATGATTGTATTCATACTTCTCAAACTTGGACGCATACAAACGCATGTGAGTCAACACCGTGCGCGTATTGTCCATGGCAATCATCCTGATGCCATCCTTATCAAATACAAGGCTCATCTCCACAAGCATGGACTTAAGTCCCTCGGCGAGGGTCCGGATCGGCGACGTCTGGACCGTCTTTGCTACAACAAGGTCGTCCATTTATGTATCCTTGAGGCTCGGTGTCTAAGTTCTTCTACGCACCCGACGTGTCTTTGGTCTATTCAATCCAGAAGGAAGGCAGCTCCAGAACTCGCCTTTTCGGTTCATTCGGTAATAATATACATCATATCCGGGTGAGCACTTCTTCTTGGCAGCCTTAAGGCGTTGTTTGAGTGTCTTCATTACTTATCGTATGCAAAAATTGCTAAGGAGAAGAGACTGAGTCCGATTGCCAACCACTTGAGACCCTTGATGCTCTCGCCAAAGAAGAAGACGCCTGAAAGTGTCACCAGGATGTTGGATGCCAAGTTCCAGATCAAGTTTGTCACCACCATATTGGAATGGGTCATCGCCTTCAGGAAGACATACGGTTCAAACGCGTAGAGCAGAGTAGCAATCGGGAAGCCAATCGCGTATGCCAGCTTTCCTTGGTCCACCAGTTTGAGTGTCCCCATCATACTGATGTCAATCAGTGCCATCACAATACCAAAGACGATCGGAAGCAAGTCAAACTTACCTGCTGTCCAGTTGACCGATTTGATTGCTCCATCTACGAAGTCTTTCGGAACTGCCATTACTTCTACATAACTATCTTTTCACATACTCCATGAACAACGTTGTTATTCATGTCATTGTTCTGCGTATGAGGGAAGATGTAGTTCTTAAACTTCAATCTGAACTCTGCGAGTGTATCATTATGGACGCACACGTGATCGCATGGTACACTATGATCTAAATAAAATATGTGATAATTGAGTTGCCTAATATACTCAAACAGTTCCTCGCACGTAGTGTTTGTCTTTACTAGTTGGAACCACTCAAACTCGATGATTAGCACGGGTTTGTGAGTATTAAGTAGTTTTGTTGCTCCTAACAGGACTTTCTTTTCCCAACCCTGAACATCCAACTTCAGTAGGTCTATTTTTGATGGAAACTCAAGTTCGTCCAACAAAACTGATCTAGTGATGCTAAACTCATTATTGTCGCAATCAAAATTCGGTGTAATGTCACCCATATTTATCGTGTGACTACGGTTATAGATTGGCATCTTTATGTCGCAGTTCTGGTCTCCACATGCAAAACTAGATAAGATAACGTTGTTGACATTATTGAGTCTCAGATTGTCTTCAAGTAGTTGAAAATTCTGCACCTGGGGTTCAAATGCATATACATTTCCAGAACACTCTCGCGCAAAAAGCAGTGTATGATATCCAAAGTTTGCCCCAATATCAAGTATGTTTCTAGTTCTATACAATGCGTTATAGACTTGGGTAAATCGCCTAATATGTGGTTCCCATTCTTGTTTTTGCATAATGGAGTTCAGCGCTAACCAATCATGTACGAAATGCTTGAACTTGAGTCCTAGAATTTCGTCTGATATTGCCGTTTGCATTTCTGTGTAGTGCATTGATACGTTTAAGTTCATCAGTGTTTGTCACCGGCGAACTCATATGGGGAAGAAGGATAAAATAACTTAATCACTTCAAGTAGTTCAGTATTTTTGTCTTCCTCGATACGCGCAATTTGCGTTCGAACTTCATCAATAAGACGTTCTAGTTTATCTACCATATCTACACCCTTTCCATCAGGATTGAATCGTATAAATATCCACTTTCCACTATGAATCATAAAGAGATCATCGTATCGCAGTTCCTCATCTTTAGTATCATATCCAATATGGGCATGTTCGTCTGTCTCAATACATAACAATGTAGCGCCAATAAGTTTACGGTGATCAATGCGCCTCCTATGCGTACAGTCGCATCCGCCTGTCCAAAGGGGTTTGTCATGAATGAACCCTTCAAACTCCTCGTTGATCTTATTGCGAACACGCATTTCTTTCGTATGTGTGTATACAACCTTACTTCGCGGATCCGTGGGAAATATTTGCTTAAAACATGTCGCACAATAACCGTCATATGCAGATCGACCTACTCGAAAATCAGGCCATGTGATGCAGTTTGGACATAATGCACTCCCACCACACTGCCTGCATGTTGATTTAAACTTTCCATGTTCACATATTTGACTCCCTCCACATTCCCTACACTGATTTCTCCGCCTATTATGTTCACAAAACTCACTCCCTCCACAGTCCTTGCATCTATGTTTCCGTTTACCGTGCTCGCAAAATACGTTCCCCCCACAACCCTTACAGTGATATTTTTGCTTTCCGTGTTCACAAAGTTCGCTCCCTCCACAGTCCTTACATCTATTTTTTCGCTTTCCGTGCTCGCATTTTGGATTGGGCATTTGAATACATTTCACTGTATTTATATCTTAAATTCATTTTACCGCAAAATAAGGCTTCATCAGTGTTTGACAAGGAAAGGAAGAAAGAACAGAACAGCGATTCCGATCAAGACCACAATGTCAATCGTGCGGACCAGCTTTTGCTCACGTTCGGGTAAGTCCATAAACTCCTTCATATAGGAAGGTGGCTTAGCCCAGCCCCACATCCATCCCAGAAAGGTGGGTTTTAATCGATCCTTACAATCGTAGATCATATCATACCATGCAAGTGCAACATATGCAACGCAGGCCAGTAGGAACGCCATCAGAATACGGTGCTCCAGGGGCTTGAAATGTGGCATCCAGTAGACAATCAATACAAACAGGGAAAACACTAGGCACTTTGGGTTAAGTGTAAGGTGCGTTCCAAATAATCCTCCGCTCATTACTTAGTATAGGTAATATAAATCAACGAGTACATGCCTAGTAACGTCTGAAACGCAATAAACCGATACGAGAAGAGCAGATCCCACACGGTTGCAATCACGACAGTTCCGGTCATAATTAACGCATCTGCCAACAGGATTGTCAATCCACCCTCATCTGCGTAGGATTTGAAGACATCAATCATCTGATTCTGTCCATGTGGCAGTCCCCGGATTACAACAAAGTAGAAGAATATATCGTGAATAATCTGAACAAAAATAGCCCCTGCGACCAATGAGGGTCCCCAGGCATTTGGAAATAAGAACATGGCAATCAGAACCCCCAACACTGCACTGAGAACATCTGCAGAGACGGCAGCCAATCCAAACTTATCATACCATAACTTCAGCGCACCAGCCGGTGGAAGAAACGGAACACGCTGTCCGGGACCAAGCTTGGTAATCAACATTACAATAAAGTCGACCCATACCGCAGCACCAATCAATGAGATCAACCGCATTACTTGTTACGGCGAGTTTTTCCATGGGACATACGAGCTGACTTCTTACGCGAGACGATACGACCCCACTTGTTCATCTTGAGATCACCCTTCTTAAGTCCTCCAGCTGTGTGATCAGCCGTTCCATGCATGACCTGTGCGCGCGATCCAATTGCCTTAATGTGCATTTATTAACTAGGTGTGAAAATATACCGCGTTAGTTTGTTTGCAAGATAGCCTAATGATACACCGTTCTCAGACAACATCCTGCCATACAATGAATCCTCCCTTCGATATGCTTCCCAACTTTCATCAAATTTAAACCGATTGAATACATCTCGTCTGACCGTAACATGTGCGTGGTGAAGACCATGTGGCGAGTCATCAACCAGAAGCCCAACTGCATTTGGATCTGGAACGACCGGATTTGAAAGCAGATTGAACTCATCAATAGGATCAAATGGATTAAAATAATGACTAATCGGCTCCCATGTAAAATTATGATAGATCGCATGGTATGGTCCCTCTTTGAACGCTCGGATCACATACTCAAGACGTGAGGGATGCATCAGATCATCTGCATCTATGAATGAAATGAGGTGCGTATTTAGCATACCAGCTGCAATGTTTCGATTAGTAGCTTGGTTCAGCACTTTCTTAGAGTACTGAATTGAAACAGGTATTCCATCGTAGAGGGTGTCCGTTCTGCGATCGTGTGTCCAAGATGAACATGACACTGTAATATGGTCTGGACGGACAGTTGATTTGGATATATTGTCAATCAGGGTTGCAAGAAGATGAAAGTGTTTTTCATAGCACGGTATAGCAACACCAATCATTGATTACGGTGATGACTTTAAAAAGGAGAATACAGCGCGTTTTGTCGGCTCCGGCACATCAACAAAGTTCGATCCATCATCGCGTCCACAGAAGAAGGTATCTGAATATGGAAACGGAAACTTGATGGCGTGTTCTCTATCGTATGCCGGTCCCTCACCTATGTGAACCAGTAGGACATTTCGAATGTAGGGATACACATAGGTTGATAGAAAACTCTGATCACGACCGTATCCACGATCGATTGGGTCGTTCAGATACATCTCATACTGTTTTGATATATTCAACTTAGCTGTCTTTCGAATTCCCCACATTCCTCCCATTAAACTTGATGTATGTTCTGGATGATCACGGATCGCATGGGCTAGAAAGTGAGGCTTTGAAAGAAAACTTCGGATTGCCCATCGGTCTTTCCAATGTACATGGCTATCTGCATCGCGAACAAACATGATTTCAACATCGGATTCATCGATTGCAAAGAATCGTTCAATCATGTTGATAATCCCAAGCTTTCCAGTTGGGCGCAAGACTACATTCGAGTAGTGAACAACCTGTCGCAGGAACTCCCCATCCACATCAGGCGAGGTGTACAGATAGACCTTCCAATCTGGGAAGTGCCTTCCAATCAAGTCTATATTTTGTAACATCGGAACTGGATAGTACCGTGGATTTGGCGGTCCATATAGACAAAAAGAAAAGACCTTAACCATTATAATGATCTCCGGAAAAGCGTTCTCTGATCTGTGCACCTGGATTTACGATCCGAGGTATCGGGAACGCCCTTTCATGCATTATGGTTCTAGACATGGTGACTGGGTCTTCATTAATGGGGAATACCTTGATCAGTTTTTAAGGATTCGGCTCACAACTCCAAAAAGGTTCAATCTGATCATTCATAATGCAGATGAACCGTTTGATGCAGCACGACTTGCACGAACGCTGCCCCGCGCTCTTCACATCTGGGCGATCAATACAACTGTCAAACACCCTCAGTTAACAACAATACCACTTGGATTTCCAGATAGTGGTCTCAAGCATGTTCCAAATATTCGTCCATCTACCGATCGCCACATTGAGATCTACTGTAACTTTTCAGCGGGAACAAATGTCCTAGCCCGTACTAACTGCTTGAAGGCATTTGAGAATGACCCGCGCGTAGTCAGGAAGGATCCGGCCGGTCGGGGACAACCCGAATATTACGATGACATGTGTCATTCAAAATTTGTTCTATGTCCTATTGGAACAGGTGAAGATACACATCGAGTTTATGAAGCTCTTGAGTGTGGTGCAACACCTGTTGTTCTTCATGGTAACCTAGATCATCTTTATGCAAAGCTCCCCGTATGTATCCTCAACTCATGGTCTGATCCAATGTATGTCCCTGAAGGCACTACACGCTTGGACGTTCAGTATTTCCTGCGATGAGCTGGGTTAATCCAAACTTCATTATGTGCCAACTCTTCAGTAAATATAAATCCGTTAGAACGTAGAATAGAATCACATAACGCTTTACGGTCACCTTGCTTCTCAATGCAAATAAGGTAGACGGGTATTGTCCAGTCCATTGTTTGAAGTGCTTCGAATTCAGATCCTTCTACATCAAGCGACCAAAAATCAATTCGTTTGATTCCTGAATCATGTAGAACGATATCAAGGCGTTTCGAGGGAACCTTAATGATTTCAATGTTATTGTTCTTGTGCCATCCTTCAAAGAACTCTTTGGTTGTGTTCTCTTTTAAAGAACTAACGGCACCGTGGTTATAGATCTCAAGAAATCCTTCCGTTTTAGAAACTGCAAGATTATAGGATTTAGATCTAGGCCTGTTTGTGCGAAGTAGTTCAAATGCCGATGGAATCGGTTCGATAAGGACTCCAGACCACCCCATGCTGTCCTCAAAGAACTTTGTATTTGAGTACTTCACTCCATCAAGAGCACCCATCTCTAGAAATGTTCCTCCTCGGAGTGTAGGGAAATATTTAAAGTGAATGTGCTTATCTTCACCCATTTGTCCGTAAAATATAGGGTCCGCCTGTCTCAGTTTTCCATGTATGAAAGAAAGTCTCATTGATCTAATTTATAAATGATTTGATACGGGAAATCCAATAACCAACCCGAAGCTTCTCCATATTCCAGGTGGTTGATTCGATTCGTTTCTGTTCGGCAAGAAGACGGTCCTGTGTAACCTCCTTCCAGTCATCCACAAATAGAATAGGCAAGTCCATCCATCCGGCATGTGCAACATCGCGCTTTACAATGGGAATACTCCCCATGTAGAGCGTTTCCCATAAACGATGAGTGTCAATCCCATTTCCACGAGGACACAATACGAATGTATGATTTCGAATATCTTCCAAAAATATACGGCGTCCTTCAAAGGTATTCACACTTTCACCATGTGTGACCCATGGCACTCCAGTAAACATCTCCTTAACAGGACCTCGTTCAGAAGGATACGTATGAACTGCAAAGTTCAAATACACGAGGTTCTTAATCTGGCGAGGAAGCTGTGCAACTTCAAGCATCATAGGAATATTACCATAGATACGGTGAATTGGTGATTCATCCGTGTCATTTGTGATTCCAAGAGGAATCCCGTTAACTCGTTTGGTCTGGGTGTTTGTTGAAAACCATGTAGCCCGAGGGTATCGATCCGCAATCTCATCTGTAAGAGGATAATCTGAATGTCCAGCAATAATCACCCGTTGTAACCTAGGAGGATAGATCACGCGCCCACGCCATGAAAATGTACCCCTCACATAGAAGATGTCTGTCTTGAAATAGTTGTTGGGAAATGCAGTTAAGAAACGATCGCCACAGATCACATCCTCTGCTCGCCACATTTCTATTTGTAGATGAAAGAATCTTCACGATATTACCTAGACTAATCAAATGAATCGCGCGGCAGTTGTAACCGGCGTAACCGGGCAAGATGGTTCTTACCTCGCAGAGCTCCTTCTTTCTAAAGACTACGATGTCTACGGAATTGCCAGGCGGACATCTCGCTCAAACACCGAGCGGATCACTAATATCTTAACCCACCCCCGATTCTTCCTTCGAGAGGCTGATCTTTGCGATGGAAATTCCCTGCGAACTGTGTTTGAGGAAGTGTCACACTATAAGATCATTGAGGTCTACAACCTTGCGGCACAGTCTCATGTACACACATCCTTTCGTCAACCCGAGTTTACTGCAGAGGTGGATGCCCTTGGACCCCTCCGTATTCTTGAGGTCCTCCGATCGATGCACTTGAACCGAGCCAAGTTCTATCAAGCTTCGACCTCGGAGTTGTATGGTAAGGTCCAAGAGACGCCTCAGTCAGAGACGACACCCTTTTATCCCAGAAGTCCGTATGGAGTTGCAAAGTTATATGCATATTGGATCGTGAAGAACTATCGTGAGAGCTATGGAATGTTTGCCTGTAACGGTATTCTGTTCAATCATGAGTCTGAGCGTCGTGGAGAGGAGTTCATTACGCGCAAGATCACAAAGGGCATTGCTCGTCTGAAGAAGGATCCTGACTTCGTGCTTGAGCTTGGAAATCTTGATGCTCGTAGGGACTGGGGATATGCACCTGACTATGTAGAGGGAATGTGGCGGATGCTTCAGCAAGAACGTCCGGATGACTACATCCTTGCAACAGGGGAGACGCATACAGTCCGAGAGTTTCTGGAGACTGCATGGGGTAAGATTATTTGGAAGGGTGAGGGAATCAATGAGACCGGTGAGGATGAGAATGGTCGTGTGATCATTCGTATTAACTCTGAGTTCTACCGACCTGCAGAGGTTGAACTCTTGATTGGTGATCCATCAAAGGCGTGGTATAAACTTGGATGGAAGGCAACGACTACGTTTCCAGAGTTGGTTGCGCGGATGGTTGCACACGATAGTGTCTAAGAGAATAGAAATGAACGTTGAAAATACGGGTCAGGTTCAAGTAAAGAGCCCGTTTGGCAAATGGATTGCTAAGTATGCTGCAGATCCTAAGTTCAGTCGGTATCTTGAAATTGGAACTTGGAATGGTCAGGGTTCTACATGCTGTTTCTATGAGGGATTCAAGAATCGCACAGATACTTTTGCACTTCAGAGCTATGAAATTGCAAAGGATCGTGTGGTTGAAGCTACGAACGTATGGAAGGGGTATTTGCCAATCCAGATCATTCACGGACGCATGCTAGAGGATCATGAATGCCCTACGTGGGCTACAGTTCGTGCGATCCACCCGACGATCAATGTGGCATGGCACACGGAAGATGTTACAAACTTTTGGAACTGCAAGTATGTGCCTATGAATGATCCCCAGGTGATTCTGCTAGATGGAGCCGAATATCTGACGTGGTTTGAGTTTGAAAAGATGATTACTACAACACGCGCATCGGTGTATCTACTTGATGATACTCAGACTGCAAAGTGTCCAAAGATCCTACAGTGGTTTGCCGATCACCCCGAATGGGTGCGTGTTGATGGATCTGATACAGAACGGAACGGGTGGGCAGTCTATGAGTTATCTAAAACGGCCTAAAGCTCCACTTAGGGTCATATTCACCCGTTTCACGAAGATAACACTTCTTCACCACGGCATCAAGCTCAAGGTGAGCAGCAAGACAGTAGAACGAACTGTTGACAACATGAACTTCTTTAGCATGTTTGATAACCTCGATGTAGTCACTGAAAGGATGATTAACAAACGACTGCGCTACATCATACCACGCGTGTCCTTCGGGATATAGATTGTTATTTGGATCAAGCGTAAGAGTTTCATTGATATCCCATTTCAGAAATGAATTCACAACTCCTCCTCCATGATTACCCAAGAACGCAGTCTGAACAAATATATACGGTGTAGATCGAACCATCTCGTATAGTTCGGTTGCCTTCGCCGATATTGGAATATGGAAATATGAATAGCGGATCCCACGATCCATGTTCATATGATCATAAAAGCACGCTGGGAAGTCAGAGTTGTTCCAGACCCCTGCATGCTCGCCGGATAGATAGATGTTCGTGTAATCAGAGGCGGTATATTCGAAAGGACCATTGAGGTCAACGATTTGTAGTTTGATACTTGGATCATCACTATAAAAAGAGCGAACATTCTTCTCATTTCGAGCATAACAAAAGACGGTGGTTTCATCATGCTGAAGTGCAATGTATCGCACAGCACCAATCATGCATACGTGATCACCAAGACCTAGATGGTGAATAACCAGAGCACGGCGTTTGGGATATCCCTTCTGCTCGCGAAGGTATGAGCTAGTCAGATTATTGAGAATGTTCTTCATGCGAAATCGCATATCGTTCTTATTTAGAATGTCAAGACATGACTTAAAGTCCGGTGACTCACGAAACGTATCTTGGATGTTCCAGATGTCTTCATTAATCGTATAGAGAACCTTATAGTGAAATGGAAATCGTGTTGTGTATTTCTCAAGCTCGGAATAGAGAGCGTCATATTCCTTTACACAATGAGCGAGTCTCTCAGGGTCTTTGATCTTCTTGCATTTGATGTCTAAGATTGTAAGTTTATCCACACCCTCTCCAACTGATACTGGAAGATGTATCATTTGAGTATAGATAGGTTTTCGCGTGTAAAGAACTTTTTTACACGATCACGTTTTACATCATTAGCCCATTCCTTATGACCAAGACTGCACTTGAATGTATCAATATCAGATCCTCCACATACAAATGTAGGCTCACTCCAATATACGTTCAAGTTCTTCTCGCGCGCCACAAAACACATCCAGTGATCGTGACCAAGAGATGTAATCTTATAGTTTTTTACAAACACACTCATTATCTTGTGAGCACAAGCATTGGTCAGGAGATAGGCTGGTCCACGAGTAGATCCAAGTGTCTCCATATAATAACCTCGATCACTAAGAACAGGTCCTGCTTCATTCGTTTTTAGGTAGACATTTACATCAGGGTTTGTTTTTTCAATGTGGAATCCACAGATGTCTCCAATGTAACAGATGTCAAACGTAGATGGAAGGTTCTTAACTGTCTCGTTCATGACTCTATTGAAATCTTTTGCGAGACAAACGTCATCATCAAATACGATTGCATATGGAATGTCATCTTGAATCATCTTTTTGTAGACCTCACAGTGCTTCATAAGATTGGATATGCATCGAATACTAATCCTTCCTGTATCAAAAAAAGTAAAGTCAGTGATGTGCTCGCGATCCCATGGAGTGACAAACTCAGCCTCCAGTCCGTGGTCTGCAAGTTGCCTAAGCATATGTTCTTTACGATCAACGAGCGGTGTATAGTGGATAATAAAAATAGGGATCTTCATCTCAACATCCATATCGGGATTACGTTCCTCGCTTGGCATGTACATCGAGCCATCCTCTCCAGGCCAAATCAGTGAATGTGCGGTAGGCATATAGGTATAATGTAATAGTATTAGATTATGAAAGTTATTCTTATTGGAGCCTGTGGTTATATAGGGTCTATGCTCTACGACGATCTTGTAGATTCATATGATCTAACATGCGTTGATACATTAGACTCAACCGCCCATCCTCCACACATTCAATCAACTGGCAGTGATGTGGATATATCAACATATAACATAATTCTTTACTTCGCTGCTGGGCTTTCTCGCAAAATAGACTGTGAGATTGAAGACCGCCAGCGTTTATACGAATCAAACGTAGTGGATCTCGTGAATCTTGTAAAAAAGATGAATGATCAACAGGTATGTATCTATGCGACAACCGGATCTCTGTATTATAATCAGCCGTTCGAAAAGGAGTCTGACCCAATCGATACAACATCTCTTCCTAACTATGAATGGTCAATGTGGAAAAGGGAGGAAGACACACGGTTACTAGGCAAGAAGACAATTGGACTACGACTTGGATCTGTTATGGGAATTTCGAAGAATATACGTCCCGAACTGATCTACAATGGTATGTACTACTCTGCCTTCTCATATGGATATGTCAATGCAACCAACCCACATTCGCGGAGGTCAATCCTGTGGTATCCAGATCTCTTAAACATCATTACTCGGATCATGAACGATACAACGGTCGAAAAAGACATCTTTAATGTAGGATCTTTCAATGCTAAAATTGGAGACATTGCAGAGACGATTGCGACAAAGACAAATACAAGCTTACGGATGACTACAACATCTAAAGATATAGGATTTTACATGGATACTTCAAAGGTGAGCGATCGCTTTGACTATACATTCAAAGGAACGCAAGATACCTTGCACGAGTACTACGTCAATAATAAGACCGATCTTTTAGATAACGTAAACTCTCCGAAAGGACTGCATCGGAAGTGTCTGATTTGTCGCAATACAAAGATTGAGAGTGTTCTTAATCTTGGCACTCAACCTCTTGCAAATGAGTTTACTGACACCGCTGAGAAAGTTCCCACATATCCGTTAGAGGTGTATCGGTGCATACACTGTGCTCATACGCAGCTTAGCTATGTAGTGGATCGAGAGAGTCTCTTCAGGAACTACATTTATGAGAGTGGAACCTCACAGACTCTTCGAGATTACTTTAAGACCATTGCAGAGACATATACTCGACAGATTGCGAAGCCAAACCCTACGATTCTCGAGTTGGCATGCAATGATGGATATCAGCTAGATGAGTTCAAGGCACTTGGATGGACAACCTATGGTGTAGATCCTGCTAGTAATCAGGTTCCAAAGGCAATCGCAAAGGGGCACATAATCGACTGTAAGTTCTGGGGGGTTGAACCATGCACCCTCGTTGATGGTGTTAAACTTGATCTGATCCTTGCAGAGAACGTTGTTGCACACGTTACAAATCCTGTTGGCTTTATTGCTACATGTGCAAATGTCATGACTGAGGATACACTTCTCGTAATTCAGACATCACAAGCGAATATGTATGCTAATAACGAGTTTGATACAATCTACCATGAGCATGTATCGTTCTTTACCGTTCGCTCTATGAGGCAAGCTGCCAAGAATGCAGGGTGCACTCTTGTCAATGTGTATAAGACGCCAATCCATGGAGTTTCCTATGTATTTGAGATCAAAAAGGGTGTTTTTCCTACACCCGACCCTGCCATCTTGCAAGAGGAGGTAAGTTTTGGACTCTATACCGATGAGTTCTATACCAAGTATACCTCATCTATTCATGGGCTAAAGGCGAAGTGCCTGGATGTTCTGAAGACATACTCTGAATCAGGATATCATATCCTTGGTTTCGGAGCAGCTGCAAAGGGTAACGTATTCTTGAACTATATTTTTGATTCCTCTCCAAATCCGCTTGCTCCCGAGTATATCATTGATGACTCTGTTCTGAAGCAGGGGAAGTTTACCGCCGGAACTCAAATTCAAGTGGTTGGATCTGCAAAACTCGAAGAATACGCAGGTAAAAAAGTGATTGTTATCATTTTGGCATGGAACTTCGCAACCGAGATCATCCGGCGGATTGCAAAGAGGTTCCCTCCTAGTTCTGACTATGAATGTGTTCAGTTCTTTCCTGAATTCAAGATTACACGCCAACCTTCTTTGGATTAGTTTACAGTTATATCTAATGATATATGTATGGGAGAAATCCACGTGTACGTAATAGTTTCTTACCGAGCAAGAGGTAAGCATGTTGACCGTAAGCCACAACTTGATTTCTTAATTCCGTATATGGCCGGTTATTTGAATGGACAAGGCACAAAGTATACTTTAATTGTTATTGAGCAGAACGACGACGAACCATTCAACTATGGAAAGCTAAAGAACTGTGGATTTCTTGAAGCAAAAAAGCTGTTTAAGGATGGTGAGATAAATGCCCTCGCATTTCAGAACGTTGATATAATTCCCAAAAAGATACGATATACTACATACCCGCCAGGGCTAACAAACGCCGGTGGATTTGAAAATGGTTGTGGATCTCTCTGCTTCTTTGACGCGCAAAGTTTTGAGACTGCTAATGGATTTCCAAATGATCTAATTGGTTATGGAGGTGACGATGTCTCGCTTGTTCAGAGATGTTTTAAGGAAAATATCAAACTATGGCATCACGATTTCAGAGGAATACCAGAGTTTATTCTTGAACTCGATACGACATATCGAGAGGATTTATCAAGGAACGAAAAAAACTCTGAAATGGTATGGTATGATCTATCAGACGACCGATGGAGATCAAATGGACTTTCCAACTGCAACTATACTGTAGACAAAATCACACACGATACGAATATCAACTACTATCACATTTGGGTCTCGTGGTAGTTACACAAAGTCAAATCCCGGTCAGTTTTGACCAACATTTGTTTTTGTTTCTTTTGGGTTTTCTTGTTTGGTTTTTTGTTTTGGTGTTTAGTTGCTGTATGCAAGACCACCCATGCCGCTCATGACGCGGAGCACGTTGTAGTTGACTGCATAGACGCGCACCTGGGCAGTGCGACCAGAGCGCACCGTGTTGACACTGACCGTGAGCTGGAGGGTCGCCTTGTCGATACGGGAGAAGTTGCAGGTACCGCTGGGCTGGTGCTCCTCGGGCTTGAGCGCGAAGGAATACACGTTGATACCCTGAGTCGGGGTGCGAGTGTGGTGCTGGTAGGGCTGCACTCGGGAGAAGTATCGTCCCTCGCGCTCCGTGAAGCGGTCCTGACCGTTGAGCTGGAGCTTGGCAACCTCAACCGGGTTCTTGCCCTCGCAACGAACACCAGACTGAAGAATGACCTTCGCGAGCAGGTAGTTGGTCGTGTCCTCAAACACGATCGCCTGGTCGTTACCACCCGTTCCGAGGTTGGTGTCGAGCCATGAGGCGCCGTTGAGAGAGGGTCCAAGGTTTGCACCAATACCTGGAAGGTAAGGTCCAGAAGGACCGTCACCAGCTGTTGTGGGAGTAATACCAGTTCCAGTACCAGAGCCACCGAGCGAGCCACGGGCGAGGACGTCCATCACGATGCCCTCCGTGCTGAAGTCATCTGTGTAGTTGAACGGCTGGCATCCGTTGACCTCCTGGATGAAGACCTGGTTAGGCGTGCAGTCCACGAACGAGTCGCGCTGAACAACCCACACGAGCTCCTTAACCGGGTGGTTGAAGTTGAGCTGGATCTTGTTGCTCGAGCTTGTGATCGACTCGGCACCCGTGAACTGGAGCTGCTCAATCAGGTACTCGTGTGTCTGCTGGGCGAACCGGCGACGCTCCTCAGTGTCGAGGTAGATGTAGTCGATGTAGAGCGATGCAGCCGTGAGCGACTGGATGCTTGTGGGCAGCGTTCCGGTTGATGAAACCAACTCGTAGTAGGTGCAGTTGATCCACTGCTCGAACTCAACGTTGATTCGCACCTCGTGGTACTGGAGCGCGATGAGCGGGATCGCAAGACCAGGGTTGCGGCAGAACCAGAACTGGAGCGGGATGTAGAGCGTTCGCGCGGGGGTGCCGGCACGGGGGGCGCAGCTGTTGGTGAGCTCAGAGCCCGCGCAGGACGCATCGAGTGCATAGCCACGACGATCCTTCATCAAGACGAGGTCGTGGGTGTTGCCGATCATGTCGTTGAGCGCCTCCGTGGTGCCAACATCCTGAGAGAGCTGGGTCCAGATCTGCATCCAGTCACCATATTGCCTGTCAATTCGCTGACCACCGATCTCGAGCTCAACCGTCTTGATGAGACGGTGACCGATGTAGTTGAGCCATCGGAAGCGGTTGATGGCGCTGTTCGATGTGAAGTCAACCGCCGGGAGAACCACCTGGACATATGTGCGGTACATCAGGTCGGCGTTACGGTTGATCACCGCCGTCACACGCTTGTTGAAGTCGGCCTGTCCGTTGAAGGTCACCTCGATGGACTCCATCGCGAAGTTTGTGTGACGCTTGTAGAGCACCTTCCAGAACGTGATCTGGGGATTGCCCGAAATGTAGATATCCTGCGCACCATAGCTGACGAGCTGAAGAAGACCACCACCCATATTGATTGTTTGAATAAGAGCGAGAAAAATTATTTACAGGCTAGGGCGACGCACCAATGTGGGACGTATTGACGTCCCTGGGTTGGGCGGTTGTTTACTTGCGGTGACGACGTGTCTTACGGCGGCGAGCCATGCCATACACCATTGAGCTCTTTGGAGTTGTTGAGAGACTGGACCTCCTAGAGTCTACTTCACTAACGGATTGTTGTTTGGGTTTCAAGATTCGGAGAGATGCCGGTTGAAGGCTCGCCCTTGCGGCGAGAAGCGGACGTACTGCTTCATTTTCATTTGCAGGCATGACCTGCTTTGGAACAACATAGTTCTCATCACCGCCCCTGCGAGATCGCCGAGTTCTGCGAAGTTTACGAGAGTATTTAGGCATTATTTACAGCAGAGATTTAAGCCTTGCTGAGCAGGTGAGCCTTCTTGGCACGGGCACGGAGCGTGGACTTCTTGCCCGACGACTTGAGTCCGTGGGACTTAAGGACGCGCTTGAGGGCCTTGGCGGAGGGGCCCTTGCGGGTGCGGCGACGACCGGCAGACATGGCGGGGGTGACAGAGTTTCCGGCGGGTGTAGTGTGTTCAGGCATTTTGTTTAAAGGATGAGACAAACTTTCAGACTGAACGCGATAAGTAAAAAATGGAGCCCATTGGAATTGTAGCAATTGTTGGAATTACAGTAACCGCTGTGTGGTTGATTTACATTTTAAAGCGTCGGTCTACGTTTGCTAAGATGTCTACTCTTACTCCTAGGTTTGTTAAGTCTCCGTCGGGGGAAAGTCTAAACACCATGGTTCATACTGAAGATCCTACTCCAGTAGCATCCTCGGTGTAATATGCATCGCCTCAAGCTCCTGCATCCACAACTTCATCGCATAGGGCAATGTCTTCATCACGAAGTCGGTCTTGTTCCCACAGGCACCACACGAGTAGATTCCCTCCACCGGATTGACCACGGCAAGTGTGCCACAGGTCTTGCAAATGCCCGTCTTGAACGGGTCGGACACATCCATCAGACGCTCCTTGGTAAACACCGAGATGCCGTGTGAAATCATACAGTCACGTTCCATCTCTCCTACACGCAGACCACCATCACGGGACCTGCCCTCGCAAGGCTGACGAGTCAATGAGACAATCGGTCCTCGAGCACGAGAATGCTTCTTGTCAATCACCATGTGCTTCAGGCGCTGATAGAAGGTAGGTCCCATGAAGATCTCAGCCTGCATCATCTCACCTGTCTGACCGTTGTACAGGATCTCATTTCCATAGGGATGCATGCCCATATCCACCATGTGCTTCTTCAGGTCCTCCACCTTGAGGTGTGAATACGGAGTTCCGTCACCCAGAGTGCCCTTGCGAACACCGATCTTGCCGAAGATATTCTCCATCAGCTGAGCAATCGTCATACGAGAAGGAACAGCGTGAGGATTCATGATGATGTCTGGACGGAGACCGGATGCCGTGAAGGGCATATCCTCCTCTTCCATCAGCATTCCAATGGTTCCCTTCTGACCGTGGCGAGAGGAGACCTTATCTCCAATCTGGGGGATGCGCTCAGAGACAGTGCGCACCTTGATAAACGGATAACCATCCGAGTTCTTATCCTGCCAGACACCATCAATACGACAAGGCTCTGAGTTCTTGTGGGTTGTAGATGCATCGCGGAATGTATAGCCGGCAGCGTCGTTTCGTAGATTCACCACCTTGCCGATGACAACATCATTCTCCTGCAAGACCGAGTTAATGATCGGAAGACCTGCATCTGACACTGCCTCGTAGGAGGTGTTCTTATACTTGCGCGTATTGTGCTTCTGAGGCTTCATGAACTTCTCCTCACGACCCGAGGTCACGTTGCGATGCTCCTCATCCTTATACATCCCGTAATACAGACCGCGGAAGAAGCCACGCTTGACTGCTGACTTGTTCAGGATCACCGAGTCCTCCTGATTGTATCCACCATAACAGGCAATCGCAACAATTGCATTCATCCCAAACGGCATTTCGTGCATCTTCAGGATATTCATGGCACGTGTCTCCACGATCGGACGGGCAATGGAGCATAGAACATAGGCGTTCTTGTCCAGACGCTTTGCAAAGTTGCCAGCATACACGCACATGGCCTGCTTACCCATAGCAGATTGATAGGTATTACGAGGAGACTGATTATGGTCCGACAGCGGAATCGTCGAAGCCATATGTCCCACGATCAGCGAAGGATGGATCTCGTAGTGAGTGTGCGTATCGGTCATCTCATCCTTGCTCATGGCAATCCTGAGCGTCTCCGTCTCAGACGAGTCAATGTAGTCTACGCACGACTTACACCACTCATTCCAGCTAGACCGATCAGCAGGCGGGGGAGCATCCTTGCGGAACACGGGGCGCACGCAGCGCCCACCATCTGTCTCAATCGACAGATTGTTCATCAAGGTATACCAAGCAACCGAGATGTGTGGGTGGATTCGACGCACCTGCTTGGCTGCCTTGAGTGCACTCACCAACTCGTGTGGGCTGTTTGTGTAGCCGATGATCACACCATTGACTGTAATCGATGTCCCCGTATACACGCGGGGCGTATCAATCCAGACGATCCGCTTATCATCTTGGAGAAAGTGCAGAATCGTGCTTGATGGAACATGTTGAGAGATTGAGGTCAGTAGGCTCATATTCTTCACGATACCTACCGAATGACCCTCTGGAGTCTCCACTGGACACATGAATCCCCACGAAGTACCGTGGAGCTTACGAGGCGCCAAGAGCTTGCCCGACTTCTCTACCGGTGTCTGGATGCGACGCAAATGGCTCAGCGTCGCTGCATAGGACATACGACCTAGCACCTGCGAAACACCCACCTTTGTAGCATTGGACATGGACGCAACCGAACCGAGACCCTGAACAGTGAAGTTGCCTGTAGCGAGAGCCTGTTTGAGCTTACCCTCAATCGCTGAGAGCTTCAGAATCTTGTAGAGGTTGTTCACGTTCAAGATCTCCATTGGACGGGGAGCCTCACCACGCTTCCAGGAGTCATTGTTGACCTCCTGCACAAACTCATTGCGAGTGTCATTGCAGACCTTCTGGAAGAGTTGACGGAAGAGATGAGTCAACAAAGCACCTGTTGTCACCACGCGCTTATTCGGATACGCATCACGATCATCCAAGGGAATCTGCTTGCAGTAGGTGAGCAAGAGTCGGCGAATCATAGACCCCATCAGCATCGTCTTACGAGCATTGTGAATCGGAGTGGTCGTGAGCTCGCCTGCAAATCGGACGTGGGGCAGGAACTCGGAGTTCAGGAGCTGACGAACATAAGCACACTTGTCCTCCTGGTTGGTGCCATACTGCAGATGACTTGTCAGGTACTGAATCGCCTCTTGTTGAGTGAAGACTCCAAGCTCGGATGCATCACGGAAGGACGCAGCCAACAACTCGGCGTGGAGATCATCCACGGATCCCCAGATGATCTTCGTGATCTCCTTGTCCGTCAAGACGCCCAGTGCACGGAAGTAGACAACCACCGGAATGTCCTCACGGAATCGGGGAACACACGCAGTTAGCGGGTTGCCGTATCCATTGAACTTAGAGCTCAGACGAATCTCCAGCTTTTTTGGGGGCATTGTGAAGGACTCGTGAAGAGACTTGATCTCTACAGAATAGAGGTGCTTGGATGCCGACTTCTTGTTCTGGAAGATCATGATCCGATTATCAGCCACCTTCTCCTGACAAAGGATCGTGCGCTCAGATCCGTGAATGATGAAATAGCCAAGAGGATCGTGAGCACACTCACCATACTCCTCCAAGCTCATTGGGTAGTCCTTGAGCAGGCACAGGCTAGATCCCAGCATAACTGGAAGTTTTCCAAGATTGATGCCCTCAAACACCCGCGACTCCTCGTCAAAGGTGTCCAGGTTTGGACCCTTGTAAGTTCTGGCTACGAAGCGGATGTCCACATACATCTGTGCAGCGTAGGTGAAGTTGCGGATGCGTGCCTCCATAGGGAGCATAGGCTTCACACGACCTGTTGCCTCCTGAATGCGAGGCTTGATATAACTGATATTCTCGAACGATAACTTAAACTCGTACTTATACTTCTTGATGGTCTCATCTTGCTCGTGCCAAACTGTGATCGGAGGTGTCGACTGGATAATCAGGGGAATCTTGTGGCGAATAAAGTCCTCATAGGAATCGACCTGGTGATCCACCATCCGACGCACACCATTAGCAAAATACGAACGAACTGCTTCCCATTCAGATGTCATGGTATTCATATGGGTATCTCTTCGCTGTAAATATATCTATCCGTTTTGAATAAGTGTAATGTCCGGCGTTAAGATCCAGAAAGTAGACCATGTGGATCCAGTGCCAAAGGCTGGTCGCCACAAGTCCATGAAAACCTTCCCGCGCGGGGTGATGAAGGGAACTAGGAAGCGAGGTGGAAATGAGCCAATTGTAGGTGTTAAGGATCCGGCCAAGCCCCCTCCGGTTCGCAAAGGAACTCTTCGAATCCTCACCGACAAAGGTGCAAAGGCGCGGCGCAAGACAATCAAGCAGACGGTGCAGAGTATGAGTGATGCCAAGGTTCGCGAGCACCTCAAGGGCTCTGGAATCGCCGTGAACCCAAAAACACCACCTCAACTTGCAAGGGAGATTCTTGAAGGCGGTATGGAAGCTGGTATGATTGTCGCGAAGTAGAGTAATGACGTCCATCTGGGGACCTTTAGGGTGGATGACTCTCCACTCAGTTGCTTCATGCTATCCAGACTCGCCTACCGGATACGAGATCACCTTGACACAGACGTGGCTCGATATGTTTGCGTCAACTATAACATGTCCTAGCTGTAGGGAGCACTTTGAAACTGCACTCGCAGGGTACCGACGATCATACCCTCAAATGCTTGCATCAAGGAGTGAATTCTTACTGTTCACATTTCGGGTTCACAACTCTGTGAACCGGAGACTGAATAAACCCATTCATCCAACCGTAGCAGCTTGTTTTGAAACCCTACGAAACAATATAAAAACCCGACCGGCTAAGGATTATCGCGCTGCATACCTAAATCATATTCGGCGTTTCTGGCGGACGATGCAGGATGCTTCTGGACTTACGTCACTCAAAAAGATCAATGAAATGTCAAAAATTGAAGTTGAATACACTCGAAAATATGAAAACAACTTTGAAGCTGATATTTCTGAAGATGTAGTTGTATTACCGGGTCAGGCATTCGAGTCCCCGCAGAGTGAAGCACCAACTCCTATACGAATGGATACTCGAGCGGCTCCTCGTATGGGTCTCAGTGGAGGTCGATTTCAGATTCGGAGGTAAGAGACGTGTGTATGCATACTTGATGGATTCCAGGGTAGTGAAATCAACGGATCTGTCTCCCATGTGTATGCCTTCATCCATGCATGACGGGAATCGGGACCCTCATCGTACATCTCATCCTCAAAGACTCCACGACCCGGAAGAATGAAATCCAGTTGCTCTTTAATTCCAAACGGTGGATCTGCATGCTCCCATTCAAAGATATAGGATACATCAAACTCATTTAACGCCTCCATCAGAGGAGCCTCTGCATACGGATAATGCCAGCACCAGTCAAGAACCTCTGAGGTCTTGAAGTAGTGAAGGGTCCATGCATAAGTCTTCCAGAATGCAAAGACCACCTTATTCCAGTCAATCACACCATCCATGAGATGAAGACCCATACGGGCCTCCAACGCATGACCATCGCGAGAAATAATATGTCGATCTGTATCTTTGGCACGTTTCATCAAGACTGCCTTCTCATCCTTTGCGGCTGCCGTAAGATCCTTCTTTTTCATATAGTGCACTGCTCGGTTATATCCGTCCTCACGCAAGGAGAACATTGCAATCGTCGGCATAAAGTCATTACCAAAGCACATCACGCACATTTGGACCCACAAGTCGGGATCCAATGGCAATACACGGCGAAGTGCCGCAACATCAAAGGTCGAATACCCCGAATCCTTATTTTCACGAACCAGCTTGATCGGACCAAGATCCGATTGGGCTACAGAAATCAGAACAAGGTCTGCGTCCATTCCGTAGATCAGGATATTTCGTCGTTCCTCCTCGGGAAGAGTCCTTAACCACGTAAAGATCTTGTGCTCTCCTTCACCTCGCTCGTCCGTTCCAGATAGAATGCACTCAGGAAAGCAGAATCGAAGAGTGTCTTCTAGTTCAACCATAAACGGTGTTCCAGGAGAGATCTGATTCTTGTCAAATAATGATGGTTCGGGATGCCTCATGCGACGATACCTCTGCTGGACAATCTTTGCATAGGGTACTAAGCCATCGCACGCAATCAGAATCTTCTTCGCATGAACAACATCCCGTAAGAAGTTCCGCAATGCAATTACGACACTTCCGATGGGGTTCTCAGGTTTCAGATACGTATGGATGAAGGCATTGAAGTCAAGACCCAATACATCACATTCAAGTGCTGTATTCCCGACTTCCTGTTGAATATGTTTGTGAGTTCGCAAAAGCGATGCGACATAGTATGGAATCCCCATGGTGGATATCTATTCACTATATCAAAACTCGTCCGTTTTAAATCTAAAATGGATTTGGTTTGGTTTTAAGAAAGGGAGGTGGATAAAATGTCCTGTCCAATTTGCTCAACTCAGATGAAGACTCACGCCCAGTACGGATTCAAGAGGACATTCGGATGCAGACAGTGTAATGAGATCATCTGCCCCGAGTGCTACTTTGGAATGAGATACAGTTGTAAGATCTTTGCGGTCGAAAAGGAAAAGTTTGAATGCACTTTCTGTAAGAGTCTAGACTACAAGTACTTTATGTACAAGACCGTCTATGACTCAACTGGAGAATTCATGTGTTCTGAGTGTGCCGAAGCGATTCTGTCAAAGTAAGTAAATGGTGATGCTAGGTGTTGTTCTTATCGCGTTAATCGTATTTTTTATGTACATGTGGAAGGTAGAACCGACTCCTAAGCAGGGATGTTCAACGTGCCCTAATCGGAAAAATAGTGAGAGTTATTAATGCACGAGGACGATATAAAATCAGCCAGTCTTCTTCGAGGGGGGAAGGGTTGCCCGCCTGGTAAGATCCGTCGCGAAGGATACACTGCTACACGTAAGAAGAAGTCATTCATCGGTCGCCTCTTGAAGCGCGGAACAACCTACCGCGTTAAACCAACTTGTGTTAAGGATCGCGGTGCCAAGGGAGTAGGTCCGGCTGTGATCGGTCCCCTCAAGAAGGGCGATCTAACCTCAAAGGGATATGCGGCAACGGATTCTGCAAGTCAGCGTCATGCTGCTCTTGCACAGGCCGTGGGCGCGTATGGTCGTCTGTCAACCTTGCGAAAGTTGAATGCAATTGCGGTGCTGAATAAGACCACGTCTCCATCCCGTGCAAAGACATTCAAGACTGACCGCGACTGGGTGAAGAAAACCTACTTCTAAGATAAATGACTCGCGCTTCTAAATGGCTCTTATATTTCCTTGGTGTTGCCCTTGCGTTCTGGGTCCTCCAGCGCGTTATCCCCGAACACTTTACAATGCCTTCTGCAACGCCTAAGGCTACAAAGTGTCCTGATGGAACACGCACAACAACGGGTCAGTGTCTGATGGATTTTTAAAGAATCTATACATAATGAAGAATCTCAGGATAGTCATCGCTATAGGTCTTATTGTCATTATTGTTGGATTTGCCTACAACTATGCCGTCAATTCTCAATATCGTATTTCTTCCCAAGAAGCGAAGCGGCGCATCAAGTCCGGTGAAGTTGATGTAATCTTAGATGTACGTACTGATCTTGAACGGAGTACACTGGGCTTTTACCCAGGTTCTGTTCATATTCAAAGCGCTGATTTGGATAAAGAGATGCCTTCTCGCTATCCAGACAAGGGAATACGCATTGTTTCATATTGCAACACCGGTCATAGAGCCCGTATGGCAACAGAGAAGCTTCATGCACTTGGATATAAGAATTCTGTATACATTTCATCCCACTACAACACCCTTCAGTGAGTACTTAGCGCAGCTGCTCAACCGGTGCCTGACGAAGAAGTACCTTGGTCTTAAACTTCTGAGCATCAAAGAACTCATTGACAGCCTCCTTAACAACCTCAGGATCAAAATCCTTGCAGGAGAACACATCCAAATACATGGAGTTGTTCTCTTCCACAAAGTGAGCGGTGATATTGGATGTCTCAATTAACTGAACGAGCGTATACCCCTTCTTGTTGCCGGTCCCAAACATGACAACCTGAGGCTCGCCATATGGAATCATGTCGATACGCTTGACCAGAGTGCGTGCAAAGTTACCAATCACAATCGGACAGCCAATCATCTTTGGTGAACACCTTGCGGCGTCAAGAATCAAGTGCTTACCCCATGTGCGAAGAACAGTCATTACTTATAGTATCTGCGCTTCTTTAAACTTTTACGAGACCGACGGTGACGACGGGTCTTTCCACCACTGTATCCCTTACGATTGGGTGCCGGACCTTCAACTCCAGCCTGTTCTCTCAGAATATCGCCCTGTTGCGCGGCGTTCTTGCCTTTAATGCCGCTGAGATATGAAGCAACAATCGATTCAGGACCGTGCGGGAGGTTTGTCCGTGCAGCCATCGCCCGTACATTCCGCACATCGCGTCCACGTTCCTGTTCGAGACCTCTGAATGGAAACATTTGACCTGCAGGAAAGTAGTTCTCGCGAAGGAAAGTTTTACCTCCATAGCCAGGAACCTCGCCATCCGTGAGGTCTGCGTAAAATCCGTTGTTCGACAAGGCTCCATCAATCATGATGTCCTGTCCGACAAGGCTTTCAAGCAAATCACGCTGTCCAGCAAGGCGCTCTCTGTAACGAGGACCTGCATTACCAAAAAATCTATCAGGATCTGAGGGGTGTGGCATAGTAATTGTCATACCTACTCGGAGTCCCGAATATGGCACCGACATTTACTCTCTTGGTAGAAACTAATGAAGAACGCAGGTCTCAACACCATTCCGCCGGTCAAGGGGTATATCTTCAATATTACTGTGAACCTTGTGTTCATTGCGATCTTCTACGTCTTCCTCGGTGGTCTCCTGTCGTGGTGTCTGTGGCGCATCTTCCCTGAATATGGAGATGAATGGGAGAAGCAATCCAATCTCTACCAGTTCTTAGATGTGTCTGCCGAGATCTCAATTATCGTGATCATCGCGTTCTGGACGACCTACATGGTTCATTCGTTTATTCCTGTATTGCCTGTTACGACCGCCCTTGAGGGATATCTTGAGTCATTCGGTGGACAGATGATTTTTGTCTATGCGGTCTTCGTATTTCTGGATACGTTGGATGATAAACTCAAACATGTATTCCACGACTTTTTTGGAACACACCCCCCTGCTTAAATTTTCTTATCTAAAAGTAAACAAATGTACGTCAAGTTTCTCTTCCTCGTTGCGCTGTTCTACTTCCTGATCCCCGGTGTCCTCCTCCGCCTCCCGCCGGGTGGCTCGACGATGACGGTCAACCTTACACACGCCGTTGTGTTCGCGCTGGTCTCCACGTTTGCCTGGAAGGCGCTCAAGGGCAAGATGGGTGGCAAGTAAATAATAAAAGTCCGAGGATGACGAAAGTTTGAGGGCGATAGTCGGGTGAGCACACTCCACTATCGTCCAAAATGGATTTGATCGCCACCAGGAAATGGATGTTGGGGGCGCTATCACAATCATACTAAAATGACTTCTACCATGAATAAGATCACCTACTTCTGCTGCGATTCCGAGTGCGACAAGGCGGTTGCATACTACGGAGCCCCGTGCTGTTTGGAGCACAATCCCCTCGTAGAGGAGGGGATCCCAGACTCAGTCTCACACGAGACGAGTGAATGTCCCGGTTGCGGGATGGACCTGTATGTGGGAGCAAATGGATATTGCTCCTACTGTTGGGTAGAGCGGTTTGGATGCGAGGAAGAGAAACCCATGTGCCTTGGGTGTCTCGACGACCTCGATGACTGCAAGTGCAACGAGGCGCCACCGAGCACTCCAACTGAGACCTTGTCGCCGGTCGAGCACAAGTGCTCTGGTGAGTGGGACTACGATCGCGGGATCCGTGTCTGCGACTTTGACGACGATCCTGCATGCCCGCAGTATCAGCCGATTCAGTTCGAGTGGAAGGATCGCGCGAACTGCGAGTGCAAGAAGTCGCCGATGTGCAAGTCGTGCGAGCTGTACTACGGATACGCCGACGATGCGTACGACGGAGACACGCACAACTGCACGAACTGCAAGCGTGAGTTCAAGAACAAGTACTTGCGCAATCAGTCTCTGTGCCGAGACTGTGAGGACATGCCTCCTCTTCCTCTTTCGCCGCCCAATGATCTTGACGAACAGATCGCGGTGATCGAGGAGAAGCTCAGGAGCGGTATGACGCTGGGTCAGACTGCGGACTGGGAGCGTCTCTGGTACACCGCTCAGAGCAAGAAGCGGGCTCTGGAATGCCCCGGATGCCGCGACGGCGTCTTAAACCAGCAAGGACACATGGTCCAAGGCGGGTGCCTCGATGAGCCCGAGCGCATCCCGTGGGAGGACTACGATGCAGATGATCTGCGCAAGATGGACCTCTACTCGCGCCGCTAGTCGTCCAAAATGGATTTGAACCAACAAACAATTTTTACATTACCTGTGATCAAAATGCCTCTTAACTACTGCTCTATCGGATTTAGCGACTTTGAGAATGAGATGCTCCAGGATGCGGAGATGGCTATTGAGAAGGCCGACGCATGGGAGTACATGAAGACCGAACCCGGAGAAGGAGGGTATATGTTCTGTAATGACCCTCAAGTTACGGAGATCTCTAAGAATATTAAGTATGATGGACACTCAGGTGCATCATTTGGATGGACAATGAGAGTTATGCAACAGCTGGCTCGACTGGGAACCGACGAGTTCTGCGCTCAGAAGAGCGGGATGAGGATCGGACCCGAGGTGAAGGAGAAGGTGGTCCAGAAGCGGACCAAGGAGATGGACAAGAAGGTCATTGAGGAGTACAATAATGTCAAGCCCTTTAAGAAGGTTCCTAAATGGGCTTCAGAGTATGCGACCCTGTATCCTCAGGTCGTAGCGAACCTCAAGTTCATGTAAAGTATAGGAAGTCAGGACAAAAAACAATTTTTACCCTTGGGAGAGGACATGATGAACGAACCGATGACATGAATGCTCTCCAATCTCGCACCATGCAAGGTATTCTTGAAACTCGCGTTCAGATTTGGACAGTGGGAACTTTGGATAGCATCCCTTCAACCATTGAAAGGCTTCAGCTTGAACATGTGCATTATTCTGCTTAAGAAATCCAATTACTTGGTCAAGCTTAGCACGACGCTGTATATCGTTAAGCGCCTTGAAATTGGTCTGAAATGTCTCCATACTTCATCTATCGGTCTAGCTTAAAACGAATTGGCTAGAAAATGTAATGGAGACTCCGAGGCCCATTCTGGATGTCGAGAATCTCGAACCATATAACTGGCCAAAGCGAGATTGGTCAGAACTTCTAATCGACCGGGACGATCTTTATTGGATTACAAATGCGTATCGAAGTATTCAAAATCGCTTAATAACTAGTCATTCCTACATCTCTCGCGATGACGATCCAAAGGACCCCGACCCATATGCAAGATATTACGTATTTTACTGCTTAAACAAGTAACGATTTTCTCTTTTTACTAGACTGCTTTCTATTCTTACGGAATGTCTTACGTTTTGACTTCTTGGACTTTCGTGTCTTTTTACGACCACCTAATGTACCTTGAGGCACTAAGTGAGCTTTATACCACTTTACATCTACAATGGTTTTTCGGGTATATGGATCTGTGAACTTTGATGGTCCTTGATCCCATAAGTTTTTCAGTGAAGCAGGGAAGTAATACTGAGATTTTGCAATCGTTCCTCCTTGACCTACAATCTGTCCTACAACTGAACCTTCTTCAATATCATCCGATGAAATTACATCGCCTGATCCGGCTTCAATGTCTTTTGAAGGAGGAGATGCTGGAGGTGTGAGAAACGCTGGGAGCTCTTCATCTTCATCTTCATCGTCGGCATTATCTTCTTCTTCAGGCGCAGTATAGATAGTTGCAACTGCTCCTGTATCTGCATCTACATTACGAATCGCAGTATCTTCATCTTCACCTTCTAGTACATAGAGAATCATATCACGGGGATGCCACGCTAAATAGATTGGATAGTAGAAAGATGATTCAACATCCATACCATCCATTCTCATTGCATTTCCATTACCTGCTAATGTAGTCACTACAGCTTGAGGTGTAACCCTACGAATACGATGATTGTCAAAATCAGCAACATAAACATTTCCATCTGAACCAACTACAAGTCCCCAAGGTTGATTAAAAAGCGCTTGTTCTCCAGTTGCGTCTACCATTCCAGGTTGTTGCTCCTTTCCTGCAAAGACCGTAGCTTTATCATCAACTCCAAGTTTTGCTCTGTAAATACAGTGTTTTGCAGGTGAAGTTGAATAAAGAACTCCAGAGTCATCCACTGCAATCGAGTATACAAAGTAATTAAGTAGATGGCGAAATACAGTGACTTCTCCTGCACTTGTAATTTTAATCACATGACTACCATCAGGATTGCGATCTACTACATAAACCGTTCCAGCTGAATCAATTGTAAAACATAACATACGATCAAAAGGTGCTTTAAATCCACGTCCTTCAGTCGCACTCGCAAATGTAGTTACGTTTCCTTGAGCATCCACTTTACGAATCGCATTATTTCCTCGGTCAAGTACATACAGGGTTCCACGATAGGATACAACATCTATAGGTTTATTAAATGTAGCCTCATTAGCAGGTCCATCTTGAAACCCAGTCTCTGTTTTACCTGCAAGTAAACGGGGAGTTGAATCTGTACCAAGCTTCAAGATAGCGTGTCTAAACTCTTGAACATCCTCAGCACGATAAGAATCAAAATTAGATATATAGATGTTTTGAAGATCCACTGCGATCGGATTCGCGTTCCTAATCCCAACCATTATAGTTTGTAGTCAAAAAAATACCTGTCAAAATGGATTTGATTTGATCAATCATATCTGGATCGTGTGCCAAAATGACAGACTGCCCTATTTGCTACGAAACTATTGATAAGACCACAGGTTGCTGTGTTCTAAGTTGTTCTCACTCCTTCCACATTAAATGTTTAACTAAATGGACTACAGATGCGTCCACTTGCCCCATGTGTCGCCATGCTTTGAGCGACATTGAACTCAATCGCCCGGATCCACTCCCAAAGCAAGAAATTTATCGTTCACAGGCTGTGTGGTTCCGTATTGCACCCTATACCTTTACTACTGAACATCGAATCACACAAGTAATGAATGAAGCAGGTCTAACACGAGGTCGTGCAATACAAGAACTTCGATACAGTGCCGGAAGTGTAGAAGAAGCGATCCTTATGGCTCGTGATACTCATCCGTACATTCCAAGCCCTCCTCCACCACGAAATCCAATGGAACCCACAGATGAAATGGTCACTGCTTGGGCATTGGAACGTCTGTTTAGTAACGGAACGATTATAGGTGAGACCTATGTATACGGAAGTCTAGAAGACACAAGACTTCGATCAAACTACTCGCGATTCAGCGGACATGCATCTGGTTTATGGATGCACGATGAGTTTAGAGACATTGATCTCAGGGAACGATCTGATTCGCTCTAAAACGGATTTGATTTGGTCACTTAATTATTTTTTAGGTTAAGATGTCTGCAATTGATGATGAACTCGCCACTCTCCACGCCCGGATCGCTAAGCTTGAGGAAATGAAGAAGATCCCTTCACCAAAACCTACAGTTGAGGAACTTCTCAACAAGATGAGAGAATCGGACAAGAATAATAAGTATAGAAAGAACGAAAGTCCAGTAGCAAGTGCATGTAGGTTCGTGAATCGCGATAACATAACCATGCTCGAGTCAATTCTTGATGCTCTAAAGAATATTGACAATCGTCTCAACATTCTTGAGAAGAACGGTAAGGATGAACCGGTATATATTGACGAGGTTAATCGTTAATGGTCCAAAATGGATTTGATTTGATCAATCATATGAACATCACCCGTGACAAAATGAACTCTACTACAAAGGCAATTTACACTACGAAGACGATTACAGAGACTGATAAGGGTCGTATTATTACGATCGTTACCACTCATTTTGAGCCCATTGAGAAAAAGAAGAAGCCATGTTGCTACAGATGTGGAAGGAATACACACTTGAAGCCCGATTGCTATGCTACATTCCACCTAAAGGGATATGAAATCTACGACTAAAACAGAGCTTTCACCTAACAAACATCAATTTTTTAACTAGAATGTCTCGATCAGGTGAATATTGGACTGATAACGAAGAGATGAAGATGATTCAGCACTTGCAGAATGGGAAGACTCTAAAGCAGATTGCGGAAGAGCACAAACGAACTCGGACAGCCGTCAAAGCTCGTTTGTATCAGTTTGCATATGAGTTGTGGAGGGAGGATATTACGATTGAGAACATTGCGATCGTGACGACCCTGGATGAACTTCATGTGAGATTGGCGATTGAATCAAAGACACGAAAATCTCTCGTCTAAAATGGATTCAACTTGGTCACTTAATTATTTTTCATATACAACATGTCATACGAAATTGCAATCTTTGAATACTCCGATCTCTACAGCGGTGACAGCGATGTGTCTGCAGATAAGGTGATCTGCGAGTTTATTGAGTACTACAATCAGTACTTCGACCCACACGATTATGAGGAAGAGGACGTGATGTTTCAAAAGGGAAGAACCTGGCTGTCCTATACAGACAAGTCGGGTCGCGACAAGCCCATAACAATTATGCTCGTGGGTCTCATTACAGACAATCTTGCAATGGATCTTGAGGAGGCTGTGGCGAAGCTCTATATGAGAACCTGCTGGGAGTGCAAGAAGGAGTTCAAGCACAAGAAGTTTGCATTATGTGAGGTGTGTAGGAACAAGGTGTAAAGATTACGCCAAACCAAGAAACTCACGTCCAAGCTTGGAGCCGACAAACACCAATGCGGTGGCAACGAGTGCGATGGTTGAATGCCCAGGCATAGACTTAAAAAGGAGGACGTGCGAACCAATCAGAATCACAATACCCGCCCAGAACATCAATACATAGAAATCCATTTATTACTCTATTACAAACAAAGATGGCCGTCAAGTCTGAAGGATTGAAGTTCAAGTATTCGCTGTATTCCGCCCTTGCGTTTTTCCTTGTGGCAAATCCAGTTACCTTTCGCTTTGTGAACTCGTTGATTGCGGGTGTCGCAGTCAATGGGTGCCCTACGGCGTTTGGATTCATGCTTCATACCCTTGTGTTTTTTGGTGTGTTGTATGGTCTTATGAGTTTACCGAGCGACCGCGAGTAGACCGGCGAGTTTTGCGCCGGCGTCCACCAACCGAATACCACGTTTCAATCTCACCGACTCCCTTTGTGTTCTTAAATGTACCGCCAGTCAAGACCAATATCTCTTCGCCCTCTTCTAGTAGTTCTGCAAGGCGTGTCTTAATCTGTGGCCAGAACTCATCTAAGGTATAGTCCCTCTCTTTTTGAATCGGTTTGCTGTTTATCTTTCTCAGTTCTTCCTTGACTTCATCCGTAAGCGTAAAGTCAATACTTCTTGTGCTTAGCCATTTGGCGTTCTCAAGATGTATCTTGAATAGATTCCCAACCTTCTTATTCGCCTCCCAATCGTGTTCTACAAACTGCTCAGCCATCTCCCGTGATGGGCTTGTAGACACAAAGGGCTTCCTATTGTCAATCGCAATGTCCTTTTTAGCCTGACCTCTGTAGACAATTCTACTGGTAGTTGACCCATACTTTTTGATGATATCTCCAATCTCCTTTGCATTATTGCAGTTGTAGTAGATTGCGATATAACACACCAGTACCGCTTCTTCTTGGGGTGTAAGTTTCATTACTTACGACTGCGACGAGTTTTGCGGGCACGACGCTTGGATTTCTTGGTGCGACGACCACCACCTGGCAAGATGTTCAGTGTTCCATATTCAATCTTAGTGTCCGCAGGGAACGGTTTGTTACCACTCACTAACGGATTGGTATTCGGATTCTTTTTCCACCATTTCTCAAGTTCATCCCGATTGAAGATCCAACCATTCTTCTCTCCGATCCGAATCACACGGTCACCCTGTTTGAACTCGTCTCCAGTGAAGATGTCTGAAGGTTCAAGCTCGGATTTCTTAACATCAAACACTACCTCAACAATCGGAGCGGGCGGAACATAATCGTAATAGGCATAAGTATTATTGAACTCCACAAGTCCCTGATCGCGCCCGTTCTTGTCTTTGACATCCTTAAACGTGCCTCGTTCACCATTCGCCGATCTGGATACAAAGGTGCCCGTGTACGGGATCAAAGGGTCGTATCCATAGCCCCCGGGAAATCTAAATGCAAGATCACCGATCGTATAGGTTCGTCCTTCAACGATATCCTTGAACAGCATTATTATACGCTCTGAATAAATTCCCAGTTCAGGTAGTCACAGATCTTCTTCCAGATCTGATCGTGGGCAATCAGGCGGTCCCGGGACTTCAATAGAGGAAAGAAGACCTTATATTCATCCAAGTCCAGCAACTCAAAGAACTTGTACAGGATATATGAATAACTCAGAAAGTTGGTCCTGTCGTTGGGACAATAGAGCAGAAACGGAGCCTGAATCTCCTGAAACATTGCACGAACCTTTTCCTCGATTTCCGGGGTGATGGTAGGTGGAGGATTTCCATTCAACCGGCTCAGTATGTGAGCACGGTGCTCGTAGTACTTGGATCGCCCCAGCTTCTTTAGAATCTGACGTATGTCTTCCTCCGACAGGTCAGCAATATTATCAATGCGACGCTTCTTGATCTCAAGAATGACCTCATTCATAACCTCTTCGGGAATAATGGTGGATTCCTTCGCTTGGAATTGATTAAGGATCTCATTCAGATGATTAATCTTTTTGTAGGCGTAATTGTTCCTCTCCTTTGGGGGATCACGGAACGATGGGAAATCCGATACAACCAACGCATACTCCTCCGACCCGCAACTCGGACACACAAGAATGCCTTCCGAACTGATCTCTTCCCGCGCAGTGTTGCACGCGACACAATGTTCCGTCAGCAACTGAGTGGCTTCAGGTCCGTTCGTGAGCTTCATACGAGTGACATACTCGTCGAACATCTGCTTCTTCGATAATCCTGTGTCCGTCATGGGCACATTTGCGACAAAGAATTTAAGGAACGTATTGGCATCTTTTGGGAGTGGAGCGGATGGCGCAGATGTCGCATCCTGTTTTCCATAATAGTCAAGTAAGATATCCATGTTTTTCATATAGTACTCCTCCACCGGATTGGACTGAGCAAGTTCCTGTTCTATCTCGCGAATCTGCGAATCCACGTGCGAACACCTCACAATGTCTGTGATTTCATTGGAGGCACTTAAAACTTCCCGCTGACTTTGAAGTTCAGCAATCCGGGCTTTTAGTTCCTCCTGCTTAGCACCCGAATCCCGCAAACCCTGTACCTGTTCCTGATGGACAGAGTCCAGCGTCCCCATTGACGATCCGCTCGTCCCCACGTCCCTGGTTTTCCGAATTCGGAACACGTCCATTTACAAACTCTTCAGTCTGCTTCCTGAAGACCGGATTTGTCAACATGCAGGGGCGTTGGCGTTTTAGTGCCACGAAGGTAGGTTCATATGGCATGTTGTAATGTGTCGTAATATAGGTCAGCGCCAAGAAGGCAGAGCGATTAATCCCACACTGACAATGGACAAAGACAGTTCCTGATCCAGGTGCACGCAAAAAAGCCGTCAATGTCTCTTCAAATGTAGAATACCAATCCAAAATGTTAGAGTGGAGAGTATCGTGGGCACTCAGACATGCGTATCGGGTTGGAAATGTATTTTTGAACCAGACGGGAGAGTCCTCGGGAAATGCACAGTTAATGACATGCGTAATCCCATATTTACGTGAAAAACCCTGTGACAACATCTCGCCTGCTCCGACTAAGATGCGCGGGTAAAACCATGCGGGTGGTTGCTGTAGATATACAGGTCGGAGGAACATTACTTCTTTAAGCCTACTTGTCTTTAACCGAAACGTTCGCGCATCTCTGAATACGTCATTGGAGTATTCTTATGCTCTTCCCATGCCTTAAACTGATCTTGAAGGCTCATATCTTTCGGAAGTGCCAGAAACTTCAGTCGTGCAACCTCTGACTCTAATGCTTCAATACGCTCCTCAAGCTCAATGATTTTGACTTCCAGTACCATGTATAGATTTGCGGTCGATGCGTTATTCATCTTTACTGTATACATCATACTCATTGAGATACATTTCCATTTTCTCCGGAGAGATGTGACCTGCATCAAGGTATCTCAAAAGAGTTTTTAGGTCAAGTTTCGGCATCGGAGCTTCAACAACCCCGCCTGAATGTTCACGATGAATCTGCTGTAGACCTGACAACTTTCGGAAGTAATGGTTGACCCAATGAAATGCCATCTGATGTGGCTTGCCTCTTGCAAGAGCTCCATGATAGGAGATCCCTGTTCTCTTCACAAGTCCTTCCTCAGTCAACCGAGTGACAATGAACATTGACCGACGGGGATCGGGTGTATCAAATACATCGTAATGATGATCGGAGGAAATCCTCTGAAACTCTCGGACCAGTTCTGGAAGAATCTTTTTTACAGCTTTGAAATTGTAAAAACCGTAATAAATGTCCTGACTTGAAAGATCGCAGTTCAGGACATCATAAATATATACGCTACATGCGTTGCAATGTTGAGGTGTTGTCATTAGTACTTTACCAGGAAGTCTCCTTCCTAAGCATGCGATCCTGGATGCTCTCATCATCATCTGTAACAGGAAGCTCTGCAGACTGCTCTTCCTCGGGATTGTTGATAACCCGTGGAACGAACTTTACCTGCATTGCAATGTGTGAATATCCAGAATATTCAACTGTAATCTTGACATGACCAACATGCTCCTCAAGACGCTGGATGATTCCGTAATCACTGATCAGCTTATATTTATCAATATCATCAACCTCAGGATCATTACAAGTCACATACCGAGGAATGTTAGGAATATGAAGGACAGGCGGCTTACGATTGAAGAGAGCCTTTGCAAATACCTTTACTGGGCCCGCTGACTCGATATAGCCGAGAAACTCATTAAAGACTTGAGAACCCACATTCCTATGATAATCATTTCCGCGATTGATAGATGCCATAATGTACTTGCACTCGGAGTTGTTGATGAGAGGCATTTGTCTTACAGTTACAGCTTCAGTGTAGATCCATTTTAGCCGAGGAAGCTCAACAGGAACACGTTCAGCAGATGTGACACAACAACTGCTGCGGCACCCAGAACACCTGCACCCTGCCAGGACACAACGCCACCCGATGTGTATGCATTCGGGATGTATCGGAGCAGAAGATCACGAGGAGCCGACAATGACAAGATCACCGTAGCCAAAAAGAAGGAGATGTACAGAGTCAGATTGGCCCACATCATCCGCATCATAGGGAGAGATGGCTTGAAAGAAGGCGCCATCTGTGTGCGCTGGATATGGTCCGAACCAGACACGCCGTGCATGGGAGGCAAAGATTGTGGGAGCTGGGGCGAAGGAAGTAGGGCGTCCAGGGAAGTTGAATCGTCCATTGTTTATGAAGGAGACGGGATTTCACAAGTTGCATCTTCCACGCGATATTTGTAGCATTTTCCATCTACCTTGACCGTCTTATCTTCAACATCCTCCAGGGGCACTCCAAGAATGCGATACGTGGCGTAGTTACGGTGAAACAGGAGTACGGAGATCCCAAGCCCGATGATAAAAGAGAAAAAGGGACCCGCACGTTCAAGTGATTTTGTGATGTCTAGCATTACTTCTTGTTGAGACTTGCGAGTAGATTGAAGGAATCGGCTTCAGCTCCACATGGAACTTCAATCGCATGGGTCCGAACGCATCCTGTATCTGTATGGAAGATGTCCTTATCATGGGGAGATGGAACGGCGATTTGTTGGCGCGTTGGCGGAACGATAATGCACGCAATCAACATTCCCACGATGATCCCCGCTACAATCCAGAGGAGATGGAACATTATACTACAGCGGGAACAACTTTCGCGGGCTTCAGTTCCATATATTTAAAATATGCGAGTGCAACCGGTGTCGTGATCAATCCAGAGTAGGGGATGAGAATCGCCAACCCTGTCAGCACATATGCGAGGATCAGCTTGTTTTGAAGAACAAAGAGCCGATACGGCGCAACAATGCTAAAAACCCAAAGCAGGGTCATTATGATCGTAAGTGCGATCTTGCCGAACTGCATCAAGATTTCCCATGTTCCGCCTGAAAAGGTCTCGGGCATTTTGAAGGGAGCCACTGCTGGCTTTTCACCCATCTTCACCTTCTGTCCATCGGGGACTGCAATTACCTTTTCCACTCCATTTGCATCAATGATTGTAAGAGTCAAACGGCGTCCCGTGACAATGTTTGCAGAGGATTGGGCTTCGGCAACCTTTCGTTGAAGAGCACTGGACTCAAGTTGATTCTTTTGAAAGTCAATACACTTTTTGTCCTGTGCATTTCCACCACAAAGCTTAACGGCATCTTCATTAATCTGTGTCTTCTCAGAATCATCAAGTGATACAGTCTTGGATCCGGACAACAAGTCAACTGCTGGAACAATGGTATTGTCTGCAACCAGATCCAAATAGCCATCCTTTGCCTTTTCAATCATTGACTTGGTAATATCAGTTGTGGATTTTTCATCTCCCCAGGTGGCACTCTTAATTGTGATGCTCATTATTAGTTAGCGAATACGAAATTCGCAAGACCGCTTACGATACGAAGGAAGTTGATTGACTCAACATACACACCTAGATTATACGTGTAGGCAAAGATAACACTATCTCCATTCGTGTTGCGAACCACAGAGACAATACTGTCCGGGGGATACAGCAGAAGTCCCGTCTTAGGATCCGTCAGTAGAAGCTGAGCAGCCGTGACAATCACTGGATTAGGACTGAAGACCGTTGACTTCAGAACGCAGACGGTTGACTGAGATGCCACTCCCTGAGCGGTAGGAAGAGGCTGTTGAAGCCCCAGACGCAAGATCACCTTGTTAAACATGCTTCCATTGATTGCTCCACTGGGCTGATACATATCGTTATTCAGGGCAAATGAGTACATGTACACACCAGGTATCACAGGTGAATCTCCAGTGGTATGCTTGTACATCTGAAGAAGGGAGAAGTATCCGTTCGGCTTCACGGCAAATCGCTCCTTGCCATCCAACAAAATCTGTCCGGTTACGATCGGGTCACGGGGATACACCGAGCTAATTTGTAGCTGACCGCTCGAGTACATAAATGTCTGTGACTCAGTTGAGTTTGTGATAGACGAAAAGACATCATTTGCCACTCCGGTTGAGGTAAATGGGGCCACGTTGGGATTATCCCAGTTTGTGTAGTTATCCCAATCATTGATCAGAATCTTATCCGATCGCTGAGTGGACCATACAATACGAGTGACCAAATTGAAGAAAGGAATCTCAATATCCGAATTACCACCATACTGTCCTGGATTGTTAACAAAAGTAACTGTCTTCACTAAGAATGTCTGATCAGCGGTGGCTAACTGAGCCATCTCCATCTCCGTAAGGTAGATGAAATTACCCTCCAAATATGGATCGGGGAAAAATGTCGTTAAGGACGGATTGCTAATTCCTCCAGTCACAAGGGGTGGTGATAGAAATCTACCAATGCCATCATTCGAACGAATACGCTGTCCATATGTAGGACTCGCAGGGGCTACATCAATTACAGTATAAAGCTGGTTGAGTGGGCGAAAGGTTACATTGATGTACACATCCGAGTTCTGCATAGACACAAGAGGAAGTGCCATTCCTGGGTTCTCAGCAAACCAGAAATGTAGAGGAATAATCAACTGGCGAGACCGAATAGATGGTTCCGGAACCTTCGTATTTGGAATTCCTCCAGGTTGATTCAGAGGTGTCACTGCATGAGGGTATTGTCCGAGGCGTCCATACGCATTTGCCGGGTCCTTGAGCTCAGGAATATTACCAACCATCTGGTCAACGATTGCGCGCTTGTTAGGATCGTGAGTCAGATACGAGTAAAACTTAAGCCACTCACCTGTGAGTCTCTGAAGAACCACGCCGTTTGCAGTGATCTCAACGTAATCAATCAAGTTATAGCCAATATTTTCAATCCATTTGAATTCGTATCCAATTGAATTTGAACGTTGGTCATATCCAGCCGGCGGGAGGATATTGTATCCAAGATAGGAGAGGGGCGACCAAATATCGGGTAGGGTCAACAAAAGATAGGTATCGTGAAGCAACTGCGCATACCGGTCAATACGGCATGAAATCGTCCTCGTTGTCGTTGGCGAAAACTCAAGATTTGAAGCGGTAAATGTCATTCGGATTGACTCCATGGCGAAGTTTGTGTGGCGCCGATACACAGCGCGAAAATGCGTCATAGAGGGGCTCCCGTGGACAAGTTCATTCTGTGCTCCAATAGCAACCAGCTGGAGGAGTGCACCTGGCATTATTAGTATCTACAAAGAAGGGTTTAGACCAGATATGTCGTAGCCGATGTATTCGTCGGAACGCAGCAGAGCGATGTAAAGGTTTTTCCAAGTGTAGCGGGACCGTTTGTATTGATACCAACGCCTCCGACAAACATATCATACCTATCAGACTTATTGGCGATGACACCAATGTATTGGGTGTTGTCGCGGCGCTTCTGTGGTGGCTGAGCGACAGCCAGCGACTTCGCAATGATCTGGCGCTTCATTTGAGTCAAGTAATCTTGTGCCGAATTGACCTGCATTTGTGATTTATACGGGAAAAGAGTATCACAGTAAATGAGGTTCGTTCTCGTTAGCACACATGTGGACCAGACAACAGGCTATTCAAAAGTAGTCATTAATCTTCTGAAGCAACTGAGCACTCTAGCTCCAAAGGTGAAGACTTATCACTTTGGATTTCAGCGTCACCCGAGTAGGGGTAATCTTCGTAAGGTTCCGGATGGAGTCGTGGCGTATGATGCGGCTGCAAATGAGGACCCGAAGGAGGAGGGATTCGGATTCAACAAGATTCACGAGTATCTGGAGATGGTCAATCCTGACATCGTAATGATCTACAACGATCCTTTGATCATCCACCGGTTCATTGAGGCGATGAAGTTCAAGAAGGGGGAGTCTCCTTACAAACTTTGGCTGTATGTGGATCAGGTATATGAGGGAATTGCCCCTCCTTTGATTGAGACGATGAAGAACAACGCTGACCGCATCTACTGCTTCACAAAGTACTGGGCAGATGTCTTTTTCAAGTATGGAACATTCCCAGATGTTCGCGTTCTGGAGAATGCAGTGGATACATCCTTCTTTTCAAAGCTTCCAGTGTCTGCTCGTAGAACGATCCGAACATCTATGAATCTGGCATCCGATTCTATCCTGATGGTCAATGCAAATCGCAACACACAGCGTAAGCGTCACGATCTTGCAATTATGGGATTTGTAGAACTCCTCCGCCGTGATCCTAAGAAGCCCTATCACTTGATGATTGTCACTGGTCTGAATGGTCAGCAGGGCGCCTACTACGATATAAATCGTGTCTACCAGACAGAGCTCACACGTCATGGACTAGATCCTAAGGTGATGGCCACTCGTCTTATGATGGTGGATACGTCAGCAAAACCCGTTCCAGACTCTGCAATTAATGATATCTACAACGCAGCCGACATTGGTATCAATGTGTCCGACGGCGAGGGATTTGGTCTCTGTCAAATTGAGCACCTCTATACAGGAGCCCCTCAGATTGTAACGGATATTGGAACTTATCGCGCCTTCATGGATGAGAGCGTGTGCACGTTCATTCCTCCAGAGGATCGCACATATTTTCCAGGAACGATGCCCCTGGGTCTTTGGGCACCTACGTTTGACTACAAGAAGGTTGCCGATGCAATGGAGTCAGCAATCAAGACACTTCCCGAGAAGAAGGCGGCTGCATCGTCATATGAATTCAAGACATGGGATTCGGTATGCGCTAACTGGCTCTCCGATATTAGAGCAGAAATCGAATCGAAGTAGGGCTGATCAGCTCGCCCATTCGCAGTAAGCGCTGATTATCATCCCATGCGGGTCCATCAAAAATCTCCTTAGAATCAGGATCCAAGATCAGCGACATTCCCTTTACCAGAACCTTCTGAAGACGGCGATGTTTCCGAGATGTATTGCGGAGCACGGTCTCATCCAACTCTTCATTCTTGATGTTTGGCTTGAATGCCAGATCTTCACCCGTTGTTGTGCTGTCAAATCGCATACAGGATACAACCGGTCTCTCCTTGGAGTGGAGCTTCCGATGGATCTCGCAGTCAATCGCTGACTCCTTTAACAATAATGCAATCCGCTGACTAATGCGTTCCTTTTCGAAAGCCGTTTCGTAAAGGTATTCATCTGTGGACATGAACGTTTCCACTGGATCTCCTTCGTATCGCTTCATGACCATGTCATTACGCCGAATGGGCGTGATGTTGGGACCCTCTTGTGTCTTCTTTTGAGCATCCGAAAAAACCGAGATGTAGAAACTCACCTTGACTGTGCGATCCTCCATGGGCAATGTGGCGTGAGAGCAAATACGGATTGCACGACCAATGACCTGGTCATGACGGGCAGGTGTCCAATGGGGCTCAACGATGTGAACGTGGCGTACATTCGCCAATGTAATACCCTCTGCACCTGATGCTGATGCCATCAACAACTGCAGGATCTTCTTGGGGCGTTTGGCAACACTCTCTTTCAATGAGGCAGGGAAGTTCTTGGAATAGACGCCGTTGAAGATCTGACGGGTCAAATCACGCTCTTCCTCATTCTCCTCACCAGTGTAGAACGTATATGCAGGACGATCGTCCAGCATATTGGGGTCCTCCACCCATTGATTGGCTTGCTTGATGATCTTATACGGTTGCCATCCAGCCGTCTCCAAAATCGCTGACAAGATGCCCAATCCTTCCAACGCACGGTACTGAGAATACACGAACTGATTGTTTCCCAGGGACTTCTTGATATTCTTCAGGATTGCCAACATCTTAGGACTGAATGCCTCTAATGCCTTCTCAGACAGGTATTTAGCAGGGTTGGATTTGATGCGCTTAAGAACTTCATCGTTGTTTGGAGGCTTATCTTCCGTCACACCTTCTGCATTGACTTCCGCCACGCGCAGATCTGGAGGCGTTGCGTAATCACACACAAGACGCGTTGGCACACGGAACGTGCTGAGATTCTCATTTAGCTTGGAGCGACCACGGCGAGAGTCAATCTTCATCTCAATCCAACGGACCTCAAGGTAGCGTGTGAACTGTTCTGTAGACATCTCCACTTTTTCAAGGGTGTGCTCCATGTCAATACGACGCGGAAGCAGGCGCTCATCGGCACCTTTGAAATACGATACAAGACCCTGAATACGGCGACGAAACATCATTGGATTCTTGATGTTCAGACCATCTAGAAACAGAGTAGAGAACTCCTCGTAGTCCGTTGGTAAGCAAGTAAGCTGTTCGGTCGTGACGCGTTCAGAGGAGATTTCACCTCCACCAACATCAATCTCGATCTTGTTCTTGATAGATCCAACCCAATCGGCTGCTTGAGGGATGAATGGAAGGTCCTTCATATATTGAACGGCGACACGGTCACCCTCTCCATTATAGGTTGAACGAAACTGAGGTGGGTTCCGAGTCACCATCACGTGCTTTTTCAGTGCACTGAACTCAATCGTATCCACTTCGGGGATTGCACGAAATGCCTTAGTGATGCGCTCTTCATCCCATGTCGGAATCGTCTTGAATGGAATTGTGATCCGCTCAATCGGACCGCGCAGTAGGTTCATCATATATGCAATTTCATTTGGCGAGTTGATCACCGGAGTTCCAGACAAAGCAACCACTTTGCATCGTTTTGCATTGTAGATCGCTTCATAAAGCTTACCAGTAATCTCGGACTCGTTGATGACACGGGAAATTAAGTTATGGGCTTCATCAACAATCACAACAGAGTCATCATACATACCCTCCTTCGTGTATTCGGGGATATTGGTCCTGGTCAGACCGTTGTAGCGCACAAAGGTAAACCTCTGTTCAAGAAGATCGCTGATTTGTTCACGAATAGCCTTCTTATCCTGGGTTGAAAGGCTCTCAAAGTTGGGCTCATTTCCTGATGTTGTAGTGTAGATGCGATTGTGCTTGTCCATGAACTTTTCAGATATACCGAGCTTCTTCCCCTCTGCCCGGACCTCATCAGACATAGGCTTCACAGTCCAAAAGTTCTCAACTGCGTAAATCGGATCACCGCACTTCTGCAACTCCTCCTTGTAGTTCTTTTCAAGAGACGCCGGAACCATTACATACACCTTGCTCGTGGTCAATAACGATTCAGCTACTGCAATTGAAGAGCACGTCTTACCAGATCCTAACCCATGATAGACAAGCACGCCTCGGTAGGGAGTTTCAATCTTCAAGTAGTCCCGGATGATTTTTTGATACGGAAAAAGCTCCCGTCCGGTGCCCGTTCGCTGTGTGCAGAGGTCAATGTTTTTATCCTCTTCATCCAACGGCTCCTTGTCTTTTGCCCTGTAGTCTGACTTAATGAACATTCGGGTAATGGCATCTGAGAATGCCTTCCGGTTTGGAAGCACATAGGTTGGTGCTGTCCTCATCATTGTGTTTGGTGCCGAACTTTTTGCACAGGTATTACAATGGATTTAACCCGACGAAACCATCGGATGTGGATGGTCACCATCTATCTCTTCTTAATGGCTACATTTCTCTATCTGAAACCGTCCGTAGCCTTTGGGCGTGACGGAAGGATTCGGCCGTTTGGCGTGACTGATCGGGAAGCAACTGTCTTTCCTGTTTGGTTCTGGATCTTCGGGATGAGCGTGGTTGCCTACTGTATTACGGTGTATCTTGCGGGGTTCCGCTTCACCTCCTAAGATAGTTATAGTAGGAAGCCACAGTAGGAAAGTACGTATGTGCCCTTGGAAAGTTACAATTTACTTCAGCAATAAAAAATCCATCAGCGCGATAATCATCTTCGATGAATGATCCACACATGTGCCGAGGGACTACATACTGAGCACTATCAATCTTCGTGACTTCAGGAACATTACCTTTGAATGTGCCACCCGGAACATCAACAAAATCATCCCAACGCTGTTGGTCAAAGGTGTAGAAATGCTCTTCATCTTTCATCAATGGAAAGATTTTCCAGAATCCCGGATGCATAACCGTATCGTCATCTAAAAAGTAGATGAAGCCTTCAACTACCTGATTCATCCCCGCATTGCGCTGCGCGTGTCCTGCGCGTCCGCCTGGAGGAGTTGGATGACCAATCTCCCTGATATTTGGACGGTTATACCGAGGTGTGAACGGACCATTCTTTGTATCATATACAATTAGCCAATTCGCGCGATCCAGGTCAATAGACTCCTCCAGGAACTTCAGATTCTCTGGACGGGCACATGGGGTAATAATTGTAAGCATTGCATTCTTTTGACTGTTTCCCTTTATACTGTTTCAAACGTTTCTACAATGGATCGCAAGTCATCCATCATTTCCTTCCGCTGAACATGGTGAGGGCGAATATGGTTCTCACACTCAGTCCACGACTTCCATTCAATACCAGAAATTTCACGACGTTGCATAGGTGTGAATCGTTGTGTGAGATTTAAGAGCTCGGGTTTTTGCAAGAGCGCGATAAAGTAGATGTGTTTATATCGAACACCATTGAGTCCAATAAATGTTTCCTCAATCCGAATGTTCTTCAGCACAATGAAGGAGTCTCGGGGAATATTCGTCTCTTCACCAAACTCACGTAGCGCACAATCAACATCAGACTCGCCTCGAATCCGACGTCCCTTAGGAAATCCCCATTCCGGTTCCTCATAAGGAGATGGATTGTTAGCTACAATATCAGCAACCTTCAGTTGAGCAAACTTCTGTTGAGCACTCGCAAAATCAGAGGACAGATGTTCGTCTCCCCACACACTCCTCCACACCGTCTCAAACGATTCGGTTGTGATTGCCTTTTGTTCCTTCACGGTCATGTTTCCAATGAGACGATCTACATACTCTGCATTGCTTGGATCGTACTTCCCTCGCATAAACTCGGCAAAGCTCATACTGTCTTTCCGGCGTATCATAAGAAGGCGTGCTGTTTCGGGAAGAATAGGAAGACTTGAACTATCAATAAGCACAATTCCACACGACAATACAGGATCTGTGCACATGCGAAATAGATGACCTTTTCCACCGCAGTTGTTGCAGTACATTGTTATCGGTATTCTTACTGGTGGACCTATCCGTTTTTCCATTGTGTCTTTACACAACTTCCTTTGTAAGCGATAAACAAATGGGACTCTTCTCGTCAAAACCTACAACCACTCCATTCTACGGACCGGCGCCGGGACCATCTATGCTTACTCCCACACCTGCTCCAACATTTAATGGAATGAGCGTGGTGTCAAAGGCGCTCGTTGTAATTATTGGATTATTGCTCCTATTCTTCGCAGTGCTGTTTGCGTATAATGCGATCGCATCGGCAAACGGTAAGCCGATCTCTCCTGTCATGGGTCCCGCGGTTGTGCCAGACCAAGCTCCAACACCCCTAGATGGCAAAAAATCAACTAAGATTCCAGCAGCAAACGCTCCATTATCTTCTGGATCCGACAATGGTGTTCAGTTCTGGATGTTCATCAAGGACTGGGACTATAACTTTGGAAGGGAGAAGGGCGTATTGATGCGGACCGACTCTGCAAACCCGGCTACAGCAAATCCTAAGATTACCCTTCATCCTACGGATAACAGTCTGAATGTGAGCGTGTCTATCTACGGAAACTCATCGAGCCGAGCGGGTCGTTCAAACCCGTCTGGATCTAACGATACGAATGCAACCGGCGATCTTTTCACATGCACCGTTGAGAATGTCCCTCTCCAGACGTGGTTCTCGGTGTCGGCAACGGTCTTCCAGCGCAATCTTGATGTATACATTAACGGAAAACTCGTAAAGTCATGCGTCCTGCCCGGCGTTCCTCGTCCGGCGGCGGGAGATATTACGGTCGGAGCGGGTGGTGGGTTCTCTGGATATGTCTGTAATGTTCACGCCTACCCGAATATGCTTGGACCCACGGATGCGGCTGCGTTCTTTAGCTTAGGAACCAACTGCGCATCCTTCGCTCAGCCGCCCTCTGACACAACTGCAAAGGGGTCTGAAGTGACTCTTTTCGGATATACATACACGTTCGGCGTCAAAGATGCCTCGGGCAAGCAGATCTCAAATTACTCGTTCTAAATACTAATGAGGATCTTACTCAAATGCCCGACGCGGTCAAGGCCGAAGCAAGTCATTGAAACACTTCGTAAGTATATAGAGCTTGCAAATCAACCTGATCTCATTGGGATCTGTCTATCATGTGACATAGATGATGCAACAATGCATGATCCCAATGTAGACTATCATATTACAAATCTTCCGGTTGCATGGGTCAAGATCTTCTTCAGCGACAATATCTCAAAGATCGAGGCAGTGAATGCAGATATGAATAAAATTGAATGGGCGTGGGATATTATTATTTTGGTTTCGGATGATATGATTCCAAAGGTCAAGGGTTATGATGATATTATTCGTTCAAATATGACTTCCGACTTGGATAGGATTGTTTGGGTGAATGATGGTGTTCAGGGATATTTCTTGAATACATTGTCAATCATGGGAAGAAAAATGTATGAATCGATTGGTTACATATATCATCCGTCTTACAAGAGCCTCTTTTGCGATAATGAGTTTACCGACCTCTGCAAGGGCTCGCTTGCTTCAAAGTGCTCGTATATTGAAACAGTCTTGATTCGACATGAACATTTTAGGACTGGGTTTCCAGAGAAGAATGATGCACTCTATCAGAGAAATCAACGGTATTGGTCTGCGGATTTTAATAACTACATGGCTCGTAAGACATACGAATATGACTGGTCAATTATGATTCCAACCCTGGTCGAACGAACGGTTACATTTGATCGCCTAATGGAATCAATCAAGGAAAAACACGGTAGAATATGTCCCGAACTCAAGATTGAATATTGTGTTGCACGAGATAATCGAGAGCAAAGTATTGGGAAAAAGCGTCAATCTCTACTTCAGGGTGCAAAGGGTAAGTATGTTTCATTTGTTGATGACGATGATGACCTTACAGACGCATATTTTGAAGATGCGCTTGAATGTATTCGCGGTGAATTTCAAGTATGTCGTCTCCGAGGACAAATGGCTCAATATACATTCACACATAGTATCGAAAACACACTATCAAGCCCGATGGCCCGTGGACAGGTCTTTCTTCGACCCCCAAACCACCTGAATGTAATGCTTGGAGAGGTAGCAAAGCTGGTTCCATTCGGCGATGCAGTAAGAGGTGAGGATCTAGATTGGACAATAAGCCTTGCAAGATTAGGCTTTTTTACCAAGGAGTATCGTTCAGATGAGTCTAGAATTCACTATATTTATCAACTTGGAAATCGCACTGTCCATCCGAGCACACTTGAAATGCAAAAGACAACAAACTATGCAACCATGCTGAAAATGGTCTGGACGCCACATGGAGCTGTTCTACCACCTACGCCTAAAACCAAGGAACTCCGGTTGACTGGTAAAGGGTTTGTTTCTAAGTAGAAAGCAATGGGTGTGTTCACAATTGTAGGCATCCTTGTTGCCCTAACAATCATTGGACTTATTATCTGGCGAGTTACGGCTACAAGTACGCCATCTGATCCAGGAACCGTTCGTCTGGTCGAGGGTTCTATGTCCGGAAAAACACAGCGAAATGCACCGGGAAAGCTCCCTCGCTCATTTAATGAATCGGAGGGTGCCACCTTTACATACACGGGTTGGCTACTCTTCAATGATTTTACATTCAACTATGGACAGAAGCGCTTGATCTTTTCAAAGGGCGATTGCCCTGGCATGTATCTAGACAGCACCTCCAACGGCATTTTGATTGTTGTCGATACCTATGGGTCACCGGAGAGTATTCTCATCTCGAATCTCCCTGCAAGAAAGTGGATTCACTTTGGTATCGTTGTAGACCAGGACTCAGTTGACATATATATCAACGGTGTCATACGCCAACATCATAGTCTTGCACAACTTCCTAAGCAGAATGAGAAGTCAGTTTCATTAGGATCCAACACTGTTGGCTGGGATGGTGTTCTTTCAGGACTCACTTACCAGAATCGTTCTTTGACAGCACCTGAAATAGATGCTCTCTCAAAGACGGTTCCTACGGATTCCCTACAGGTTGCCCCTTCAGCCCCGCAATATTTTGACATGTCATGGTACACGGGTCGCGTTTAAATTCTTGGGCAAAAACAATGAGTGCTGGAGGTCAAAATAGTTCAACCCTTTCGGGAATTCAAGGAATGCGTCTGCGCGATTCAGCAGATCTTGTTGCACAGGCGCGTGTTCAGGGCATGTATAGGATGTTTAACTCAACGGCACCGACTGCATTCCGAAACCGTGCTCCAACTGGATACGATTCCTTTCTCCAGTTTCTTCAGGGACGTAAGGAAGGGTGCCAGACATGCGTTGGTCTCCCGTATCAGCCCTTGACAACTAGCTCTGCTGGGATTCTTGCGTTTCGGAGCTAAGCTTCTTTCGGTTCTTTTTAGTCTTTCGCAGTGCTTTAAGAAGCTTCTTCTTATTCGCTGCGGTATCAGTCGGGTTATAGCTAAAAAAGTATTCAAGAAACTCAGGCGACGACTTATCCTTTGAAAGATCAGCATACAAATCTGCCTTCTCACGTTTCATCTCCGTAAAGCTCTCTTGCTTTCCAAGGCAATCCTTGGGAGTCAAAATAGCAAACCTGCGTTTCGGCTTTGAATTTGCAATGTCCACAAGACGTTGGGCAATACACAACACACTTGCTGTATTCTTCTCGTGAGCATCCGAATACAGATAGGCGAAAAAGAACTGAAGAGTGGTCGGAATACTTGCAACCCTGATTCCGTTCGTCATGGTATGGAAGCTGTGGCACGCGGTTGTTTCGTAGAATCGGATAAAGTCCTTCTTTCCATTAATAAGAACTGTCGTGCGCTTGGGCAGAATGTCGTTTTCCTCATCTACCACAACCTCCTCACCCTTCGTGAGGCGCTCAATCACATCCTTATCGGCTAACAGAGCGATCGGTGTTGTCCATTTCTCCTTCATGTGAATCTCAGCCGATGTAACAGCTAACAAGACAACCGGTTCGTGCTTCAATAGGTTCTCAATTTGCTTGCGCTGGGTAGGGGTGATTTCCGTATGGCGATCCGCTGTCTCCTTGGGACATGTGACGGGATGAGCCTTGTTCAAAAGTTGAAGGCGCTTATACACCTTCTCCCAACGAGATACGTCGCCTCGCGGACGAGATAGCTCTAGATACATTGACATTCTCAGAAAGTTTGGAGGCACATAGTGGATTCCCTCGCGAACCACATCCTCTTTCCACAGACGATCAAAGACATCCTCGCTTAGCTGAGTAATATCAGCAACGCCTGTAAAATCTGCAAACACCTTGAAGGTTCCAATGTGCATGCCCGGCTTCACCTCAACGTTTTTCAGTCCGTGGGCGACCAGCTGGTTTGCAATGATCACCGAATGTTCCTGAGGTGTCTTGCTAAAAAAGTCATAATCTGGAACCTCCGTCTCGGGGTTATAAAAACGATCCTTCTCAGGCAAGAGGTTGTTGATGGCAGTTCCACCGTAACAAAGAACAGGATGTGTCTTCAGAAATTTCTCAACGATGGACAGGCTGGTTTTTGTTCCGGGGTCAGCAGCCGCGACCCGATTGTTCTCTTCTTCGAGCTCTCGAACCAGATGCTCAATGTCCTCCATTGTTAAAATGGAAGTTACTTTGTTTTTAATCCTAGGAGGCAGCAAGGATGCCACCTAAGCGTTATAATCTTCGGAAGCGAAATGCACCCGTCGTTTGGGTAGACGATGACACACTTAAGACCAAGAATGAAGACATTGATTCAGAAGACGACTCAGATTATGAGGCGCCTGAGGAGAGTGAAGCGGAGAGTGAGGAGGAGAGCGAAGACGAGGAGGAGGAAGAGACTGAGGAAGAGGAGGAAAGTGAAGAGGAGGAACAGACACTCAAGCTCCCCAAGGGCGCCAAAGTATCCGTGAAGCTCCACATTCACTCCTTCGCCAACGGTAAGGGTCCCAGCCGGATCGACGTTGAGCAAGAGGAGAGTGAGGACGAGGCAAACTCCGAAGAGGAGGAAGAGGAGTTCATCGCCCACCTCATGGACAAGTATGTTCGCCCAGAGAGGGGAATGGTCGGTCATCGCCGCAAGAGCCACAAGAAGGAGAAGGAAGATGAGTCGCCTGCCCTGTGCCTCAACGAGGAGGAAGAGGAGTACTATGAGGATCTCTCCAAGTCCAAGCGTCGCAAGCTCAATGAACAGATGAAGGGGCTCGCCAAGCTGGTTTCGGATGGCGAGATTCCATACAAGTTCCGGGTGCTTGCACTTCCGATTCCCGATGCACTCAAGGCATCCGTTATTCGCAAGATTGACGTTCTGAACGAGATGGACGCAGACAGCGGAGAGGTTCATAAGCTCAAGACATGGGTGGATGGCTTCCTGCGAATCCCCTTTGGAAATGTCGTGCCACTGCCTGTGAAGTTTGAAGAGGATCGTGCCGGATGCTCCAAGTTCCTCTCAGATACACAGGGAACACTTGATAAGGCGGTTTATGGCATGGATGCTGCCAAGGCCCAGATCATGCAGATCGTCGCACAGTGGATCGCGAACCCATCCTCTGTCGGAAACGTGATCGCCCTCAAGGGACCCATGGGAGTTGGCAAGACCTCCTTTGCTCGGCATGGCGTCGCCGAGGTTCTCAAGCGCCCGTTTGAGTTCTTCTCGCTGGGTGGTGCCTCGGACTCTGCGAACTTTGTAGGACACTCTTACACTTATGAGGGAGCAACATGGGGACGCATTGCAGATGCAGTCATGTCAGCTCGATGCATGAATCCGGTCATCTACTTTGACGAGTTGGACAAGGTGTCTACGACAGCCCATGGTGAGGAGATCATTTCGATGCTGATCCATTTGACAGATAGGTCGCAGAACTCTCACTTCCACGACCGCTACTTTGCAGGTGTCGATTTCGATCTGAGCCAGTGCCTCTTCGTGTTCTCATTCAATGATGAGTCCAAGGTTCACCCGATCTTGAAGGACCGTATGCAAGTTATCACCTGTGCCGGATACACAGCCGATGACAAGAAGGCGATTGTGACCCAGTATGTCTGGCCTCAGGTTCTGGAGCGAATCAACATGAAGAACGAGCTCACGATCACAGAGGAGGCAATTAAGTTCCTTATCTCCGAGTACTCTCATGAGGAGGAAGGAGTTCGTGTTCTGATCCGAGCTGTTGAAACACTAGTCACTCGCATCAACCTTCTGAGGATTGCTGATGAGAAGACGGCAAAGGGATATCCGTTCTACAAGGCAGTCAAGCTGCCGATGGCGATCACGCCCAATGATATCAAGGCTCTTCTTGTTGAGACAAAGGTGGTGAACGAGTCATGGCGTCACCTCTACACTTGAGTAAATTCGTGATAAGGCTCTCCATCGCGATATAACACAACGTTCCCACAAAACTCTTGATTAATAAGTGGGTAATCAATCACCACTACTTTTTCATTTGGATCGCGGCGGACACCGTCATTGCGATACGAAAAGACAATCAGTCCTGGAGATACCAATGGATAGATGTGAGTTGCTAAGAATTCATTGTCAACGCGATACTCCTCTCGACACCACGTGATATACTGTTTGAAGACCTTTTCTGGAAGAGAAATCTTACCTTTACACCCCCAGAGACCGCCCATTAAATGTTGCTCGTGCCAATGATGATCTCGAATTGTATGAGCAGTATACGGACTATCTAAAAAGGTATCAATACACCAACGATCTCGCGCATGAATACGGCTATCCGCATCACGCACGCACACAAACTCATAGTCATCAGTCATCGTAGGAAGAAAACGGTGAATCATATTTCGCGATCCAGATTCGAATGTTGTAGTGACTAGAATTCCTAGTGTATCTGCAAACTTTGACGCTTCCGGAGATGCATATACCTGAACGACGCATTTTGGGTAGTGGAGACGGATAAGATCAACGTTTTCAGCTAGCCCCTTATAGTATTTATCCGTATAGGGTCCATATAGACAGAATGAGAAACATCCACGAAGATCCTGACGAAGTGTGAGACGACTCTCTTCAATCTGGTCTCGGATGCTACGAGATTCAATCTTATATCGCTTATCAATGCAACCGTTATACACCACCACGTCCTCAAATGTGTGCGAACAGATTCCAGTGTAAATCTGCGTCAGCCACTCATCACAGTGCCAGTTCCGAATGCTTGGATGAAAAAACGTATTGAACAACCCATAGTGGCTTCGATGCACAAATGCATTTTCGATCACTTGAGTTCCGCCGACTCGTAGTGCAAAGTTTATAGGATTTTTAGGACCTACAACTCCTCGGTTCTTATGAGACTTCAATTTTTCAATAAATTTGGACGTCCATCCAGATGTTTCAATGACAATATCATCGCCAATCTGAAACATGTATTCATGTCCGTCCTCATAGGCAACACTTGCCAATCGGTTCCAGACCCATGCGGGTGCATGCTGGCAACCCGAAACTACCACAACCTTTCCAATTTTTTCAAGTTCGGATCGGTGACGAAGGAAGAACTCATCATCATCGTCCACGCCGATGTAAAATTGATATGTCTGATTGGGATCCTTTGTGGCTTCAAAACTAGGCAAGAATCGCGTCATTAGAAAGCACTCGTCAAGCGTGCTCCACTCGTGGGCACGGCTACAGACGGGAACCAATATGGCAACACTCATTGCTGTCTACAGAGTATTCCATGTAAACTCGGTCAACCGAACAATAAATCGGGATAGCGCAGTCTCATTAATCCCTGCAAAGAAGTGCAGGGTATCATTCACATGTCGAAACGATAAGCAATATTCAATTGCAGGTGATACGAAGGTAAACGGCATCGAAACACGAGTAGGAACAAAGTCACTATTCAGTTCAACAAGGCAGTGATAGTACTTGCGAGGTGGTCCATAATCTACCATGTGCACGAGGGTCCACCATTTACCATCCATTCTAATTGGAGGAGCTGATCCACGGAAGTTTGCAAACATAGGGGCTGTCTGAATCTCCTTCACAATGGTTCCAGATAAATCCACAAGGGTGAGCGGGTGCCAATCGTAAATAAACGTGTCAGTTCCATTGATGGGTAGCCAGTTCTTCTCACAGTCTCGTCCGTGAGGTGACGGAAGAACCCTACACTCCTTATATTGACCCGTCGTGTATCTGCCTTGAAGAATACGAATATTCTTGTCATAGTTGTGAACTGTAGCCGTGAAGCATGGTGTTCCATTCTTATCAGAGTATCCACGAACATCCTCAAGTCCCCTGATGGTATGATCAAGAATGGGAAGGTCTACGGTTGCCTCATCCATCTTTGCAATAAGTTGTCCGGTTTCGATATTGAAGCATGCATTCTCACATAGTGAAAGACCTTCAGGTGTTATAAAGTTTCCATTTATAACCTTGTAGTTGACGTATCTCACGTTTACAAATGGATATTCAAGCACTGAAAGAGCCGAAGGTGAAAAGGATGGTCCAAATACAGATGGAAATGTGAGTCGTTTCCGTTCAGAGATGATTGGCTTCGTATAATATTGAAGGTTATAGAGAACAGATGGGTGGTGCAGACCTAGTTTCAACATATAATGTACTGAAGATCGAAGACCCTCATATCGGTCTGACTTCACATAATAATCGAGGACCGACTGCTCATAATCAAATAGACCATTATATACCTCAGTTTCAATGAACAAACTATCCGTTGACATTGGAATCTTCTGACCCATCACAACATACTGATATGCCTTATAATGCTGACCATCTTGCCGAAAATACCGAGCAAGTTCGTATAATGGCTCAGCACGTTCTTTACGATATTCGTATGCTCTCAGCATCCACTCTTCAAACTTTACAATATTTCCAAGCTCCCGGTGGCACTTGGCAATCATATAATGAGAATACCAGATCTCTTCGAACCACCCACCTGCATTAATCCGTCGCTTATACATTGCAATCGAATCCCTCCAACGCCCAGTGCTGTGATACGTCTGTGCAAGATAGAACATATATCGAACATTAGTGGGCTCATCAGTCAACCCTTTTTCAAGAAGAATTGCATCTCGTTGAAACTTATCCGACTTGCATCCACCGTCATTGAAGTCATTGATGTGACAGATCACTTTTGATATGTGATCGGAAGGCGCATCCCAATATTCATGCGTTACGCCCTTGCACTCCCAAAAATGATCCATGCGAAGAAGACGGGTATTTGGATATTCCAACGTCCCAGCACATTGCACAATTGTATATCCAATATGTTGAAGTGGATATGTCTTTAGGGATCCCGAATCAAACATCATATCAGCATCCAAAAGAAGTCCATAGGTATCCTTGAGATCCCATCCAGTTCTTTTCAGATACATCTGTGCATTGGAAAAGCTAGCTGTGCGATTATACCCAAAATTCTGCCACGGAACATGCGTTAGACACCCATCATGTGTCTTGAGAAACTCGGTGGCAATCTCACATGTCTTATCCGTTGATCCGGTATCGCATATACAATAGGCTTCTACAAACCCTTCAACGGATTCCATACAACGCTTGAGGATCCGCTCTTCATTACGGACCATGAGAATGAGGACAAATTTTGGCATAGTGCGTCCGTATTGTCCTTCCTCTAATCACTCTGTCTAAGTAAATGAGCACGGACTTTGTCAAACAATCGCTCCGTGAGAATCTGAGTCGCGTTCTGATCCCGCATGTTGCCGATGGTCTCTGGAGTATCTATGATAACGCCAAGACCGCCTGCGTGCGCAACAAGCAACCTGGTGAGACCCTCAAGACGTTTCAGAATCTCCTGACACGCGTCCCCCAGTGGACTGATGAGGTTCTGGAGACAGAGGTGAAGCGTATTGAGAAGGTCTCGAAGTGCGAGTATATGGAGGATCTGCTACTCGGGGTGTTTGTTAGCTACATTCGCGCGTTTGCAAGCCTTCAGCAGTCTGATGAGGCCCATGTAAATATTGAGTTTGATCGCCCGTCACTGTCCAAGTTCATCTTTACGCTTTATAAGTCGGCAGCTCGCAAGTGCTGGTCTAATGCGTACATGTTTAAGACGATTGATGTCTCATCCGAACAGCAGTCGCGCAACCGTCGTGATATTGAGACGATGTTGGGCGGCGCTCTAGATGAGGTCATTGACAGCTTCATCCCATGGAAGGATATTAGCAAGGCTTATTTCCAGGCTAAGAGCGGAGCCGCCCTGGAGAAGCGCCCCGACACACCGATGCCCCCGCCTGCCGAGGAAGCCCCTCTTCCTAAGCCGGCTCTGTCCTTTGGAGAATCGGAGACGGTTGAGTTTGAGACAGATAATGAGGAAGAGGAGCGCCCTCGTATTGCCCTCGGGGAGGATATCAAGCTGGACTTGTCCGATGATGAAGATGAGCCAGCTGTCAAGCCCACGGGAGTTATGGAGCTGAACCTCTAGTGCGTCCAACCGCCCCAAACGAATCCACATTGAAAATGCAAATGACAGACTACCAAACTCTCGGTATGATTGTCGGCGCCGTGATGATTGTTGCTGCACTACTCTACGTTCTCGACCGTCGTGCGAAGGCCCAGGGCGTTGATTATATGGATTTGGGTAAGATTGTTGCAGGGTCGGGAGTTGTTACAACGGGCGTCCTCTATTCACTCGGAACCGAGGCGGTGACTGATGTTGCCGAGACTGTGACTGCTGCTGCCCAGGACATGTTCGTTGGTAAGCCGGAGTTTTAAGACACCCATATATAAACAGTATGTCCCGCTCAATTCGTGTTGCAGGAAGAATGATTGACCTTTCAGGGCTACAGCAAGTTTGGCTGGGAGTTGACCATTTGACTAACTCCAAAATCACACTGTATTATCCAAAGGGTCCTATACAGACGATTGAATACACGTGGGGTGAGCACATACAAGCCGAAAAGGATAAGAACACTATAGAGGAAGCATTACGCCCACGAAATAGTGTAAAATCGTGTGAGCCAACTACGAGTGATTCTACAGTCGGGGAACGCCTCGGTTAGCTTCGTCCTTGCATCATCCATTGAATGCTTGATGGGAATATCCACAACATAATGAGTCTCACCGTGAGCTGCCTCGCTTTTAACAAGTGTAATAATCTTCTCGACAAAATCATCAAGCGAACACATCTCACGAAGCTCAGTTGCAGTCGGCATATTGGCTTACTGAACAGAGGTGGGTATATTAAAATGAGAACACCCTTGTGTGAAGTTATGGATCGTCACAACAGTGACAAGTGTACACCTCATAACTACACACCAGTATATTACCAACTTTTTAAGGATATGAACCCTTCAGATGTCTTTGAAATGGGAATCGGACACACAAACTTTGAGTTTACGTGTAATATGGGACATATTCCAAACTATCGTGCCGGTAGCTCGTTGCGAGCATGGAAAGAGTTCTTTCCAAATGCAGTAATCTATGGAGCTGATATTTATGGAGAAGCAGTTGATCAAGCCCGGGGAGAGAGAATTCGGACATTTTATTGTAATCAGCTCGAGCCCCTTGAGATCAAAGCTGTCTTTAAAGATCTCCCATTAATGGATATCATTATTGATGATGGATATCATGTGTTCTACGCAAATGTAACCTTTTTTGAAGCAAGTATTGATCACCTTAAGGATGATGGTATATTTGTTATTGAAGATATTCAGGAGGTTTATCTCAATGATTTCCATACCAAGATTCTGGAATGGAAGATGCGATTTCCACAGTTGAACTTCAAACTTATACAAGCACACACTAGTGCCCTTCTTATTATCTCTTCTCGTTCACTTGAGCAGCTAGGTATCAATAACTAACGCATCCCCGATTTGAGCTGCTGAGGGCGTAGCCCGATACTGAACCATTCGTCCAATCTCCTTCTTTGGAACCGCAGAATCTCCACAATATCTCACGATCGCCTTGTACAGATCAAATCCATGATAGCGATCGTGGTTATCCATCTTCGAACGGAACATAACTGAGCTGCCATCCGTCTGCTTCATCCACTGAATAAATACTGCAAACAAGGGGTGTGTGTACTCGTGCTTCGGTCCCTTGGGAAACATATCCCAGAAGACCGATGTAGCAAATCGAACCAAATCAAACGATGACGAAGCGCCAATATGCGGGTGCTTGTTATCATAAAAAGGCTCCATGTTATACTGACCACCTGCCTCTTCATCTTCCTGAAACTGACTGCTCATGAAGAGCTTGGGTTCCTTAAGTCCAGTCAAGCGCATACTGAGAATCGAACGATCAAAGTCAATGATCTTCATCAGAAATCCAAATGTCGGGACCTTATACATCACTCCACCGTGGCTATAGATACAGTGGGTTTGATTCGTCTTAACATACATCACATTGTTGCCATGAAGGTCGTTGTGCGTGAATCCAAAGTTGCGCTGTGCATACGCAAGGGCAAAGACCACCTGTGAGACCCATGCAACGTGCTTCTCGGGCTCGGGGTGGAGCTTGATCAGATCGTAGAAGGTTCCATCACAAACCTCCATCACAGTTGTCATGACAGGCACATCTGTAAATGTAGCCCATGCAAATGGCTCATCCTCTTCTTCAGGACCTTCTTCCTCGTTCGTTCCGTCCGAGCATGCACAGGACTCAATGTCGTAGACGTCATCTTCAGTCGACTCTTCCTCTTCCAGCTCAGGCGATCCGGACGATGCAACATCATATGCCTCTGCTGATCGGTCTGTGTCTGGAGCACTGACGTGATCTGCATCCACGTCCTCAATTCCGTCCAATGCGAGATCCTCTGCGGTTTCAATCGCAATGCGGGCTCGTCGCGTGTGGCTGAACTCTGCATCGTGCCCAGATGTGCGAAGCTTGAGTTCAAACGTCTTTCCAATCTTATCTGCAAACCATCCCTTTTCGATAAGATCTTCGTAATCGTCCGATATGTCAATCGTATGCGATCCAGCGAGTCCGGCATACACTCCGTATACCTTAGGAAAGTGCTCACATCCAGATTCAGAGAGTGCGATCGATGTCATCGCTCCAACATATGCTGCTGTATGAGGGCTCTGCATGCGATCCTGAAGATCATCGGCAACATCGGTCCGCTTCGGAACCCCAAAGGCACCATAATCACCTCGCATCGTCTTGAAGGGAGACAGAATCATCGTAGTCTTGCGGTGAATCGGAATGGTTTGTCCACGAACCTTAACATGCTTATCGTCCACAATGGAGTCAACTGGAAATTCAAGCTTCACTCCATAGTCGTGGAGTCCGGCAAGATTCTCCGTCTTGAAGAGCTTTTCAAGGCATGGAAAGAACGGTTGCATCGTCTTCATTGACCACATCGTTCCGTCCAACTTCGGCATACGATGGATCTTCAAAGATACGGGTGTCGTTCGCAGATCCTTTCCCATTGTGAGATGTCTCGGCGGGGAAAGTTAAAAAATAAACGACGAGGAGAACAAGATGACGCAGAACTTCAATCTTAAAAAGTTCAATATGGAGATGATCAAAGAACGATGTGGAATGGACTCTCGTAAAAGTCCCATGATCGTGATCATTGGAAAGAAGGATACAGGTAAGTCTTTCTTAGCTCGTGATCTTTTGTTTCACGTTCAGGACTCGTTTCCCGCGGGCATGGTGATCTCTCCCACAGAAGCCGTGAACGAGTATTTCCAGGCATTTGTTCCATCCAAGTTGATCCACGATAAATATGAGCCTACGAAGGTACAGGCGTTTATCAAGCGTCAGTTCGCTGCTAAACAGAGATTTCTTAAGTCCAAGGCTACGGGACAGCCGTTCGATCCTCGTGCGTTTCTGATTCTAGACGACTGCCTGTATGCAGCCAAGGAGTGGATCAATGAAGAGTCCACTCGGTTTGTCTTCATGAACGGTCGTCACTTGGACATGATGACCATTATCACGATGCAGTATCCGTTAGGTATCACACCCAACCTCCGTACTAACGTGGATTTTGTCTTCATTCTCCGCGAGAATATCCTAGGTAATCGTCGTAGAATTTACGAGAACTACGCAGGTATGTTTCCTACCTTTGAGATGTTCTGTGATTTCATGGACCAGTGCACAGAAAACTATGAGGGTCTGGTCATTTGCAATAATGTGTCATCCAATAAACTTGACGATCAAGTCTTTTGGTATAAGGCCTCAGAGCATCCGCCATTCAGACTTTGCGACCAGTCTTTGTGGGCCGATAACCGCCCTTTCCAGTCCGCAATGCTCGCCGCCGATGAGTATAACTCCTCTTCGATGAGGAAGAAGAACGCACCGCCATCCGTGTGGGTAAAGAAGTCTGGCGGCGAGTAGCGCCACCCTGAGGAGCCCGACCCCTCCTCGCCCTCGGTGCAGCTGGAGCTTCAGCAAGTGCATCGGCAGGTGCATTAAGTCCTATTCCAGGAACCTGATCAGCCGGAGCCGGAGCAGCAGGCATCGCTGCGGGTGCATCTGTTAGAGCAGGTGGCTGTTGTACAGGAGCAGCCGGACCAGCAGATTGAGCTTGATCTGTAAGAGAAGCCGGAGCAACAGGTTGAGATTGATCCGCAAGACGAGCCGGCACAACAGGTCGCTGAATACTAGCTGTTCCATTAGTCAAAACAAGATGAGCATTTGGTCCCGCGATTCTAGCAGCCACTGCATTGCCAATATTTACAATAGCCCCACCTCCAGAATACAATATTTCACCTGCACCCCTCGCAATAGCCACGACACCGCTGGGTATGGTTGTAAGTATTACAATCGAAACACCAAGCGTTGTAAAAATTACCATACCGTTCCAACCGGCATTTCGTAACTTCTGTCGGAGATCATTTTGCTTTCGTAACTTAGAAGCTGCTTCTTTATATGTTATCTTTTTGCAACCATCCAAACCCCTATTGAGAGAGCATTGTGCAAGCTGTCGTGCTCCCTTTTCTGGATTAATTTTTACCCCTAGATTTCTCGCTTGATCTAGAAAATTATTTATGATAATTCCTTGTTGATCAGGAGGGGTGCCTTTATCAGAAAACTCTTGGACTGCAAGTCGCATGAATTTATCTTGATTTTCAAAAACATCTATAATCTGGGCACTGCGTAGTTGTCGCTCCTTCTCTGTAATTTGCCTGTCAATGCGATCTAACTGTTGTTGTCCCACACGATCCAATATCATCGATGCAATAATGCGATTTGCAGAGGGTTCCGTAAGGGATGATTGTGTATCTGCATATACACTATTGACAATCGTGCTATAAGGAACACCCTTTGCAAGATCCGCTGCATATGTATTCATATTTGTGGGTTTACCATTACGCATTCCTACGGTGACAAGACCCGATGATCGCGATAAGGATACTTCATCCGGGCGAGGTGTTGCCATTGGTTTAGGATTTGGCACCCGAGTGGCTACATTTTCTAACTGTGTAAATCCTATAGGTTCAACACCTAAAAATTTAGCATCGTCCTCAGTGAGAATAGCCCCATCTTGTGACGCATTCATGATCTTGTATAATTCACCTGGAGTGATATCATTCAATTCGGCTGGACTTAGCTCTAAGTATAATAATCTCTCAAGCTCTTCTCTCTGATACGTGAGATCTTTCTCCACAGATTCTAGAGCCGTTATCTCTGCAGCAGCAGATCCACGTGCATATTCAATTTTCCAGTTACCATTAACTGTATCTCTAACCACTATAGAGTCATACACTCTCCATGATGTATCTGCATTTGCTTGCACAGCCTTCTGACGTGCAGATTTTTCAGATTCCAGATTTAAAATTGTAGCCTGCCGTTTTGTAACAACCGATCGAAGCGTTTCAGCGTACTTTACTACCTGAGCAGCATACTGCGATTGTGGCGAGCATTCTGTATTTCCTAGACATAGGCGCCCCATTACAATGTCATCTGCAAACATTGACTGAACTTTCTGGTTTGCAATAACCTGATCTGCCTTTATCCTCTGTAATTTAGCAATTTCACCTTTTATTTCTGCCGCGTCCTTCATGAATGCATTTGGTTCTCCGAACGCCGGGTCAGCAATCCACTCATCAACACTAGGATTTTCGCTTCCCGATATTAAAAATGAGGGAATCATAGCACCCAAAGCTCCAGATACAGTCGGAATTGCAGGTAATATAGAGTAATCTGGATTTTCATAAGATTCGTGAAGATGTGTCCCAGACCATGTGGTAAGAGACATTGCAAGAAGTCCTCCTATTATACGAAGCGTCCCGCCTCCGAGCTGGGTAATTTTTACCGACTGGATGTATTTAATATAAAGAGGTGTTTCAGAAATACCAGCAATGATTCGTTTGCTTCCGTAGATACAGGCTTCTGTACTGGGATTTTTATCCAGAGAGCTTGAGTTATCCATAATAAGCTTGAAAAACTTAATTTCCTTGATCAACGTATCGGCGTCCAGAGTACTATCTAATACCGGTTCGGTAATCTCAGTAACACATTCAATAAATTCGTCACATCCATCATCTATTAGTTTCTTGATTGCTGGATTTTTCAGATCAAGAATCTTAGATATCTTATGTGCATTTGCAAGAGCCAATGCTTTAAGATACTCGTCTTCGTATAGACTCATTATATTGTTAGGCGACAATTTACTCCCTCATTGCACCCTCGGAAGGGTGAACAGGAGCTGATGCATCCTCAAGCATCTTCTTGGCATCCTCCAATGCCTTCTCCTCGGCATTGGCCTTCTTCCGACGCTCGTTCTCCTCCTTCTGCTTCTTGATGGACTCCTCGCGCTGTTCGGCAAAGAACATCTCCTTGTTGGACTCGTTCTCCTTGTACTTGCGCATCAGCTCGTTGAGCTCCTTCTCAGCATACTCCACCTCCGGCATCAGGTGCTCCGAGGGATCCCACGGAAGCCAAGCACCCACCTTGCCGATATACAGGTTGTCCTTGGGGTAGCGGCGCTGGAGAACCTTAGCAAACATCTGCGTCTCCTCCACTGTGGCAAATGCACGACGAACCTTGACACCACGGATGTTCGTGCGGAACTCCACCTGGTTGTCAAACATCTCCTGAAGCTCCTTCTCGTTCTTCAGAAGGAAGATCTGATACTGCTCGTGGATATCTGTCTGCTTCACCTCTTCCTTACGCACATTCACATACTCCTGTGCATCCTTCAACAGGTCGTCAATCTTGACAGAGTACTTCTTGGACAGAAACGCCATGAAGTTCTCAAGTCCCTTGACCTTCCACTCGTAATCCATCCAGGCAACAAACTTCTCAAACATAAACTCCTGCTTCTGCTTGATGATCTTCTCGGGGCTGATGAAAGACACCACGCAATACTTCTGGGTCGGGATCTCAGGGTCCTCATCCAGGTAGTCGATCGGTCCAGACTCATCCATCTTCGGAAGCTCAGTGCGGGGCATTTACTTAATTCCATGGTTCCTTTGAAAGTCCTTTCTCCGCAAGACACAAACATGTACGACATTCTGACAACTGCGTATCTCTTCTTTCTGTTATGCCCGGGCGTCTTTCTCACGCTAGGCACTGGACCCATGATGGCGGCAGCGATTCATGCGGTTGTTTTCTATATTCTCCTGCAGTATGTCTCACTTTATGTTCCCTGGTGGGCTGTGTGGGTGGTTGGAGTCTCCCTCGTTGGGTTTAAGTTGTGGTCGAGTCGGACTGCACCTGCGTATTGAAAAAATATTCGGACCTAAGAACCAAACAAATGTCTGATTCTTCCCAGCCCAAGCCCACCCCTTCTGGCGGCGTTGATATGGCCGACCTCGTGACTCGCCTCGTGAAGTATCTCCTGGAGGGTCTCGCCGTTGCGATTGCCGCGTTCGTTCTCCCCGGTAAGACCCTCAAGGTTGCCGAGGTTGGAATGATCGCCCTCGTTGCGACTGCCACCTTCGCCATTCTTGATATCTATGCTCCCAGTGTGGGTGCTTCTGCTCGCACTGGTGCCGGTTTCGGAATCGGTGCCAACCTGGTTGGATTCCCGCGGGTGTAACTTAATTCTTTAAAATAACAATCGTAGACGCTGGATTGCCCCTTTCACTGAAATATTCAACATACCGAGCGTGCCAAGACAATGCAGGATTAGTAGTGCTATACATGTCAAAAACAGGATGTTCTAGATCGGGAGATCCGGCGTTTGCTTCCAACGTAATGTTAGTATCGCCATCTTTGAATAACACATAACCAATATGATAAGGCCCTTTGCCTTTTACTACCCTCTTCCTTACAACCGCATATGCCTCGCCCACATTTGGGTTGGCATTTTCGTTACGAACGTTGGCAATGTTCTTTGCAATCTCAATGTTTAGTTTATCCGAATCTCCAAATTCAAGATTACTCTGCTTCTCTTTGAAGATGCAGGCTTCTTCAGTGTATCCAAGAATCCCAGAAGCCAACGCCTCTGCAAATTGAAGACAATCATTTGGATCCAATGGATGAGCAAACATATATGGACTTTTTCCCTGATAATTTGGCTTTCCAGAAAACCGTTTAATCCATGGATGATTGACTACACCAGGTTTAGCATATAGTAGTTGTGGTTCTTCCATGTTTATAGAAAAAACACCATTCGTTGAAGTCACCCAAGACATTTGTTCTTATGTAGTTTATTATGTGAATACGAGTTGAGGGGATCGAACCCTCGCGACTTTCGTCAACAGATCTTAAGACTGTCTCCTTAACCACTCGGACAAACTCGTTAGACCTTCAGGGCATTCACTAAATGCGACGCCAACGTTGTGGTCAGCAACGTTCCATAGTTGTTTTGTGTTAACTGCATCGTGCCAAGTGCAACTACGCAGACTGGGCTTGAGGTAGATACAAGCGTATATACGACTTCACTCCATGTATGCGGAACACAGAATGCATCATAAATACGTGAAGCCCCGTAATGAACGATGTAGTTCCCTGCTACAGCAACGAGACCCTTAGCAACGCCAAGTACAATAACTTCCATTTATACTTTACCAACTACCTATCTTTAAGAAAGAATGGAACCAACTTCCATTTTTCTCATAAGGTATAATGGTCAATGGGTTAAAATCCATTCTAAGCCTTTTGAACCTGAGAGAATGACGACTGATATAGCGTGGATTCAAATTAAAGAAGAAGTGGATCCCGAGGAAGCCTATCGTCGGTGGTTTGAAAAACAGCGCAGAATTTCTCGTGTTCTCAAGTAATGCGGACACTCATCACAGTCCTCGCCCTTGCTATTCTTGCCTACCTTGTATGGCGCCTCTGGAAACCGATGGTAAAAACACCGAAGCGCGAGGTTCCGAAGGACAAAGCGAACTTGTATTTCTTCCACACAGACTGGTGTGGTCACTGTCAGAAGGCTATGCCCGAATGGGAGAAGCTGGAGGCAGGTCCTAGCACGTTCGGAAATACAACGGTTTCTTTTGTTCGGGTGAACGCCGAGAAGGATCGCACAACTGCTGATCTCTACCAAGTGGATGCCTACCCGACTGTGAAACTTGAGACGGCTACTGCGCTCTATGACTACAACCGAGCACCAACGGCATCTGCACTAACCCAGTTTCTCCGGGAAACGTTTGGCGCAGAAGCGTAAACCCTGCTCAAGTCCCTGATCGTATAACTCTTGCTTCTGCTCGGGTGATAACTCTTGCATGAGAGAGATCTTGTCATTCTTGAACCAGAGCACATTGTCTGTGAACGACTCCATGCGGAATGCCTCATACAATGTGGCTGAATAATCTGAAATGGTCATCTTCTTCAGACGATCCTGTGTAATGCTCAGATCAGCGCGACTAATATGGAAGACGAGGCATTCGGCTGGCACAATACGATGGAGATTATGAGCATAAAAGCCTCCATCAATGTAGACGTTATTATAGAGAATCTGCGGATGAAATACGAAGGGCAAACATGATGAAGCCTTAATTGCATCAAGAATAGGAATAGTTCCGGTTAACAGAACCGGTCTGCGCGTGGTCAGATTTGAAGCCACGATATACAGCTTTTGGGGAGTATCATCAATCACAGCATTTCGTAGGTCAACACCTTGACCATCAAATGCCTTGATCAACGTTTGAGCAAATGAATCCATTGAGAAGAGCGCCTTTTCTTGCGTGAATGACGTCAGGGATGTCAAGTTAATAGACGGAATCACAGTGGACAAATTGAAATCAGTTGCAAACATGTGCTTAATCGCATGAAGCGGAATCTTGTATGCGAGAGCCGTAGCAATGATGGATCCGGCAGAGCACCCGTAGATACCCTTTGGGAAAATTAACGGCTGATGTCGTTCAAGCGCTGCTAAACCTCCGATCATAATTCCACCCCGCACTCCACCACCTCCGAGGGCAATTGAGGGAAACATTCTTGTATGGAGGATGTAAGGATGCTTAAAGCCCGTGATGTATGGGACGAGCAAGAAGACCGCAAAGAAAAACGCATGCGCGCGATGAGACCTGTTCTCAGTCAACTCTACGGACAAATCCGTAAACAAGCAACTCATTCTCCAAATGCCCCCTATATTGTGTTTGAAATCCCCGCATATGTCTTCGGATATCCTCTGTTTCAAATGTCCGAAGCTCGCGAATACATCATGAACACTCTTTCGCAAGGTGGATACATGGTCTGGGTCATTGATGACAAGTATCTCCTCATTTCATGGCTCAAGACAGCTGGCGGGAAACTTTCTCAACACCGTCCACCGCTACTGACAAACTATCGTCCACAAGTCTACGATCCTTCAACGCTTGGTGCGATGCGTTAAAATGGATAATTTCGTTGTCATTCTACGAAAAATCATATGAGCTGTGAACATGAAGTGGTGGTCAGCGATGGTGAGCGCGTTTGCAGCAACTGTGGAACGATTCTGGGGGCGTGTATCGACGAGGGAGCAGAATGGCGAGTATACGGCAATACTGAAGACGACCCCTCAAGAACAGGGACGATCACGAGCGAACTCCTTCCATCTTCCTCATACGGATCGATGATGATGCGTCGTCGTGGAGGTAATCAATCGGAGGAAGCCAAGTCCATTGCGAAGCTGTCTTCGTGGTCGTTTTCCAATCACGGAGAGAGATCATGGATGGGCATCTTTGATGCAATTCAACAGTCTTGTATTCGGGCTGGGCTTCCCAAGGCAATTGTCATGGATGGATGTGCATTGTTCAAGAAGGTTGAGGATGCTCAAAAGACCCGTGGCGAAACCCGTCGTGCCCTGATGGCAGCGGCAATCTTCACATCCTGTCGTCAACATGATGCTACTCGGACCCACGAAGAAGTGGCAAACTTATTCCACGTGTCCATCCGGTCGTTATGCAAGGCACTCATGAAGTTCTCAGGAGAGGGATCCAATGTCCTGAATACACAGCTCGGTATTGCTGAGCGCATTTGTGCAGACATGGATTTGTCCGACACAGATCGCGATCGTATTGTTGTAATGCTACAAGGCTTGCCCGAGATGGAACACACGCCTAAGACTATTGTGGCTGGTGTTGTCTGTTCAGTGCTTGGTGGCCAGATTGCAAAGGTGTCGGAAGCGTCTGGAGTCTCTTCAGTTTCAATTCGTAAGATTGTGGATAAGTTTAAGGCATCGGGAAATACGTTACTGACCACTTAGTCGCAACAGCATTTGAAATCACGATATTTGCACCACTGAATGTAATATTAGAACCAAATGACGGTCCAAAGGACGCATTATAGGATGACCCACCAGATGAAGTTGTTAGTGATGTACTGAGTGATAATGTTCCAGCAGTTGAACTTGAATATGTAACAGATGAAATTGTAGCTAAATATGTTCCAGATGTATTTGTTAGTCGCATTCCCGGAATTATACTGCCACCTGCCATTCCGCTAAACGATGGGGTACTTGTTGTTCCAGCTGGAATCACAAATACTGGGATTGGAAAAAATGGAAAGTTTGATTCACCTGCACCATGTGCGAGAACAGCAAGTGAAGATGCATCTGTGTTCCCAAACTGAACAAGATAGCTTTCTTGTGCACCGCCAGATGTTACAATCGCAATCATTCCCTTTTTGATTGGAACATTCGTAGCCACACCAGCAGTTGTGGTCCCGCTCGCTGAGAAGTACCCATCCGACACTTGAAGCGTGGCAATTCCAACAGCGGCCGGAGATCCACCTGAGTTTGTTATACCTTCTAGCGTCATTCGGGAATATCCAGCTGTTGCAGATCCGTTATTATCGTGAGTGAGCCTCAGCCGACCATAACCGTCTGTTATTTGCATATCACCGTTCACGTTCAACGTATAGTCGAGAGGGTTTGTGTTGACGCCGAGACCGCCCACAGAGTTTGTTCCAATACGGGCATATCCATTCACGTCTAGGTTATAGGTTGGATTTGAAAGATTAATACCAAGTCGGTTGCTTGCAAAGTCCCCACCGAGCAGATAGTTTGAACCTAGAGAGTTTGTAAGCGAATTTGCAGGCTGTTCTACCAATGGTCCAAGTAAGAACTGCTTAGTCACGCCCGTAAGGGTGTTCCCATGACCAATAAAGATATTGCTCGTTCCGGCTGCACCCGACATGCCCGCTCCCGCTCCAATGTAAATGTTATTCGATCCATCTCCATCGGCGTTGGATCCAATTGCAATCGTGTTTGTGCTGTTCACAGATCCCTGTCCAGCATTGTATCCGAGGAACACACTGTTTGAAACATTTGAGGATCCAAACCCTGCCCCGGCGCCCACAAAGGTTGTATAGTAATTACTGCTCGACACCATATTTGAGTATGGATTTCCGGCGCCGAGCCCAACATAGACGTTCGACCGAGCATCACCAACCGATGCAAAGAAGGTAGAGACCATATTTGCCGACACAGTATCAATGTTTAAAAGCTCAAGTTTCGTCCGATATACTTGATTTCCTATGTCGTAGACAAAGGTCGGGCGGAACACATTTGACAGAAGGTTCTGCACGTTGGTGGTACTCATTGTCTTCTGGAGAGACAAAGGTTTAAGTGTATTCTCCTCTATATACATAGATGTCCTTCACCCTGTTCCCTATCAAGGCTTCCGAGCAGCATCTCTATAAGATGTATAAGCAGAGCGTGGCGGTCTTTTGGACACCAGAGGAAATTGACTTTTCGAAAGACCACGCCGATTGGACAAAGCTTACCGAAGATGAGAAGCATTTTATCAAGCAGATCTTGGCATTCTTCGCCGGTTCCGATGGAATCGTCATGGAGAACCTTGTGACTCGGTTCCAAGGTGAGGTTAAGTCTCAAGTGGTGAAGCTTTTTTACAGCTTCCAGAATGCCATGGAGGGCATTCACTCAGAGACATACTCTTTGCTGATTGACACCTACGTCAAGGACGAGGATGATAAGGCAAAACTGTTTAATGCAATTGAGACTGTGCCTTGTATCAAGGAAAAAGCAGAGTGGGCTTTGGAGTGGATGAATGCAGAGCAGTCGTTTGGGACTCGATTGGTTGCGTTTGCCTGTGTAGAAGGCATCTTCTTCTCAGGAGCATTTTGCTCGATCTTTTGGTTGAAGAAGCGTGGATTGATGCCTGGACTGACCTTCAGTAATGAGTTGATTTCTCGCGATGAGGGGCTTCACACTCAGTTTGCTGTTGCTCTCTTTCATACTCTTGAAAACAAACCAGAACCGATATGGATTCGGAAAATCATCATGGGAGCCGTTAAACTTGAAAAAGACTTCATCTGCGATGCCCTTCCATGTGCATTGATTGGTATGAATTCAAAGTTAATGTCGCAATACATTGAGTTCGTGGCGGATCGTCTTGCGGTCCAGTTAGGACTCACGAAGATCTACGGAACGCACAATCCGTTTGATTTTATGGATTTGATCAGTTTGGAGGGTAAGACTAACTTCTTTGAGAAGAAGGTGTCGGATTACTCACGTCCAATGGGTGGATCTGAAATCCGTCTGGACGAGGATTTCTAAGCAGAGTATAAATGGATGCTTACTTCACCCGGATGATTGGAATCTTCGGAAGCGTGGATGCGCTTGCAGAAGACTTCATTGGAAAGAAAACAGTGGATAAGATTCTTGCGATGCCTAGTGGACCGGGAAAAGACGCCGCAAAGGTGGGTGCAGGTGCTATTCTTCCTGCGATGAAAGACCGTGTTAAAAGCGAGGAGTTAAAGATTCGGATTCAGAATGAGATTAATAAGTTAGCTGGATCAGCGGCCGCCGCAGCGGGAAGGCGCAAGACACGTCGGTTTAAGAAGAAGCGTCTGATGTCAAAGGCGTATTGCAAAAAGACGCCCTGCAATCGTATGGGATTCACGCAGAAGGCTAGTTGCCGTCCATACAAGAACTGCTATCAATGAAGAATCACATTCCCTGCAGGTGTAACCGTCTTCTCGTCGCCCTCCTTAGATGGCGTGATCGGCACGAAGTTCTCCGTAGACATTGCCTTGAGAACCAGCATAAGAAGGAACGAAATCACCACGATCACAAGAACATACTTAGCAAGCGTCCACAACAGTCCCTTCATTGACGAAGAGTTCTTCGCAGCGTAGGCACCGACACCCGATGCAACCATTGTCTCAATAAAACCACCTCCTTTCTTAGCGGGCATTTATTCAGAAGGAGAGATTACTTCTTTGGAGGAGTCCCTGACGCAGCATTAGTTGTATCGGCGGGCGGGGGATCACTCTTTTTTCCAAAGATCATTACGATGACAATGAAAATAAGGATAAAAACAATCATACCGATTGTAAAATATATAAAATACTTAACAGCTGTTCCGACAACATCTAGGACACTTGAGTTAGGATTTTGACGCGCCAAATAGGCACCTGTTCCAATCAGTGCAGCACTTTGAACTAAGTCGCCAACTCCACCCTCTCCACCACGCATACGACGACGAGGCATTTACCCTTAAACGCAGAATAAACGTAATGGATCAAGATGCAATCACCGCAGTCGTTATTTTTATAGGTGTCTTTGTGTGCGGAGGAGTTGCGATTGTTGCGGGTACGTGGTGTCCTCGCATTCGCCCTCGTCGGGTGTCTGGATATATTGACGATGAGTTGGATCTCGTTTAAGGCGCCACAACCTTTCCCCGCACTCGTATAAATGGAGTTTCTTCACGCTTCGATTGCACTGCTTGCTTCAATGGTCCTCGTCCTCGCGGGCATGGTTGGCTGGATCTACTGGCAACAGACGCGTATGTTTCAGAACATGAATTCGATCGCGCTCGTGATCGGCGACCTCAATCAGACACTGATGGCTACTATTCCTCAACCTGCGCGCCCCGAGCTCGTGACCCTCGATGAGCCCACAGAGACCGTGCAGAAGGCTGATGTTCCTACTTCGGATGAGGAAGAGGAGGAAGACGACCGCCTCTCGGTCATCCAAGAGCCCGCTGATGTTATTGCGGGACCTCCTGAGCCTCTGGACACCGATGGTCTAGAGTCCAAGACCAAGAAGGAGCTCCAGGATATCCTAACAAAGCGTGGAATCCCGTATGGCAAGAGCGATGCAAAGTCTGCGCTTATCTCTCTGCTTAAAGCCACCGCGTAAAGTAATACAATGAAGATAGTTTCGTTTGATGTTGGACTTCGTAATTTGGCATACTGTGTCCTTGAAGGCACAGATCGCACCGATGTGAAGATTGTAGATTGGAATATCATTGACGTATTAGGAGAACAGGCAGGCGTCGGTGCTCCTAAATGTCATAAGTGTACTGCGTCCGCTCAGTATGAGCATGCGTCCAATGGAACCTTTTCATGTGGTCGTCATACGCCCAAGAAGAAGGCAAAGGTGACAAAGACGGCTCTAAATAAGATGACACCAAATCAGCTTCACGAGATTATGACATCTGAAAATATGACTACAGAGGCAACCAAGAAGTCTGATTTAGTCAAGTTGATTTACAACCACCAAAAACAGAACACGTGGAAGAAATGCGTGTCTTCGGCGACTCAGGGATCCGTTCTAGATTTGGCTTCGTCCATCATCAGGAGTTTGGACGCACGACCGGCATGGGCGGGAGCGGATCTGGTTTGTATTGAGAACCAGATGGACCGACGGATGTTTGGGGTCCAGGCAATGCTTCAAATGTATTTTTGTTGCCGAGGGTTTCGGTGCACGGGTGTATCGGCGACTCACAAGCTGTCAAACATTGTGACCGTGGAAGATTCAACCGCATCATATAAAGGTCGCAAAAAGACAGGCATAGCTCACGCATTCTCTCTTGTTCCTGCTGAGAACCAGGCGCACTTCGCAAAGCACCCCAAGAAAGACGATTTAGCTGACTCATTCTTACAAGGTCTTTGGGTTCTTGAACACGAAAGGAAGTAAATGCCTGCGTTCAGACTTTCAGAAGGACGTCCAAGTCAAGAAGTAATGGACGTGGACCTGCTCGTAAACCCGCAACAAGGAGGTATCGCAAATCTTGAAACCGTTGATCTCCCTACACTTTCGTTTGATGACGTGCCGGCGCCTCCCCCTGCACCCAAGCTGGTTCCGTCCTCAGAGGATACAGGTCCCATTAGCGTGGGCGGTACGATGAACTTCAATGCTGAGCCGTATGCGCCTACAGTTGCTCCTCGTCGTGTCTCTGAAGAGGCATTGATGAAGGAGAAGTATGAGATCCTGCGTAAGTTTGAGCGCCTCTCCAAGATGGGTGTTCCGATGCGCAAGCGGTTCACCATGGATTCGCCTCTAGACGAGATGAAGCTGGAGCTAGAGTTCATCAAGCGTGAGAAGTCGATGGATGCAACTATCAAGCAATTCTCCGAATGGTTCGTGACTGCGATGAGTGGTCTTGAATATGGATCCAAGCATGTAACTTTGCTCAAGGCGTTTGGTCTTCAGCTGGATGGACTTTCTGAGTCAGCCCAGATGAATGTCGTTGATCTTGAGGATGATTTTGAAGAGTTGTATGATCAGTATGGTGATAATTTGAAGATGCACCCACTTGTGAAGATTCCGATGCGTGCGTGTATGATGATCTATATGGTTCACCTGACAAACCAGATGACTCGCAAGGCGCCGATCCCGAACATTGATGACATTATGCGTCAGAATCCGGATATTGCTCGGTCCCTGGCGGCGGCTGCAATGCAGAACCAGACTCAGCAGATGCGCACAACGGCTAATGTTCCACCTCCTCCTCAGGCGACAAACCCACTCTCAGGTCTGATGAGCTTCATGCAGTCTGGAATGCCCCCTGCTCCTCCTCCATCAATGATCCCCAAGCAGCCAATGGCTGATAAGCAGGTGAAGATTGGCGGTGGTGCCAAGGTGAAGGCTCCAGCGCCAGCTCCAGCGCCAGCCCCCGCACCTGCTCAGGAGATGCGTTCGCCCCCGAACATTGATGAGCTACTGAAGAATATTCAGAAGTCTGTGATCGTTCCTCCTGGAAATGGACCACCTGCAGCAGTTCCTGCATCTGCTCTCCGTGGAGCCAATCCTAAGAAGAACGCCGGCTCCACAGGAAAAAACTCAGTAGTAATTAAACTATAATGCTGTCGGATGAGCAACTTAAAAATCTTCGGCGCGGCCTCCTTGACTCCCGTGAGGAGGATAAGGTCAAGCTTACCAAGGCCGCACTTGAGGCCGGTGGTCTCAAGACTGGTGTCTCAGATGCTCAGATCTCCGCTGCGTTTACTGAGGCACAGAGGCAGTATGCGTATGACGATGGCGAAGTTATGAACATCGGCACCCTTGCAAGGAGTCTCCTTGGTAGCGAGTATGCTACAAAGAGGGACCAGTTCCTTGAGAATATGCATGAGCAGTTTGTCGGTCCTCTAGAGGGAGGACGTCGTCGCCGCCGTCGTGGTGGTCGCAAGACGCGCAAGGGTAAGTCCCGCCGTCGCACAACCCGCAGGCGTTAAAAAAAAACATCAAGAGTGAATATAAATGACTAAGCTTTGGCAATACACCGAAGCTCAAGCCGAGGCCATGTCCGCCGCGAACGCAGCCAAGGTGCTCGCTGAGCAGGAGGAATTAGAGAAGGGTGGTAACTACGGAGAGGCGGAGGATCGTGAGCTTGAGGGATATGCGCTTAAGTATGAAAATGACCAGCCAAAGAAAGACTCAAGCGGCAACTACGTGCCCCTCGCGCGTGGATACGATGTTGAGGAAGCACCCGACATCTGGCGCCACCTGTCAAAGATCTATTCCAAGGAGAAGATGATGAAGATTACGGTTTTAGAGGCGATGAGTCTCCAGCCCAAGGTTCGGGAGATCCTTGAGCGGAAGGTCAAGGGACCCATGGAGGCGTTCAAAAAGGAGGCGTCTGAGGCGACTAAGGCAAAGTATAATTCCGCCGATGAGGCGTCTAAGGGTACTATCCTGTCTGCCTGGCTCAAGTCAAAGGGAAAGAGCTTTGATGGTGGTCGCAAGCGCAAGACCCGGAAGGGAGGTCGCAAGAGCCGTCGCACCACCCGCAAGCATTAACCAAATCGTGCCAATCTCGCAGCTCGTAACTCTTCGGGAGTCAACACAACTTTTTCACCGATAACTTCACCTTCAAGTTCACACATTTGAACCCACTGCTCCGACGTAATGTTCTGAAAGGTCTTCAAACAAATGGATACATCCTTCGCTGTTTTCTTTCCCATGTGCCGACAATAGTCACAGTTCGTCATTACGATATACTGTGCCCAGGGTCCTGTTCTCAATACGAGTGCGTAGAAGGTAGACAACTGCTTCCACGTAACCACATTCTTTTTGAAGCTCACATGCTTCTTGTACTTGCACTGAACTGCGTAATACTTTCCATCTTTTTCCGCCACGATATCGATTCCAACATCCGGGCGTTTAAGGCTTAGCGTTGTCAAGAGTTCATCAGGAACATCTTTTAGCAACCAAACATTTGTTAGTTTACGAACATGCTTGAGATATTGAACACAGAACTCCTCAAAGACATCTCCACGAATCTTCTTGTTATCACGCGTTCTCATCTCTGTGAAAGTATGGGCGGGTTGGTCATACCATTTCTGACATTCAGAAAGAAAGAGATCAAAGAGTCCCGTCCCATCTGGACGAGGTGTTAGAAATAGTTTATGAAGATCCATGGTAAGGTTCATAGATTACCAATAATAAATCTGTTTTCAACCAAACATAGGTGGCACATTACGATCATAGGCAGGCCAATCTGCCTTGGATACACCCGCATCTACTTTTTGGTTCGCCATTCCCTCAGCACTACGACGAGACACACCCATTGCAATAATCACATAACCAGCAGTAAGCAGGGTTGATGTAACAATATCACGCGTAGCAATGAAGCACACAGCGAAGATCGCAATCCTCCTCAACAGGATGTTGCGATTGTATTCCTCCTCACTTCCACTGAACTCATCCACAAGATGACGAGATCCAATGTTAAGCAAGATCATCATCACACCAATGAAAAACTTATTGTTGTTGAGCGCATCCAGATACCGCTTGACCTTCATTGGTAAAAGGCAAGATTAAACACTGCCAACCGTTGAGGAAACGCCAGTAGAGGGCTGAACTCCGCCCATTGCGCTCGGGGGAACCGGGGGCATGGTCGGCATCGGCGTGGTCATGGGAGCCGTGCTGACTGCAGTGTTCGGAGGGGGTGTAGAGACACTAGCACCCATTGATGATGAGGGTGATGACTCAGGAGGAACGCTTCCGGACATGGAGGACGTGGGCTTGCACTCCTTGCTCACGGAATCATATGCATATCCGTCGGGGCACGTGCAGGTGGGTTGAACGGTCGTGGTCGGTGTTGTGAAGCCCTCCCAGCTATTGCCCTTAATATACCACACTACCAAGAGAAGCGCCACTGAGCAGCTCACGTACTTGTAGACATACACAATACCCGCGAGCGCCAAAACCTTGCCAACGGGGGTAGACAGGAGGTCGCGAACAACTGGAAGGCTGGGACCAAACGCAAGATACACAATGAGGATGCCAACAGCAATCATTTCATTTCGTGCAGAGAGCATTTATAGTTCCCTCATATTTTTCTGTGTTTCTTTGAACAAGTGGAGTATGAACTACTCAAGTCTTGAAGATGCCTTTGGCACCCCATTCGGTCAACGAGTTCCCGTGACACAAGAACGATCCGATAAAGCTGAACCCGGGCCCACGAAGAAGGCCGACCAAGCAGAGAAGCACAAGGACCTCGTCGCCTCGGTATCTAAGTCTCTGCCTCTGGATACAGACCCTGCAACGGAGTCCTTTAACGCGACCCCGCCCCACCTAAAGCCTCAGCGCAAGCTTCTCCCGGACGCCCCGCTAGATCCTCGGCTATCCACATTTCGTGATCAGGTTCGTGAGCATTTTGGTATGAGCGGAGGTGGTGGAGACGATTCCAAACTGGATCGTATTCTTCGCTTGATTGAGCAGAACCGCACGGGGTATGCACCGGCTGCAACACAGGATATGCTCCTGTACATTGCTACGGGTGTGTTTTTCTTGTTTACATTTGACACATTTGTTACGCTGGGCAAGTCTATGCGCGGTCGTTAGGTCCCAGGCGGGTTGAGATAGATGAGAAGTTGTCAAAACCATTGTCAAGATACTCAATCTCAAAGGTCATGCAATAGTTTGCACCATTCACGTTTCCAGCAGCTGCAACCGCGGTTGTTGTATTTGAGAGAGTCCAATAGATGAAGCCCTGGCTACCCTGTTGAGAATGAAGGCGAGGGCGGATACGGAGACGATCAAGCTTTCCAATGGGAGGGCTGAACTTTGCAATATTCTCCTGACCAGAATGATCGTTGTATTCAATGAACCCAGTTGTTGCAATCGCAGTTGAAACTGACGACTTAGGATAGACTGCATTTGGAATCTTTGCAAAGAAGCTATCAGGATATTGGGACCTGTTGCCGGCAACTGCTGTCTCATCAGTCTTATTGAGACCATCAATGTCCACAAGGAAATAGTTAGGAATGTAGTTTGAAGCTGTTGACGTATTCACAGCTACATCACTGCTATATACGGCACCCGATACGTTTGATCCGTTTGTATACGAGTGGGACCATGCAAGGTCGAGTGTAGGGAACTCAGCACTCATCAGGCGGAGAGAGATCACCTTCTCATAGACGCGAGGCAAATAAACAACAAACTCACCGTTCGTGTAATAGATACCTGTGTCACGATCAGCGGAGTCAACATGAATCACCTTCTTTACGGTGCGAAGTTCAGCAGTTGGTGTCGACTTCGACACGATGGTTCCACGATAGTCAAAGTTCATTATTACTTCCCTGCTAAATCTTTATCGGCAGTTCTCCACGTTTTACCATGGAGCACGAAGGAGTACACTCGAGCCATACCCCATGCCTCGGGCGAGGCTCCGGGACGGTGACCTGTTCTCCAGGCTGCCATACCACGATTGTACACTTTACGAAGGGTGCCTGCCGACACACCTGTAGCCTTGGCGATTGCAGGAATGCCTGTCACGCCCGGATACTTGGTGTGAAACCGAGATGAATAGGAAGAGGGGCGACGCTGGGTTCCCTTGTCCGTCTTAAAGGGTCTGTATGCTTTCGGATCCTTCCAGGACATCTTCTTACGACGTGTGATCTCTCGGTGACGCTGAGCTTTGCGTCGCGTTGATAAACCACGATAGTACTTAGGGGGCCACAACATTGTATATTCTGCGTTAAAAATCAAATGGGAGATTCAGGTGCGACCGATGTTGGACAAAATGTAAGTTGGACTATTGTTTTAGAAGAATACTTTGCACAGACAGGCGAAAAGGCGAACGGTCTTGCCATTATGCACAAGAAGGCAGAGAGTATCTTTAGTCGCCGTAAGGTGTATATTGACCTTCCCGTGATTGTAGGATCCGGTGCAGTTGCCTTCTTGAACGCCGGCTCCTCCAGTTTGTTCGCAGGAAATGCCCAGCTTGCCGCGACGTC
>Ga0209500_10000072_pt1 | contig 91473 bp, 91 predicted proteins | sample S_140212_EF_Meta_FD_187323 | JGI IMG/M metagenome (GOLD analysis project Ga0209500, IMG submission 187323) | Freshwater microbial communities from Lake Simoncouche, Canada to study carbon cycling - S_140212_EF_MetaG (SPAdes) (version 2) | ecosystem: Environmental > Aquatic > Freshwater > Lake ...
CAATGGAATATTTGTGGTAAGATAGGTAAGGTAATTTATCACAAACAATCAATTGAGTTAAGAGATCAAGACTATATATCTAAGGTACATGTTGCGGCACTTAAGCTCACATACAAAAACGTACCTCAATTTACTATTCCCTCTATGGTTAATCCAACTGAAGGATATGAAGAAGAAATTGTTTGGTTACAGACTAACTCATTTAGAAATGATGTTATAACAAAAATAATAAACAAATCTGATAAAAACACATTGGTAATGGTAGACAGAATTGCTCACGGAGAAGAGCTTCTTAGAGTATTACAAGCTAATACAAAAAAACAAGTACACTTTGTTCACGGAGCTGTTGAGATAGAAGAAAGAGAGATGATTCGTTCCCTCATGGAAGAGCATGATAATGTAGCCTGTATTGCTATATCTAAAATATTTTCAACCGGTATTAATATTAAGAATCTTCACAATATTATTTTTGCAGCTATTGGTAAAGCCCGTATTAAAATAATACAATCTATAGGACGCTCTTTGAGAAAACATACGAGTAAAAAACGAGCTACTATATTTGATATTTGGGATAATTTACGCTATGGCAATAAACATATGATAGAGAGACTAGCACTTTATGATAGAGAGCAAATACCCTACAGTGTTACGGAATTACCAGAAACTTGATTTTTGTTAACTTTAATATACTATAACTATTATGTTTCGTAAAAGAAAAATTAAAGATGAGGATTTTAAAAACGATCCCAATGCAAATGAAGAAGATACAGGTTCTTTATGGGATGCACCAAAAATAAAGAAAAAAAGAGTTCGCCGCACTAAAGAAGAGCTTAAACCAAATTATGTTGATCCTAAAGAGATGGAGCAACTTATTATCGGTTATTACGAAAAAGGCGGTAAAGATATTCCCTCTGATTTAGCTGATATGATTCAAAAAATCGCAACCCGGCTTGGTTATGCACAAAACTTTATCAATTACTGTGTTGATGAACAAACAGAGGCGTTGACCCAAAGGGGGTGGCTTTCATATAAAGATATTCAATTAACCGACAAAATTCTTTCTTATAACGTCAGCACTAAAACACTTGTTTGGAGTAGGATAAAAGATATATTTGTTGGGGATTATAACGGTCTTATGTTTAAACTTGATATGAAAGGTCTTGACAGCCTAGTAACACCTAATCATAAATTTGTATCTTTACAAGACGGTATTAAGCCGGTTGAATATATTAAAGCACAGGAAGATATAATTTTAATAGGAAACCCCGTTAAAGATAAGAAACCTATATATACAGATGAATTTGTAGAAATTGTTGGATGGGCTGTTACAGAAGGTAATTACGTTTATGGTAAACGAACTCATTGCGTGCAAATATTTCAAAAAGAGGGGACAAAAGCTCAAAAAATTAGACAGCTTCTTAAAACAGTAGGAGCAAAATATAAAGAATATAGTTGGACAAACCCTGAAATAAAATGCTTTAGAATTACAAAAGATATTGCTAATAATATTATTAAAGCTGCAAAAGATAAAATTTTATCAATGGAGTTTATTCTTGAATTAACACAAGAACAACGCCTTAAACTTATTAAAGCTATGGTCGATGGAGACGGGCATATTAGAAAACAATTCTTTACTAAAGGCCCTACAAATTGGTCTTACAATCAAAGAGATAAAAAACATATAGATAACTTTATTGCTCTTTGTACTATAGCTGGTTTAACAACATCAACAAAAAAAGTTAAAAACCTTTCTCTCTTTAGTAATAAAGAATATTACACAGTAAATATTTTTTCAGAGCCTAAATTAACAGTTCGTGGAGAATCTATTAATATGCATGGAGCAAAACCTAGACCTGGCGGCGATTATCGTTCGAAGCTGGCAAAACAAGAAGGTAAAAAACAACACCCTAATAAACCCACTTTCAAATATACAGGTAAAATTTGGTGCCCTGAAACTGAATATGGTACTTTTGTCTGCAGAAGGGGTAAGTACGTTCATATAACGGGTAATTCTTACAAGGAAGAAATGATCGGGGATGCAATTATTAAAATGATTACTGCATTAACACGCCAAAGATTTAAATGTAATTCCGGTTATAATCCTTTTTCTTACTTTACTAAAGTAGCTTATAGAGCATTTCAAAATAGAATTAAAAAAGAAAAGAAAGAGCATGATACTATTCACCGTTATCAAAATGAAGTATACTCTCTTTTAACGGAATCAGGTCAATTACCCTTTCAAAAGAATACAAAATTTGACACCGATTATGATGGATCATATGTAGTAGAAAACGAATAATGCAATTCAGTTCTAATAAAGTTGCTTGTATATCTGATATACATTTAGGTGTTCACCAAAACTCCCAATCTTGGCACAACATTGCTTTAGATTTTGCTCGTTGGCTTGATCAAGAGTTAAAGCTTAGAGACATTAAAGATATCATTATAGCTGGTGATATATTTCACAATCGGCATGAGATTGGTGTTAATACAATACATTGCGCTCGAGAATTCTTTAATATATTGTCAAAATATAATATTGTTGCTATTACTGGCAATCATGATTGTTATTATAAAGATAAATCTGATATTAATTCTATTTCTATTCTCGACGGTTACAAAAATATAACGGTATATCAAGACCTTGTATCTCATACTATCAACGGTAAAAAATACACTTTCTGTCCTTGGGGTATAGGCCTAGAAGAAATACCTGTATGTGATGTATTAGTGGGCCATTTTGAGATTCTTAATTTTAAAATGAATTCTCATAAAGTATGTGATCATGGAATAGAAAGTGTGTCATTATTAAACAAAGCAAAACTTGTTATGTCCGGACACTTCCATTGCAGGGATCATAGAAAATATACCAATGGTAAATCTATTATATATCTTGGCTCTCCATATGAATTAGATTTTGGAGATAGAGAACAAACAAAAGGGTTTACAATTTTAAATACTGATGATTTATCTTTAGAGTTAATTGAAAATAATATAACACCCAAACATAAAAAAATTAAAATATCTGATCTTTTAGATGGTAAAATATCTTTAGAAAATATTTCAGAAGAACTATCAAATAATTTTGTCAGTCTTTGTGTTGATAGAAACGTTAATGAGCAAGTGCTTAGTTTAATGCTTTCTAAATTTAATCAATACAAGCCTAAACACGTCCGTACAGATTTTAATATTTTTGAATCAGTGCAGTTATCTGCTACAGAATTAAATGAAATTAGCATTGATATTGATACTGCTTTGCATGAATTTGTAAATTTTTTAGATACACCCGTGCCAAAAAAAGATATATTAGATAAATGTATTGACCTGTATAGGATATCTCAAACTACAAATGAGCACTAAAATTGGAGTAGGAATTATAACTTGTGATAGACCTGATTACCTTAAAAAATTAATTAGCTCTTTAAAAGATGTTTTTATAGACGACCTTTACATTGTTAATGACGGACAGAGTAAAATAGACGCCGGTGATATAAAAGTATACAACAATATACCATCTAGACAGGGAGTCGGTAGTACTAAAAATAGAGCATTAAAATATCTTAAAGATTGTGATTATATTTTTATTATTGAAGACGATGTTATTATTAAAAATAAAGATGTATTTCAAAAATATATTGAAGCTTCTAAAATTACCGGTATTCAACATTTTAATTACGGTCCCGGTTCCCCCTTTAACCGTAAACAAAATGTACAGTTTGATCTTCACAATCGACATGAATTAAATCAAAACTCAGAGCCCGATCCGCGTGTTACTATAGATTACGGTAAAATAAAAATTTCTCTATACACACATGTTGCCGGCATGTTTTCTTTTTTTACAAAAGAAGTATTACAAAAAGTAGGTTATATTGATGAGCAATTTTATAATGCCTGGGATCATGTTGATCATACGTATCGCATAATAAAGGCTGGCTATCATCCGCCATTTTGGTGGTTTGCAGATATTGAAGACAGCCACAAATATCTTGGAGAAGTTGAAGGTGCTATTAATAATTCAGCAATAGCCAAACAAACTCGAGAATGGTTTGAAAACGTCAATAAAGGACGTGAGTACTATCTACAAAAGCACGGTCATTACCCGAATCAACCACCACTCTTCACTAAAGAAGAGGTCATACATATATTAAAAAAAATAAAAAATGGATGATCTAACCTTATTAACGTGTTCTTATAACACACCCGATATAACACTTACGATGTTAAAATCATGGATGCATGTACACAATAAAATACAAAGACTTGTATTATGTGATAATTCTACAAATAATAATACAAAAGATTTATTATATGATCATAAAGTTCCGTATACATCAAACCCTGGTATGAGTCATGGTGACGGAGTTAATGAAGCTTTAAAATTATGTAAAACAAAATATGCTCTTCTTGTTGATACTGATGTTATTTTTTTAAAAGATCATAGTGTTATCTTTAAACAATTTAAAGATATGGATTTAACTGTAATGGGTAAAGTAGAAGGAGATCGAGGAAGCAAATCTATCTATAACAGAGTTAACCCCTGGCATTGTTTTATAGATGTTGAAACAATAAAAAATAATAATATTGTTTTTTTTAACGAAACAAAAATGAAAGAAAGTTTTAAAACCGATAAAATATACGATATCGGTTCAACGTTTTTTGAAGATATTAAAAATGCTAATTTAAAAATTGGAGATATCGATCTGTTAGGTAAATATTATTTTCATTTTGAAGGTATGAGTTGGTATAAAAATAAACATAATGCATCTAAAGAAGATACTGGTATTGATTTTGGTGGCACCCATAATAATATAAATTATGTACACGCTTACGAACAAAAATATAAACTTTTTAAAAAAACACAATTAAAGTATGAAAATGTCAATATAACAAACAATTTTACTCATTAATAAATGAATAATACAATAGCTAAAATATTAAGAGAAAACGATGGTGGAAGTCAAATAATAGAAGAATTTGAATTTTTATTAGAGCGTTATATAGATTTAAAAGTTAACGCGTTTATTGAAATTGGTTCTTTATTTGGATGGACATTACAACACTTTATACATTATAGTCAAGATAACTCTACTGCTATATCTATTGATTTGCCAGTTAGTAAGTTCGTAGGCCCTAATGATTGGAGAGTTAAAAGACAAGAAAGTTGCTACAAAAATGATTGGCCTAAATGGGCTAAAGATAAAAATTGTAAATTATATTTGCTTCCAGTTCATTCATTTTATGATTCAACATTAAATAGCGTTAAAAAAATAATTAACGATAAACAAATAGATTTTCTATTTATAGACGGAGATCATAGGTATGATGCAATATTAAGAGACTATAATATGTACTCCCCGCTTGTTCGTAAAGGAGGAATAATAGCTTTTCATGATATTGCGGAAAATGAAGATGGCGGTCCAAGATTTTGGAAAGAAATTAAAAACAACTATAAACACGAAGAGATTATTACATCTAAAGATATGGGTATCGGTATACTACACGTTTAATTTATATGGTTACATTTATAGCCCATATACGAAAAGATACAGAAGAAAGAGCAATTAATCTATCTTTAGTTTTACCGTATTACCGCAAAATTGCTCCTGGCTGTAAGTTTATAATTGTTGAAGATGATAAGGTAAAGAATTTTGAATATCTTTCAGCTGAACAAGATATAGAATACTATTATATACACAATACAGGCTCTTACAATAAATGTACGGGCTACAATTACGGTCTTTCAAAATGCACAGATAGTATAGTTTGTTTTATAGATATCGATTGTATTATTAGTAACACGAATTTGAAACAATCTTTAAAGACTGTAAATGAAACTGATGGTATATGTATAGGTTATAATGGTACATGTTTTTATTTCGATTATAGCCTTAAAAGACAGATTATACAAAATAATTTAAATATTAAACTTTACGATTGGTTAGATAGTTTTATTGATAAAACTAAAATAACACCTCTTTACACTAACGAGAATTATCATGTTGCTAATCTTAAGGCAGTTGGAGGTTCTTTGTTCGGTAATAAAGAAGTGTTTCAAAGTATCGGTGGGTTTAATCCTCATTTTAATGGGTGGGGATATGAAGATAATGAGATTATACAGCGAGCAAATAAACTGGACATTGCAATTTATTATATTAATACCGCTAAACCGTATTTGTTTCATTTACCACATGTAAATACAATTAATAAAAATAAAGAACATATGCACCCTGCTTATCAGGATAATAAAAATGAGTATTTAAAAATACTCAAAATGTCAAAAAATGACTTAAAAGAATATATAAAAACTTGGAAATAATATGAGTATAACTTTAAAAGGAATAGGTATGCCATTTAATCCTGAACACTCTTCATGTTCTGATTTAATACCAAAAAACTTCAAATGGTCTCAGTGGTACGGAGATTATAATATCTATATTGATAACGGTATGAAGGCCCGTTCTCCAGATCTAAGTGTAGATATACAAAAGCGGTTTGGATGGGTTTGTGAGTCTAAATTTGTAATACCGGATGTGTTTAATTGGTTAATTAAAAATTATGAAATTTTATTTGATAAGTATTTTTATAAAATTTTTACATGTGAACAAGAGCTATTAAATTTAAATAGTAATTTTGTATACGCTTACTCGGGTAGCAATTACCCGTGGATTAAAAAAGACTTATGGGCTGTTTACCCGAAGTCAAAACTGTGTTCAATGTTTTGCTCACATAAAATTGTGACAGAAGAACATATTTATAGACATAAAATAGCAAGATATGCAATGTCAAAAAATATAGATGTATACGGAGGTATAGTTTCAGCACCTCAACCGCATTTATCTCTATGGGATACTAAAATTGATGGTATACGAGATTATATGTTCCATATAGTAGTTGAAAATGGAATTACAGAAAATTATTTTACAGAAAAAATCACTGATTCTATAGCGGCAGGAGCGATACCTATCTACAGAGGTTCAAAAAAAGTTTTAGAAATATTTGACTCTAATGGCATTATTACACTCGAACCAGGTAAAGAAGATGAGATTATAAATAGCTTAACCCCCGAGCTTTACAACACAAAACTGCAATATGTGCGAAATAATTTAGAAATTTTAAAGTCCCTAAAAACATCAGATGATTACTTATTTGAATGTATTAATGCATTATGAAAACATTATTTACTACATTTTACTATGATTATGATAGTACTCTATATTATAAAAAATCAGCGAATACTCTCAAACAAACAATCGAGAAATTAGGTGGTCGAATACTTATACATACACCTAAACTCAACGGTACGTATAATGATAACTGCCTACTTAAGCCATCAATTATTCTTGAAACACTTAAAACCCAAAAGCAAAACATTATATGGATAGACGCAGACTGTGTAGTTAACGAATTACCTATTGAGATGGACAATATTGATTATGGTATGGCAGCTGTGACGAGAATACACGATATGAAAACCCCGCATAGTGCATTAATATTTTTTAAGTATTGTGAGGAAGTAATTTCATTTGTTAGTGACTGGGTGTTAAGATGTAACGAGAAGTATCAAGAAGCTAAGGAGGGCAGTTACAGAGGAGGGGATCATCACCTATTAATCGAGACGCTACGAGCGCGCAAAGATATAAAATGCGCAATGTTGCACCCGTCCGTAGCTTGTTCTGTAAATAAAAATACAAAAGTGTTTATCAATATAAGTCCAGGCGGACAAAAAGGGATTTAATATGAGTGAGTTAATTATAACCCATAACTCCGGATTTTTTTCGTGTTGTTCAGTTAAACTATACAATATTATAAATTTTTTTAACACTCACAAACGCCTACCAGAGTCAATAAATTCAAGCTTCCAATTTGCTTCGTATAAAATTAACCCACACGACCCTAATGAAGATTTAAACCCGATACTGTTTAAAGAAATACAAAACTACAATATTGAGTTTGTTAAAGAAATTAATTATCACCATAATCATCAATTTACGGTATATAATGAATTAGATTTCAAAAATATAACACCGTTTATACACAAGTATTTTAGTTTAAGTGACACAATTAAAGCATATAATAAAAAATTAGAAGAGAAATATAATATTGAATATGATAATACAGTTTCAGTTTTTTATCGCGGCAACGACAAATTATCTGAAACAGGGATTGCAACCTATGCTGAATTTTTTACTAAATGTCAACAAATTTACAATAAAAATAAACACATTAAATTTCTTATTCAAACTGATGAGATGGAATTTAGAGATGAGTTTCAGCAAAATTTCAAAAACTCGTTCTTCTTTGAAGAAATGCCATGCATATATAGCAATAGAAGTATAGCTTTACAGCATGTAATAAGTCCTGATCAAAGACATAAGTTTGCACAAAGAGTTTTAAGTGTAACGAGTATAGTATCTCAATGTAAACATCTTGTTACACATACAGGTAACTGCAGCATATGGGCTACACTCTTAAGAGGTAACGCTATCAATGTTCATCAGTACTTAATGCACCCTGATCAAGGGTGGGTATAATATGGTATACACTATCAACGATATACATTCTATAAAAAGTAAAGCTAATTTTTTACCTATAGATGAAAACGGTAGAGAAATTAATATATACATTCTTAAATCTGTAGTATTTACTGGATCTAATTTATATTATCCTAATATTTTAGCGTACTCTAAAGACACTAATGAAATGTACAATCTTATTAATGAGCAAGTAATGTCATTAAAGAGTATTAGACCAGTATCGACAGCCGAATTTACCAATCAAAATATAACTCTATATGATAAAGATCCTTGTTTCTTTTTCATATATAATACAGATAATTACTATCACTTTGTATATGATACTTTACCGTATTTAGTATCATATCTGTATTTACGTAAGACGGCCCCGGAACTAAAACTATTAATGAATTTTCCTAATAGCACAAAGAATATTCAGTATAATTTTGTTAACGAAATGTTAGAACTACTTAATATTAAAAAACAAGATATTAAAATAGTTCAAAATGATACTGTTTATAAGGACCTTTATATTTCAGACTCATATACACACGGTATTGATTCTAACTTACCACCTCGACGAGAAGTTTATGAACTATATAATACAATCACTGAACGGGTACTACGAAACAGTAATGCTCCAGGCACTGCCAGCAATATATATGTATCAAGAAGAAGTTGGGTGCACGGTAATTTATCAAACATGGGTACCAACTATACAACAAGACGTCGGTTAGTGAATGAAGACAAATTAGTAGACTATTTACAAAAAAATAAGTATTTAGAAGTATTTACTGAAAACCTTACCACTATAGAAAAAATACATTTATTTGCTAGAGCTCGTCATGTTATCGGCGCTATAGGGGGAGGGCTATGCAACATGGTATACTCTAATAACAGTTGTAAACTTATATCTTTAAACTCTCCAGGTTTTCTCGATATTAACAAACGTTTTGAATATTCATTTAAGCTTGTTAACTACACTCCTTTTAATGATACGTATCATGAGAGTAATGATGAATTTAAACTATTTATGAGAGTGTCAATAGATAATATCGTAGGCGAGATTATTGCAATTAATAACGATACAGTTACTATATCATATACAAAATCTATAGTTGCTGGCTGGAATAATGATATTCAATATGATACGGTTACAGCACTTAAACAAAACATTAAAAAGTTAGATGAAGGATTAAACTCCCCGTGGTATATTAATATGAAAAAATTTAAAAAAATAAAAATATGCTAAACTTCACAGTTTATAGTCATACAGACTATTTAGATATTCTTGAAATACAAACCGATCATATCTGTAATGGCGGAAAACATACCCTGTTTATTAATAAACCGACACATAATATAGATCATATTATTAAACAATACGATAGAGTTATATTTTACAATGATGAAGATACTTATGCAACGAGACTACTGAGCTGTTTATTACAGATTAATGATGATTACATATTATTAACACACGATATAGATATTGTTATTAGTGTACATGAAGATAGTATATCTAAGATAATTAAACTAGCGCAGCAACACAATTGGGACCGGGTTGATTTAAAATATGCAGCTATCGATAAAAATAGTATTTTAGTAGACGTAACGTCTGAGAATAATATAAACCAGCGGGACATTTTTACGGATAAAATCTATAAAAATAGGTTATACCTTGTTAAGCAAACAAAACCTGAGAATTACATATACAATGTGAACCCGTCCATCTGGAAACGGGAGGTTTTAATACACATATTAAGCACGTTTAAAGATAAAACATATAGATCTATTGAGGGCATCGATGTTCAGTATTTTTGCGAGCAATATAATGTATATAAACTATTTTCAAGTAATGTTAAAGAGTGTGGTTATTTTCAATGTGTTAATGAATATGTGTTCTTACACATAACACATGGCGGCAAGTTGATAATTCCGAATGATAAATTAATTACTGAATACGGGTCATCTTATAAAGATGTCGCTAATCAGTACAATTATATTATTAAAAAATACAACATAACAAAATCAAATAAATGGAAAATATTGACGTAAACGATAAAATAGTTTTTATTATAGCACACAAATATATTAGAGGTCATGCTACTTATTTGAAGTATTATACAGAGAATATTAGAAAATATTACCCTCAATCCCTAATTGTAGTAGTCGATAATAACTCTAATTATACTATCGATGTTTTTCAGACATTAGAACAGAGCGATCGACTTATACTATTAACAAATAATATTAACTGTAAATTCGAAATAGGGGCGTATCGAGTTGGTATGAGATATCTAATAGATAATAATATTTTAGACGACTACAAGTATATTGTATGCACGCAAGATACTTTTGTACTTAAAAACAAATATGATTTTAATATCTTAAACAAACAAAATACAACAGCATGCACTATTAATTCATTCCATCAAGACGGTTTATTTGAGCAAGCCTCAACTGCTATTTTAGAGAGTTTAGGACTAAACAATAATCTAGATAAAATCACCTTTTGTTGGTGTAATAGTTTTATTGTTGCAACTGTAAAAGTACATCAACTACTAGGTTATCTTGAGCAACTAACTATACAGCGAAGTGTAGAACGAGAGGTATCGGAAAGATATTTAGCAAGAATATTATGGGAATTAAACAATTATATCAATGTCGACATAGACGGCAACATAAGCAATCTTGATCAGTATTATAATTGTCATACTGTTGATATTGTAAACTCAACAACCCCTACTTATTTTGTAAAAAGAGCTCATCAAAGAACTGAAAATACTACAGATCAATGGTAATTGAACAAGTTAAAGACTCAGTTATAGTATATGATTATAATTACAACGTTATAATACAAGAGTATTATAATTACACCGTCAATTTACTTAAAGCGTGGTTAGCTAAAAATAATATCTGTATTAATGTTATAGTAGGTAACTACAGCCCCACTTTTAATAATACAAATAAAACAATAAAAATTGATATACAATGTGAACACACATTAGTTAAAGTGGGCGGTCGCTCCGTGCAGCAATTAATATACGGCAATGTACCCTACGATAACGGTACGTATCTGATACGAGTAGATAATTTTAATTACTACAACAGCCTCGATTATGTTATAGAGTATAGTTTGCCTAATATATATAACTTATCAACAAATAGTTTATTTAAAGAATATTTAGATAAAAATATATACATATCACCGCTACTCTTTGCATATAACTTTTTTTCACAAGAAAGAAAAAACATTATCACACTGTTTACCGATAATTCAAATCAGAGAAGATTAAAGATATTAAACTACCTGAAACAGCTTAGCGTTGAGCATACGTCAATAAGTAACTGCTACACAAACGATTGTCTTTATGATATATATAAGCGTGCAAAAATATTGATAAACGTTCACCAAACCGATTATCATCATACATTTGAAGAATTAAGAGTATTACCAGCTCTACTTAATGGAGTTATAGTAGTGAGTGAAGATGTACCTTTAAAAGAAAAAATTCCTTATGGGGAATACATTGTATGGTCAAAGTATGATAATATTGCACAAACAGTAAAAGATGTAGCTGATAACTACGAATATTATTTCAATAAAATTTTTACTAATTCAAAACTTAAAGAAATTATTAAAGGGATGCAAGATATAAATATAAAATGTTTTGATAAACTACTAGAATGAAAGTTGCGCTTTTAATTGCAGGTTATCTGAGAAACTATACTATTAATGTAGAGTATATAAAAGAAAGTCTACTTAAAAAGTATAGTAAGGTAGATGTTTACTTACATGTAACTAAAGATGAAAATAATCAAGACAAATATTTTAACTTAATTGAAGAAGAAAAAGATTTTAAACAAATAACTGATATATTGTCTCCTATATCAGTGATAACAGAATCAAATATTTTATACACTAATGATAGAGCATCAAATAACACGATTAATCATTGGGTTAAACTATATAAATTGAACACTCTTAAATGCATAAACGAACAAATTACCGGTAAGGAATATGATCTTGTGGTTAGATATAGACCAGATATTTCTCTTGAGAATCTAGACTTCTTTGACGAGCTAAGTGATGTAATTACCGTACCGCACGATAGTAAAATAGATAATAGTAAATTATTAAAACCTAAAGATCCACATTTATGTGATGCTTTTGCTTATGGTCCTTCTTCGGCAATGAATCTTTACTTTAGTATATTTGAAAATATTAAACATTTAATATTAACATATGGAAATGTCTCTGAAACACTCTTGTATTATCATTTAACTAGCAAAAATATACGATACGAACTTAAGGATATAAAATATTCTTTTATTTTATCAAAGTGTAATACTATAGCTATTTGTGGAGACTCTGGTGCAGGTAAGAGCGTTCTAAGTAATATATTAAAAAAATTGTTTTGTAATTCTGTAGTACTTGAAGGCGATAGGTATCATAAATGGGAAAGATCAGATGATAGTTGGAAAACAATAACACATTTAAACCCTACAGCAAACCATATAACCAAAATGCAAAGCGATGTTTTTAATTTAAAAATGGGCAATACCATATATCAAGTAGATTATAATCACGATTCTGGTAAGTTTACTACATCGCAGCCCGTTAATTCATCAGATAATTTAATCGTTTGCGGGTTACATAGTTTATATATCAATCAAGGATCTATATATGATTTAAAAATCTTTATGGACACTGAGCGCTCTCTTAAAACAAAATGGAAGGTTAAAAGAGATGTAAATGAAAGAGGTTATACAATACAGCAAGTCTTAAGTTCAATAGCTAAGCGAGAGGAAGATTATTACACTCATATATTACCACAAAAAAAATATGCTGATGTAATAATTAGATTTTTTTCGTATGACACTGTTTTAGTTGATGATTTAAGTAAGGAGGAGTCTGTCAGTTTAGAAGTTTTAGTTGATAGAAAGTATAATATAGATAATATATTAGAGATATTCAATAAGGTAAAACTAGAATACGAATTAGAAGTAGTAGGTAAATTTTATAAATTTACGTTCAAAGAATATCAATTAGTAGATTTTATTTTTAATAAAAATATACCTAAATCTAATTCTTACTATGATTATATCTCATTCATTATTTTAAACTTGCCATTACCTATAGTAAATTATAAATAATATTATATACAATATGAAAATTATCTATGTAGATATAGATGAAACAATCTGCACGAGCCCGCATAGTAGAAAATACGCAGAAGCAATTCCAATAAAAGAAAATATTGAAAAAATTAATAAGTTATATGATGAAGGCAATACAGTTGTTTATTGGACATCGAGAGGTAGTCGTAAACAAATAGATTGGTATGAATTAACAAAAAACCAGTTAGCAGAATGGGGCGCAAAATATAGCGAACTAAAAGTAGATAAACCGTATTATGATCTTTTTGTTGATGATAAAACGCTAAGAATTGATGAAATATGAAGATTATATCTCATAGAGGAAATATAATAGGCCCTATTGAGTCAAAAGAGAATCGTCCATCCTACATAGACTGCGCTCTACAACTCGGTTACGATGTTGAGATAGATATTAGGTTTATAAATAATAAGTTTTGGCTCGGTCATGACACGCCAGATTACGAAGTTTCTAATACATGGATCAATTTACGCAAAGAAAGGTTGTGGCTTCATTGCAAGAATATTGAAACAGTATACGAATTAAAAAAGATTGTGGGTTCAAAATACTTTTGTCATACCGCTGACCCGTACATTATTACCAGTACTGGACATTTATGGGTACACGACCTAACTACAACACTTAATACTAACTGTATAATTCCACTTCTGTCAGAGTCGGATATGCGAGAGTTTAAACATATTAACTATGTATATGGTGTCTGTACCGATTATGTTAAAGTGTGAGCAACAACACAACAGATTATATTGAGCTATTACCTCACAATAATGCTTTCTTTTTTATAAATTATAGCTGTGTGAGAAAAGGATATGCGTGTTTAGGTGTTACAGATAGTTACGACACTATACAGCATTCGAATGATTGGTTGTACCTAATAGGTGATGGAAGTTATCAAGATGCGGGACCGATTTCAAATTATATTAAACAAAATAACCAACGCGCAGAATTTATTGATGAAGACATTATACCGTTTATAACTGCTTTTCCTGCATCTATTCATGGATATGCAGGAATACTTAGTATACTAACGAATTATATTAATCATCTTAATATATATGAGGGTAAAACAATAGCATTATACCAAGGATCGCAAAAAGGTATGCATGATATTATCAAACACTTTCAGCAAATCGGTGTTATAAAGACAAAAATTATATTTCTTGAACATGATATTATTTACAAATTTCGTAGTATTACCATAATACCTAATACTTTACATAGCTATTTTGAGAGTACATCAATACGGGATAGTGTATCAGAAATCCTGCAGCAGTATATATTTGATTATACTCTTCCGGATGAATATAATATTAACGATAATGTAACAAATATAGCTATTTTAAAACATTACGGGTCTTGTATATCTTCCTCAATGGGAGCAATTAGTATTGATACAGCACGTAACTTCTGCAATAAACATAATTTACAGTTAGTTGAACCTTCTGAGCTTAATGAGGTTCAACTAATTAAAATGATTAGTAATTGCGAAAAATTAATATGCTCATGGGGATCCACGTTCATGAAAAATTTTATTTATATATCAGGTAAGTGTAAAGAAGTAATTGTTTATATAGTAGGTTCTGAATTTATTGGGGAATATAACCATCTTGTTAATAATGGAAAAATTATCAATCAATTTAAGAATGCTAAATTCACATATCAAATAGTTGATACTGAATTAACAGGTGCTACCATTTAATAATGAATTTAATAAAGCTAGCATCTAGCGTTTCAAGGCTTGTAGTAGGGGCTGAAGGAAATGTATCAGAAAGAACAAATAGCGGATTCGCGATTAAAGCTAGTGGATCTGATATGAGAGTACTTACAATTAATGATATTGTACTATGTGATAATAGAGGCCAAAAAATTGATAGTAGTGATAAACAGCCAAGTATAGAGACAGGGTTTCACGCATGGCTATATGAACACCCTTCCATTAATTTTATTGCTCACACTCATCCTACAAACACATTAAAGATATTATGTTCAGATTTTGTTAAAGAATTTGCTCAAATAAGATTATTTCCCGATCAAGTAGTATATAATGGTGAGAGATCTTGTATAGTGCCGTACGCAATGCCAGGAGATGACTTACTTAACCGAATTAAATATAGCGTTACAAATTTTATAGAAATTGAACAGCATTTTCCAAAAGTAATCTTGTTAGAAAATCACGGTATAATATGCGCTGCTAACTCATATAAACAATGTATATTTGCAAGTGAAATATGTGAAAAATCAGCAGAAATTTTTTTAGGTACAAAATTACTCGTAAAAACAAATAGCCTAGACTCTTTGAGTGTTCAGACTATTAAAACCGATCAAAAAGAAATATATAGACAGTCTATATTAGTTTAAGCTCTGTATATAAATGTCGCAATTTCGTAGAAATCTGTTGCAGGTACAACCTTATTAATTAATTCAAAGTTTAAATTATATTTCTCACAAATCTCACGATGTGCACGGCCTTCGCCTATATCATACTGTTGATCTTCTGTTAACCCTGCCTGACGCCAACCACCCCAATCATCGTAAACTACAATAGAGCCATCTACTAGTAATTTATTTTTTACAATAAACTCTAATACTTGCATTGTAGAAGTATATATATCACAATCAATATGTAATAATCCAATTTTAGAATCCCCAAATTCTTTTGCAATATCATCGGTTAGTGTATCACAGAACCAACCATCAACAATTTTTAACCCTGGTTTGTTAAGAAGTTCAGGGTTAATATTACTATTTGTACTAAAATCACCTGGTTCCCATACTTTATGACTTAAAGTATCAGTTGGCTCGGGCGGTAATCCTTGAAATGAATCGAATCCATAAAAAAAAGATTTTATATCGAACTCCTTATATAGACTATAATACTCAAGCATAGATGCGCCATGATGTGTACCAAATTCAAGATATAGTTTATTATTTAAAAAGTCAACATTATGTTGAACTACGTCGTAGCGCTGTTTGTGTATAATAGATTCTAAACTCATACACTTATTTATAATACTTTCAGTGGATTATACACTAATTTAAATTACTCTTATAAAAGATGTCGAGAAATATACAACTAGTAATACCCATGTCAGGTATAGGTAAGCGTTTTATTGAAGCCGGTTACACTGACCCGAAACCACTCATAAAAATTAACAATAAACCGATTATTGATTATGTAGTAAATTTATTTCCTGGTGTTAATAGCGTTTTATTTATATGCAATGAAGAGCATATTAAAAACAATGATATTGAAGCTAAATTACGGGAAATTATGCCAGACTGTACAATCGTAAAAGTATCAACTGAGAACCGAAAAGGCCCAGTTGATGCTATTTACCAAGTAAGAGATTATATTGATAATACAGCCGAGATTATTGTAAGTTATTGCGACTACGGGACTGTCTGGGATTTTGAGAAATTTTTATCTGCAGTAAAAAACTACGACGGCATGATACCGTGTTATACAGGATTTCATCCACATATGCTTGGAAGTGATAACTACGCTTTTTGCAAAGAAGAAAACAAAGTATTAATTCAAATTAAAGAAAAAGAACCATTCACTGCAGATAAAATGAGTGAGTATGCATCCAACGGAACCTATTATTTTAAGAGTGGAAGCATGCTTAAGAAATATTTTAAGGAGGCGATGGATAAGGGGCTAAGTTTAAATGGAGAGTATTATGTAAGTTTAGTTTATAATTTACTTGTACGCGATGGTTTAAATGTAGGCATTTTTGAAATTCAAAAAATGTTACAGTGGGGTACACCATATGATTTAGAAGTATTTCAATCATGGCTCAAATATTTTAAAGAAAAATATACCAAGAAAAAAAAAGCCATAAACCCTACCGGTACTGTACTGATTTTACCGATGGCTGGGCGAGGTAGTCGTTTTTCAAAACAAAATTATAAAAAACCAAAACCATTATTAGATGTTGATGGTTTACCTATGATTGTACAAGCTGTTAACTGCTTACCAAAATGCTCTTCATCAGTGTTTATTTGTCTTAAAGATCATTTAAATGGGTATAATTTAAGAGAGGAATTGCATAATAATTTTACAAATACACTTATTATTGAAATTAATGAAACAACTTCAGGTCAAGCATGTACATGTGAATTAGGTATTAGTAAAGCTAATATAGATAGTAATACACCGATTCAAATCTCCGCGTGTGATAATGGAGTAACGTATGATGAAGTAGCATATCAGCAGCTAGTAGATAATGAAACGGTTGATGTAATTGTATGGTCGTTTAGAAATAATCAGACCAGTAAAGTTAACCCGGGTATGTATTCGTGGCTACAAGTTGATGAATTTAATAATGTAACGAATGTATCGTGCAAGAAGTTTGTAGGGAAAGATCCTCTTAAGACTCATGCTATTATTGGTACTATGTTTTTTAGGAAGGCAAAATATTTTTCTGAAGGATTATTTAAAAATTACAATGAAAATATTACAACTAACGGCGAATATTATGTTGATGATGTAATTAATCAATGTATTAAAATAGGCCTTAATATAAAAGTTTTTGAAGTCTCTAATTATATTTGTTGGGGTACACCGGATGATTATCAGACATATAACTATTGGAAAGAATATTTTGAGAGTACTCTTAATATTCTTTAATTAGCAACATACAATAGCTATAAATTAATTTGATTTAACCTTTAAACCCACTATACTCATAGAAGTGCGGTTAGTAAATTTTAAATCTCTTACGATCAAGAACTTTCTTTCTGTCGGAGAGACACCAGTAACTATCAATTTTCAACCTGGTGTTAATGTTATTACCGGAATTAATTACGATAAGGAAGACTCTAAGAACGGTGTAGGTAAATCTACAATTGCTGATGCTCTTTACTTTGCACTCTTTGGAACAACTATTAGAGAGCTAAGTAAAGACCTAATAGTTAATTCTTTTACTAAGAAAAAATGTGAAGTTATTTTAACTCTTGTTATTGAAAACGGTAACGGAAAATCAGAATATAAGATTGTAAGATCTATTAATCCAACAAAATGCTTTATGACAAGAAACGGAGAAGATATCACCCGTTCAACAATGGCAAAAACAAACGAGTATATTCAAAAATTAGTTCTATCGAACGGCAAGATTTTTCAAAACTCAGTCATTATGACAATCAACACAACTGTTCCTTTTATGGCACAGTCTAAAGTTGATAAGCGTAAATTTATTGAAAGCATTCTCAGTCTTGAGATCTTTTCAGATATGTTATCAAAAGCTCGAGAAGAACATAACGAACTTAAAAAAGATTATGAAGTCTTATTTACCAAGATAGAAGGTATAGAAAAAGGGTATAATTTTAACAAAGAACAACTCGATGCTTTTGAAGAAAATAAAAGACAAAAAATTGATGCTCTTGTAAAACGCATCGAAGAAAATAAACAAAAAATTGAAGATCTTAAAAAAGAAATTAAACAGCTCCCCAATGATGTTATTGAAAAGCTTAATACAAAAGAAGAAGAAATTAATAATGAATTAAAGCAAATACAGGAGCTTTATAAAGCAGCTTATAACGACTTGGCTGATATTAAGAGTAAAATTAGTCATGTTGATGATCAGTTAAAAGAAATTGATAAGGTAGGAGCCATTTGTACAACTTGTAAAAGAGCGTACTCTAAAGATGACCTTAACCATAAAGAATCTAACAAAAAAGAACTTGTTAACAAATTAAAAGAGCTTAACAAAGAACTAGATACAGCTCAAAAAGCTCTTAATAAGATCAATATAGATCAAACTAAAAAAGAAAAAGAACTTAAAGATATCCAGGACAAAAAAAATGTTATAAGAGATGTTATAAACAGTAATAATAATATCGGTACTAAAATTACTTTTATTGAAGAAAATATTCAAAGTATTTTAAAAGAAATTAAGCAAGTTAAAAATGAGTCTAATAAAGCACTAGAAGAAGTGGTAAAAGATTTAGAAGAAAAGCTTAAAATTGGTAAACAAGAACTAGAAAAACTAGATCACGATTGCTCCGTTCTTGAAGTAGTTAGGTTTGTAGTTTCAGAAGAAGGTGTTAAGTCTTATATTGTCAAGAAGATTTTAGCTGTACTTAATGGTAGAATGGCTTACTATCTCGATAAACTTCATGCAAACTGTTTATGCCAATTTAATGAATATTTTGACGAGTTAATTACAGATGAAAAAGGTGAACAAAAGTCTTATTTTAATTTTTCTGGCGGTGAGCGAAAAAGAATTGATTTAGCTTGTTTATTCTCGTTCTTAGATATTCGCCGTATGCAAGGGGACGTTCATTTTAGTACTATCTTCTACGACGAACTTTTAGACTCTTCTTTAGATGATAAGGGTGTAGAGCTTGTTTTAGATGTTTTAAGAGAGCGAGCTCAAATGTACAACGAAAATTGCTATATAATTACACACCGTGGTACTGCAATAACTGAAAAAATTGATAATACTGTTTTTCTGGAAAAGCGTAATAATTTCACTTATATATTAACATAACTTCATGTCAAACTATATTGTCCAGCAATCCGGCATTACACAACTTATGGGTGCACCTATTGGTTTACCCCCGTTTATACCAACAACATCCCAGGTTCTTCAAGTAAATCAAGGGCCTGGTCTACCTCCACCTGAGATACCAGGTGAAGGGCTACCTAGAGCTATTAACTACTTAGCCGATTACGGAGGCTGTTCTTGGTATCGTTGCATGGCACCCAATCTAATGCTCAACCTGTATCAAAAAGCAGTAATGCTAGAACTTACCACTATGGTTCTTGATCCAAGATTCTATCAAGGTGTGCGGGCCATTAAGATACAACGTCAAGCTACACCTGTTCAAAGAGACTTTGTTAAGATGCTTAAAGAGATATCTAAACAAGCAGGTTTTAAGCTTATTTACGAAATTGACGATATTGTTTTTAGAGAAGATATTCCTGACTTTAATCGCAATAAAGACGCTTTCGTTGCAGATGAAATTCGTAATTCAATTTTAGAAATTCTTGATATGTGTGATGAGATCACAGTTACATGTGATTTTATGAAGGACTACTTTAACGAAAAAACTGGTACTAAAAAAGCTACAGTTATTCCAAACTATCTCCTTAAATGGTGGTTTGATCGTTACTACAATCTCGGCGATTTAGTTAAGAACTTTGAAAAAAATAAAAAGAAACCTATTGTTTCTATTTTTGCTTCAGGTACTCACGTAGATGTAACAAACCGTACAGGGCAAAAAGATGACTTCGAAATGGTAGTACCAGCTATTATTAAAGCTAGAAAAGATTTTAAATGGAAGTTTTATGGTTGTTATCCTTTACCTCTTAAGCCATTTATTGACAGAGGGGAAATTGAATTTCATGAATGGGTACCTCTTCCAGAATTTCCTGGAGCTATGGCAACCTCTGGTACTCAACTAACTTTTGCTGCTCTTCAAGATAACAACTTCAATAGAGCTAAATCAAATATTAAACTTCTCGAAGCCGCTGCTTTAGGTATACCTTGTGTATGCCCGGATATGGTTACGTATAAAGACGCGTTCTTAAAATATTCAACACCAGACGAGTTTATTGATTGTATTAAAACGGCTACAAAAAATCAGTCTGTTTATGCCGATTATTGTAAGAAGTCTAGAGCATATGCCGATAACTTCTGGCTAGAGGATGAAAAGAACCTTATGAAACATCATGAGGCATATTTTACCCCGCTAGGTTCACCTGATCGCAAATATTTGCTTGAAACTAACCCAGGAAGATAGTATCATATTCCTTAGTGTATAGAAACGCATCATATAACCCACGAGAAGGTACTGTCTTTTTAAGGACTTGGACTGATGACGGACACCGTATTGATACAGAAGTTCCGTTTACCCCTTATCTCTTTACAGAGCACAAAGACGGTAAGGACGCTACCTCTATTTTTAAAACACCTCTTAAGAAATATACATTTAGAAATACCTTTGAACGTACTAAGTTTGTACAGGAAACTAAGAACCCTCGATTGTTTGGTAATCTGGCCGTAGATCAGCAGTTCCTTGTTGATAGGTTTAAAGAGCAAGTGCACGATCAAGACTTTAGTAGGTTACCTCTTAAGGTTTTTTTTATTGATATTGAGACGTATTCTCCGGGTGCGTTCCCCATCCCGAAGTACGCCAAAGACCCGGTGAATCTTATAACAGTGCTTGATACACTCAGTAATAAAATTCATACATGGGGTCTTAGAGATGACTACAAACCCAAGCTTGACAATGTTACATACTATTGCTGCAAAACAGAAGGTGAGTTGTTTGAGAGGTTTGTTAATTTTTGGAAAAAGGATCCACCTGATATCTTAACTGGCTGGAACACTGAGCAGTTTGATATTCCGTATATTATCAATCGTGCTAAGAATTTACTTGGAGAAGACTTCATTAAGCAGTTGTCCCCCGTTGGCCAGGTGCACTATAGAGAGAACTTTGCTAAGTTTGGTAAAGAGGTAGGACGCTGGTATATTTCGGGTGTTAGTTGTTTAGACTACATGGAAATTTACAAGACGTATTCTAAAGGAGATCGCGAATCTTTTTCTCTTAACTATATCTGTGAGTATGAACTTGGTGAAGGTAAACTTGCTATTAACGCTACGAATCTTTCATCTCTATCTGAAACTGATTGGGAAAACTTTGTAGACTACAATATTCAGGACGTTGATCTACTCCGTAAGCTTGAAGAGAAGTTAAACTACTTGAAGATTATTCGATTGCTGTCTTATAAAGGATGTACAAACTTTGAAAGAGCTTTAGGTAAAGTTTCGATTGTAACCGGAGCAATGACGCTACAGGCACAAAAACAAGGATACATCATACCTACTTTTAAGAATGAAACAGATCGTGAGTCTTTAGAGGGTGGTTTTGTACGAGACCCTGAAAGAGGTCTTAAAGAAGCTATTGTATCGTTTGACGTTAACTCTCTGTATCCTAATACCATTATTACTCTTAACATTGGTTCAGAGACTAAACTTGGTAAAATTGTTACAGGTGATCCTGAATACGACAAAGATGTAGAGATTAGACTTGAGTCAGGTGGCATATTTAAAGTGACTGTTGATAAACTTAGGACGTTTTTAAAAGATGAAAATGTAGCTCTATCTAAAGCAGGTGTTCTTTACTCTCAAAAGTTTAAAGGGGTTTGTCCTAATTTGATTAATAGCATCTATGACGAGCGAGTTTATGCTCGTAATGAGATGATTAAGCTTAAAAAGACAAAGAAGAAAGATAATGAAACCGTCGCTCAGATTCAATACTTCGATACGCTGCAATATACGTTGAAGATTCTTCTCAACTCTATTTACGGTACGTTTGCTAATAAACATTCAGCGTTTATGGATATTGATAACGCTTCGTCTATTACTCTTACAGGTCAAGCCGTTGCTAAGGCTGGAGCCGCTATTATTGATAAATGGGCTAAAGAGAAGTTCGGGGTAACTGAGTCTTTAATCCTGGCAGGAGATACCGACTCGCTTTATACCACCATTCAACCGATTCTTACTAAGCTTAATATACCGCTTACTATTGATAATGTTATTACTCCAGAGGTGCATAAGATTGTTGATGCAATGGGAGATCATCTCAACAAAGAGATTATTAATTGGGCTAAGACTGATCTTAACTCTGCAGATCCAAGATTTGAGTTTAAGCGTGAAGCTATTGCTGACGTAGGTTCATTCTTAATGAAGAAGCGTTATATTCTTCATATCCTTGATGAAGAGGGCGTTCCTACTAGTAAGTTTAAATACGTAGGAGTAGAGTTAGCTCGATCAACAACACCGAAAGAGGTTAAAGCTCTTATCAAGAAGACTATTGATACAGCTTTTCTTTCAAAGGATGTAAAAAAAACTAACGAGGTATTTCGTGAAGCTTATGACCATTTTAAAACGCTTGATATATCTGAAGCTGCTTTTCGTAAAGCGGCTAAAGAATTAGAAAAATATTCTGCTGAAGCTTCTTTACATAAATTTAACAAAGGTACACCCTGTCACGTTAAAGCTGCTCTAGCTTACAATTTTCTCTTAGAGAAGATGAATATACAAAAAAAGTACGAAAAGATTACCTCTGGGCAAAAGATTAAGTTTTTTTATGCTATGAAGAACCCTTACGGTTTAGATGCAGTAGGTTTTAGTAGTGAGTATCCGAAAGAATTTCACGAAATTAAGATTGACTACGATAAGATGTTCGGTAAAATTGTTGTACCACCTATCGAAGCTGTTTATGATGCAATTGGATGGAGAATACCTCGAATTGGTAAAGAAGTTCAAACGGATTTATTTGATTTATTTGGAGATTGATTTATTATTTTAACTATGCTTATCTCACACGAAACACCCGTATCGTTACTTCCTTACTCTTGGAGCTACAATGACTATGATTATTGTTTAGTACATCTACTTCCTGAGAATCAAAAGTACAAAGACTTTTATTTTAAATCTGTCGAGCATGGACGTAGAGTGCTCTTAGATAATTCTATTTTTGAGCTAGGTACAGCATTTGATCCAGATCAGTTTGCATATTGGGTTAAAGAGCTCAAGCCTTACGAGTACGTTATCCCGGATGTATTAGAAGATGTTACTAATACTTGCATGTCTTTAAATAACTTCTTAACAAAGTATCCTGATTTACCTGGTCGTAAGATTGGTGTTGTTCAAGGTAAGTCATACCAAGATATTGTCGATTGTTATCAGTATGTGGCACCAAGAGTAGATAAAGTAGCTATTTCTTTTGACTATTCTTATTACCTCGACAATTACGTTTACGGAGATCTTAACTTACCGGGTTATGTTAATAAGCTTGAAGAAAACAAGTGGTTTAAATATGCTTTAGGTCGTGTTAAGCTGTTGAATGATCTTTACAACGATGACGTTCTAGATGTTGAGAAACCACATCATCTTCTTGGGTGTAGTGTCCCATGGGAGTTTGCCCTTTATAAGGATAACGATCTTGCAGAGTATATTGAAACTATTGATACATCTAACCCTATTGTTGCAGGTATCTTAGGTAAAAAATACGAACCTAATTACGGCTTATCAGAAAAGTGGTCGGTTAAACTTATTGACTTTATTGATGCTGAATTAACTGAGCAACAAATTGCTGATTCATTTTACAACGTAACGCAATTTAGACAGCTTTGCCGATGAGACCCTGGGTAACACTATTCAGTCAGACAGGCTCTGATATTTACAATGTATCTAAAGCTCTTAAAAAAGCTCCTGATGTAATTATAACGAATAAGCTTATTGAAAATATTGATACTATCAATCAAAACTTGCTTGATGAGTTTTTTGATCGCATTATATTTTTACCGCCTAACAAGCCTACAATTGAAGAGTATTTAACAGCTATACCTGAAAATTCCTTTGTAACATTACACGGCTGGTTAAGAATAGTACCTCCTGAGATATGTGATAAGTTTGAAATTTATAATTTACATCCTGCTCCTTTATCTAAGTATGAGTTCTTAAAAGGTAAAGATCCTCAAATAAGAACATTTAATATGGGGTTAGAATATTCTGGTAATACAATACATAAATGTATACCTGAACTTGATGCTGGTGAAATATTAGCAGAAAATAGTTTTAGTGTTAAAGGATATACTTTAGATCAAATATTTAAAGAGACTCATAGAGAAGCTTCAAATTTATGGTGTCAATTTTTAAAAGATAGATTATAATAGAGATATATGAGAGTATCATTTACAGGAGCTCAGAGTACTGGTAAGACTACTTTATTAAATGAGTGTAAGTTAATTTACAAAGATTATAAATTTGTAGATGAAGTTACTCGTTACGTTCGTAAGTCTTATGATGTTAAGATTAATGAAGCGGGTGGATCTGAGACTCAATTGTATATTTTGGCTGAGCATATTAAGAATCATTTAAGAACTGAAGAAAATTTAATTTTAGATAGATGTATTTTAGACGGATATGTTTATACGAAGTATCAAGTTAACAATAAGAAAGTAAATCATAGTGTACTAGAAGCTTTTAATGCTGTGTTTAGTACTTTGTTTAATAAACTTGATTTAGTTTTTTATACGGATCCTTTTGACGTGAAGTTAGTGGATGACGGAGAGAGAAGTACTGATAAAAACTTTAGAGCAGATGTTATTGATATTTTTGAAGACTTAATTGATTATAAAATGTCTCCGTGGAATAGAGATAAAGTAGTAAGACTTAGTGGCTCTGTAGAAGAGAGAATGAAAACTATTAAAAAATATTTAAAATAATGAGCACAAACCTAACCGATATTGCATCTAAAACGCTTGGTTCATCCGCATCTTATGCGGTCTATACCGAGCAATTTGACCCAACACTACTTAACCCTATGCCTCGTAAATTAGCACGAGACGGCTGGGATATTAAAGGAGATGAATTCGTTGGCTATGACACTTGGCACTGTCATGAAGCTACTTTCCTTTTAGAGAATGGTGCACCTATTGCAGGCACTTTAAAGTACACCTATTCTTCTGACTCCGAGTTTATGGTTGAGTCAAAGTCAGCTAAGCTTTATCTTAATACATTTGATATGTGTAAAATGGGATCTACTGTAGATGAAGCTGTTGCTAACTACGAAGACCAGGTCCGGAAAGATCTTAAGGAAGCCCTTAAAACAGACGTAGATGTTAAATTTTTTAAATCAGGAGATGATGCATGCGGTATATTTCCTATGGCAGGTTATATTGATCTTCAAACTTTTTTAGGTGCTGATTTAGGGCATATAGTTATTGATGACTACAATGCTGAAAAAAACCATTTAGAGTTTGAAAGAGTTAAGTTTAGCCCTTATGGTTATAGTATAAAAAATGATAAAGCTTTATTTAAGAATCAATTTTTTACTAATGCTCTTAGATCCCGCTGTAGACATACAAAGCAGAAAGATACCGGTGCAGCATACATTTCAATTAATACGCTTGATTGTGTGGTCAAACCAGAAACACTTTTTAAGCAAATAGTCTCGTTAAGAGAGGTTAACGAGTTTCATGAGTTTTGTGCTGAGAAGCTTTATACCGAAATTATGAAGTACCCTGAAGTAGAATCATGTTGCGTTACCTTGCTCTACTCTAGGAGAGGCTCTTTAGATATTAATCCAACCCGGGCAACCTCCTTTGATATGCTGCCACCAGTTTTGTATAATACAAAATATTATACAAAAAAAGCAATGGGTCAGTAGAACTTTAGACTCAACAAATATAAATTATATACATTATGGCAAACACAGAAAATAAAATCGTAGTATTCTTCGACACTGTCGGTAGAACAATTCTCGGCGAAAGAGCAGATGCTGAAACAAATGATGCGGTTCTAGCTATTAAGAATCCAGCCGTTGTTCATATTATGCCCAATCAGCAAACCGGACAACTACAGCTCCAAATTCTTCCTTTATTTTTTAAAGAGTTTTTGGCTGATAAAGATACTGGCACTCTTTGGAAATACAACAGAGCAAATATTACTGAAGCAGTAGATGTGACATTTGACTTTAAGCTTGAAGCTCAATATCGTCAAATTTTTGCAGCTGGCCCAGCACCTGCTCCTCAGCAACCACAAGGTCAAGCCGAGGTAATAAAGTTATTTGATGATTAAGTTGCATTCTTTAAAGGTTCATTCACAATAGGTGTATGGCAAAAAAAGATAATCCGTTAGCCGGCCTCAAAGACATATTTAAGTCTGTTGATGATTTAAACCCTGATGCAGCTGTACTCGATGCGAGTACACTTTCAACCGCTGAAGATTGGATTGATACAGGCTCTTATGCCCTCAATGCAATTATCAGCGGTTCATTGTATAAAGGTATTCCAGGTGGCCGTATCACCGGTTTTGCCGGTCCCTCTATGGCAGGTAAGACTCTTATTATGAATAAAATTATGGCTAACGCTCAAAAGAAAGGTTACATACCTGTAATTTGGGATTCAGAGGTAGCCGTAGATAAAAAAAGTGCTGAAGGTGCTGGTATCGATACGTCTAGAGCTAAATATTACCCTGTTGAGACTATTGAAGATTGCCGTAACCAAATGTGTGCTTTTCTCGATAATGTAATTAAAGCAGATAACCCTGATCTTAAATTTATTGTGGCTATTGATTCTCTTGGTAACCTTGCTAGCGCTAAAGAAATTAGAGATGCGTCCGCTGGTAAAGAGGCTTCAGATGTAGGACAAAGAGCTAAAGCTATTAAATCTATGATGCGTACTTTGACGTATAAGGCAGCTAAAGCTAAAGTGCCCATCCTGTTTAGCAATCACATTTACGAAGGCATGGAAATGTTTCCTACACTTGTTAAAACTCAAAGCGGTGGTAAAGGACCGATTTATCTTGCTTCTGTATTAGTACAGCTTAGCACACGAAACGAAAAAAGTAGTGAAAATCCTAATGAGCAATCTGTAGCAATTTCGCATAATATCTCTGGTGTAACTCTTGGTGCAATGACGGTTAAAAATCGTTTTGTTCCTTCTTATCTCAAAACTGAGCTTTATCTTAACTTTAAGACCGGCTTAGATAAACATACCGGTTTGTTTGAAATTGCTGAAGCGTTCGGGGTAATTGAAAAGCCGGGACGGACTGTAATGTACAAAGGTGAAAGTCTTGGTTATAGAAAAGACCTTGAAAAGGATCCTAAATTTTGGGAAACCATTATGCCTGTTCTTGAGCAGACTCTTCAAGAACAACTTTGCTACGGTACAACATCTTCTGTTGATATCGAAGAAGAAGTTAATAACATTGATTAATGTCTGATCAATCTAAACTCGATCTCGACTACTACGAGAATATAATTCTATTTAATTCTCTCTTAAGTCAAGAGTATCTCTCTTCAATTATTGAGTATACAGATCCTGATTATTTTAATGATAGCAATATTAAGACAATCTTTAAAGCTATTGCAAAATACTTTAATGAAAGAGGTGCCTGCCCTACTGTTACTGAATTAAAGGCCCGTCTTACATCTGATGAAGAAAAGAAAGCATTTAACGAAGTAGCTGCAAAGTTTAAAGAGCTTGATACAAAGTTTAATAAAGAGGAGCTTCTTGTTAATACAGAACGATTTTTAAAAGAGCGTTGTTTGTATAAGACGATTGTTGAGACCGCTGAAAAGTATGCTCAAGGTAAAGCTGATCCTGCAGAGACACTGCAGCAATTTGAAAAAGCTTATAACATAACCTTATCAGAAGATATGGGTTCGTGGTACTTTGAAGATATTGACGAACATATTAAGGAGCTTACCAAGATCTATAATCCAATACCTACGGGTTGGAAGTTTTTGGATGAACGGCTCGAGGGTGGCTTATTCCCTAAAACGCTTTCGTGTTTAGTAGGACAAGTAAATATCGGTAAGAGTATTTTCTTGGGTAATTTAGCAGCTAATATGGTAATGAAGGGTAAGAATGTACTTCTTATCTCTTTAGAGATGTCACAGTTTATGTATGCAAAACGTATTAGTGCACAGCTTACTCAGATACCTCACAACGAATTAAAAGTTTATACAGATGAGTTAAAGCAGCAAGTAAATCATATTGAAAAGCAGTTAGATTCAAAATTGATTATTAAAGAGTACGCTCCAAAGACTATTACAGTGCGCCACGTCGACGGGTACATTGATAAACTAAAACATAAGGGGTTTATTCCCGAGGTTGTTATTATTGATTATATTAACCTTCTAAAGCCTATTGGTAAGAATCTTAATTCATACGCTGAAATTAAAGAAATAGCTGAACAATTAAGAGCTCTCTCATTTAAATATAATATACCGTTTGTTACGGCGTCTCAATTAAACCGTGGAGCATTTAATACAACATCACCAGGGATGGAGGGCATTTCAGAGAGTATTGGTCTTGCTGCCACTTGTGATGTTATTTGCTCTCTCTGGCAGGAAGCAGAAGATAAGGAGCTTGGACTTATACATCTCGGTATGCAGAAGAACAGGTTTGGTGTTAACTACGGACATTGTACCTTTAAGGTTAAGTACGAAACTCTTACACTCACTGAAGTAAACCCTGACCATTTTGCCACTGAAAATATCCAACAAGCAGTTCAAGAGGCTCAAAATACTTTAGAAAAACTAGCAGAACCAAAAACTGACTCATAAGCTTGATTATTAGCATAATATGTAGTAAGTACTCTACATACAAATGTTTAACGAAAAAGTCCTTAATGACTTTAATTCCAGAAATGATCCACTCAAACAAGTTTGTACAAAAGAGTACATTCTTGGTGTAATGAAATTTGGTTCTTTCCTGTCAATAATATATAATAAACGTTTAAACCCTTCTGCTGTTTTTGTAACTATATTAGAAAATAAAGATATTAGAGATATGTTTATAGAGATAACTAATTCAGAAAATATGCACGAAGCTTTACTTGGCCTCTTGCAACTTTACCCACCGCTACTAAAATCGAAAAATACCAAACGGTTATTTAAGAAATCGATTAAAAAGTGACTGACTTAGAAAAAAGAATTTATAACAAGCATTTAGCAGTGTCTCGTTCTTTAAGAGGTAAAGCTTTTAAATTAAAGCAAGACTTTACTGACTTTGAAAGTAATTCAAAATACCCTTTTATTAAAAGACTTGTAATCTTTTTTTCAAAGTATCCGGATATTTGTATGGATACTTATTTTGTAGCTCCTTATAAACTTTACCCAGATGTTCAGCATTTTGATCTCGCTTATTTCGCCTCCCCAAGAGCTATTAAGTGTTATACAATCTATAAACAGCAACTACTTCAACAATCTCCTGATCAGCAAATGAGAGACATTAAAGAGTCATTAACATTTATTGTTAAGTACTGCTTACAGAATAAAATTCAGTTTCACGACTACACTGAACATCGAGAAAATTCAATTGAACCTATTTGGATATATCATATTAAACATAACAAAATTAACCCGTATGTTCTTATGGAGTTCCCGAATCTTTTTAATACAATATCGAGTATGCCTCAAGATGAAAGAGAATTTTTACTCGGCAATTTCGGCAGAAGTTATCATGAGTACCGGACACGTTATATGAACTCTAAAGAAGCTCGCACTTTTCTTTCTAAAGCATTTATTCGCATAAAACTTTTTGTAGATAAAAACTTGAACACTTCAGGTACTCATCTATAATACAAACAACAACCAAATAATACTATGACATTCACTAAAAATATGTTTAACGAAATTAAGGCCTCACTGTCAAATAAGAATAACAATTCTTACAAAGACATTATGAAGTTTGAACCCGGTAAGTCCTACATTGTACGACTTGTACCTAATGTCACTGACCCGAAATGCACAATGCATCATTACTATCACCACTCTTGGAATAGTATTTGCACCGGGCAATTTGTTACTACCCTCTGTCCTTCTACTTACGGTGAACAGTGCCCTATCGATCAGTATGTACTGAAGACTTACAACACAGGTTCTGTTGAAGATAAAGAAAAGATTAAACCTATTACCCGTAAAGAGAACTGGTTTGTTAACGCTTATATTGTTTCAGATCCTTCCAATCCTGAAAACGAAGGTAAAGTTAAAGCTATTCGTTACGGCAAGGAGTTGGCTAAGATCATTAACTCTGCTATTGACGGAGATGATTCTGATGAATTCGGAGTTAAGATCTTTGATATTGCTGAAGGCTGCTCTTTAAAGATTAAGTGCGAGTCTCGTACAGGCATGGGTGGTTCGAAAGCATTTGTAACTTATTCGGCTTCGAAGTTTATGTCTCCTTCTAAGCTTGAAGGTATCGACGCTAAGAAAATTGATGCAATCTACGAATCAGCCCATGAGCTTGATAGTTTCAATAAACCAAAGACCTTTGCTGAATTGCAGCGTATGCTCGATCAGCATTTCTTCTGCGTTCAGGACGTTGCGTCTGTTGAAGAAGAGGATGAGGATACAGCTCCTACTCCTGCAGCCGTTAAGAAGAACGATGCACTTGATAGTATCTTCGCTGGTATTAAAGAGTCGACTTCAACAACCGAGCCTTCTATCTCTAAGGTTGAGGTTAAAGAAGAAAAGCCGGCTGTTGATGACACGGACGCCAAACTTAAAGAACTTCTTGCAAGTCTCTAATTTATGCTAAGAAATAAAAAGAAATTACAACACGCTAATCATAACAACCCTCATACTCCAGATGAGATTAATGAGTTAATTGAAAATGGTGCTAAGGCATATGAAGCGTATTTAGATGCTCTTGGTTTTGATTGGAGAAACGACCCTAATAGTTCTGATACACCAAGGCGTGTAGCAAAGGCTTTTGTAACTGATTTAGCGATGGGCTGTTACACCGATCCTCCTAAAGTTACTGCTTTTGATAACGTTGATGGGTATGACGGTATCGTTTGTCAGAATAATATTAAAGTTGTTTCGATGTGCTCGCATCATCACGCACCCTTTACTGGTGTGGCACACGTAGCTTATATTCCTTCTAAGTCAGGTAAAGTGCTTGGGTTATCGAAACTTAATCGCATTGTAGATTGGTTTTCACGTAGACCTCAAGTACAAGAGAACTTGACAGCCCAGGTACATGAGCATATTAATATGGTATGTGAAAAGAATAATGGTGTAGCAGTTATGATTGAAGCTAATCATACCTGTTGTTCTAATCGAGGCATTAAGCATGATTCTACTATGAGAACTGCTCGTATGTCTGGAGCATTTTTAGATAACAAGGATCAATCTCGTGCTGAGTTTTACAAATTTGTTGAGTTCGCTCAAAACAATAAAGGCTCGGCTTCTTAAGTTTATGAGTACACTAGAAGAACAACTGGCTACAGCTATAGTAGCTAAAATGGCCGGCTCAACACTTACAGAAGTTGATAGAAACACCATCACTCAATCATCTACGGGACCAGCTACAAGAATTGATCCAAAATCATTTTTACCAGGGGTTCAACAATATCAACAGAATCAAATTCAGCAGCAAATAGCTCACGCAAATAGGATGGCTGAAATGATGCACCCACTTCCTCAACAGACATTGCCTACAATGCCCTTACAAGTACAACCTATGGTATCTCCGGTGTCCCAGGCTTTACCTCAAACATTTACCGGGCAAGACCCTAATCAACTCACTTTTGATTTTCTTGATGAGGCAACAACTAAAAAATCATTAAAACAGTTGGACTTAATTGTAGACTATCTATACTCCATTAATAACAAATTAGATAAAATTATAAACAAACGTGACTAATATTCTTTCTTTCAATAAAGAAAACTTTGTACAAAAGTTTCTTTTACCTATTAGTAAGTTAGCTGATAATATTTCAGTCACTTTTAGTGATGAAGAAATATTTACTACTTGTGCTTCTCAAGACGGCTCAATAGTTCTCTTAGCTTCTTACAAAACTAATACCCCTGTAAAAGGTATATCCCGAATTAATATTCCTGATGTTAAAAAATTTATTCGCTTACTCGATTGTGTAGAAGAGAGTGAAATTGCAGTAACTATTGAAGATAATAAATTACAGTATACTTCTTCATCGTTTAAGTTTAACTATTTTCTTTTAGAGGATAGTTATATGCAAAGGTGTCCTGTTAATCCTGAAAAAATAAAAAAATTAAAATACGATACAGGTTTTATTCTTCTTAATAGTAAGTTTAGCGATATACTTAAAGGTAGCTCTATTGCCACTGATTCAGATAAACTTTATTTTTACACTAAAGACGAACAGGTATATTGCGAATTAAATGATCTCGAAAGACAGAATATTAACAATCTAACTTATCTTGCATCAGATAAATTTGTCGGTGAACCAATTAAAAACACTCTACCTCTTAATTTAGAGAATATTCGTTTACTGGCAGGTATTAAATGTAATGAGTTTACTGTTAAGGTTAACAACGACCTTAAAGTTACATTATTTCAGATTGATGAACAAGGTATTGAAATTAAATTTATAATTTCAGCCCTTGTAAAATAATAATATCTAAATAAGTCTTTATATGTCAAATAAATTATCCACACTCGGTTACATATTAAAAAGGCTTAGAGATTCCGGTTATTATGCTCACAAGCTTTTTACCGAGTATAGTGAAGCAGATCCTCGTGTGTGGACGATTATAGTTGATCCAGGTAATACTTCAGTTTTTTGTACCTGTTACGTAAATGAACCTTTTTTTGGTGACACCTATTTTGAACTTCATGATGGTGATAAAAATATTCCAGGGCGACTTAAAATAGCTACTTCTTCTTTTGAAGTGTTAGTAGAGCACCTAGTACAATATAATATTAATAATAAGGCCCCAGGTTATAATTCCCGTAAACAAACTTACGAAAATAATAAATAATAGTGATATGTCAGGCAGTGATAAAAATAAAAAAAAGCCTACAAAAAAAGTTTACCGTAAAAAGAAAACTGAAGCTTTAGGGTTGAGTGCTCTGGATGCTGAAAATAATTTTTTACCTGAAAAACAATCACTTCAAATAGAGGAAGTTATTAAACAGGCCTTTCTTCGTTTTTATGACAATGCTACCCTAAAACATTATAAAGTAAAAGATTTAGAACACCTCGACACACTTGTATCAGAATATTTAAATACGTTTATGATTCTTGGTTACGATATAAACGGAGAAAAAGCAATGATTATGCATGCGTCTAATCCGCACGACAGAGATGCTCTTGTAGAGCACTTACGCACAACTTTGCTAGGAATTATTAATCCACAAGGATAAATAATTCCGCGATGGGTGACAGTGATGATATTATAATAGAAAACCCTATAAACGATTCTCAGTTTTATAGAGGAGATAAAAACGTACCAAAGGAAGACGCTCAGTTTGAGTGGACTCCTAAAATGGTCAAAGAGTTAAAGAAGTGTAAAGAAAATATTATACACTTTGCTGAAAATCATTTTTATATTGTAAACCTTGATTTAGGTAAAATTAAAATCGAACTCTATAAAGCTCAAAAAAGAGCTCTTAAGAGTCTTGCTGATAATAGATTTGTTTGTGTATTAGCCTCTCGTCAATGCGGTAAGACGACAATTAGTACTATCTATGCACTTTGGAATACTTGCTTCTTTGACGACCAAAGAGTTATTATTGTAGCTAATAAAGAATCGACAGCTATTAATATTTTTAAAAGAATAAGAATGGCGTATGAAATGTTACCTAACTATCTTAAGCCTGGTGTAAAAGAATATGGTAAGACCGGAGTAACATTTGCTAATGGCTCTAGTATTGGTATTAGCACAACGACATCTACAGCAGCTCGTGGTGATACTGCGTCTATCCTATGTATTGACGAAGCTGCCTTTATCGATCCTCACTTCATGGAAGAGTTCTGGAAGTCAGTTATACCTATTGTTTCATCGGGTAAGAAGACTAAGATCTTCATGGTATCTACTCCCAACGGAACAGGCAATAAGTTTTACGAAATATATTCTGGAGCTGAAAAAGAAACAAACGGTTGGAAAGCAGAAAGAATTGATTGGTGGGATGTACCAGGAAGAGGTGAAAAATGGCGCAAGCAGATGGTTACTGCTTTAGGCTCTGATGAAGCTTTTCAACAAGAGTTTGGTAATACATTTCTTGATGCCGGTAATTCTGCTGTTGGTGCTTCTGTTATTGAGAGATTTAAAGAAAATAAAAAACCCGCTATCCATACTAGTGATGAAGGAGCGTACAAAGTCTTTGAGGTCCCGGATGTCAACAAGCTTTATGCTATTGGTGTAGATGTAGGGGAAGGCATTGGGAGAGCTTCGTCCGTAGCTCAAGTCCTTGATATTACAGACTTGACAGAGATTAAAGAAGTAGCTGTTTATGGCACTAATACAGTTGAACCGTACCACTATGCCAATAAACTAATCAATTTATGCTCCCAATGGGGTAACCCACCTTTGCTTGTTGAAAGAAATAATTGTGGCGGACAAGTTATTGATGCATTGTTTCATAAGCATATGTATGAAAAAATTGTATCTTGTTCGCGCTTAGCCAATATTGGTTCATTTTCTAATACGAGACATCTTGGTATTTTATCCCATAACAACCTTCGCTTTGCTGGTGTTGCTAATATGCGCTATTGGGTTAACTTTTTACAAACTGTTCACGTTAATGATATGGACACCATTAAAGAGCTTGAAACTTTTATTCGCTATCCAAACGGTACATACAGAAAACAAAGTGATAAATTTTTTGACGATAGAGTTATGGGACTTGTTTGGGGTCTGTTTATTTTAGAACCTGAAATTTGTGAACAATATTTTCAAGTTGACGAAAAAGATGATCAAAATAAACCTCTTAAAATTTCTAACAACGATTATTATGAAATAGATAAAAGTCTTTACAAGCTAAAAGACTTAAGTAATAGTAACAACATTACGACACTAGGTAATATAGAAACTGAACCAAAATATCAACCTTTAGCCACTGAGCGAGAGCTTGAAAAAATGTTTGATAATTCAGATATTGACGACCTAATGTCGCAAGGTTGGAAACCAATGTAATATGGCAGACAACGACCTTTGCGAAACACCCCAACCAACCCAGCAATCAGTTCTTAATAGATCTGGTAAAGATAAATTTTTATTAATTTTAAATTTACCACATGTTTTAAAAAAACAATCTCTTAATAACAATCTTATAAGCATAAATCCATTACAACTCAGCATATTTGGAACAATTGTGCCTGAGGTTGCAGTCCCTTCTAACGAAGTTCGTTTTGCAGGACAATCCTATAACGTATCATCATACACCCGTCCTAACTATCAACCTATAACAGTCAGTTTTATTGTAGATAATAAATTTGAAAACTACTGGATATTATGGAAATGGTTATCAATTTTAAATGATCCAGAATCAAGCTATTACGCTGGCACTAAGCCAAAGCTTGAAACTTGGAAAGATCGCCTTGATTCAGGCATAATAACAGAATATCAGACAAACTTTTCTGTTATTGGTTTAAACGAATATAATCAAAGATCAATTGAATTTGTATATCACAACGCTTTTATAACAAATATAGGTGGAATTACATATGATTATAACGACACTGAACAAATTAAATCTACAGCTACATTTCAATTTTCTCAATTAAATGTGAATCTTCTTTCATAAAAAATATCATAAAAAGCATAAATAATAATACAAGATTATGGCACGTTCAATAAATTCACCGGGAGTACAGATTACTGAAACAGATTTATCTAACTATCAATTAATAGGTGGCGGTACTAATGTTTTTATTCCGGGTTTTGCAGCCCAAGGACCTACAGACGAAGTTATTCTACTTACATCTGTTACTGAACTTAATCAAATTTACGGAAACCCGACAACCCCTGCTGAAAGATATTTTTACTATTCAGCAAAAGAGGTACTTAACTCATCTGCAAACGTTCTAACATCTCGTTTACCGTACGGTTCTGGTTCAGGAGCCGGTTTTGCCGTTCAGTATAGTGCTTTATTATACCCTGCTGCCTCCAGCACAACCGGCTTTTCAATCGGTCAACCTACACATATAACTCTTGATGAAACTAGTTATAACAATATTATTCAAAATAATATAACCTGGGCACCACTTTCATCTACTACCGGCACTGGCGCCTATAGTACAACTAATAATATCTTAACTGCAGGTATAGTTGTACTAAATAACTCTCAAGTAGCCCAAAATGAATTTTTTGAAGGTTACTATGTTGCTTTAACAGATAATAAAGATATTGCAGCAAATACAGATTTTACTTCTGTAAATTATGTTTACACTCTTTCAGGACAAGATAGTTTTTTTAGTGTTCCAAGTACCCGTCTTGGTTTTGCCCTGTCAGGCACTTTTGCATCTCAAGGCTCTGATTCAGTTTCTGAAGTTATTGAAGGTACCCCTACTTGGGATTTTAGTTTAAGTGCTTTTATGGACTCGTTAATACTTTCAGTATTTAAAATTCGTAATTCGACCTACGAGCCCAATACACTCGTTTACTCTCTTGTAGAAAATCATATCGGTTCATTAAATAGCAATCGTAAAGACGAAAATAATAAAACAAACTATTTACAAGAGATAGTAAACAGAAATTCTAAAAATATTAACATATTTGTAAATCCTGCTATTTCCAAAAATACCGATTGGTCCGGCATGAACGCCCCGTCTACCCCAAATAAATCAGTTCGTATCGATGATTCTGCAAAAGCTGTTTATTCTTACGGTGTATTCGGACCAACATATTCTTACGCTGCTAACAAGCAAATGGGTAATATTGTAACTAAAGTTGAAAGAGCATTAACACTTGTATCATCCCCAGAAACAATTCTTATCGACGTAGTAGTTGATGGTGGGTTAACTACAATTGCAGCTAATCTTTCAGGTACTTCAGGAGCTGGCGGATCATACTATGACGACACTACATACACCCTTACTACTGATTTAAGTACTGAAAATTCTCCAACATTTTCGCGCTGGAGAACAATGTTTAATGTTTTTGATAACTACGTACAAAACACTCGTAGAGATTGTATGTTTATAGCTGACCCGTTACGTCAAATATTTTTAAACGGTAATGTTAAAAATCTTGATATTAGATCTAATAACTTTACTCAATCAATTTACACACCACTTAAAAATCTTTTAAACACTGTAAATACAAACTACTCAGCAATTTATGGCAACTGGGTTAAAACTTACGATGAGTATACAGATACCTTTGTATGGACACCAGCATCTGGTTATGTTGCATCTATATATGCAAAAACCGACTCAACAACCCAGCCATGGTTTGCCCCTGCAGGTTTAACAAGAGGTATTGTTAATAATATTACCGATCTTGCATTTAATCCAAATCAAAAACAAAGAGATTACCTATACACAATTGGAGTTAACCCTATTGTATCTTTCCCTGGAGATGGTTTTGTAGTATTTGGACAAAAAACATTACAAAATAAACCATCTGCATTTGATCGTGTAAATGTTCGTAGATTATTCTTAACACTTGAAAGATCAACACAACAGGCTTTAAAATACTTTGTATTCGAACCTAATACCGAGTTTACACGAACAAGACTTAAAAATACAATTCAACCTATTTTTGAATTAGCTAAAAATACACAAGGTCTATATGACTATCTAATAGTATGTGATGAAAGAAATAATATACCTGATGTTATTGATCGTAATGAACTAGCGGTTGATATTTACCTTAAACCGGTTAAAGCAGCAGAATTTATTTTGGTAAACTTTATCGCAACACGAACAGGACAAGACTTTCAAGAATTGATCTAATAAATATTTTATATGTCACAAAACATTTCAGACTTCTACAGGGCAGTACAAAAGAATGACTTTGCACGTCAATTTCAATTCCGTGTACTACAAATGGCTAATACTAACTTCGGAGAAGAGCAGTTTGTATATTTAGAAACAGCCTCTCTCCCAGCTAGAGCGGTAAATAACGTTCAGGTACCATTTATGGGACTTAACTTTAACGTTCCAGGGACAGCCAATTACCCAGGCTCAGAAAGCTACGCCGTGACATTTCGCTGTGATCAAAGTTATAATATTAGAGCTACCCTAGAGAACGCCACATTCAATACTTTTGATGACGGTACTTCTACCGGTGATTATAATATTGCACGTAATTCTTCTGTTATTACATTAAACCTACTTGAAAAAGACGGTTCAACTACCCGTCAATACACACTATACGGTGCTTATGTTGTTTCAGTAGGTGATATAGCATATAATTTAGGAGATGCAGGTGCCATTGTAAATGTACCTGCAGTACTAGCCTATCAATACTGGAGAGTAACTTCACTCGGTAGTTAAGAAAAAAATAGCAATAAGTAATATTGCTATATGATATCAACTGAATTTAGTCATCAAATACCTTTCTTTTTTGAGTCTTTTTTAAGTAAGCCTGCAAGTGCTTTACCAAAAGGAGCTCAATGGATATTAGTTTTTGAAGGCTCATTTAACAGTAGTACAGGTAAAAGAGATTACAAAGAAGTATTGCCTGTGCCCGCTATTAAAACAGGGGTAAGTTTCGAACCAAAAGCCTGGAACATAGAAGAAGCTATAAACACCACTCTTATAAAAGATTATCAAGAAACTAAAGGGTGTATGTTTGCACAAGCTGTTAGTATGCCCGGAGAAAGCAATACAGTTAACCCTGAGGGTTTACAACAAAGTGGTTTTATTCGTACCTTTTCTGGTGGTGGTAGAGATGTATTTGCCAACCTTCAAATCTCTTTTTTAGATACTAATGTCAGTTTTGTTGAAAATGTAATACGTCCCTGGGTTATAGCTACTGCACATCTCGGTATGATAGCACGAGCTGGTAAAGACAATTATCGTTGTAACGTATCGGTATACAAGCTAGGTATATCCGCTCCTGATACCCCACCTCATGTTTTACAAAAATATACTTTCTTTGGTGTATGCCCTATTAGTGTTACAGGGGAAGAGTATAATTACACTCAAACAAACTCTCATGTAAACCGGGAGGCTACATTCATATATCATTACTATGCTATAGATTCAGCCATCAAAAATAAATCTATAACAGACAACAACGATTTAATACCTATTCCTTTAAGCACAAAAGTAAGAGGGGTAAATACTACTTCTACATCTCGCTAAGCCTAGTACTTATTTTTATACTGCATAAATTATAAAGATGGATGTTTGCTTCGTAAATAAAGTCATTTTATCTAATAAAACTTTAAGCTTTAAAGAGCTTAAAGTGAAGCATCTTAAAGTTATATACAAATCTGTTATTGGAGAAAATATTGATCCAGAAAATATTTTTAACAATTTAAGTATTATTCTTTCACATATTACAGATTTATCTATAGATGAAATAAACGATCTTAATTTTTTAGATTACTTTATACTCTTATTTGAAATTCGCTGTAATAGTATAGGTAGTATTATTTTTACTGAAACGCCCGAAAAAGCTAATACAAAAATTGAAATCAATATTTACAAATTTATTGAGATATTAAAAAATTTTAATTTAAAAAATTTACTTATTTCAGAAGCTCAAAATAAAATAGAAGTATTTTACAAATTACCTAAAATATCTGATTTATTGACAGTTAACAAAAACTCTACATTTGATAGTATCTATAACTTTTTTATAGAAGGATTTAAAATAAACAATAACTATTTTTCTTTAAAAGAGCTATCTTTAACTGAACAAAATGCTTTTTTAGAGAAACTACCCGCTAAAAACACATCAAATATTATTAAAAAGGTACAACACATCCTTAAAGAGCTTAACAAAATTAATTTGCTTTCTACTACTTTTGGTTTAGATGGTAAAATACTACCGTTTAATATAGGTATCCAAAATTTATCTTTTCTTGTTAAATTGTTATTTGGAGACCAGTTACTTTCATTATATGAAAATATTTTTGCTTTATGTAAATTAGGAAATTTTACTCCTGAATATATAGAAAATTGTACTCCCGGGGAATATCTCCTATTTGTTAAAAAACTTGAAACACTCAATAAACAACAAAGTAGCAATGATAGTTTGCCTGATTACGATCCAGTAAACGAATAACGTTGATAATTATTTTTAATAACATTAAATACCCCTATGAACACAGTTACAGAAGTTAAAGATATTATTTCTCTTATTAAGGATTTAGATATTAATACCGGGTTCGATGTATTTTTACCATCTCTTCAAAAAAACGTTAAGTTTAAACAGCTTACTACCGATCAATTAAAACGCCTACTTAAAACCATAATTGACTCCCCAGTTTACAGCACCGAATTTATTTTAACATTTAATTCTATTATTAATGAAAATTGTCTCGATAAAGAAGTTGACACTAATAGTTTAAATATTTTTGATAAATTAATAATAATTTTTAAGTTACGTATAGAAAGTATATCTCAAGAATATACATTAAATTTTACCGACGAAGAAATTAAAGATAATAAGTTATCTGAAAAGACAAAAACAATATCTTTAAAAGAGCATTTGGAAAAATTTTTAGAAACAAATGTTAATTTTGAATCACAAACTATCACAAATAACGATTGTACAATTATTTGTAATTTACCTACATTAGGAGCTGAAAACAAACTCGAAAAAGAACTTCATAAAAATATTAAAATAGACATTAATACTCCAGAAGAACTTCGTAACATAGTTGGAGAAACGTTTATTAACGAGATAGCTAAATTTATTTCTAACATAACAATTAAAGATAGTACTATCGATCTTTTAACGCTCGACTTTAAAAACAGAATTAAAATTATTGAAAATCTACCAACATCTATTATTAATGATGTTATCAAATATATTGAACAGTATCGTAAAATAGCTAAATCTCTTACTACCTATAATGTAACCTGGGAGACAACACTATCTACACAGGTTTCTTTAGATAAAGAAATACCTACAGACGCCACATTTTTTAATATGTAGTAAGAAACATCTTCTTAAATAATATAGAAGATGGCCACTGCTACTTTTGCACAAAATCCAGATATACAAGAACAAGTAACAAACGACATTGTTTCTAAGTTTGTTGTACCTAAAGACTTTTTAAATATGGTCTTTAAAAAGGCAGTTAGTTTAGCTAAAACTACTGTTGATTACACTTTTAAAAAGAGTAATATACCTGGCTTAACTGGCAATGTTTTAAAAACATCTTTAACCCCTGAAGTTAAAGATAAAAAACAAACTTCAAAGGAGCCTGGATTTTTAAAAAACCTTTTAAATCGGGATGAAAAACAAACTTCAAAAGAGCCTGGATTTTTAAAAAGCTTTTTAAACCGTTTTACCGGTTTAGATATTTTTCAAAAAAAACCAGCCGAGCAAGACTTATTAACTGAAGAAGAAACCCCTAAAACTATTTTAATAGGTGGATTTACTGCCGCAGGGTATAAAGATTTTGCAGATAAAATGCCTGATATATTAAAAGGTGTTTTTGACTCTAAAAAAGTTGAAGAAGAAACAAGTAAAAAAAGCGGAGAGGGTGATAGTGAGGGAGGTAAAGGTCTTTTAGGTTTATTACCAAGCGGTTTACTTAAAGCTCTACTTCCCATATTAGGCGGTGCTACTCTTATATTAGGTGGTCTAGCTGCACTTGTAGGTGCATTTATGACACAAGGACCTGCAAAGGGCACACTCGAAATGATAGGTAAAGTAGGGTTAAAAGGTGGCTTGGTTGTATTAGCTAAAAAACTTTTTGGAGCAACTCTTAAAACTGTTCTCAAAAAGATACCTATTATCGGTACTCTTATAAGTTACGGTTTTGCTATACAACGCTTCTATAATGGCGACACTGTTGGCGGTATTCTAGATTTAGTATCTGGTACAGTACAGCTCTTAGATCTTGTTGCACCAGGTCTTGGTACAGTTTTAAGTCTTGGTGTTGATATTTTACAAGCAGTATTAGATGCTAAAGCGGGTGGGTCATCAGCAGAAGCTTCAGCCAAAAAAACAGGCATATTATTGGATTGGGCAAAAGGTTTAGGTAGTTTACTTTATAAAGCTATTAAATGGGTACCAGTAATTGGACCCTTAATACAAGCTACAGAGGATATGATTAACGGCAAATGGCTTGATGCAACTTACAATTTAGTTCGCGCTATACCCGGTGTCGGTATTGTTATTGATGTATTAGACTGGTTTACAGGTGGTAAGACACAAGAAACAATTAAAAAGGGTATAGTTGATGTAGGTAAATGGGCTGTTGGTATGAGTAAATGGTTTGTTGATAAAGTAAAAGATCTACCGTTTATAAACTCTCTTCTTAGATTTGGTGAACATCTTGGTAAAGGAGAATTTTCTGAAGCACTTAAAAGTCTTGGTCACTCTATACCATTTTTAGGTGCAATACTAGATTGGTTTGGTATGAAAGAAACTAATGCCGCTGGGGAAACGATTGATGATACAAATTTAAAAGACGCGTTTAACCTTATCGTTAAATTAAAAGATTGGGTAGTAGAAAATATTGTAAATAAAATAACTGGTTGGATTACCGGTATATACGATTGGGGTAAAAAAAAGTTAACAAGCATGGGGGATACAGTGGCTAACTTATTTACTGGAGGTAGTAAAGAAGAAGCAAAAGGAACGGTAACTGTAAACGGCAAAGAAATTTCTTTAGATGAATATGAAAAATCAGTAAAATCATCAAAAGAAATTTCTGAACCAACAACCCCACAGCCCAGTCAGCCCGATGTTGCAATGGCTGATGGAGGTATTGTCACTCAGTCTACAAATGCGATAATAGGTGAAGCCGGGCCAGAAGCGGTTATACCTCTTGAAAAATATTTTGATCCTAAAACAACCACTTTAAACAATTCAGCTCTAGAACAAATAGCGTCTAATACCAATACGACTAATGAATCTTTAAAAAGTTTAAGTAATGCAATATTTAAATTAGCTCAAACATTTGTAGGTAACTCTAAAGCTGGTAATAATATTATAGTTAATAATCAAAATCAGCAAGAAAAATACCCATCAGCATCAGAAGTAGCTGCTAATAACATCGACCCTATACGTCAAGTAAGGGCTCAATTTGCAATTTAAATTATAAGTAATTAATATGCCAGCTCTCTTTGACGATACAATTAAACAAGAAACCATTTTTGGTAGTGGGGGCCTCGCAAAAATATACACTCCTCCCGGAGGGGTCGGTAAATCGAGTTATATAAATGTAACTAATGACTATCCGTGGACTCTTAGTGAAAGCATTAGAGGAAATGCACCTCGAGTAATATTAAGAGAGTATCAAGTAAACGAAACTACTATGCGTAGATCAGCTCAGTTTTATTCAACAGCTGTCTCAAATTTTTTTGGAACAAATAATATACTAAGCCCTTATGAAAATTTATATCAAAAAGATAGACCAACAGGTTTTGTTTACGACATGCCTTATTTTTCTGATATTAACTTTGAAGTTAGTACCCCTAGATGGGTATCTTTAGATAACGTAGAGCAAATATCTAAAACAGCTTCTAGTGCAGTTGGAGCCGTCGCCGGAAAAGGGGCTGCTGAGGTGGCGGATGCAGTTCTTACGGGAGCAGCTCAAGCGGTTACCGTCGGTTTAGTATTAGGTTATCCCAAGGTCGGTATAACCGATCGTCCACGACTTTGGGATAGCCATGAACCACGTTCAATTGTTATTAAATTCCCTCTATTTAATACTCTTGGTCCTGATGATTGGAAAAAAAATCGAGAACTTTGCGAACTACTAGTTAATCAAAATCTTTACAATAAAAGAGACTTTATAACAAGTATACCTCCGGTATTCTATGAATTGTTAATACTCGGACAGCATTATAGTTATGCTTCTTGCGTTACTCAGTTGACAATACACAATAGAGGTAATATGAGAATTTTAATTGATGATTCAAAACTACCTGTTAATGTACCGGACGTTTACGAGATAGACATAACACTATCCGATATGGTTATGCCGAGTAAAAATTTATTTCAATCGATTAAAAATCGGGACGTTGTTAGTACTCTTGTTAATCAAAGTAGAGGATTTGCTAATGGTGTAACTGAAACCGGAGCACAAGATTTAGGACAACCTTTTAACGCAGGTGTACAAGGTTTAAAAAGTGCTTTTAACTTATCCCCACCAACCCCATAATATATGTATCAGAACAATATTAAATCTTTACCAAATTTAGGAAATGAAAATTATGAAAATATTTTTAATATCTACACTGATGAAGAAGAGAGATATTATTATAATATCTTACAAACAATTTCTTTACCGGGAGATTTACCCAAAGGATATTTTTTTAATTACGGTATAAAATACGGTGATACTTGGCCGCTTATTTCGTATAAAGCTTACAAGACGCCAAATTTATGGTGGGTTATTTTACCCTTTAATAATATTCTTGATCCTACTCAAATGCCTGCAAATAGTACAATTATCAAAATATTAAAAGGGCAGTTTGTTAAAACTGTATTAAATCAAATATCTGTACAGCGGGTAATGTAATATGGAAATTTTAAACGAGTATACTTTTGATACTAAATTTAATCAAACTCGTCATGAGTTTGAAATATATTTTGATAACAGTGCAGGAGAATCTGACGAAAGACGTTACGGTGTAAACCCAAACTCAATAGTAAATTTAACAATTGAAGATACTTTAGCTGACTGGGTGCTACAGGGACATATGACATTTTATTATAACCCAGAAGCAAGTGTTGGAACTTATGATGATAGAACTGGTAATAAAGCAGATGCAAAGACAAGTTTATTAACCCCACAACAAAAAGGTTTTTATGTTTTTCGAAATGACGGTAATGATCTATTACGCATTCGCATAAAACCTAATTTACAGGATAGCTCTAATTTAGCAAAAGTAAACGCTACTAAAGATTTAAACATTACAGATGAAAAACATTGGACTCTTTCATATCTTTTTTCTATTTACGATGTTGAAGATATAGATCTTCCACCCGGTGCACGCAATCAAGCATCTAGCACAGTAAAATGTTTAAAAGTTTATTTTTGGGATGCTTGGTACCAAAAAATGATAACAAACTATCTATCGTACTCTACAGCTTTGTCTTATACGGCAAATATAGAAAGAGATAGACAAGAAAGAAAATACGCTAATCCTGGTGTTATTCCAACAGGTCAAGCCATGAAAGAAATTATAGACCTGAGTTTATGTCAAAAGCCGTCTCAAGATAACTACAAAGGAAATGTTTCTGGTCTTACTGATACTTCTATACGTTTAACTTATAACCCGACTCCTGATATAGGAGAAGAATGGGATGAAGGGGCAGCTAAAGTATTTTTTACTGCTCCAACACAATATAATGCATATGAAAGTTTAATGCATGTTTACGATAAACATATAAGTACAGAAAGTTATTCTACTCAGAATGGCACTCCTACTGAAACCGGTTTACACGATTTTAGTATATTAGTTAAAGAGCGTGGACCAGAACCAACAGACGTGGGACAGATATGCCTAAAGTCTATGTCTTCTTTTTTTAATAAAGCAGGCAATGCTGTAGATACACCTGGACCGTATCAAGTTGAGCATTACTTTTTACAAAGCTACGGAGCAGGAGACAGTTCAAAGATAAGCGATAAGGACGTAGCGGGGTACACCACCCAGGCAACCAGATCCTACAGAGCACCAATTAGTGATACTGATAGTGATACAGTAGATCTTAAACTATTAAAATATAACCAAATAACAAACTACCGATTTGTTGATATAGCTGCTCTTACCAATACAAAAAAGTTTTGCACAACACCTGTTCATTCTTTTGATTTTAAAAATAGAACATTTAATATTGAGTATCAAAATAATAAAATATTAACAGCACGAGAGTTTATGTCTCAAAAGTATATCAGTCAAGTATACAAAACAAATACAGACGATAATGAAAAATTATTTTTAATTACTCTCGATAAAGATAAACTAAACAAAAATATTACCCCTACATTTTCTTGTAACGGAGACGACCCTCTAATCCGGCAAAGCGATGGGTTAAAGAAATTGTTATATGTCGGAATATTTCAAAATGCCTGCATAAACTTTCGCACGCTGGGTTTAACTAATAGAGATACCGGACGTTTTATAGCTATTGATAAAACCGAAGGTGTTGATACTGGTGCATTTGAAGATAAATTTTACGGCCAATGGTTTGTCATAAATGTTAAACATATCTTTGAAACTGAGATTTACTACAACGACATAACAGCAATTAAAATACATCGATTCGATACCCTACCCTTGAATTTTGTAGGTACTATTGATAATCAATAATATGAAACAATATTTTACTTCTATTGAAATTAATGATAATAATGAATATGTAGGCACTGTACATGAAGCGAGTACTAACAATGCTATATACAAAACTAAACCATATTCGAGCCAAACACAAGCAACACTCGATGTAGCTGAATATTTAAAAACTCAAACAGCTACTACTCCTAACACTTTACCTAAAGTTGAACAGCTTAGATCGGGTAGTGGTCATACTGTAACTCCGACAAAACGTTGCTGTGGCCGTTAATAGAGCTGTAAACAGGTACTAAACCAATTAATCTCTTTATCTACGACAATTGCGTCTTTGTACATTCCATCTGAGATGGTTAATAGTATTTTAGGGTCAAGATTGTCGTTATAAGAAACTTCAAACATTTCTTTTAAGAGCTGCAAATAATCGCCTGAAAATTCTTGTTCTCTCTCAATAACAAACTTTCGTAATTCAGCTGGAGATGCTTTAGACTTTATCATCTTAACAACCTTATCGGCAACTCCCTTAACTTGGTTGTCTTTAATTACTAAAGCTCCTGTAAATGAGAACTTTTGAACATCATTAATAATACGTCGTAAATCAGGATAACCAGAACGTACAAGCTCTACTAGCTTAGGTTTCTCGGTATCAGGAACAGTGATTCCCTCATTTTTAAGTATAGATACTACTCTGTTCAATACCCCGTTAAGAGGTGGTGTTAGATTAAAGATTTGACATCTCGATTGCAGAGCAGGAATTACTTTAAAAAGGTAGTTGCATGTAAAAATAAACCTCGTGTTATGAGAATATTCTTCAATAACGTTACGGAGTGCTTTTTGTGAATCAAGCGTAAGAGCATCACATTCATCAAAGAGTACAATTTTTAATTTACCGTCCAAGGACTTTGTAGAAGCAAAACCTATCACTTTAGAACGAATCGTGTCAATACCGTTCTCATCAGAAGCATTAATATAAAGATACTGACAATCTAAAATATCATTAGCAATAATCTTAGAAAGAGTTGTCTTACCAGTACCAGGGTTACCTGCAAAGAGTAAATTAGGTACTTCTTCTTTCTCTTTTAAAGACTCGAAGTACTTCCGGTCTTCATCAGTAAGAACAATATCAGTTAAAGTTTTCGGTCGGTACTTTTCGACGAATAAATTTTGAAACATAAACCGATTATAGTATCAATTGCCTGAACTGCCAAATCCTCTATCACCGCGTTCAGTTTCATGTACTTCAGTAGCAAATTCTGTATCAGTAACGACTAAAGGGTAAAGAACAAGCTGTGCCACTCTATCACCTTTTTTAAAGGTGTATTCAGTATCAGAATGATTGAGTACCCGAATACCCATATCACCACGATACTGATTATCGATAATGCCGTTAAAAGCTTGAAGGCCGTGTTTAAATTGAAGGCCGGACCGGGACTCGATTCTAATCCAAACACCCGGAGGAAGATAAGCTAACTTAAGCCCGACAGGTACTACTGCAGCGCCACGAGCCGGGATAGTTGTCTCTTCAACAGCGGTTACATCATAACCAGAATCCCCTGTTGTAGGGTCTTTGTGATTACGTTCCGGTAATACAGCATCAGGATGGGTTTTAAGAAACTTCATTTTTTTAGCTTTACTTGAAACGTTAAACGTATAAGAACTATTCATTGATAAGCTGACGTCCAGTGTACTGACCTTCTTTGATTTCTCCAATCGGTTTTGCTCCTGGCTTTACAGCATTAATTTCAAGCCATTGAATAAGCTGATCTTGTTTTTCCCGAGGTACAATATACGTACCGTTAATAGTATTTACGATAATTTCCATACACAATAATATAACACAAAGTTTGCGAAAAGCAACTAGCAGCTTAATTATCTTTGATGTCAGATTTAGATACTCTTCTCGATGAACTATCTTCGTTTTCTTTTTCGCAACCGGCTACTGTAAAGTCAGTACCGCGTGGCACACCAACGGCTATAAGTGAAGATAATATTAACGATTATATACTTCAAAAAACCGGTAATTTGATTGATGCAGGATTAGGTGCTGTAAACGATCTTAAAGATTTTGTAGTACAAGGTCAAAACCCGGATGAAATAGCTGCTCTTTCTGAGCTTATTTCTTCTACTACAAAAGCCATTGAAGCTCTTAATAGAATTAATTTACAGAACAAAAAAGCTCAGACTGATAAAGAGCTTAAAGCTATAGATATTGAGGGTAAAAAAGCTATTGCAGGCTTTCTACCAGGTAATAACATAACCAATAATACAGTTAATCTAGTAGCTTCTAGAGAAGAAATTTTTAAACAACTCTTAAGTAACTCTCAAGAAGAAACTATAGAAGTTATAGAGTCTGTAGTTGTGGAAGAAAAATAAGATAAATAATTGGTATGGCGTATTTAAATATAGACCGAAACGAGTGTATCGGGGATTCCCTTAGCAAAATTAATTCTAATGCGTCTAATTTCGATGCTCGTCTCAGTACTTTAGCTAACACAGATACGAGTATAACTACAGCTATTAATAATTTAAGTGCTCAGCTTGTCCCTGTTGGTGCGACTTGTATTTTTCAAGATCAAAAAAGCAGTGGGTCTAGTGGAGGTACTTCGCCTTCGACCGCCGGCTGGCTAAAACGCACACTAAATAACACCCTCGTTGACACAGATAATTTAAGAACGATCAATGATAATCAATTTACACTTCCAGCCGGTACTTGGTTAATACAAGCCCGAGTTCCTTGCTATGAGGTTAGCAACGCTCAAGCGAGAATAGTAGACACAGCCGGGCCTACTTATTATTATGGTATGACTAATTATGCAGACAATGGTGGCCCGGTTATTGAGTTAACAGCTGTAGCTACTGTAACTATACCGCCCGGCACCACTAAAACGTTTTATATAGACCAATATCTTGACCGGACCAACGTCACATACGGTTTAGGTTACCCAAATAGTATCGGGGTTGATGAAATATACACTACTGTTGTTTGTATTAAAATAAGATAAATAATTAGTATGGCGTATTTAAATATAGACCGAAACGAGTGTGTCGGAGAGTCTCTCAGTAAAATTAATTCTAATGCGTCTAATTTCGATGCTCGTCTCAGTACTTTAGCTAACACAGATACGAATCTCACTACAACTATTAATAATTTAAGTGCTCAGCTTACACCCGTTGGAGCTACTTGTATTTTTCAAGAACAACAAATAAACAATACAGCCGGCGGAACCTCTGCGACCGGTGCCTGGCAAAAGCGTACACTAAATATAGAGGTTATTGATACCGACGGTTTAGGAAGCCTTAACCTTGCATCTAATCAGTTCACTCTTCAAGCTGGTACTTGGTTGATACAAGCCCGAGTTCCTTGCTTCCGGACTAACCGAACTCGAGTAAGAATAGTAGACACAGCCGGGCCTACTTATTATGGTATCTCTAACTATGCTCGGGAAGGAAACAACCCATCTCTTGAGTTAACAGCTGTAGCTACTGTAACTATACCGCCCGGCACCACTAAAACGTTTTATATTGATCATTATACCGAACGAGCAGAGGGTGGTAACGGTTTAGGTGTTGCAGTTGGCAGAGGCTTTACTGAAGTATACACTACTGTTGTTTGTATTAAAATAAGATAAATAATTAGTATGGCGTATTTAAATATAGACCGAAACGAATGTATTGGTGATTCGCTTGGCAAACTTAATTATAATGCGACTGATTTTGATACACGTCTTATTGCTTTATCTAACACAGATACGAATCTCACTACAACTATTAATAATTTAAGTGCTCAGTATGTCCCTGCTGTTGCACCGTTCGCTACCTGTATTTTTGTAGAACAACAGAACAGCGGTGAAGGGGGCGGTTCTGCCAATAATAACTGGCAAACACGCACACTAAATACAAAGGTTATTGATACCGACGGTTTAGGAAGCCTTGCATCTAATCAGTTTACCCTTTCAGCTGGCACCTGGTTGATACAGGCATATGCACCCTGCAGTCAGGTTGACCAAACTCAACTATGTATAGTAGACACAGCCGGGCCTACTTATTATGGTATCTCTAACAATGCATATAATACTACTTCACCAACTCCAACTGTTGTTATAACAGCCGTAACAGTAGCTACTGTTCCAGCCGCTTCTACTAAAACTTTTTATATAAGACATTGGACATCTCATCAGCAGAACGGTTACGGTTTAGGGGGAGGTGGCGGTGGCGCCAATACCCCCAAAATATATACAACAGTTGTTTGTACTAAAGTGAGACGGTAAATTATTTGATTGGGCATGCCCCACCAGCACATTCCATGCTTTCAATGTCACCGTCACCAATATTAATAGCAGTAATGGGTTTAACTTTTAGAGCTATTTTTTGATACTCTTCTTCAGAGATTTCTTCATATGGTGCTTGAGCAAATCCGTGCTCATTATGAAGAAGGAATGAAACTGACTTGATGGATGTTGCAAAGTTATGTTCAAGCCATGCTTGAATTTCTTTTAATTCCTCTTGCCTGTAATAAACAGTAACTGATACAGCATTATCCGACCAATATGTCTGAAGCTTTTTAACTAAATCGAGCTGAGCAATAGCAGACATATCTTTAGCTACTACACAATCACTTCCTGCAAAGCAAGGAAACGACACAACAACAGTATCATGATTCTCAGTACCATCAAAGTTACGAACATACTCAACGCCGTAACCGAGATCCCGGCAAATATTAACTAATTTATCTCCTGATCCCATTCTCACTCTACGAATATAGAAAGGTGAGTAAGCAGGATGTACACCAGGTGTTGATCCAGCGAGTAGTGAAAGCGTGCCTGAAGGCTTAACCGTAGTCAATTTAATCGACTCTGGATACCCTTTAACCCCTGACCACTCTTTATCAAACTTACGAAGAGCTTCATATCCTTTATCGAGCCAATTAATCTTTTCATCTGAACATTGACAGATACCAGTAACACCTAGACCTAGACGCATGTTCTTATGAACAATCCTATTAGTCTCTTCATGAATGAAAGGCATCGCAGCAATTGCTTTCTGTGTCTTATAGAGCAGAGTAGCACAACTTTTTAGTTCTTCTTCAGATGTAATATTATTCAGATAGAGCTCTGATAAGTTACAACATTCATAAGAGGTTAAAGAAATTTCAGCACAAGGGTTAGTACCCAATACGTTATCCTCATTTGTAGGATAAAGCTTAGAAGACTTCATATTACCGTCTTTAAGTCTACCATACTTTTGTGAAAGGGGTAAGTTAAAGAAACCGTAAGGTTCTCCTTTAGCAAAACCTGTCTCTTTATCTACAACGTAGCCGTTAGTCCAAATCTCATTAGAGATATGAGAAAAGTCATCTGCATAGATAGTATTATTAGACATTGCTCTCCAGTTAGGAATATTACCTAACGACCAATTTTTAGCTCTAAGATAGAGATAATCATCTGGATCACCGAGAGCAATTTGAGCTGAACGACGAACATTACCAGCAACAACAATAGAACCAATAATATTACAGATATCTAATACATCTGTAGAGCGAAGTTTTTTACCTTCTCTTGATTGAAAGATCTTAGAAATCTTTTCAATACCTTCAATAAGAATGCCTGGTCCAGAAGCAGTACCACCAAACCCTGAAATACGCTCACCTGAACCTCTAACTAAAATAGTCGAATAACTAAATGACTTACCAGACGTATAATAAGCGTCTAATACGTTACGAAGTAATTCAACCCATCCAGAACGAGAGTCTGGAACGATAAAGTCAGCATCTTTAGTACATTCGTGATTAATAGATACTCCTTTTTTAACTTTAGGTAGTTCGTGAATATCTTCTCTGCGAATAGAGAATCCAACACCACCACCAAGCATTAAGTTTTCAAATATAAAGAGAAACGCTTTTGGATCGTTAATAGAGACGTACCAGCAATTACCTGTTAAAATATTATCCGCTAAAGTAAATGTATGAGTCTCAGGCTCTACAACACAATAAACCGTCTCTTTACGATCAGTATTGTCTACAGATATTACCTCCCAATGTGTTCTCGAACCTTGCTGAGAAGTTAAAAGATTGAGATCATGTCCACATTCTGCATAATGTAGTAAGTATTTTTCTTTATGTTCTGGTATAATAAAAAAACCTGCTGCAAGATCTGTAGGTTCGAGACCTATATTATACAAGGGAGTATTATTAATATTAAACTCAGATTCAATTAATTGGCTTTTAATATTTTTGGTGCCTATCCCTAATAAAGAGCAAATATCTCTAATTAAAATTATATCTTCATATTTTTTACTATAAAGGGTAGGAAAACCATTTCTTTTTGATATACCACCATCAGCTGCAAAATAGCCCATTAAAAATCCGTACAAATATGATTTTGTTCATTAAAAGAAGGGGCCTCTTTCCAACCACTAGGGAGGTGAGATAATATTAGTGCTCCTTCATTGCATGCGCTGGGAATATCATACGACGGGCAAGGAGCAAACCATTTTTTAAGTTCTTTATTTTTATTACCGCAAAGAGACACTTGACAGTATTTTGTTGTTGAATTATAATTGCCGTCTCCATATGTTATTCCGTGACTAACCCCATATGATGAGGGTAGTAAATTTTTAATACCCTGACCAAACATGTACTTTAAGTGCATACCTGGTCTTAAATCTGATGTAATCAATTCATTAAACCCAGAGTAAAGGTCATTTGTTTTTCGAGTTTCTGAACGAGCAAACCATCTATGATTTGCAGTTGTGAAAATTTCTTTTTCTGTTCTTCCTCGCTTTACGGTGAGTTTTAATAATTGCTGTTTGCCAAATTCTTCAACCGTAGCTTTTTTCCATCCACCTTTTGCAGCCAAAACTTCAACATCTTGTCCAACACAATCCTTTAATTGCTTAATGCCTTGTGCTGTAATAAATTCTGTTTCACCTGCAAAACAATTTAACAGCGAATTCGCTCCAAATTTCTTAACTGTTTCAGTACCTAACTGCCAGAGCATTCTACCAGCAAAGTTACATTTGAGATTAAAAATAAGATCGTAAAGAGTCTGTGCTTCTTCAGGTGTATAGTCAGCACCAATTTCTTGAGCACCGTTAATACAGCGAGCAACAGTCTGCCACCACTCTTCTGTGTCATCGGTGCCCTCTAATTTACGGGCATATGTTCGCTTATAAACAATATACCCCAGACCATTAAACCCCCAAGGCACTTCTTTGGTAATATATTGTTCGAGAAAAGATTCCGGTAACAGCTCAGAGGAATAGTTTGTAGTCATAAAGTTTATAAGAATTCGATTTAATTTAATCGATTCTACGCTCAAATACTAGCAAATCTACTTAGTATTTTTTCTTTGGCATGTTGCCAGCTCCAGGCTTGGAATCATTCCACTTTGTACCACCTGGCAGCTTAACGTTTTTATTGCCTAAGTTGATATCAAAGTCAGCATCTTGTTCAGCTTTTTGATCTTCCGGCTTAATTTGAATCTTTGACTTACGTTTTATTGAATCTGGAATAGGCCCTCTATTAATGCCATCATCTTGAAGCTCAAGACACTCAATAGGAACAGTCATTGGGTTACGATAAAGCCCAGGAGCATACTCAATAATTACATCAACGTAAATTGAATCTGGAGCCTCTGTACCACCACGATAGTTTTGAGATGTTGTTGGATAAATTGATTTTACTGCAGAAACTCTCAAATTAAGATCAAAACCTGGCTCCATGCACGCTTTTACAATATCAAGAAAATTATAACCTTTATTTTTAAAAAAATCCATTTTAAGAGCATCTTTCCGAAACTTGACACGGTCACCTATAATAAATCCGCCTTGTTGATAACGCTCAAGCATATTTTCAAATAATACATTAAATTTAGTATCCATAGTAATTCTGATATTATTTATGCAACTCTTGCTCTAAATAATAGTGTAAAATGGCCATTAAGATTAAAGCTCTAGAACAAGTCGCTAAAGAATATACGTCTAATCAGTACGTATACAAAGATTTGTTTTTAGATTTTGCTCAAACCGATATAGTATCAAAAGGCTTTAAACAACAAATACAGAGTAGTGATATTAAAGCAGATTATGATTTAGGGGCTATTAAAAACTCTTTAACCAACCTTTTTAATACTTTACCTGGTCAGCGTTTTTTATTCCCTGAATACGGATTAGATCTATACCAATTTTTGTTTTCACCTATTACTATTGATAACGGCGATTTAATTGGTAATATTATTTTTAACGGCATACGAACTTACGAACCACGAGTTACACCTCGCAGAGTTAATGTAGCAGCAGACCCTGACAACAATCAATACTTTATTACAATAATTATTGATATACCAATTTTTAGTAGTACAACAGACGTTAATTATTTACTTGATGTTAAAAAACAGTCTTTTGTCTTTATAGAAACTTCCCGCAACAAATAATATATGACCACAGATCCTAATTCAACTATTGATATACCTAAAGACGGGTACGTAGCATTTGATGCTATGTCCTTAAGACAGCTTATTATTAATAGATTAAATGAACAAAATGTTTTTACCGATCAAAATTTTATTGGTTCAAATTTAGCATCTATTATTGATATTATTGCGTATTCTTATCACACACTAATCTACTATTTAAATAAAACATCAACAGAGTCGATGTTTTCTGAAGCGCAGCTTTATGAAAATATTAACCGTATAGTTAAAACAATCGATTACAAACCTGTAGGCTTTCAAACATCTACTTTAACTTTTACTTGTTCAGCTTTAGGTTTTGAACGAGGTTTATATACTATACCTAGATATTCATATGTTGTTGCAAACAATGTTGCATTTTCTTTTAACGAAGATATAACTTTTGCTAAAACTTTAAACGACACGCTTGAAGATTTAACTGAACTATCTCAACAAAAATTATTATTTCAAGGTCGCTATCAAGAGTATCCGGTATATACAGCTACAGGAGACGACAATGAAACTCTAATATTAGATGTAGCTGGAGTATCAGTAGATCATTTTAACATCGATGTGTATGTTAAGTCTATATCAACAAATACCTGGAAACTTTATACAAAGACTCAAAATCTTTATTTAGATGACGGCTATTCCGAAAAATACGAAATTCGTTTGAATGGTAACAATCGATACGAAATTAAATTCGGAAACGATATTAACGGTAAGAAGTTACAAGCTGGAGACTCAGTTGCTGTTTATTTTATTTCAAGTAACGGTGTCGATGGTGAAATAGGCCCTAATACATTCGGTGATGGGACACAAATCACTTTTTACCGAACACCGCAATATAATACTATATTAGCTGATGTTAACAGAAATAACGACTACCGTTACTTAACACAAAAAGAATCTATAGGTTTATATTTTGCAAATCCGTCATCTTCTACTTTTTCTCAAGAGAAAGAAAATGCAGAACAAATTCGTGAAAATGCACCCGCTATTTATAAGAGTCAATATAGATTAGTAACTACAAAAGACTATGAAAATTTTGTCAAAACAAATTTTGCTAATATTATAGCTGATATTAAAACTGTTAACAACTGGGAATATGTTTCCGGTTATTTAAAATATTTTTACGACATAGGTTTAACAGACCCAACAAACACAGAAAGAGCTCTATTCAATCAAGTGCAATATGCTGATAGTTGTAATTTTAATAATGTTTATCTCATAATAGTACCAAAGGCAACCTCACCTGTTTCTCTTGATTATTTACTACCTGTGCAAAAAGAATTTATTAATTCTTCCATACTACCTACTAAAATGACAACTACAGAAACTACCTTTATAGATCCAGTCTATAAAGCTGTTTCTTTTGGTATGTTACAAAACACTGGAGATGAAATAGCTCTCGGCGAACTTGATTTATGCACTCTTAACGTTTATAAAAAAACTAATTCAAGAAGAGATAGTCAAGCTATTAAAAAAGATATTGCAAATATATTCTACAGTTATTTTAGTAAACAAGAAATGAAATTAGGTCAAATACTTGATTTAAGACTTTTAACTCAATTAATATTAGAAGTTGAAGGAGTAGACTACTTTAACACTGTTAGAGCTGCAGATGAAAATAACACAGTCTCTACTCAAGGCCTTTCTTTCTTTGTTTGGAATCCGTTATATCCTGATAATGATAAAATAGTCACCCAAAATAACGTTTCGTCTCGCTATTTTGAATACTATTACTTCGCTGATATAACAAATATAGAAACTAAAATTAACGTATTAACCGTAACAAGCCCTTTTGCTGCTACTGAGTACTAATCATTATGATTACCGCTAACTTTACAGTGTCCCCACAAACCGGTAATGTTTATGTAACTGACCACACTTTTACTGATTTAACTACAAGTACTAACACTATTGTAAACAGAATCTGGGATTTCGGAGATAGCATCTTAGCCTACAATCAAACATCTCTCACTCATGCCTACGACTATCCAGGGATCTATACGGTCACTCTAACAGCTACAGATCTTGACGGTAACGGTAGTATAACAACTCAAACCCTAACAGCAACGTATCTTTATCGAGATTCGGTAACTATTTCTCAAGTACCTGAAGATTACCCTGACCCAGGAAAAGTAACATCTGTACCTTTTAAACTAAAAGTGTTTTCTACACAAATAAGCTCCACACCCGTTTTAGATCTTTTCGTTACTAACTCCAATTCTATACCTTATGACGCCATACCAGAAAAATGGAGATTTTTAACACCCACTTGGAAGTTTCTTGATAAAAATTTTAACTATGTTACTTCTCTCTCTGTTGAGACTAAACTGGTATATTTTAATAGTCGGGTAGCTGCAATTTCTGGAGAAGCAGAGTTTTATTATGTAGACAGTCAAAGCGTAGGTAGTTCAGAAACAAACTGCCCTTTAGTAATTACCGCTACACTGCAAACCTCCGGCTTTAACTACCCTGTTGATTCTAAGGTGTATCCTTATCCTAGTTACGCAAATAATGTAACTCCACGAGCTGCTTTAGTGTGGCAAGTTAATGATTTTTTACCTGATACTATAAAAATAACAGAAAATTATCTTACTGATATATATCCTAAAAAATGGAAAGATGTTAAGATACCTTTTTTACTCACCTATCACAATAGCAAAAGTACATCAATACCTGGAGCTGATAGTTATGGTATGTCAGAAATTTTATTTGCTTATCCAGAGAACAACACACTCGGTAGACTACTGAGTGTATCTGTAGCCTTATCGGGTACGAATAAATATACAGTTGATGAGGCTCCCTTATATTTTCAAGCTTTAGATAGTCAAGGTTCCCCTACTGGTGGATATATTTTTACTACAGTTACACCAACTTCAACAATTAGTTCAACCTGCGTACAAGCTAGTTCAATAAATTATACAAATATTACGGCACCATCTGGACAATTTGTATACCCGAAAGGTTACGCTCCAAACACCTTTATTTGGATATGTAATACATCGATCAACTCTTTAAGCAGAATTTTAATTGAAACATATCCAAATACTTGCCCAACTATAAACTACTATAAAAATAACGGCTTATTGTTTGACGGATATATTAAAACAGTGGAAAATCTTACTACTTCTACCGATCCCTCTTTAAGTTATAGTTCTGCTGTCGATCCTAGAAACAAAGAATTAATTACTACAGACGCTAGTCTCGATCGTCTATATAAATTATCAAGTAACGGAACACTTTTAAGCTCTCTTCAACTTTCTAGCATCAACAGTGCATTCTCTTTAGCGAGTGGAATTACACCTGCCCATTTAAGTCTCGACAGTAACTTTAATATTTACTTGACCCTCTTTAACGCTACATCAGTATTAAAGTTTGATAAAAATTTTAACCTACAAACTACGTTTACATATAATACTGCGTATAACTATAGACCCCCAGTTGTCGAAACTGATAGAAGCAGTAATGCATGGATTACATATACAAGTAATCTTAGTAGCTCTCTATTAAAATACTCTTCAGCTGGTACACAGCTTTTAAATATAACCTTAAGTCCGTCTAGCGTACCTGTAAGTTTAGTTACTACTCAAGAAAATAATATCTGGGTAGCAAATAGTTACAATCAACTTCTTTCAGGCGGTACACTACAACTATATAATTCCAGTGGTACGTTGCTTAGCACCATATCAAGTTACACTCACCCAACCTCTTTAGCTGTTGACAGAACAAACGGTTTATGGCTCACTCACGGTAGAAGAAATATAGGATATGTATCTCCTCAGGGCACTAGCTATTCCTGGACAGTAAGCACTAATGGAACTTTTCCAACACAGACAGTAACTAGCCCATCCGTATTATCCGCTGTATACAATCAAAAAGAACTCGGCGGCTTGACAGTAGATGTTTATAATCGTGTGTGGGTAATAGACGCTATAACAAGCAGAGTTTATATTATTTCCGCTACTCCAGCTTTTACTACGGGTGATATACGTACAGTTAGTATTACACCTAACTACAACGTAATTTTAGATACCTCTGTTAATCCATTAACTGGAGAATATTTTAAACCGTTTCAAGCTAATGGAGACTGGACTGGGAATCGCTGGTATCAAAAATATTATAACCCTAATACACTTTCAGCAATTTCTTTATCTGGTGTATCAACATCTTTTAAAGTACAGCCTTTAGAAAACCCATCGCAAATATATCGTGTTAATGAAAACTTTAATAATGCTGAATATTATAAATCTCTAGCATTACCTGAATCGTTATATCAAAATACTAATTTATTTGATAATTTTTTTGCAGCTGCAGTCGGTACAAGTACACCGAGCGCTTATCAGGATATTGGACAAACGGTATATGAGCGTATTGCTAACTTTGTTTATAACCATACTGATATAGATACTTGTAATATCGATCAGTTAGTATCTCAAGCAAATGAGACTTATACCCCTGCTAATATATACAGTTTACAATACCCTGCAGATATTCAAAAATATCTCGATATTTCTTCAGTTTCAAAAAATAAACTCTGGGGACTTAAATCTCCTATTGCTCTATCAAGTCAAAGTATTGGAAGCCAACTTAACACACAAACGAGTTACGTGACAGCCGGTACAAAAATATATTTACAAAGTAAGCTTGATTCAAAATATACACTATATACAGTACCTTTATTGAGCACGCAAACAATTTACCCTTTATCAGCCTTAGAGGGAATAGGCTTTGCGCAACCTATAATTGTTAATTACTTCTTTTTTAGTTTTGACCCAGTTTATTCAAACAATTTTATTGAAAACTTTATAGATTGGTCGAACCCTAATACCACTCTAAACCCATATATGTCATCTACTCAAGAATGGTATGGTGGTAGCGGAGCTATAGAAACTGCATTTAATTATTTGTTAACTAAGAATCTAACAGTTAAATAATAACGTACATTAACCGTGGGAACAAACAATAAACAACTAAATACATACGCGCAGGCAACATCACAATCGTCTGTTGTAATGGATTTAAATTCCCCTCTTTCTTATTTAGATTGGTATAATTCTCATACTGGTATTTCACCAGGTCAGGAATATATTCAATATAATTTTTACCTTATAAGTTGGTATACAAATAAAAAAGAACAAAATGTAAATTTAGATTTACAAATTCGTTTAAACTATCTTGCACTTTTAAGACAGCTTCAAACTTTTTTTTCGACAGAAGAGATAGAATCTTGGTACAGCCAAGTTAATTTAGATAACGAAAAAGAACTTTTAATTTCAATACCTTACTTTGCCCGTAAACTTAAAGAAATAGCGCTTTACTACCTTCGCGTAAGAGAAGAAGTTAAAAAATCTAAAATAAAATACAATTTAATTGGTACAAATACAGGTGTTGTCCAACAACTTCAAGAACAGCTTTTAACACAATTTACAAAAAAACCTAATGCAGGAATAACATTACCAGGTAGTACATGGATGAACGTGCCCGAACTAAGTGCTACAAAAGACAATCTTACGATTACTATAGAAGAGTTTTATGACGATCAGCAGTACCATGATCAAACTGCATCTTTACCGACCTCTGCTTATTACGATTTAGAAAATCAAAATTTAGCTAGTTATTTTTCAAGCAAAAATATGCCACTTACTGCTGCCGAGTGGATTTACCGCCAGGGAACTCTTAACTTAAATGAAGATAATCTTATAGATGTAATTGGTTTTGCTGAATTACTTCTTACAAAGTATATTAGTGAAGACAAATATACTTCAACAAATGTAACTGCTGCGTCGCTAAGTACCATAACAGATTATTATGATGTTTCTATAGGAGAGGGCAACAATATATTTTACTGGCCTAGCGGCAATTATAAGCCAGAAATATCGACAATAACTCGCTATTTACCTATATCATTAAGCTCAGCAAATATTGAATATCTCGGAACTGCAGGTAAAACAGTTTTAGATTCAGATACTATTTTTATAAAAACTATTCGCGGCATTGAAGGTGCCTGGTTGAGATATAAACAGTATGATGAAGTTAGTACTAATATAAACGCTTATATTGAAGGTAATAAAAATACCGCTTTTAAATTTCCCTTTCCTGGGTTTGGTTTATCAAGCGAGGACGTTCCCTGGACAGGCCCGAGTTTAAATACGACATCAGAGTATCCGTACTTAGAAAATAATATTAAAGAGGCAGTAGCTCAAGCTTATTGGGACAGTGATGTGAGTTTATCAGGTACAGACGCTGTTAAAATAAATGAAACAACACTCGTCAATTTAGGTGCATACGCTAATGAACAATATCAATTAGCCGATAAAATTCGTCTCAGACCAACTGCACCAAATTACATTACCACTAGCTATTTAGGGGATGTACAAGAAGCTTGGTTATATAAAATGACAAAAACTGATATACCAGTAGCAATTGGTAACAGTGTAATAGTATGGCCGTATCAAAGAGTAAATCCAGAACAGGTGTTTCCATCATATTTTCCTTCTGACATTTATACTGCTTGTCAGCCTGTAAGTTTATCTAGCATCTCACTACCAGGTAGTACAAGTTCTGATAGTATTTCTTCTGCTGATATTATATACAAATTAGCTAACTATCAAAATACACCTGATCAGGCTTTAGAGTGTGCTTGGCTCTCAGGTAAGTCGTTTATGTACGGAAAGTACACCGGTATAACACAACCCGGACTTAACAATATTTTTTACTCTAACAATTTAACAAAATTTATTTGGGACGGTCCTGATAATGTTGATGCTGATACAGTATTTAAAACAATTTCTCATCAACCTGATTGCACTTTTGTTACAACCGCTACCTCATACACCCAGCACGAGCTTTGTACGTGTAAACAGGTTATGTTTACACCGTTTGGTCATCCAGGTACTGATTATACAAATAACGGAGGTCTAGCCGATTATATAGTAGAGGACACAACTACCCCAAATGCATTTAATCTAAATACTTGGAAAGATTCTAACAATACAAATTATACATCAAGTTCAGCCTTTGGGTGGTATAAAACAACAGACAGCATAGGTTGGGGTAACGGCCGGTGGCACACAAATACCTCAAGTACTTCTAATAAATTTTACCTACGCCGTGGTAAACCATATCTTTACTACAGAGCAGCTATTCCTAGTTCTGCTAATAGTTTACCTGAATTAATTGTACGTCATTCCTATAATAACACAGATACAAAATGGGTTAGAGGCATTAAAGATATAAACAACAACTGGTTTAGTGCCGATACTACATCAGATATGATTATTAGGCCTGGTGATGTATTATTATATCAAAAAAAGGATACAACTACGTACACTGTTGTAAGCACTAGCACCACCATCAACCCTCAAGCTACCGCTACAAATATTAATAGTATATGGTCTAATTACGATTTTATAACAATAGGAAACAGCGAGTACGGAATACCACAACAAGTTCTTGTCGGTTTTCCGACAAGTTTTTACCCTCAAGGTGTTAAAAGTGATCCTGCACTTTCTGCCCAATATATACAATACCCACCAATCACTCTTGGTAATATTGTAAAAGCAGACTGGAGTATTGTAGATCCGTATTCAGCAAAGTTTTTTATAAACAATAGAACATTTTTTACATTTAATCCGACAGTTACCGGGCTATATATTATAACCTTAACCGCAATAACTGCAGCGACTGTCATACCTGGCAGCACTTATACAAATAATACATCTGGATATTTTATTTTTACAAATATACCAGCTATTACTGCAGCAAACTATACACCAATAATTACAAATACAGCAATTTCAGGATATTCCTCTCCTGTGCCTGGCTTTGTCATTAACATACCTTTATACGGCTGGAACTACAACACAAATAAACCTGCTACGAACACAATCGGGGTAAAACCTTTTTGGGCGGCTGCCTCAACATTGTACAGAGATATAGACACCTGGGGAGCACCTTTGCGAGTAGTTGACGAACATAATATTATATCTCAGCCTGTAATATCCGACTTAACCTTTAATACAAGTAATTACTTTGAGTATGAAAGAAATTATCCGTCATCATTTACGTGGACTCAACCGATTACTTATAGAGTTGAAGTAAATGAAAATATTTGGTCAACACTAGAGCTCACGTTAACAGCAGCTTCTAATTTTAATCAAATAATAAACAAATCAACTAATCAGTTAATTGCTTTACCGACAAATACCCCGTCCCCAATTCAATTACAAAACGTCGTTGACAATCAACCGGTTGAAGTATGGTACAAAGCTTTAAATGCCTTTAACTGGGGTATTTCAGCAATACCTGAACTTGCAGCATTTGAGTATACAACACCAAATATAAATTTAACTCTTTTAGCTAATAGACCATGGGGTAGTTTATCTAATCGATATTTTCCTACTTTTGCAGTATTTCCCGCTTTAGATAGTTTATATACAGAGGCAAATAGAGGTGGGTATTTTACCCCAAATAATTTAGGTGCCTCTGTATACACGAATAAAGATTTTACACCTGTACTATCTTTAACTTCTACAGCTCTTTCAGGATTGATTGAAGATAGTCGTTTACGAGCTGGTGGTAGAGGCCTTACAAAAACAGATCAACCAACACCGTATACTGTAGTTATTGATAATAATACCTGGTTAAAAGAACCAATTGATTCTGGTCCTATTGCTGGCACTATTAAGAAAAATATAATTAAAAAATATCAAAAATTTGTACCATATCAGTCCAGTTATGAGACAAACCCAAGATTACAAATCGGTTTAATAACACCAACAAGTAGACAAGACCCTTGGGGTGGCATTACCGATACAAGCTGGACGGACAGGCTTAATAAACCAGAAACCTTTACAGGCATTTTAAATGTAAGTGCTTGGAGCCAAACCCAATTATTAAAACAAACAAACAAGTTGCTCGATAACTGGGTCACTGATATTTTTGGAAATCAATACGGTCTTTATAAAAATATGAGTGGTGCTACAGTATATGATCGAGAATCCCTCCCTGGGGAACTTTGGGTAAGAAAAACAACACAGTTTGTTTCACCAGCAAAAGATGCTCTTAGTGCTGTATTCGATACATATAAAAACACAGCTCTTTATAGAGAGTTAACAAGCACAGGTATCAGAAAAATAGATATGTTTTTTAATACTTTATATCTTGAAACATCGGGTGTTATTATTTTAGAAAATATAAATTATAATTACGATACTGATACCATATTTAGCATTACAGATAACGCAAGAGCATTATCTTTAGCTATACCAGTAAGTGCATCTTTGAGCCGGGAATTTTCAGGTACATCTTTATCTAATTTTACTTTTGCAAAAGCAGGAGAAACTTGGTTTTTCCCTGAAGAAAAAAATGTCATAATAAGTGTGTGCGGGCTAAGCGGTAAACAACTAACACCAGCTTTATATAAACTAGATTTAAATACTCAAGATTTTATAAAAATATTTCCTACAAATAGTGATGACACAATAACAATAAAATCGTTAAGCGCTAACAACTATACAACAATTGAAGCCCCTATTTTAACTTACGATAGTGTTAAAAAAGAATTTGTATTATCTGTTTTATGTAGAAATAGTTCTAACTTAGATAACATTATAGAGTTTACGGTTAAAAACTTACCCGATACATATCTTAAAGAAGTGGTTGTATATACTTCTCAAAACTCTGCTTTAACAAGTAACCCGCCTATTATAAATCACACTTTAAATATAACGGCGAGTGCAAATACAACATTCACTTATCGAGCTACTGCTTTAAATTCCCCAACTTCATACAGTCTAACAACACCAGCTTTAGGGTGGATAACTGTTGATGGCGCAGGCCTCTTCACTGGTACACCACCGATTACCGGTAATTACTATGCACCGTTTAGTGTAAGTAATAGTGTAGGACCTACCTATTACTCGTTAAATATTAACGTCTCTTCATAACATGACAACATCTTTTACGATAACAGCAGGAACAACAGTACCCTCGAACTATTCCTGGGACTACGGTATACCGTTTAGTACAAATTCTTCCCTACTGACCGCTGCTGCTACCCGTACTACAAAGTTTATAACTGGTTATGCCCCAGGCTTGAGTGTTGTTTTTAGTAATACATCTACAGATGATACTGATTATCAATATACTGAGTATGCTTGGAATTTTGGTGACTACTAAACAACCCATAATAATAATCTTTCCCTCTCTTGTATAAAAAATGTATCTCATGTTTTTGTAATGCCTGGTACATACACCGTAACTTTAAACCACACTCAAGCAAAAAATTCTTCATTTTTGTACGGAACAGTAAATTCGACACTATCTGGTTATGATAAGTATTGCAAATTTTGGAATTGGTATGATCTCAGAGAGGCTGGTGATAACCCTGTTGCATGGGAAGACACGAAAACGAGTGCGACGTATGCAAAAAAATGGGTACCAGAAGCAAGCACAGGGATATGTCAAACAAATAAGTCAAACCTTTCTTCTTTAAACATAGCTGTCGTACAATCTCAGACCACTGAATCTGCTACTGTGCAAGTTTTAGAAATTAATCCAAAAGCTAGTATGTATTCTGTCACTCGCCCTGTTACAGGATACTCTCCGTTAAGCTTACAAATAACCCCTCGAACAACAACACCAGGTAGTTTTCCTATCGATAGATTAGATTGGGATTTCGGAAATGGCTTACCTATAAAAACAGTAACACGTTATTCCTCTCCTGATACAACCCTCTTTACTTTTACTTGTGCTATTTCAAACGATATTACAGATCCTCGCAACTACGACGCATTATGCACGTACAGTAGAAAACTTAATACATATCCAGTATTTTACCCTTCAATAACCGCATATAGTAGCTCTACGGGTAGCTACGATACATGCTCTTTAACTGTTGGACCTGTTTCTCTTTCATCTATATCCGGCCAAGCTCATTTATTAAAAGTAAGAAATTCCCCTTACGGTAAACTATATGGTATACAAGCACAAAATTATGTTACTTTTGTTACCACTCAAACAGCAAATTCCGATAACAACACCATACTGACTACCCCCTCTAACGTTATTAAAAACTCTTTTGGCACTACAATGAGGTATTTTGGTAATAAAGGAACCGGTTATCCCCCAATTTCAGCAATTGTATGTTAATTAGAGTGTTTTTTAAACATTAAATAATATAATGGCAACCGTTGTTTACAAATCTTTAACCGCTCTACAGCCTGTTGAATTAAAATACAACTACTCCAAAGACGAGACATTACAAGCTAGTACTCTCGGTTATTCTGAAGGGTATAATTTTTTTAAATTAAACGGCTTAGATAGCTTTCAAGATATAAGCATCAATAAAAGTTCGTGTTTTGCTCTAACAACAGCAATAAGTTTAAGTACAATTTTTATTAATCAAACTCAACTAAACATCGGTACACTACCCGGCACTTTTAAATTACAAACACGTTATTCTTCCATATACTATGCAGGGTATAATACATCTAACAATAATTTTTCTTTTGACTCTTTGTACGGTACAAATCTTTTTATTTTACCAGTAGAAAATAACACTGAACAGGTTGAAATTAAAGTAGGACAAAAATATCTACAAATAGATAGTAGTTACCCTTATACTGCTCGTCTTGATAATGCTATTACAGATACTAATCAAGTTTACAGACAAAGATTTTATTGTTTATATATTAACGGTTTAATTTTAATAAAGGTCTATACAGGTGCTGGATATAGATATCTTAGTTACGGAAATGATAATATTTTAAGAGCTACTGGTCTTATTTTAAACGACTCCACGATTAACGATTACCTTTTAAAAGCGGTTCAAATTACACCTAATAGTTTTAATTACAATTTTAACCCTTTTAACAACTGGGTAACATACTTTTTTGATTTTCCAGAGCAAATTAATAATAAAAGCCTTGCAGTAAATAAAGAGTTTAAAAATAATTCTGTTAACTTTTTATTAGATTTCCCTATTGAACAGGCAATAAAAACAGGAGAAGCCACTTTTAATATAGCTAATTTAAAAACAAACTTTACACCGGCTGGTGGGCCTTCACCGGTCGACAATAGCTATAACGAAACAGTTACAACAACCAATTAATATGGAAAATTTTTTTCAAAGAGATTATTACAAAATATTTAGCGGAACTAACCAAACCGGTGGTTATGATAAGCTTCATTTAGGTTATCAATCTTCTACTGCTGAAATAGAGTTTAAAAAAGACACAACAACACATTTTCACGTTCCTTTTTTTACTACCGTACAAACACTTACTTCTAATCAACTAATCGGTGACGGAGCAGTACCTGGACCTATTCCTGCTATGGCTGATCGCATATTTCAAAAAAGAAGTGGCTACGGTAACACCACCCCATGGGGATCAGTTTCTGGTATCACAGATGGAACGTGGTTATGTAGTTGGTTATATTCTGCAAATGATAGTGCACCGCAATGGTTAGATCGTTATTTTAATCCGGGTCGTATAATGTATGCAGAAGCACTATCTGGAGCAGTTTCATTTAACACATATCAAAATAGAGATCCTATTTTTTATGATATACCATCTGCAATGCTCTTAGAGCCCGGTGTTTTGTATCAATATTACCACAACGGTGAAAAAACTGCACAAACAATAGTAGATACTTTTGCAGGAAGTGATAAAAGTCGCTTAAAACTTAGTATAGAAAATTGGTCAGCGGTCCCACTAGATGATTCAATCTATAAAAACACCTCTCTTATAAGTGATTTTAAAAGTGATTGGTCTGTGGATTTACAAGAACCGGATGTTGTTGATAGAAATGTTTTAAGTTTTAAAAATACTGATTTTATTGATGCTCGAGTAAATTATGATAGTAGTTACAATATGTCAGATGAATTTACTATTAACTTTTGGGCTCAAAGTGACGATTGGACTACTTCACCCAGCACTCAATTAGTCGGTAATGTAAATTACGGAGGATACGGAATATTTTACAACAATTTAAAATATTACCCGTTTTTTGTTGTACCAGAGATTTTTTATGGTCATTTATTTTACTTTAATCAAGAAGGTTACAACTATCTAGATAAAAGCACTCAGCCTATTTTTACAAATATTAACGCCCCCGACCTTAGCGGTTCGAGCTCCCCAGTACAAGTAGGTATAAATAGTGAAAATGAAGTTTTAGTTTTAGATGCCGGGGTAATTAACGGCGTATATAAAATGAATCATTTAGGAGACATACTTGCAACTCCGCGAGATAGTAGTGGTACACCTTACGTTATAACAGGTACGCCTAAACTTTTAGCTATAGATGAAGATGATGGTTGTTATGTTGCAACTACAACAGGTAGGTATTATTTTGATAAAAACTTAACTTTTGTTAGTTTGAGTTCTATTTTATATGATGAGTATGCATCAGGTTCTATAAATTCAGTAACCGTTACTGCCAGTGCATCCCCTTTGAGCAGTATAAGGCTAGTACCGGGCACCTATACCGCCTCATTAACAGCGATTACTACAACAGGTATTGGCGTCGATGCTGCTCTTGAAATTACAGTAGATAGCTTAAGCTCTATTACAACAGTAAATATATTAACTCAAGGTAGTGGTTATAATCTTAACGATAACCTTATTATAAGTGATTCTATTTTTGGAAGCAGTACACCAAAATTAACTGCTACTGTAAATGCTGTTAACATAGGCGGTCAATTTGTGTTTGATATAAATGGAAATCTAGTACAAGAACCTTCATGTAAAGATATTAAATACGACACCTATAATAACAAATGGGTTGTAGATGACAATTATAATCTTTACTGTAATGACACACAAATAACAAGTATTACACAGTGTACAAATATAGCTATTGATCCAGAAAATAATATCTGGGTCCTATATGGCGGTAATAGCGTTGCAAAAATTGACCCTATATCTTTTGAAATAATATCGATGTTTGAAATAGGTTTTGGAGAAGCTTTAAGTAATAAAAACATTAGTTTTATATACTCATACGATCGTACAAACGATACTAAAACCTGGTACGGTCTTATTTACTACAACACAGATCAAACACTATACCAGGTTACTCTAGACGGTATTGTAAAACAGTCACTTTATATACCTGACAGGCTCAATACAACTCAATCTCCTCCTACCTTAGAAGATAAACACAAACTATCTTATAGCGGTAAAGGAGATTTTACCGGTTATGAATGGAAAAGAATTTTTAACAAATTAAAATACAATAATAACCCACAAATACAATTTAAAGTTTCAGCAAAAAGACCTATAAAAAATACACCTATTTCTACCTTTACCCTATCTGTACCTGTTCAATACTTTACCAATCAAACTTGGCATCTTATTACATGCACATTTAAAAATAGAACTATGAAGATTTACGTTGATACAAGATTGAGAGATCAACTAACACTACCCGGTAATTACTCTAATGTTAACTATACCCGAAAAAATGATCTATACATAGGTACCCCCTGTGGTAAATTTATTAATTTAAATACTGAAGTTAATTCTAAAGCGTTAATTTTTGATGGGTATATTGACAATATTAAAATATACGATTATGCAATTGAATCTCAATTTTTAGAAATGTTTTTTAAAGAGAGATATATTGCTCAAAATCTTATATGGAATCTACCAACTGCACCGCTTCAATATGTAGAAGCAATTGATCGTTTCTTTAAACATAAGTTACCAGGATCTAAAAGTACATTTTTTAAAATAAAACTTTCCGGTCTTCAAATAACCGATTCCAATACTCGCTCGTCTGTTGAAGCGTCTATAAAAGCAGCTATTCAAAATATTAAACCTTCATATGCTGAATTAATAGCTATAGAATGGATAGAGGACTAAAATGTTTTGGAATCTTGATTTAAACTAGTTAAATAATCTATAATGGCTCTTAGTAATATATCAATTAGTGCTATAAAATTCGATAACGAACCGTTTGTTAGATCGTTAACCGCTACTTTTGTATCAGTTCCGTCCGCAATTGGCACTGAAACGGTTGCTTGGAGTTTTGATAATAATCAAGTCTGGTCAACGACAAAAAACGGCACTACCTATACAACAGATACTACCGGGACTTACGCTTCATTAAGCACGATGGTGTTTTACGTTTCAGCTGATACTTACGATCATAGAGTTGTTAATTATAGTTTATTCACACAGACTTTATGCGCTTTATATTATGTTTCTACTATAGTGCTGTCATCCAGCACGTTTAATATTGTTTATGATAATTTTCCGGCTATTACAGCCCCTGTTCTTTATATTAATAAAGAAAATACCGATTATAGTTCTATTTTTTATCGTTCAACCGCAAATCCATTTAATTTTACTTTAAGCGCTATAGCTCAAAACAGCTTATTAAATGTTACTAACTATGTCTTAAGTAGTCAAAACCTCAATAGATGGACACTTAGTACATATCTTACAGCAGTTACTAGTACAGCTTTAGCTCCCGACAATACCTCCACTGCCACACTTCTATGCTCTATAGATACAAAATATAAAAATTCTATAGGTTCTGTGACATCCCTCACCAATACTACTTCTGCTACACCAAAGAAAGCAGGTACCTATAATGTTACCAACTCACCTGTAGCATCAGGGTATACAGTAGCAGGTGTGGGTACTAATCTGTCAGCTGATTCAGCAACGTTCCGAGTAATAGTCGACTCGTTAAGCGCCATTACCGGTGTCACCGTGCTTAGCGCTGGTTTTAATTTCGGTATCGGGGACATTATAACTGTAAATAATGCTGCACTCGGTCTACCTACAGATAGTACAATACCCTCTCTAATGTTTGAGGTCGGGTCTCTTATTAACAACGTTCATGAAATAAATCAAACTGTAACCTTAGACGCTGATACTTATACCTGCTCAGTATTTGCAGCACCTGTATCAGGTGACTATGTATACTTTCGAGGTCTCAATCAAGGCGATATAATTTTTGATGTTGATCAAGGGCTTTCTTATAATTATGGCTCATGGAGTATAAGCACAGTGACTGACAATATTTCAAGCTGGCGACGCTGTACAGCTACTTTTACACTTTCAAGTCCCTCAACAAGCCAGATTGCATTAGGTATTACAACCAACTCCACTAGTGTTTCATCACCAGCTACACCAGGCAATTCATCTGTTTTACTATGGGGTGCTCAGATTAATAGAGGTATTTCAAATACTTTAACTTCGTATGTCTCTACTTTAAATAGTCCTCGTACAAAAAATTACAACAGCTCGTGGTTTAGTTTAAATAACACATCTACAAGAATAGGTACCTTACCTCTTACCTCAACCAGGTACTCCACGCTCTGTAGTTTTAATGCAGCAGTACCTACAGTAAGTAGTGTGCAAGTTTATATTTCTGCTAATTCAACTTTTGATTCTGCCTATCCTTGGTATACCCCTCATACAGTAACAAAGAGCATCACTGGTAAATTTGTTACAAGCTTTTTAACGGCAGATTTTATAGGTTTTCCAACGGCTTATTTTAATCCGTACGGTCAACAGGTTAGAGGTTTAGATTTTCTAGCAAACTATACGACATCTCCTGGTATGTGTTTTTATGGCGAGGGTCATACTGAGTTATTTAAACTTTCAGCTAAAAATAATACTAATATACAAAATTATATTTGGACAATAGGAAATGATAGTACCGGTTATTATAATCTTACGGCAATAACCGCCGGCGCTGGCACATTTAATGTAAATATACCAACTGTATTAGACCTATATCCAAACATACCTATAACTTTAGTAGTTACTGAGAGTGCAAACCCCGGACTATCAGCCGGTCCTTTTTATTATTTTGACGATACAACCGGGCAGCAATTACCATATCCTTTTTATTATAGCACAAAGAATTTATCAGGCACTGAAAATTCTTTAAACAATAAATTTAAACAATCTATACAGGTAGTTGGTTATACACCTCCAGCCTCAAGCTTTAGTTCAGGTATTTCTGGTAATAGTATTTTTCTCCCAACAAACGGTGTTGCAAGGCTATACAACGCATACTTACGTGTATCTCTTTCCGGGTATCAAGCTAGTACTTTAGATGCTTGTTACGACAAATATAACTTATCTTGGAAATGGTCAACTTTCGAAGGTTGTGCAACAAACCCTACCGCTTTTTCTAACATGGCGTCATCTTGGGTAACAATGCAAAGTGCAATTTCAGCTGGCTCAGGAAACGTGTACCCAGCAGCATATAGCCCTGTTTATTTTACATCCACTCAGCTGTCAGCTCTTTCTGGTAAATATGCAAAACTTTGGAGAAATGAAGGATCATCATCAACGCTATCTGCTGAAAAATTCCCCATAACATCCTACGGTTCAAGTATTGTTTGGACACTTTGTACTTCAAAATGGGCAGTACAACAGGTAAACCCAAACACTCAAACAGACTACACATTCCCGTTACAGAGTTTTACAAACGGTTCAACACCGTATACGGCGAGTACATATGAAGATACTCCCGTCGAAATAAATGTTGCACAAACAATTACTAGTGTTATATGCGCTGAGCCTTTTGACTGGCTACAAAAACAGTACGTGTATACGGATTCAGGAGCTACTAATATTATTAGTCCAGGAGATTTTCGAATTTATACTAATAACCGTTATGTATTAACTGGCTCACAAGTAAGCTTTGAAAATATTTCACTTGGATTTAACGATGTAGATAGAATTGTTATCGATTTAGGTAACGGCACGACTACCACACTGACAGGAGATCAAATATATAATAATTTTTCTACTACATATGCTACAACAGGACCTAAAACATTAATAGCTACAACATACTACATAGCCTCCCGTTCAGTTAGCCCGGCAGTTGATACCTTTACTGATATAGTGGAGGTCATTAGCAACTACGATACAGTTGATCCAGAAAAATATCTAACACAAGAAACCGTATTAAGCTTACCTTGGCCTAAAATACCACTTGTTGCCCCAAACGATTGGGCCGTGGAAGATAATATTAACTCTGTCTTTAAAAAGTTTTATGAAAATTTAGAATATCTCGATAATAGAGGTAACTGCTATAGTAGTGAGCCAACAGAATATAGCGGGTGGCTTGGCACCATACCAATTAACATAAACGGCATATCGAATTGCCCTCTTTGGACCTGGGAAGATGTTGATTGTTTAGCTGGAGGACAAGATGTAGCCTGGGAAGATACTCAACAAATTAATGACAATTTTCCAACTATAACTACAACCGGAATTCTAGCAAGCTGTGCACTTTGGGATCAACACATATGCTCCACAGCGGTGCTAAACCCTGACTGTTATGGTAAGTATGGTATAGAATGGAAATGGAAATCTCGTAAAGCTTCTTCATCTTCTACCACAGTAACCTGGAAGAGCACTCGAGTTAATTCTGGTTATGCGAAAAAATGGAAGCTTGAACCTTGGATTAATTCAGACGGAGAAGTTATAACAGGTCAAGCTTGTGACGAAGGTCAGTGGAACGTCAATATACCTAAATTGAGTGCTTATAGAGAACCAATAGTTAATTGCGACTCAGTTAGTAAATGTATATACAAAAATATCACAAGTAAGGATAATATTTTATATGTATCACTAAACAACGAAATTAAATTACTGTCATCTGATTATTCAACTACCTTTTTAACATCTAGACTTTTAATTGATGATGTCAATACATTTAGAAGCATTAAAGGTCTTTCTTTAGACACGAACGGTAAGCTGTTTGTTCTCGACGATGTACTTAACAAAGTCGCATCGTATAACATAGATCCAACATCTCCTATACCCTTTGAAACTTATCTCTCATGGGGCGGTTACGGCTCTGCTAAATCAAAATACGGCTTCTTGCGACCGAACGATCTTCACGTTGACTCTACAAATAATATTTGGATAACGGATACTGGTAACAAATGTGTTAAAAAATATTCGAACACAGGTACGTGGCTTTTAACTATAACCGATACTGCATTTGCAAGTTTTGAACCTATTAGCACAAGCGTAGATAGTTCAGGTTATATACATATTTTAACCACTCAAGAAGTACGGGTGTATGATGCAACTGGGTTATATAAATCTTCGTACTATTTTAATGATCAAACAGACAGCACACCTATAAAAATTAATACCAATTACAATCATGAAATTATATACATTGTGTTTAGCACACAGGTGTTAAAATATTTTAAAAACGGTGCTTTTGCCGGCTATCTTATTAATAACAAACAGTGCGCAACAGATATTAATGATGTCTGGCAAGATGAGTTTAGAAACGTGCTTGTTACCTCAGGTGATAAAATTATTAAATTTGTTGATTTAATGACACCTAAAACAATAAAAGGGCCACTTACAGATAACTATTGGTCTTTGAGTGATCTTTATATTAACAAAGATGAGTATATACAGAACTGGGTATACAATAAATCTTTTCAAAGACTTTGGGATAATATTGAAATATTTCGTCAATCTTTAATATTCGACAATAGTACATGCGGTGGTTATGTTGGACCTGTATATGCAAAAGATAAGATCGTTATAGGTTTAAACGAAATTGTAACCTCTGCTGTAATCAATCGAAACATTAATTACTTGTGGCAAAATTTTATAACTTTGTTAAATTACTTTGACCCACAATGCCGAAAAACAAGTTTAAATCTCTGAACTATACAATTAAATAATAAATAGATACAGCCATGGTAGAAACTACAACTATAGAAAAAACAGAATGTATCGGTAACTCCTTGGTTACTATTAACGGCAATTTTAATAACTTAAAAGATGCTATTAATAACTTAGAGACTGGTGTTGCTATACAAGACGAGGGTACAGAGTTAGGTACCAATATCAAAACTATAAATTTTATCGGTGATGGTGTAGATACAATTGTTTCGAATGGCGTAGCAAACATTATTGTACCAGGTAGTGAAATAAGAAAGGTAATTCAGCTTGAAGAACAAGGTACGAATTCTGGCGGCGGGGATAACAACTTTTTTATATTAGATGATGGATCTTTAAGAGGTTGCGGCCGTAATCAGTACGGTGAACTAGGCATGGGCAAAGGGGACACTAAAATCTATACACCTAGAATTGCTGCATTTGATCCACCACTTGCTGTAAACGAAGGTATTTATAAACTCTATACACAAGGCGCTATTACATACGTAATAACTACGTATGGTAGAGTATACGGAGCCGGATACAATGCACAAGGCCAACTCGGCCAAGGTACTACACAAGTAGCTTACTACGCTTTTAGGTTTATAAACGTACTAAATGAAACAACAACGGCTATAAATCTAGAAACAAACCCCGTGTACGGCTGGGCAGCTGCTGCTAATGACCCTATCGTGCAACTTGCTACAGGTTCTGGTTCATCTAATAGCAATACTACCACCTATGCTTTGACTCAATCTGGACGCTTATATGCATGGGGATATAATAATCGCAGCCAGGCAGGTATCTCTCGAACTACAACCGGTAATACGATCACCGTCCCAACCCCGGTTACAAATCTAGGGGCGTTCGGTCGTTATGTAACGGCAGCTGGCAACAACAACTCTACCACTGTGTTTGTTGTTGATGCAGATGATAAACTTTATGTTTGTGGTCGTAATCAAGACGGACAAGCCGGTATTAACGACAATACCGGTGCTGAGTTAAATATATCTAACTTTAGACTCGTACAGGGTCTTCCTTTTGGTTACAGAGTTAACAACATTAGAGTTGGAGGTACAGCAGATCAAATAACAACTTTTGTGACGTTGAAAGATGGCACACTCTATGCTGCCGGTGCAAACACTAACGGGGCAGTTCTTGGCTCAGGGCAAGCAACACCAGTCACTCAAGTTGCTTTTGTGAGAGTTTCAGGATTTTTAGATTCTGATTTTATTGAAGATGTAGCATGCCATATTGATTCAAACGCAATTACTATGTGGGCGTTAATTAGAGACGGTGACAATTATCGCGTTAAGTGCTGGGGCAACGATACGTTCGGTCAAATGGGTTTAGGTTCTACAGCTACAACAAGAGCCGTTACAAGTAGCACAGGCTGGCCTTGGGTAGTTACAGGTGCAAAAGTTAAACAGCTTGTCGTGGCAGGTAATGGTACAGCAAAAGCTACTTTAGTTTTAGATACCAATAACAGACTTTGGGCAGCAGGTTACGGTACTACAGGTTTAATCGGTAATAGTAACACTCTTAATACAAATTCAACGTTCCGACGAGTTTTATTTAATCCCGCCTTAGGTTACCCTATTGATATTCGCAGCACAAATAACGACTACGGTTCTGGGACTAGAGCAAACTTTATTACAATTTTAAATACAGGCAAGGCCTTAGCATGGGGATATGACAATACAGCAACCGGTCAGCTAGGTGTTGACACAGCTCCTGATATAACCTCAGTACCAAGCATTGTACAAATTATACTCTAAAAATATGGCAAGAATTTTAACAACAGAAATTAGCGACAACGAATGTATTGGCAATTCATTGGCAACTATCAATACTAATTTTGAAAATTTAGATACCGGGGTAGTAGCTGTTAGTGCCCAAAATATAACTCTTAAAGCTAATTATAATTCTTTAATACGCTCACTATCAGGCCTCGGTGCACCGGGAACAAATTACAATTCTCTAAGTTCAACATTTATTTCTCTCTCTTCTTTAGTTGTACCCTAAAAAAACAACCCATTTAGAATAAATATAAATACATATATGAGCAAAAATAACCCTCTTTCAGATATTTACGCAAACCAAGTTCTTCTTGAAGAAAAAGACGACGTGGTGTGTGCAACCGGTCAACAAGAAATCGCTAAAGGCGGTAAAGTTGGTCTAGCGAAAGGGCACGGACTTGAAAAAGTAAAGGACGTTGAGGATCCAGAAGAAGCAGAAGGTACAAAAATTCTCACTGGTGAACCAAAAAAATTAAACGATTCTATGCAAGCACCAACAAAATCATTTGAAGGCTCTTTCGAGAGACTTTTCAAAGCAACAATTAACGAAGAGATGGGTGAAACACCAGAAATGGAAATGGAAGTTGAAATCCCGACTTCAGACGAAGATATGGTGGATGAACTCGAAAGCAGCAAAGATGAAGTTTCTGATCTCGTTTCTGATCTCAAAGCAGTAATGGATCACCTTCAAGGCATCCTTGACAAAGTTTCTGGTGAATCAGAGTCAGAAGGTTCAGAAGAAGAAGCAGAATTTGGTGATGAGTCAAGTGAGACTGAAGAAGAAGCCGTCGGTGAAGCTGTTGATCTTAAAGCAGTACCTGATTCAGCTGGTAAAAAACTCATGAGTAGGGGTGACAAGGTCGGTTCTCTTAAAGCAAGAGGTGGTAAAGTAAATTCGGGTGAACTTGAAATTGAACCTGATTTAAAGCCAGCTAAGGCTTTTGATAAATCACTTCAAAATACAAAGAATCACACTGTTGTTAGATCAAACATCCAAAAGGGCGACTTTTTTAAATAAGCTCATTTAGCAAAATTAAAAGAACAGCCCCTTTCGGGGCTGTTTCTGTTTATAGAGGTAGCTTAAATACTATTATGAAATTATTTGAGAAAGAATTTAAAGACGCATATCTAAAGTATCACACGGATCCTATTTCTCCTAACTCTCTTGATCCCCGAATATGGTACTTTTTACCAAATGGTGGTGATCCGAAATTGCAGCCTGAAGTTAAAACACAAATTACAAATGATATTGATCAAATTAATTCAGCAGAACAAGAATATTCTAAAACTAGAGTTTGGGAATATTTTGTTGTAGGACCTGTTACACGAGAAGGTTCATCAGAGAGATGTTCATTAGATGTTATTGTACATATTAACCCAACTAATTTATCTGATATGCTTAAAGAACATATTCTTCAAACAATAAAAAGAATTAACGGAAGATTAGCTACAGGTTCACTACACCCCATTCACTACATTCCTACAGTTAGAAAAGTTAATATAGAAAATTATGATGCCGTGTATCACCCCTTTACAGAGAAATGGTTTAAAAAACCGAGATTTCTTGGAGAAGCAAAAAGCGATTTAGAAAATCTTTATAAAGACCCAACAAAAAAGAAACATAAAAATTCCCTTAAAAAAGGTCTTAAAAAATTAGCAACAATCTAACATGCAAAAAGTTCGTTATCTTAACAAATCGATAAATGATAACGAGAGAACTCTTGTTTCAGGTTATTGGAAAGAGCAGATTGAGCAGTACGGTTCAGAAGTAACCTACTACACTCACGGTTACACTCTCTCCAGTCATTTTTATCTTTATGGTGAAGATCCTACCACTCCATTTGTAAGTGCAGGACCTATAGTCATGGTGTCAGATATCACTAACGATGCTATTATGCTATCTAAGTTTGGTATTATGGCTGATTGTGATATGACTTGCATGATTCATATCTCTTCTTTCTGTGAAACGTTTGGTACGTATAGAGAGCCCAAAGCTGGGGATTTAATTGAAATGAAAGAATATGGCGGGTTTGGAGATAGACCAGGAGGCAGAGGAGCTCCTGTATATGAAATAACTGAGCGTGATGATCAAAATTTACAATTTAATGCCAATGCTCTCATGGGTCATTATATCTGGGTTATGAAATGTAAGCGTTGGGAATACTCATACGAGCCTGGTACAAAAGCAGAACCGCTCAACACTCAAATTAATGATGACGAAGAGTATGGAAGAGAAGCAGGTGGTGTTAACCCTGAAGAGCTAGTACAACCTTACGAGCAATCAAATGATAAAGCTGCTAAATGCATTGTAGATCAAGATGCTTCTGATAAATCAGCTCCCTATGGATATTATGGAGGGTTAAAAGAGTTATAATAACTTAAATAATCAATATGAACGTTTTGCCTCGCTATACTCCCGGTTCTACTAATGCTAATTCTGTTATTACATCTTATGATGCATTAGCACAAAGAATTCGCAGACAAATGGGTGAACCTCTTGTTAACGTTGAAATAGCTAACGAACAAATTTATGATAACATTGCAACTGCGATGGAATTTTTTACTAAGTATGCCGGATATACAGAGGAGTTTTTAGTATTTGATTCTAAAAAATACGTTAGAGGGGTTGGTCTAGATGTGAGCACACTCATTAACCAAACCCCTGAAATGTATAAATCTTCAACTCCGGGTCTGTCGGCTGGTTATGATTACGATCTTGAGTCATATAGAAGGGTACTCGATTGTTTTGCTTTTAATTACGGTGAATCCACAGGCATCAATACACTCTTTACGTTAGAGCAGGCCATGGCCCAGCAAATCTATTCTAGTTACATGGTTGGCAACTTTGGTTTTGATTTAGTTAGCTGGGAAGTTTTAAAGGGCTTTATTGATACAAGAAACAAAGTCTTAGCAATGACACCACATTATAGATTTGATGCTAAAAATCAAAATTTAAGAATTATACCCGAGCCAATTCCAGAGCAATCTTATCTTGGTGTTGTTGGTTGTTATATTGAAAGACCTATTAAGGATATTATTAACGAGAGATGGATTTATAGATATACTTTAGCACTCTGTAAAATTACAGTTAGTAACGTGAGAGGTAAATTTTCTGGTACTAATCTTTTCGGTGGTGGTAATGTAAACTATAATGACTTTTTACAACAAGGCATATCTGAAAGAGATGCTTTAGAAAACGAATTAAAGAACTTGAACGAAGATATTACCCCTCCAATGTTCTTTTTAGGATAATTATTTTTATGAACTTCAATAATATAGTTACAGAAATACTTGAAGAAAAAGCACCAAGCTTATCTATTAAGCGGGGTGAAAAATTACCAGTAAGTCGTGGTGGCGGTTTAACGGCTAAAGGTAGAGCAAAGTATAATCGTGCTACAGGCTCTAATCTTAAAGCACCTGTAACCGGTAAAGTTAAAAAAGGCTCTAAAGCATCTAAACGCAGAAAAAGTTTTTGTGCTAGAAGTAAAGCCTGGATACCAGCTGGTGGATGCGCAGGCAAAGATACAAGAGGTTGTGCTGCAAGAAGAAGATGGAAATGTTAATCTGTGAATCGCAAGAAGTAGGTCCTGTATGCTGTATTTGTAAACAGCAGTTTAAAAATTTTCTGTCTTTTGCTAAGCATATAAAATATCAACACAAAATAACAAGTCAACAATATCACGATCAGTATATTTTAAATAATTGTTATAGAGGTTGTGTTATATGTAGTGGTGTTACTAAATTTATTAATATAAAAGATGGTTATAAAAAAACCTGTAGTCATAAATGTGGAGGTATAATGCATCAACAAAACCTTAAAAACAATCCAAACAAATATCAAGTTTATATTAATAAAGTTAAAACTAATTTAAAAAACAAACATGCTAATAGAACACCTCAAGAAAAAGCAGAGATTAGGAAAAAAATTTCTAATACAAAAAAAAATAATGCTGCAAAATTAACCGAACAAGAAAGAAAAGAAAAATTTGGCTGGTTAAATAAAATCTCTTTAAAAGATAGAGAGAAATTTGTTAAAAACGTTTTACTAGAAACCGGGGCTCATAAATGGTGGAAAAATGCTACAGAAGAAGAAAAAAATAAAATTTTTAAAAGAAGAGCTCAAACAATGAAACTTAAAAATCAAAGAGATGTATTAACACTTTTTAAAGATTATAGAGCAGAAGTAACTTATTTAACTCAACAAACTTACAAAAAATATAAAGACATAATAAACCCTACAAAATTAAAAAGAGGCTTTGGTTCAGGTTTATATCATATTGATCACAAATATAGTGTATTACAAGGTTTTATAGACAAAATATCATGTGAAATAATAGCATCAAAATACAATTTACAAATGCTTGAACAAAAAGATAATTTAAAGAAACATAAACAATGCTCTATAACTAAAGAAGAACTTTTAAAATTGTATGAACACAATAAGGCCTAAACGTAATCGAAAGTTTAAACAAGGTATCTTTAAGCCTGTATACCCTCAAAAATATGTAGGCACGTTTCCGATATTATGGAGATCTTCCTATGAACTCAAATTTATGAGGTGGTGTGATCATAACCCTGCTATTATAAGTTGGGGATCAGAATCAATTATTATCCCCTATCAAAACCCTCTTACTGGAAGAGTGTCTCGTTATTTTGTAGACTCCAATATCACTCTTAAAACTAAGAATGGTGAATTAAAAAAATACCTTATAGAAATTAAACCTGCCATACAAACTATACCTCCAAAGCCTAGTAAGAACACAAGATCGTTACTAAGGCGTCAAGCAGAGTATGTGAAGAACCGGGCAAAGTGGGACGCTGCAGTCCAGTGGTCAAAGAAAAAGGGCTACGAGTTTACTATTTTAACTGAAAAACATCTAGGTCTTTAATAAATATAATATATGAATTCTAATGATCAGCGTCTTTTAGAAGAAGCTTATAATCAAGTTAATGAAGGTATTTGGGATCGATTAAAAGGAATGGGTTCTGGTATTAAAGCAGGAGCCGGCGTTATTGGTCAAAATATTAAAAATAAAGCTATTACCACTCTTGGCGGTCAAGCACCTCAAGGAAGTGGGAATACAACCGGTCAAGCTTATGCTAAAGCTCAGCAAGGCTCTCTTTTAGGTTCTTTCGTTAAAAAGGCTACAAAGGAAATAGCAGATTTTAAAAACGATCTTAGTAAAATGGGTATTAAACAAACTGATGCAGATTTACGCGCAGCTGGTTTAGATGAGATTGCTGATAAAATTAAAGGAGTAGAAGACCTTTTAGCATACTTACAAAATCCACAAGCTCAACAAAATGAGCCACAACAACAACAACAACAACAACCTCAAGCTCAACCAGCAGCCACAGGAAAAAGACGGACCGGCGGAAAAATTGCCGGGCAAGTAAGTCAAACACCTCGCGCCATAAAAGGACGTGCTCAGACCGCTGCTAAAAAAACACAAGGTGCTGGCAATCACCCTCTAGATACAAATAGAGATGGAACAATTAGTGCTGCAGAAAACCCTACTAAAAGTGGTAAACCTATTGTAGGTGGCTCCGCTAATGCCCCAGGAACATCAGGTCAGAGAGGAAGAGTAAAATAATTTTATGAATAATAGAGACTCACAAGCAATTTTTGAAAGTTATTGTCAAGGCAAAGTTGTTAACATATATCTTACTGAAGAAGAAGAACAGCAAGCTGAAGTTAAACAACAAGTACAACAAGCACTTGAAAAACCTGAAACCCAACAAGCAGTACAAAAAACAGCTGAAGAATTATTTGCAAAATATAGACCACAAATTGATGCTGCTAAAGCTCAAGGTCAGCCAGCTGTTGAAAAACTTTTACAACAAATTCAAGCCGATCTTACTAAACAAGTCGGGCAACAAGTACAAAAAGAATCTTTAGATCTTCAAGAAGAAGGATGGTTTGACCGTCTACGTTCAAGAGGAGCTGGTGCTTTACGTCAAGGTAAAGAGGTTATGAGAGGTGGTGCACAACCTACAAAAGGTTATGATACTCACGCCGTCACAAAACGTTACGAAATTTTACAAAACACAATCGGTAAAGATCTTAGAGAGTTAGAAAGAGATTTAGGCACAACATCTAATACTGATACTACAGTAAAAGATCAAGTATCTCAAATGATACAGACTTTAGGTACAAAACACAATATTGCTCCTGTACAATCTAAACTTGGTGATATTCGTCATAAAGTTGGAGTTGTAGGTCAAAATATTGTTACGGGTGCTTTAATGGGTGGTGCTTTAGTTGCGTTAGCAGCTCCTGTTATAGCTGCTATCGGTCTTACTGGTCCTGCAGCAGCTGCTGTAGGCGCCGGATTTGCTGGTTCTACAACATCAGTTCTTAAGGATCTTATTTACGGTCAAAAACCTGATGCAAAACGTGCAGTAGCAGCTGGTTTAACAACAGCTTTAACAGCAGGACTGTTAAAATATCTTTTTGGTGGTGCCCAAGCAGGTGGTACACAACCTGAACCAGCCCCGGTACCGGTACCAACACCATCTCCCGTTGAAGCTATTAAGGCTGATTGGCCGACATTATCTAAAACTGTTTTTGGAAGAATGGGACTTAAGGGAGCACCTTCAGGCGGATCTATTGCTGATAACACTGTTCTTAAGCAGGTAATTCAAGCTGTAAAAGATAGAGGTCTTGATTGGACTGCAATGTCAATGAAAGAAAAAGCAGCGATATTTAATCCTATAGCAAAAGCTGTACTTAAAAGATAAGCTTGCTACTGCATAAAAGTTCCGGTATACTATATTTGTGAAAATATGGTTCGGTATTTTAAGCTTTGTTATAATTGTTTTTCTTTTAAAAGAATTACCAATAACAGTACCCTATTCTTATATAGGTGATAGGGGTGAGATGGTACAGCAAGGACTAGACACTTGGTCGCAGGCAGGTATTAAATTTGTTTATAATCCAAAAACAGCAAAGTTGTTTATAACACATAATTCACCGGATGAATTTGTACTAAGTCAAACAGCAGCTGGAGAGAATGTTGATAATAAGATTAGAATTTCAACAAGGTACCCTCGCACAGATAGTGATATAGTTGGTATTATATCTCATGAAGCTGGTCACTATTTAGGTCTGTCTCACAATATTGAAATTAATTCAGTTATGAACCCTGATCTACCCTTAACAAAAAGGCCTTCTAAAATGGACATCCGGCGAGTCAAATGGCAAAAAATATTTTTAATGCCTTGGCTTGTAGTTAGTTCTGTTTTACGTGACCGGTAGCTGTTACACCGTTAAATTTATATTTTCTAGTTCTCTCTGGTTCAGCTGATACCGGTTCATCTATTAATAATTGAGGTTCTTCTTTCAGTATAGAACCTCTAGAAGCAATATTGTAAGCTAATACTAAACATACCGCTAATGGGTCGAAGACCAACACTATTGCAATTATAAAGATTTTAACAACAACGTCAAGAGGCAAACCAACAGATTCTGCAACAAATTTAAATGTGCCAATATCATGCACCTCATTGCCTTTGCTCTTTAAAGTTATGAGTTCATTATCTTTTTCAAATGCTGTTGTCTGTAACTGCTGAACCCTAGTTGTTAACCCCTTGATTTCTTCTGCAGATCTTGCCATATCTTCATAGACGGGCTTTGCTGCAGTGCGAGACATTTGTGGTAAACGAGCTTCCTGAGATTTACGAGCCTCATTAAGCGTAGTAACACGCGAGTTAATCTGGTTGATTTCATTTTTTATATTTGTTTTTTGTTGTTCAATTAAAAGAGATTGGTTGTCAAGGAGTTCCGATTTACCGGCATTAACTTGATAGCCAGAAGAAAGGTAACCATAGATACCCATGGAGGTAATACCCATGAGAGTTAAAATAGCTATAATCATATATAGCTTTAAAAACCAAGCCGTCTTATTCCAATAGCGATATAAGAATGATGTCGATACTAATTTACCCAGCTCTAAAGAACCGGCCATAATAGCGACCTGTAAAAAATGACCTGAAAATAGAGTTGCTATGCCAAGAACGGAAAAATAAGCCCCGCAACCGGCTACCAATAAAGCTGTAAATGCTAATAATGCTGTAAACATACTGGCAATATTTAATCAGAATAAGTATATAAAATGAACTTCAACAGCATTGTAAACGAGCTCCTTTATGAAAGAGATACTATAGGTAGAGCTTTTAGAATGGTAAGAGATAGGAGACAGGAAACTAATCGTAGCTCTACTTATGGTAAAGATTATTATAATAAAATATTAAATGCTCAAAAAGAAGGTAATAAAATTGAAAAACAGCAAAAAACAAGCATAAGAGTTTATCATGTTATTATGCCTGATAATATCATAGGACCTTCGGCTAGAAACCCAGATTATAATACTCCAAAAGATCAACAAATTATTAACCGTCTTGGATTTTTATTTTCAAAACAAGATAAAGAAATCTCTGTAAGTGTTAAAAAACAAGTTTGGAGAGAACAAGATACAATTATTTTAACTGGTACAGCAACAAATTTATTAGAGTATTATGAAGGAGATACCGGCACAAACTACCCCGGTAATAAAGGAGAAGGGAAAAATAAATATCCAACCCCTTGGCAAATGGATACCCCTTGGGATGAAGCGGTTGTAAACTTACAAGATATAAAATGGGACGGATATGTTAATAATTTAACAGAGCAAGGAATAAAGAGTATCGGTTATAGTAAAAGTCTACATATGTTAGTTGAACAATTTTTTAATATAAAAAAATTATCAGTTAAAAAATATAATAGTGTACAGGATCTATATAGGTTACGAAATTAACTGGAGAAATTATGACATAGTAGATTAAATAATAGAAACATATGGGGCTTAAATTTTTAGTCGAGGACATCCATGAAGGCTTAGACTTCATGATTGAAGAAAAAAATCGTCAAGGGGAGCAAAAACTCTTCATTACTGGGCCATTTCTTATGGCTGAACAAAAAAACCAAAACGGCCGTATTTATAAAATTGACGAAATGATTAAAGAGGTGGGTCGCTATACTGATGAAATGGTTAAGTCCCGTAGAGCCATCGGTGAAATGAATCACCCACAATCAACTGAAGTTAACCCTGTTAATGCCTGTCACTTGGTAACTGAGTTAAAACAAAACGGAAACTACTTCATGGGTAAATCCCAAGTGCTTAATACACCCATGGGCCAACTTCTTAAGTCACTTATTACTGACGGAATTAAAATGGGCATTTCCTCTCGTGCTTTAGGTAACATTAATGAAACATCTACTGCAAAAGAAGTTTCAAACTTCCATCTTATCTGTCTCGATGTTGTGCATCAACCATCAGTACAAAATGCCATGCTTGAATCTGTAATGGAGTCGAGGGAGTGGATGATCAGACCCGACGGCACTATTGTTGAATCATCAGCTAAGGCCTTTAACACTCTTAAAGAAACTCTTACAACTGTACCTAAACATGGCACTGACTCTTTCTTAAAAGAAGCCTTGATGAGCTTCATTAACAAACTTAAATTAGCTTAACATATGACACAAGAAGAACAAAAAGCCGTTACAAACTTTATTGGTAAAATTGCTAACAAAGATTACTCAGAAGCACAAACAGCTCTACAAGACGCTGTAGCAGAAAAGCTTAAAAATAAAATTAGATCTTATATTACACAAGAAAATTAAGCAATTTAGAATAAATAAATATACATAAACACTATGGACTTCAAATCAATTCTTAAGGAACAGTTCAAGGATCTCATTACAGAGGAAACCTTAACAGCAGTACACGAAGCTTTCGAAGCTGCAGTAAACGAAAAAGCAGAGCAAAGAGCTGAACTTCAAGTAGAAGCAGCAACAACAAAGCTTGATGAAGATCATGCTGCTAAGCTTGAAACCCTTATTGAGTCCATTGATGCTGATCACACAACAAAATTACAAAAATTAGTTGAGACAATTGATTTTGATCATGCACAAAAATTAAAAGCAGTACTTACAAAGATCGATGAAGATCACACCGGCAAACTTGAAGCAGTAGTAGGTAAGTATGAAACATCTTTAACTGAAGAGGCTGAATCATTCCGTGGTCGCCTTGTAGATGAGATTTCTAATTACATGGATCTCTATCTTGAAAAAGTAGTACCAACATCACAAGTCAACGAAGCAGTTGAGAACATTCGCTCACGCAAAGTTCTTGATGAAGTTCGCAAACTAGTTGGTATTAACGAAGAATTTATCAACGCAGAGATCAAAGAAGCTTTGGTTGATGGTAAGACAACAATCGATTCCTTAAAGAAGGAATTGAATGAAGCAATCGAGGCAAACACTGCACTCAATCATAGATTGAATTCAGCTGAAGCTAAAATTTTGCTTGAAGAAAAGACAAAAGATATGCCCGACAGTACAAAGGCATATGTCAGTAAGTTACTCAGAGGCAAGTCGCCCGAGTATATTCAAGAGAACTATCAGTACGTAGTTGAGATGTTCGAGAAAGAATCTTCCGAACAAGTTGAAGTTGCTAAGGAAAGGGTCACAAGACGGATCGTTGAGGCCGTTGACCGTCCTGAAGCAACAGAGATTTTGGAAGAAGATATTTCTACACCAGCAATTGAGAACAATTCTCCTGTTGGCGGATATCTGAATGAGATGAAGAAGCTCGACGGGTCTAAATTAAAAATTAGACACTAAGGTCGTACTTCATACCTCACAAATAAGGTCGAAAAAATTCTTTTATAAAGGAGAAATTAATAACTATGGAACTTCTACATATCAATAAGACAAGAGCAGAAGCTTTAGTTGAAAAGTGGACCCCAGTTTTGGACTACACTTCCGACAAAGTTGCTGCTATTTCTGACGAACACACACGCTTGAATACCGCTATCCTCTTGGAAAACCAAGAGAAGTGGTGTTTCGAAGCTACTAACCAATCCGGTACATCCGGTTCGGTTTTTGGCTCAAACGTAACCAATACCGCTAACCAGTTTAGTGGTGACCGTTACGCTCAAGGTGACGCACGTCTGCCAAAAGTCCTCATCCCAATGATTCGCCGTACATTCCCTGAGCTCATCACAAATGAGATCGTGGGTGTGCAGCCTATGACTGGGCCTGTTGGCTTGGCATTCGCAATGCGTTATAAGTACGAAGCATCAGCTCTTGGTCAAGCTGCTGTTACTGGCAGTGATAATGCCTCAGGCGCATCACTCGTTAACAACAGTATCTACAACTATGCTGGTCTATCAGCAACTCCGCAAGAAATCGGTTATAATTATCTGAATACATCATTCACTGGTACATCCAGTGCAAGACTTTCAGGTAATTCAGCATTCACCATTCTTGGTGAAGACGCTGGTGTAGCCGCTCTTCTCTCGCAGTTTGAGCTTACTTCGAACATTCCTCAAGTAACTGTATCGTTTGAAAAGACCGCAGTTGAAGCCGGCACCCGCCGTCTCGCAGCTAAGTGGTCAGTCGAACTTGAACAAGATCTAAAAAACATGAACGGCATCGATATCGACGCTGAATTAACAAATGCTATGTCATATGAAATTCAAGCTGAGATCGACCGTGAAATGATTGCTCGTATGATCCAAACATGCTTGAATGCTGGCGCTGGCGTCGGTTATTCAACATGGTCAGCTATCTCAGCTGACGGCCGTTGGTCAGGTGAGCGTGCCCGTGACTTCTACAACAGAGTTGTTGTAGAAGCGAACCGCGTTGCGGTTCGTAACCGTCGTGGCGCTGCTAACTTCATCATCGCTACACCACGTATCTGCGCAATCCTTGAAACACTTCCTAACTTCACCTGGCAGCCCGTAACAGGCTCTGTTAACACAGCACCTGTCGGCATTGCTAAGGTTGGTTCAGTTGGTGGCCGTTTCCAGATCTATCGTGACACACGTACAGAAGCACAATCAACACAAATTGGCGCCGGTGGCTATGCCGTCGGTCGCTCAACAACTGTTGATTACGCTCTGTTAGGTTATAAGGGCCCAGAGTACTACGATACAGGTATCGTATACTGCCCATATATCCCTGTCATGGTTCAACGTACCATCGGTCCGAATGACTTCAGTCCAAGAGTTGGTCTATTAACCCGTTACGGTGTTGTAGATCATATCTTCGGAGCTGCACTATATTATCACATGATAATTTGTACAGGTCTGGGTCAATCGTTCACCCCTGGTTCAGCTGCAGTTTACCTCTAAGGTATACGCAAACCTCAACAATTCAAAGAACTCCCGATCGTAAGGTCGGGAGTTTCTTTTTTATTTTTTTTATACTTTACAACACAAAAAAATGACTCTTTTGAATAAATAATATTACATATGGCAATATTTTACAATAACGAAGTAACAGTAGGTTCATCACTTTCTACTTTCGCAGGAGTCCCGTTTGTTTCAGCTAACAATACATTTAACACACTTTTAATTTCTTTTTCAGGTGGTGTAGGTATAAACAGTAATGCTCGTATTGCTTTTAATAATACTGCAAACGCTTTAACAACTGCAGCTCCTTTCGTAGCTACTTTTGTAAATACAGCAGGTACAACTATTTCCTCGGGTGCTGGATCTGTTACTTTCAATCAAAGTCTTACAAGCCAGCCTATATTTTTAATTTTACCAGATCGTACATCATTTCGTAGTGCGCTTCCTACCTCATCGACATCAATAACATTGACCAGTAACGGTTATGAAGGATGGGGCCCGAATGAAGCAAGACTACGCCTTTTAGGTTATTTCTAAAAAAAGCTAGGATCTAAAGCTTCCCAAATATTGTGTTCTTTGTTGTAAGTAACTTTTAATACTTGCATCATTTTACGAAATAAGCGGTGTAAAGACTCTTGTTTAATTTCTCTCCCGTCACTTAAGGGTATAGAAACAATGGGTATGTCAGGAAAATCAGGAGTATAAACTTGCTTACCGTTATATAAAAACATCTCTACTACACCGTCGATGTTAAGATACATTACCCATTTCTTTTCAGAAGTAGGAGGCATTGGTAGAGGTATATATGTTAAAGAGTGTTTAGCCATATTAGTATTTAAAGTATATAGATACAGTTATAATAAACAAGTAGGTTTTTAATTTTTATAGAATAAATAATTTACAAATGCCAATACAAGTTATTCAATCTCAAGAATACATCGGTGACTCATTAACAAAAATTAATAATAATTTTGTTACATTAGATACTAATTTAGCAGCTCTGTCAAGTATATCGTTTAGAGCTGATAATGCAACAACAGTTACAACTCGAACCTTACCAACAACTACAACAAAAGTTTTAAGCGTGTATAACGGATCTACTTATGTTGGTTATGTTCCACTATATTAAGCTGTATAATCACTAGATTAACATTTTTAATATAAATATTAAAAATGCCAACTACCCTTCTGCCCATTATAACTGGTACACCAGGTAATCCACCTACCTACAATGTTGGTATGGCAGAAACGTTTTCATGGGTTCCTGTAAATAATAATGCTAATAGACCTTTATTTGCCCGAGCTGGTTATATTGTAAACCTCTCTGATCTATCAATCTCATTAAGTGCTTCAAATCTTAATATTGGTGGTGTTGAGATATTAGACGGAGACGATCACACAATAAGTGCTACTGTAGTAAATGATCCAGTAAACGGTAATTCTGTTCAAGTACAGACACAAGATTTAGAATCTTCTATTGATGATATAACTATTGGTGATAAACAAGGACATTATGCTGATGTTAATTCTACGTTGTCAGCATTAAATGTCTACCCTGTAGTACCTTCCGGTGGATACACTCTTTGTGAAACAAGAACATCTGGATACCCGACATTTACATCTAAAGAGATTCTAATTCATAATTCTACAAACAGTGACGTGAATGTAACTCTTACCCTTACATCTGGTTTATCTTGCAGGGTACCTATAGGCAAAAGTGCAGAACCAAATCATATTTTACGACTAAATGTTGCTGTATCAGCTGTTAATATATACAGTGGGTGTGAGGTGACGTTTTTTGCTTAAATAATAGACTATGGCAAAGTATACTACAAAACGTAAATATACCAAAAAATCTACTGGCACTAAAAATGCTATTAAAAGAGAAGTTACTGAATCAGTTAAATCAGCTCCAGCAGTCAAAGAGACTGTTTGGCAGAAAGTTAAAGGTTGGCTTCAAGGTATAGTAGGATAATGTTGTTTAACTAGATTTGCTAGTTAAATAATA
>Ga0209500_10000074_pt1 | contig 91079 bp, 112 predicted proteins | sample S_140212_EF_Meta_FD_187323 | JGI IMG/M metagenome (GOLD analysis project Ga0209500, IMG submission 187323) | Freshwater microbial communities from Lake Simoncouche, Canada to study carbon cycling - S_140212_EF_MetaG (SPAdes) (version 2) | ecosystem: Environmental > Aquatic > Freshwater > Lake ...
ATCTGGAATCGTGCTGTGCAAGCCTGCCCGGATGGAGTGCCCGTGCAAGAAGTTGAGGCCGGTCCTGACGGCTGAGGATGTCAGGCCGTTCCTGCGGAAGACTGCTGGGTCTGGGACGATGCACGCGCTGATCCGAGGACTGGCGGCGCTGTCGGTGTCGGGTCGGTCGGCTGAGTGGATCGTGGATCTGGTCTGTGACAGGTGCGGGTCCGGAGACGGTGTGGTCCCTGCGGCGGTGACTCAGGGCGGGGTGCTGGTGTCAGAGCCGACTGGGTATGATGCTTTACTCTGCCGAGAATGCCGGGGCGGCTGATGAGCCGACAGAGGGATATCGACGGAGGGATAGATCTTCCCAGCACGACGGCTGAGTACTGGGAGTGGCAGTTGCGAGGAGCCTGCCGTGACGAGGGGATTGACCCCGAGTTGTTCTTTCATCCGTGGGATGAGCCTCTGGCGCAGAGACGGATTCGAGCCAATGTCGCGATCTCGATCTGCAAGGTATGCCCAGTCGTCAGCGAATGCCTTGACTGGTCGATGAAAGTCCAAGAGCCGTACGGCACATGGGGTGGTGTGAGTGAGGACGACCGTCGAAGGATGCTGAGGCTGAGACGGGTCGTGCGAGGATGATCGAGCAGTTGTGCGGCTGCTGTATTGAAGTATGTAGATTTGTCAAGTCTTGACATCTGACATATGGTTTGAGCGTGGAACGGATCGTTATACTATAGAGTTGTTTATAGAAGGGCCTGAAAAGGCGGCGCACTTTCTCCGCGCGAGCAAAAAATTCGTCGCGAAAAAATCCTGTACCCTTGGCTCTAGCAGAAAAAATAATAGATGTCAAGCCCGACAAGGGTAAGCACAAAAAATATTTTTTGTCAAGTTGAGGAGCGGTATGGGCGACGACGAGCAGGACTTCCCCGAGATCTCCCTTGAGGACGCGGCAAGCGCTGAGGCTCCCGAGGCCGACGCGCACCCGCACTTCGAGGAGGAAATGTGACCATCAACAAGCCGACACCGGCACAGATCCGCGAGGCCATCCTTGACTGGATGCCCGCCAATAAGGTATCCTTTGATCGGGAGTGGAACACCCGTGGTCGTCCGTGGGAGTACGGACTTCGCGGCGCGGTCGAGCATCACATCTCAGGTGTCGGAGACGGCGCGGTCGAGTGGTGCGACGGTCGCTCCGAGGGCTACAACTACCCGTGCTGCAACGAGGTCGTCCGTCGTGACGGCTCGGTGATTATTATGTCCGCTTTGTCCTGCTGGCACTCTGGCAAGGGTGGACCGTGGCCTGCTTACGGCGTGCCGAAGGATCTTGGCCACCTGATGCTCTGGGGCCGTGAGCACGAGTCGTGGGGGACCAAGCAGGACTTCACCGACGAGATGTTCGACTCGACGGCACGAATGGACAGTGCCCTGCGTCAGGTCTCGAACTGGGAGAACTTCAACCATCTGATCAACCACAAGGGCTGGACTGACGGTGGCCCGGAGATGGGCCTGTCCTACTACCACCCGACCCGAGGCCGGAAGAACGACACCCTCTACGACATCTCGGTGTTTCGGACCAACGCTCAGAAGATGTGGGAGACCAAGCATGCCCCTGCACCTAAACCGCCAGTACCTCCGAAGCCTGTACCCAAGCCCGACTCGGTCGTCGACCTGTCGAACATTCAGCGGGCGGCACGGCGAAAGGGCAAGGACGTGGATGTGCTGCTGGTGACCAAGGGCCTTCGAGCCGTTGGTATCACCCGTGGTATCCGGGTTCAGGATGTTTTTGACGAATCCGTTCGAGTAGGGTATGCTTTGTGGCAGCGGAGGCTCGGGTACACCGGCACGGACGCTGACGGCATCCCCGGCATGACCAGTCTCTCGACACTAGGCTCGAAGTCCAAACTATTCAAGGTGGTGCTGTAGATGCCAGACCAAGTCAAGGCAATGATCGGGACGTGGGCACGGGTGTTCGTGGTATCCGCGATCACCGCGTTCCTCGCTCTCCAGTCTCCCCCGTGGGATCTGTCAAGTGATCAGTGGCTCGCGGTGCTGTGGGCAGCGATCCTGTCCATCCTGCCCGTGATCGTCAACTGGATGAACCCCGGCTACATCATGTACGGCAACGGCTCGGTGTCAAACGGCACGGCTGGCTCGGGCAACCCGCTTCCTGACCAGATCGGTCCGTCGACGGAGAACGTCGATGACCTCCCCGCCGGAGGCTGAAAACCGTAAGTTACTGGCGAGTAGGAAAAAATCTTTACGACGCCATCGAGAAGTTGGACCGGGTCGTGCGGGAAAAACTCCCCACGGCCCGGTCGCTTCAGTTTTGTCGGGCAAAATTTTTATTGATTGGTACATTTGACCCATGTCTGAACTGGTGTACGGCGGCGAGCCCGTCGAAGAGGGAGCAGGCGAGCCCGTCGTCGAGGAGCCAATCGACACTCGACCCGATCTGGCAGCCATCGGCCTGCCCGAGATCGAGCGAGGGGTGTGCGAGGACACCTACGAGAACCGTGCTGCCCTTCGTCGAGCGAAGTTGCAATGGCAGCCGGTCTATGATAGTTTTGGTAACCCGACCGGACTGATCGCGGCACGGTCCCCGGAGGCGATGAAGGAGCGACGGATCCAGTCGCTCGCCGAGAAGCGACCGCTGCTCGTCGACCCGAAAGACATGAACTCGGATTATGTCACCGGGCTCGACCTACTGGTCGACGAGGCGGCATGCCGTATCGCGCCACCGTGGGTGGTCGGTGCGACCAAGGGGTGGCAAGCCGAGCAACTGGCAGGCGGACCGTCGAGTGAGCGGCGTGCGCCGAAGGTGCTCCCGACCCGATGCCGCGTGATCAAGTCAGACGGTATCCGCTGCATGCTGTGGGCATCGGGTCGTCATCAGGATGACGGCATGTGCCGAGTCCATCTACGGTCTGCCCGTAAACCGGGCGAGGACATCGAGCGGGCACGGAAGAAGATCATCCAAGCCGCACCGTACGCGGTGGATGTCCTCGAAGAGATGATGGAAACCGCTGTATCTGAGCCGGTTCGGCTCAAGGCTGCAACGGAGATCCTCGACCGTGCCGGAGTTCGAGGCGGCATGGAGATTGACATGGGCGTCGAGGTGACGGATGCGCGGCCTGCCGCTCAGGTCGTTGCCGAACGGCTGGCCCGTCTTGCTGCAGGAGCCGTGACCGTCGAGGCTGCCCAGCACAAAACGGACAATCAGGACGAAGTGATCGATGCCGAGGTCGTTGAGATCGAAGAAGGAGAACTCGATGCGTGAAGAAATCGAAGAGATCGCGAACTTGGCAGCCGTGCTCGTTGAGGAACTTCAGTCCGACATCGAGTTGTGCAAGACAAGAGAAGAGCATATTCGGATGACGGCACGGACGAACGCTGCGACCAATCTTGTGCGCCTTCTCGACCTAGCGGCCTCGCGGATTTGACTGTAGGTTGTTTCTTTGATATGATGCATGCTATGCATCAGATCAAAGAAACAACCGTACTTGGGACCTAAGCCCTTTTTCTAATCGGGGTTACACTCGAATTGACGGCAAGCGACAACGCAATGCCTACGCTGAGGCGCGGGGGGACCGGAGGCATGAGATGCCTGATCTATTTATTTCAGTTCTAGTCCTAATGACAGTCGTTCAATCCACGCTGTGCGTGGTGATGATTACGTCGATTGCCGTGAGTGAATATCGGTACTTTCATTTGGCAAGCACAATTCATCACAAGGAAAACGTGCATGCTGCAGAGGAAGCCAAAAAAAATTTTTAGCGGCACGGGCTGTTCATATCGAGTGCATCACGCTATGGTGTAAGTGAGTGCCTTAGAGCACTTCAAATACACAACGGAGGAAACGATGTACAAGACCAAGATCGGCATGGCCGTGGGCCTAGCCGCTGCAGCACTCGTGCTTACGGCCTGCGGGTCGGGAAGCGGCACGGCCTCGACCGTGACGGTAACAGCGACCGCTGCAGCACCCGCACCCGCTCCTGCACCCGCACCAGCGGAGACGGTAGACAGCGGCTCGGTCAAGGATGCCGCGTACATCGCGCTTCTTCGCAGTAAGGGCAACTCGTACGTCGACTCTGCAACGGACGAGAAGTTGATCGAACTCGGACACTCGGCGTGCGACGTATTCGATAGCGGCACGACCGTGCGCGAGTACGCCGTGTACTTCGTGAAGGAGTACCCGAACAACGAGGAGATGCGAACATTCGCCGCGTACCTCGGCGGTGCGGCGGTGGCCGCGTACTGCCCGGAGTACCAGTACCAGATTGATGCCCTCTAGTCATGGACGATCCACGGATCCGGGTTGGATCGGACGCGCTGCTGGACTCTCATCTGCCCGGCATGCCGTTGTCCGACATCCAACCCCGAATCGTGGAACGGGCAGGCAAGGATGCCGAGACCGTGATTGATGCGCTCGACCGACTTCGCCTCGGCGAGGGAAACTCCTTCGAGCGCGATGTCGAGCGGCTGCTCGCAGCGACACGGATGAGACTGCTCGAAGACATCCTCGACCGATTGAAAGACGAGATGTCAAAGGTTGCTGACAGCGAGCGGTACTCGCACCTCGAACCCGGAATCCGATGGTCTTTGGAGATCCTCACGGACCGGGTGATCGGCGTGGGCAAGTGAAGGTTGCGGTCTACTGGATGCGAGCAGGCTCGGATAACTGCCGCCGCTTTACGCTCTCCGATGAGCACGATCATTACGAGATCCTCAGTCGACTCGTCGAGGAGACCGCTGCCTGCAGCGGCCCGCTGTATGACAAGGTCTCACCGATGCCTGAAGTCGAGGGCGGCTCGGGACTGCAGGAACGGGACTTAGTCAGACTTGACGACACTCTCTACGAGTTGAAGTCTCGAACGGAGTTCGTCTCTGCCTTCGATCAAACCGCGTACTTGAAACCGATGACGGTCGACGACGACTTGACCTGAGTAAGATCTCTATGATACAAATGATCCATGTTCACTATTCTGCTATTTGGCAAGGCGTGGGAGATCAACGAGCGCCTGAAGGGCGAGGACGACAGCGCCGGGTCCGTCGTGTTCCTCGCCTTCTTAGCGCTGATCTTCGTTTGGCCAGTGCTACCGGCACGGCTGCTCTACCACGCGGGCATGTCTCAAAAGGTAGCCCTCTTGGTGACGGTGATCCCCGGAGCCATCTTTGCTCTACTGTCAATCGGTCTCTATCTGGCTGTCGGTCTGGTGGTGGCACTTATCGCTGTCATCGGAGCGACCTGCTACATGACGTGGACTAGCGGCTCGGAGGATTGACACACGGATTTAGATCTGTACTATGAAACGAAATGACACCCACCGAAGTGAGGAAGCAGACATGAGCAATTCCAAGAAAGTGACGGAGGCACGGCAGGCGTGGATGGAGACCACCACCGCGCTGATGGCAAGCGGCACGGATGAGAACCGCGAGGCGGAGATGAAGGCATGGGCCGCTCTTCAGGCCGCAGTGTCTTCGTACTCTGAGAAGAACGGCCATGTCGACGACGGAGTCTGAGCGCGAACGATGGTGGTTTCACTTCTGCCGTTTGTGCGATAACACGTTTAGCAGCCGATCCGAGATAGAGTTCTGCAGAGTCTGCAGCATCCAAACCATTAGCGCGGAGGTACCGCTATGAACCCGAACGAAAAGGTTGTCGTCGGATATGTCGACAACGGAGTCACACGCGGCCCGTTCGCACATGACCTGTTCCTGATGGGCGCGTCCCGAGCGGATCGGTTCGCCGGGATCGTGAACGAGTGCGACAACCTGATCGCTCGTGGTCGGAACCGCATGGTAAAAAATTTTTTGGCAAGCGGCACGGCTGAGTGGCTGTTCATGCTTGACGCCGACCAGCGGTTTTACCTCGAAGCGTTCGACTTGCTCATCAGTGCGGCGGACGCCAAGGAGCGGCCTGTCATCTCCGGGCTGTACTTTGCTGCCAACGACACTGGCGAGTTGTACCCGTTGCCGATGCCGACGATTTACATGAGGAACGAAGAGCATTCCTTTCATGTGATCACGCATTACCCGGAGAACGCGGTAGTCCAGATCGACGGTGCGGGCGCGGGATTCATGCTCGTGCATCGATCCGTGTTCGAGAAGATCGCTGAGCAGGCTGGACCTGAATACCTCGACCGCTGCTGGTTCCGTGACTACCCGCTGCCCGATGGTGACGGATGGTTCGGCGAGGATCTGTACTTCTGCAACATGGTCCATGATGCCGGGTTCAACATGTACTGCCACACTGGAGCCACGTCTCCGCACATCAAGTCGTACGCGGTGACTGAAGCGCACTTCCTGAAGTTCCGCGACTTCTTCGATTCACAGGGGATCAAGTCCGAGTTCCAGAAGCGACTTGACAACGGCACGGATTAGTAGGTAAGGTCGTACCTCGACCACTACTCAGGGAGACGAAATGACGGAGATTCAGGTTGTATGGGCGACCGGCGCGCGGTGGGCAGCCGAGGTCGGCAAGGATCCTGTGACGACGAAGACCATCGAGTACTACACGGACGGCGTGCCGGACGAGGACATCTGCGAGAAAGTGTTCCGTGACACGAACCTCTACGAGGGTGATCTCTGGGACGCGCTTCAACCGCTGTCCGAGGCACGGACTCATACCTCGCTCTCGGTTGGCGATTACGTCATCATCGACGGACGCATGTACCGTTGCGCCGGAATCGGCTGGGAGCGCACCGAGACCTTCGACCCCGGCTTGGGCTTTCTCGACCCGATCCCAGAGGAGATCGACCTGTGACAGATCCAACGGCACATCCGCCGATTGACCGCGTCGAACTGTCTGCGGATGAGCATGAGAAGTTCGTGCTCTGGCTCGAAGAGGGAGTCGAGCGCGGCTGGATAAGCAGCCCGGTGTGCAGCACGCATGACGGCCTGCCCGGTACCGCCGAGGAAGACATGGACTGGGAGGAGGGGCTAGACCCCTGCGTTCCAGCAGTGAGAATCTGGGTCGCATGAGATTCGGATGGTGCATGGACAACCATCACGAGAACTGCCGACAGGTCTACCGCCAGCACTGGTCCGACGATGAAGTGCGCCGATGCGACTGCGAATGCCACAAAGGGAAAGAACTCCCTGACCCGCCGCCGTCGAAAGAATCTTTGCGAATGCCTGTGAATCCGAACCCCAGAAGGAGGAAGGGGTGACACTCGTGGCACCGTGTGACAAGTGCGGCAAGGACATGACCGAGTACGGAAGTTACGAGATTCGACGAAAGCACCCGGACCCTCGACGAGACCTAATAAAAAATTTTTGTTCCGAGTCCTGCATGTACGACGCGCTCGACTCGCGTGGCACGCGACTCACCGGGCCAATGCTCGAACGCTTGACACGAGCATCATAGAGGGTGTACCTTCCACATTAGGCAGGACGCCTGAAGTTGACAGCAAGACACCTGATGGTGTAACCTTGCTTCAGCAAGACCAAATGACGAAACGACACAAGGGAGTGATCAAAGTGCAGAACACCACGGTCAACTATGACCTTCAGTTCAAGAACCTCACGTTCGCCGACATTATGCGCGAGGGCGAGAAGTGGAAGCGCGAGCGCGTTTTCTTCGACGCCAAAAAGGCGTTTGAGTCGGCTCGCCGCTCAGAGGCGCGCGGCGTCTCCGTCGCCTTCGCCAAGAGCGAGAGCGGCGCGTACTTCGTCTGGAGCGGGGAGGTGACGGCATGAGGCCGAGTATGAAGTTCGGAAGTCCCGTCGAGGTGCATCGTCAACGGCCCGGCCTGTACGAGGCAACCAACGGATACGTCATCCGACGCACCAACCCGATCACCAGTGACGGACGTGCTTGGTGGATCGTCTACCACCCATCAATCGTCGGCGGCTACGACAACGGCATGTGGCGTCGACACCCGGCGAGCAAGACCTTCGAGACTCTGGCTGACGCAAAGGAATGGGTGATGGCATGAGTACCTACTACGAGTACCCCGAGACCTCTATCCTTATCAACGGACAGGGTGGGTACGACATCACGTTCTACGACGGCACGGTCGAAGACATGCCGCAGATTCGGATGGTGATTCCAGCGCACTCGTACTACATCGAGGAGTGCATTCGGAACATTGTCGAGTACGCCAAGACCTACGGCAAGGAAGAAGCCCTACGGGGTTGACAAGAAATAATGGATAGGTGTAAGATCGCATCATCAAGACAACACAACGACAAACAACACTAGGGAGATAGAAATGGGTTACTACGTCACACTTATTGCAGCAGACTTCACGATCCCCGAGACCCCCGAGGTTCTCGCGGCGATCCACGGCATGGACGTTCGCTTCGACGCGCTGAAGCGCGGCGGCGTGATCGGCGGGGATAAGCCGCAGGAGAAGTGGTTCTCATGGATGCCGAAGTTGGGCACGCTCACCAGCGTGCAGGAGGTGTTCGAAACGCTGGGCTTCGACACCGAGATCGACCCCGAGACCGGGAATGTCGGGCTTGTCGGGTACGACAACAAGACTGGACAGGAGGACTTGTTCCTCGCGGTGGTCGCGCCGTTCGTCAAGGACGGCTCGTACACGGTATGGCGTGGCGAGGACGGCATGTTGTGCCGATACGAGGTCACGGAAGGACGCCTTACCGTACGGAACTCTTTCGTCCAGTGGACCGAACCGGAGCCGTTTGCCATCGCGCACTATGGCTCTGTGGGATCGTTCAGGGATGGGACGTACCTTGGATTCTCGATCCTCGTGGACCCGTACAACGACGACGAGACCACGATCATGAACCTGATCGACGACCAGATTCAGGACTTGCGCGGCGCATCAAAGGTATGATAGATTGACCATGCAAGACAACGACAAACGACACAACGACTAGGGAGGCAAGGAAATGCAGGTACCGACGCGAGTGGAGGTGGCGGCATGAGCACCTACGTCGTCACCCTCGTGATTGAGGACGTTGGCCCGGACATGGGCAGTCCAGAATACTGGCCTTGGGCCGAGATGCTTGACTACCCCGGCGCGGTCATGAATGCGATTACGGAGGAGATTGAGTCTCACCCGACGCCGGAGCAGATCGACCTGTTCCAGCGGCTCACCAGTGACTACCGGCGAGCGATCAAGCAGGAAATGAGTCCGGCTCCTGAGGAGGAGGATGAGGACTCCGAGGTGATTAGCACATGGGAAATCTCCTATTCCACCAAGCCTGAATGGTGGGATGATGATTCGGAACCTCGCTGCGATGTATGCGGAATGCATTGTGAGGAAGTCGAATGGTGTGGCGAATGCGGAAACTGCGTTTTGCACTGTGAGGGACGCGAAGAGGTGAAGGCATGAATACCAACTGCCTCGCGGGCATCGAGTGCCCCCAGTGCGGATCGGAGGGACCGTTCGCCATTGCAGTCACTGCGGTGGCCGTGATGCACGATGACGGATCGGAGTACGTCGAGAGCATCGAATGGACGAACACGTCGAACATCTCATGCATGACCTGCCACAACTACGGCATGGTCGGAGAGTTTGAGGCGCAACCAAATACCAACTGACACTCCCTAGAAAAACAGCCGGGGCAGGCTTGGAAAACTTGCCCCGGCTTTTCTAGTTTTTTGGGCGAGCGCGCCGGAGTGGAAAAAATCTTTGCGACGCCGTGATGAAGTGGGTCAAGGTAACGATTCGATAACGACAGCCGTTTCGATTAGACAGGTGTCATACCGGCATGGTACTGTTCTACATGTCAGCAAGACGCTGGCGAGACAAACGACACAGGGATGTGATCAGGTTGCAAAAGGACACAACGACTGCAGTCATCGCAAAGGAAGAGTACTGCGACTACTGCCAGATGAGCGGTACGAAGACCGTCGCCCTCTACGACGGCAAGACCACTCAGGGGGCGTGGGCCTACATGTGCGAGGACCACTTCAGCGACTACGGGGTCGGTATCGGTCTCGGACTCGGACAGATTCTGATCGTCGAGACGAGTTGACAGAGACTCCGGAGGAGTGCTAGAAATAGACCACTCCTCCCTAGGAGAAGGCAGGCCCCGGATCCCCCTCCGGGGCTTTGTCTTTTCCCGAAGCAGAACGCGCGGAAAAAATCTTTACGGATGCGCGCCGCCTTGACAAGAAATAATGCAAGGTATAGTCTGGGCACTACAACAACCGAGAGAGGAGAAGCACATGAATGAGGAACTACGGAAACTAATCGCCAAGTTGCCGGAGCAGGCGGCCACCACTGGCCGCGACTTCGGTCGAGGGTACGCGCTCGCAGTCAGAGATGTGCTTGCCGTTCTCGATAGACTTGACACTCAAGAGTAAGTGCGATAGAGTTCATACATCAGAACGACACACACTAGGGAGGTGAATGACGTGATGAAAACAGATACGCGAGTGGAGTGCTACTGGAACCTCCACAAGAACTGCTTGTCGGCACGGCCTACGGTCAAAGGCGGCAAGGTATGGCACGCGGACATGGTGTGGCTCACGGATGTACGATTCGCGGTGCAGCCCGCTGGCAACGCCAAGGTGCGCGCCGAGGGACGCAAGAACGTCCACGCCTACGTTCGCGGTACGGTCGTGAACTGGCAGGGGCTGCTAGGCGGTGCTCCGGTCGACGCCGAGACGGTGGAACGTCTCGGCTGGGTGCGGGTGTCGTACAACCCCTACAGGTACGAATCGTTCGTGCTCGCTGCTACAGGTGAGCCGATCCTCGCAGCCCGTGAGGCGTTCATCGCCAGCAAGCAAATCTGGGCGCTGCTCTAAAAAGTCAAAAACGAAAAGGCGGGACTTCGGTCCCGCTTTTTCGTTGCGCGGACTCGGAAAAAATCTTTGCGCTCGCGCGCTAGCAACGTCTCGCGTTACTACTTTCCTGCCCCCGAAAACTCTCCTGCCGTTTGGACTTGCATCATAGAGAGATTCCTGCTATTCTCTCTAATGTCAGAACAACACCTAGGGAGGTAACAACCAGTGTCAACCACACTCAAGCGAAGCAAGGACCGGAAGGTCACCAACGCAGTGAACCCGAAGGGTACCGCCGCCTTCATTGCGAACACCTTCGGACTCCCGTCCGGAAAGAATTACTCCTGCCCCGGTGCCACCGAGGTCTGCGAACTCATCTGCTACGCGGGCAAGTTGGAGATTATCTACAAGGGCGTGCGCGACGTGCTCACGCACAACTTCGACACGCTGCAGTCTCTTGATCAGGCTGGCATGGCCGAGGCTCTCTCGGGTATGGTGGCAGACTTCAAGGCCGACTCGGTCAAGCGTGGCGCGGACCTGCTGTTCCGCATTCACTGGGACGGGGACTTCTTCTCGGACGACTACGCGAGCGCGTGGGTCGCCGTGGTGCGCGAGCACTCGGACGTTCAATTCTGGGTCTACACGCGGGTCGTGAGCGCTGCAGTCATGATTCACAAGGCGGCGCTGCCGAACCTCTCGCTCTACTTCTCGGCAGACTCGGCTAACGCGCCGATTGCTGCCATGCTGAAGAAGACCTACGGCATGAACCTCGCGTGGCTCGCTGAGAACTTCCAGACGGGTCAGGCGGCGCTCAAGGAACTCACGGGCAAGCCGGGGGCGAAGTGCCCCGAGAATGCGGGCAGGCTCCCGCTGATCAGTGCCGAGGGATCGGCGTGCGTCCGGTGCGGACTCTGCGTCTTCGGCAAGGCTGACGTGGTGTTCAGCCGGTCCAAGAAGTAGGACTTGACAGTGGGCCGGTAGGCGAGTAGACTTCACCTACCGGCTCACGGTCGGGAAAACAAAACGACAAACGACACAAGGGAGTGATCGAAGTGGGACTGAGAGACATTGCAAGCGCAGCAATCGAAGCCGAAGAGGCGAAGCAGAAGGCCGACGAGAAGCGTTGGTGGAACGAGAACGCACGGGCAGGCGAGAGCATCGTGAAGGACTTGCTCGGCATCACCGGCAAGGCGGTACGAGCGCACAAGACGGAGCGGTCGGAATCCACTGGAGCGCAATGGGGGAATGGCACGGTAGTGGAACTTGAGGAGGGTGTGTGCGTCAAGGTGATGCACTGGATCCACAACACCACCGACCGATACGGATTCGTCACCGGAACCGAGACAACCAGAAGCCTTGAGTTGTGCGACCGAGAGGGACTCAACCTGCAGGCTACGGACGGTTCGTCGTTCTACTCCCCGAAGTTCACGACACTCGCGGAGTTGGGGCACGCGCTCACGAAGTACGACGGGCAGGCGGCTGACAACAAAGCCGAGCGCGAGCGCCGAGCGCGAGCGCGAGAGGCAGCAGAGGCTAGGCTCGCAGCGAACGCCCGCTGAGAATCACGCGGCCCCGATTCCACAAGGAGTCGGGGTCGCGTGCTCGCGCGCGCCTCGCGGCGTGCGGGAAAAAATCTTTACGACGCGGCGCGGGTACAACATAACGATTCGGTAACGACGGGCCTCTCAACTTGCGCTTCATCATAGAAGCGAGTAGAGTGTCCTTATCAGCACAAACAACTAGGAGGTGAAAGATATGGAAGGACTGACTACAAATGTCAAGGCTACTGTTGACCTGACAGGGAGACAGTGGGAAATCTTCTCGCCCGAGGTCATGGCCGAGGGAGGGGCATCAGACTTGGTGCAAGTGACGATCCACCACAACGAGTGCGTTACCGCACTCAATGCCGCTGCCACTGAGGCTCTCTCCTGCGGAAACCCCCGCGAAGCGTGGGAAATCTTCGGGAAGGCTCAGCGCGAGTGGGCGCACTTCGGTGCCGAGGACTCCGAGCCAACGTGGAAGTTCACGCGGCTCATGCGCGAGGTATTCGGCAACGACTGCGGGTACTAGGTCACAGAAAGATAACGATCCAAAGAAACACCCCGTCTGGGCTTGCAGATGTCAGACCAAACGTGTAATGTTCTACTTACCGGCAGATAGCCGGAAACGACGAAAGAGGGAGTGATCCAAGTGAGTGTTCGATTCGAGAAGCGAGTGGTCGAGGTTGTCTCCGAAACCATCGAGAACGTGGCGGTGCTGGATGGCACGAACGCCGAGGAGTTGATCGAGCGCATGAACACCGCGCGCGCCGCTGCTGCCAAGATGAAGGAAGAGGCAGACGCTGCTCGCGACGCGCTCGTCGCGCTGATGGGCGGTGCCGAGACTGGCACCATCGGCGGTGTGGACCGCGTGAAGATCAAGATGATCGAGCGCGAGGGTACGAACCGCGACCTGCTCGCGGAGGCTTACCCCGAGGCGTACGAGGCTACGCTGACCACCACCACCTACCCCCGAGTCACCACCAAGTGACCCGAGGAGGGCGGGGTCGGGAGAAATCCCGGCCCCGTCCTTCCGCGTTTTGAGCGCGGGCCGCAGGAAAAAATCTTTGGGGTCGCTAGGCGGAAAACTTTCTGAGGCGTAGGACTTGCGCTTGTCACAGAAGTTTGGTACTGTTTGACTACTCGCAGGGAGCGAGCACAAACTAGGGATGAACACATGAGCATCGACTACAAGGTGGGGGACGAGATCACCTACCAGACCTTCGGTATGGACTACCGTACCGTCATCGTCACAGATCGCCACGAGAACATAAAGAATGGGCAGCCGGGATTCGATGGCTACGTCACAGGCGACCCGACTTTCTCCGTCTGGGGCTACGACCACCAGATCACTCAGGTAACTACGAGCGTAGGGAGCGCATGATGAGCCGCATCGTAATCAAGACAACCTGCACTGCGACTGTCAGGGAGGAGTGGCAGTGGGAGTCAGACATGACGCTTGACGAGATTCGCCACGCCGAGCCTGACCTGATGGACGATGACCTGATCGATTGGCTGCTGAGCCAAGGTGCTCGGCTGGTCGAGGTCAAGAACGTAGAGGTGTACGACGAGCAGGATCGAGAGGTTCTGGAGGTCGAAGAAGTCTGAGAGGTTAGCCAAGCAGAAGCGGGTCAGAAAACTTCCGGCCCGCTTTTGCATGTCCGGGTAGTTCCGGAAAAAATCTTTGCAATCCTGTCTCGATCTGCGGAAGGTCACGAAACGATAACGATCCCCCGGAAACTTGCTTTTGGACTTGACCAGTGTCAGTGCAGTACGCAATAATGGTGCCAACGACGAAAGACAACCACCACTAGGGAACGCCGAGTTGACACAAACTCAGCCAACTGCTACTGTTACACCAACAAAGCAACACACACCCAAATGACGAAAGGACTAGGGAAATGCTAGACAAGGACAAGCCAGTTCAGGGCTATGTTGTCTACTCGGAATTCCGACAGGGCGGCAGCACCCTTCAGATGTTTTTCACTCCGGATGGGTTCACCACTGATGGCCGCTTCGTGGGGATGAAGATCCACCGCCGAGTGGTCAGTTCGATCACACCCAAGAAGCAGTGGAAGATCTCATCTGCTCCTGATCGAGAGGTGCGGAAGTTCGTTGTCGATGGTGAGCCCAACACCTTCGACGCTGACTTCGCAGACACTCGTCTGGGATTCTGCCACTCGCTGCTCAACTCCATGATGGGTGGTTCATGGGAGATGGTGAAGCACCCCATCGTGGTTGAGGCATCCAAGAAGGACATGGATGACCTTCTCGCACTCAAGACACCCACCAAGATCATCTACCGAATCAACCAGACTCGTGAGGCCGCTGGCTTCCCCGAGAACCTGTTCTGAGACCTAGGGAGAAATGAAATGACACACACTACACTTGTCGAGAAGTACCGCCCTCTGGGCAACCTTGACCCCTCTGGGGTATCGCTCTACGAGCGCCTCATGGAGGTGTCTCTGCTCGCTGGCGATGAGAACGCTGCCATGCGGCTCAATGCTCAGGTGCTGCCTCAGGGACGCTATGCAGAGCGCGTGGCTGCTCGTCCTCGCGTGGCTGCTGCCACTGCTGCTGCTCTCGCGGGTGGCCCTGTCATCGCTAGTGGTGATGACGTGTTCGTCCGGCCCAATGGTGAGCAGTACCACGCTCGCTCATGGGGTGAGCATCAGGACGTGATGGTCCTCCGCAAGGCGCGTGAGCAGACCAAGAAGGCTTACCTCTCAGGTGGGTCTCCTATGTTCACGCTGATCTACGGGGAGCCCGGCTGCGGCAAGACTGCGCTCGTGGAGGCAGCGTTCGGGAGCGATCTCTACACGCTCATGGGCACTGGCGACACTGAGGTCTCCGACCTCACGGGAGGCTATGTCCAGACCCCGAGTGGCACGTTCGTCTGGATCAATGGCGACATGATTCGCGCCGCCATCGAGGGCAAGGTCTACTTCATTGACGAGATCGGACTGGTTGACTCCAAGGTTCTGTCGATCCTCTACGGACTCATGGATGGACGCCGCGAGATCACTGTCAATGCCAACCTTGAGATGGGTTCGATCAAGGCCCACCCTGACTTCTACGTCGTGGCTGCCACCAACCCCAACGCCCCCGGCGTTCGGCTCTCTGAGGCTCTCCTGTCGCGCTTCACCAATCAGGTGGAGATGACGACTGACTGGTCGCTCGCTCGCAAGTTGGGCGTCCCGACGACTGTCGTCACGGCAGCGCAGAACCTCAACAAGAAGCGCGACTCGCAGGAGTGCATGTGGGCTCCGCAGATGCGAGAGTTGCTCGCCTTCCGCGACATTGCGGAGACGTTCGGACTCAAGTTCGCGATCTCTAACCTGCTCGCTGCTGCACCTGAGATCGACCGGCCCATCGTGGCTGACGTTCTCACGCGGGTGTTCGGCGATGAGTGCAAGCCCGCCAAGATCTGATCCCTAGCGGATCTTGGCGCTGGGTCGGGGAGTCGTTTGGGTGCGGCTCCCCGGCCCACCTAGGGAAGAATTGACAGCATCATAGACACCTGCTACTATCGTACTAATGCCGCAGGGAGCGGCCAACGACAGGAGAGACATAATGGCACACATCAACCACACCGCCCACCGCAAGGGAGGGCACACGCCCCCCGAGTGGCTTCGGATCGGCGCTGAGATCTCCACCCTCGCCAACGCTTGGGCAGCGAGGTACGACCTCGTGGCCTACGTCGGCCCCGGTGCTGGAGGTCCGGCCCCCGCCTGCTACTCGCCCGCGCTGGCCGAGATCGAGGTCAACGTCACCACGGCGTTCGGACCCCACATCAAGCCTGAGGACATTGGCACACTCACTGATCGTTCGACTCAGTACGAGTACGCTCGTGCCTGCGGAGCGATTCGCCACGAGGCGTACCACGCTCGCTACTCTGGCTGGGACATGGAGACTGCCAGCAAGGATCTCAAGCGCGACGAGTTCGACGCTCTGGTGCTGCTGGAGGAGGGTCGTATCGAGGCGTTCGGAGTCAAGGATGACCCCACCTCGCGAGTGTTCCTCCGCGCTTGCGCGATGGACATTGTGATCGGGGACGCCAAGGAGCACCTTAACGAGGATGCCTCTCTGCGCGGTCTGACCAACCTTGTCGGTCTGGTCTACCCCCGAATCTTCGCTGGCATCCTTGACGCCGACGAGATGGCTGACCTGACTGACCTGATCGAGGAGGCTCTGGGCTTCGACCTCGTGGAGTCTCTCTGCGCTCTGATCCGCAAGGCACAGGCTCACGACATGCACACCCACATCGAGCCTCTCTACCCTGTCGCCCGCGAGTGGGCGCGTCTGGTGCGCGAGGCCACGAGCGAGAGCGAGGAGCCGGGAGAGCCGGGAGAAGGTGGCGAGTCTGGCGACGAGGGCGAGGGTGAGGGTGATGGCCCCGGTAAGGCTCCCAAGTTCTCTGACGAGGAGATCAAGGAGATCATCGCTGAGGCTCTGGCTCGCATGGAGGATGCGGCTGAGGAGGTCGCGATCAACAACAACGATGACCTCGCAGATCAGGAGCAGGCAGAGGCGTGGGAGGGTGTCGTCAATGAGCGTCGTGCTGAGGCTGACGAGCGCAAGACTCACACCAACGTGGCAAGCAAGGTATTCGCTCGCCCCCGCGAGGGTGGCAGGAGCAGCGGCTCTCGTCTGCACAGGACTCGTGCGCCGCTTCCGTCTGAGCGCGCCGCTGCGGTTCAGGTGGCACGCGCTCTGGACCGCGCCAAGTACCGCGAGCGGGACGTTACTGAGACTCGCAGTGTGCTTCCTCCCGGTCGTCTCCGCACGCGGGCGATGGTGCAGGATGCCGCCAATCGAGCGCAGGGTCGCATGACTCAGGTAGACATGTGGCAGCGCAAGGCTCGCAAGCACACTGACGAGCCGACGCTGACTGTCGGGATCATGGTGGACATTAGCGGCTCGATGGGCTCTGCGATGGAGCCGATGGCGACTACCGCGTGGGTCATGTCTGAGGCGGGCTACCGGGTGCAGGCCAAGACCGCGATGGTCTACTACGGCAGCGCAGTGTTCCCGACGCTCAAGCCGGGAGAGCGCCAGAGCGAGGTTCGGATCTACACCGCGCCTGACGGCACTGAGAAGTTTGACGAGGCGTTCTGCGCTCTTGACGGCTCTCTCAACCTGCTCTACGGAGCGGGCGCTCGCTTGCTTGTGGTGGTCTCTGACGGCTGCTACACGGCTCCGCAGATCGCTGCTGCCAAGAAGTGGGTCAAGCGATGCGAGGAGGCCGGTGTCGGCGTTCTGTGGCTTCCCTTCGACCACGGCCACTACGCCCGTGAGATCCTCTCTGTGTCCTCTACGGCAAGCCTCGTGGCAGGAACGATGGACCCGGCTGCGGCTGCGGCTGAGATCGGGCGGGCTGCGGCTGAGTCGATGACCAAGATCGGTCGTCGGGCCGGGTGAGACTTCCGACCGGGGTGGCAACCTCTCCCTAGGTGTGTGCCAACGCGCCGCCCCGGTCGGTCGATCAACTTGACAGATGCTCTCTAGAGGAGTACCTTGTATCTATAAGCGAACGACAACAGGAAGAGAGACAGCAATGACAAAAGGACCGACGTGCCCCCGATGCGGAGGGTACATTCCGAACAACGTGACACCGGGTGCGTACCCCGGAGCGATCTCCCGACTCGACAACCGTACGGAGATCTGCTCGGAGTGCGGGACTCAGGAAGCGCTTGAGGACTACTTCGGAGGAATGTCGATCAAGCCCATGAGCGAGTGGGCCGGACTCACTCCGGACCTAAACGAGAAGGTGTAAGGGAAGAAATTGAGACTAATCGAAGTACACACAGACGACTACCGAAACTGGGTATTCGACACGTCGCACCCTACACAGGGGCGACGGTTCATCAAGGCGCACGAGCGGCTGCACGACCTCGCGGCAGGGCAAGGTGTTGATGTCAAGACCATCGAGTCTGACTATGTGCCAGACTTCCGGGTGATGCGGCTCGCGCATAGCGAGAGGTACATCGCTGAGGTGCTTGACGGGTACAGTGGCGAGTGGTCCGGACAGGACGAGGATCTCGGCATGCTCGCCCTCAGAATGTGCGGAGGGACTCAACTGGCTCTTGACGCACTGCTGAGCGAGCGAGGTGTCTATCGGACTGCGGTCCACTTCCCCGGCGCGAAGCATCACGCGCAGTTCTCGCACTCAAGCGGGTTCTGTGTATTCGCTGACTTTGCCATTGCCGCGATCCGTGCGACGCAACTCGGCCTGCGAGTGGCGATCCTCGATATCGACGCGCATCACGGTGACGGCACGGAGAACCTGACGTATTCGAATCAGAGCATCCTGACGTACTCGATCCATGACGGGACGATCTTTCCCGGCACGGGTCACTACTCGGTGCCAAGCCAGCGGGTCTACAACGCTGCACTGGAAGCCGAGGCAGGGGATGCTCAACTTCACGAGAACGTCGAAGAGTTCATCCGGCTTGCCGGTGAGTTTAACGCTGACTTGCTCATGATCGCGATGGGTGCCGATGGCCTGCGTAACGATCCTCTCTCTACGCTGACCTACAGTATTGGCGGGCTGACCCGCGCGGTCGCACTCGTTCGGTCGGAGTTCCCAGAACATCCGATCCTGCTCGGAGGAGCGGGCGGGTATCAGCCGGATACCGAGACGCCGGAAGTCTGGGCACAGATGGCAATCGCCGCGACCACCGGGTGAGCGAGAAAAAAAGTTTGGTGTCGCACTTCATCGCACTGTGGAAAACTCGATCCGATCTCGACTTGACAACGACTCTCTAATCAGGTAAGTTTAGTCCTGTCAGCAAGACCGCTGGCACAGACACTAGGGAGATCAAAATGTCAGTTCCGCAGAGCACGCAGAGCGCAATCGAGAACGGCGCGAAGGGCTTCGAGTTCCGCGAGGATGGTTCCTTCGCAATGGCTAGCGGCCCGGACGCGGTAGCCCTCTACCGCCTCAAGGTCATCCAGAACGCTCTGGCCTTCGAGATCAAGACCGGGATGAAGATGTCCCGAGCCTCCGCCCTCAAGGCCGCTAACGGGGCGCTGGGCACGACCTACCGCACGAAGCAGAAGGCCCTCGATCACCTCAACTCGATCCTCGGCTGAGGCTCGGAAGGAAGCCCCCGCGAAAGCGGGGGCTTTTTTCGTTTCTGAAAAAATCAGAAAAGCCCCGTCCAAAAAATCTTTGGAGCCCCGACTTCGACAGCACACAAAACAAAAGACCCCCGCCCGTAGGCGAGGGTCTTTTCCCCGCTGCCACGGTCACCGCCCCCCCTGTGGGGCGATGAAAACCTACTGGAGTGGGAGTGCCCGCTCTGCGGCTACGGGGACACGTTCGATCCCCACGCCTAACAGAACTTGACAGCAGCCCTGAACTATGATTAGATATACATATCGGCAGGGAGCCGAAGCCACTAGGGAGGCAGACATGATCGCAATCTTCTCGTACACCGAGGAACTGTTTGAAGACATCCGTCAGGCGGGTGCGCTCGACGCGGGGTACTACAGGGTAGGTGGCCAGTACGGCTACAGCCCCGACGGGGTGGGCGTCTACTGGTATGACTCCCGCGAGGAGATGCTCGCGAATCACTGACCAACTCAGTGGCCCCCGCGAAAGCGGGGGCTACTCCGGTCAACTTGACACATGAACGAATCTGTGGTTGAATATACCTATACAGAACGACACCAACTAGGGAGGCCCCAAATGAGCAAGAAGCAGAAGAAGGTCAAGGACATGTTCGTCGTGGCCCGTGCGGGTTACGTTCAGGACCAGAAGGTTCAGGTGTTCGCGCACCGGAACACCAAGCGCGCGAAGACGCGCGCCGCCCAGAAGGCCCGCGCCCTCACCGAATGGTGAGGGCAGGGCCAATGGACGTGAAGACGAAGGCGCTAGAGGCGCAGGAAAAAATCTTTGGACTCCGGGTCAGTCGGCTCGCTTACGATCAAGAGTTGACAAGACTCAGGAAGTATGCTTAAATAGCACTATCAACAAAGCACAACCCCGCACCGTGACCCCTTCGGGGGAGACCGCCACACAAGCAGGGTGCATGAGGTTCTAGGACAGAGATGCACCGCTCCCATAGCGCGCTGGTTGCGCGACATGTGCAAGACGAGCAAGAGCATGGTAGGTGGGTTCGATTCCCGCATGGGTGGCTGGAAAAACTGGGCAGTGATCCTGTCCAGTTTTTCCTTTTGGGGGAGGAAGGAAAAAATCTTTACTCAGCACTCCTTCGCCGCCGGGAATCTTGACAACTGTCAGAGACCTATGCTTTAATGTACATGTCGGCAGGGAGCCGACAACCAAACGCCTAGGGAGGCGACAGAAGTGCAGACCACTAACCTCGACAAGAAGAACCGTTCTTGGTGCGCGTTCGAAGCCCTGTTCATGCGTTACGAGCGGTCGGGGCGCAACGAGACCCTGCTCCCTCGCATGGCCATGCAGTCGGCTTTCGAGTGGGCGATGGACAGTGCGGAGCGCAAGGAGTTCTACGAGATGATCCTCTTCGCCGCGCAGACAGAGATCGAGGGCGACTACATGCTCCTCAATGAGGAGACCGGCGAGTACGAGTGGGCCACCGAGGAGCAGGCGAACGAGAGCCGCTGGAGGGCGTAGGGCGGCGGGCAGGGTCGCTCCCTAGCGGCCCTGCCCATTCCTCTCGCCGACAGAAGTTGACAGCACTACAGAAGTATGGTTAGATAGAGATATCGGCAGGGAGCCGAAACGACACAAGGAGCCAAAGATGCCCATCGTTACCCTCAGCAACGGAGAGAAGATCAAGGTCGCCCCGAAGCCGAAGATGCCTTTCGGTCCCGACCGCTGCTGCAAGTGCGGTGCCTATGCTTACCAGTGGTACGGCTACTGGGCTCAGCCGTTCTGCCGCACACATGAGCGAAAGGACGGGATCTAATCCCCAAACAAACAGCCCCGCTTAGGCGGGGTTTTTGTTGTTCCGAGGTGATGTAGGGCAGCAGAAAAAATCTTTACTCTGACTCCGGGGATCCATTTCGTCACGCGGACATTCCCCCACATCAAGGCAGTGAGAACATTTCCCCGCATCAGTAGGGATTGACAACTAAAGAACTTGCCTGCTAAGATTCACTTATTCGGCAAACAGCCGGGTTGACGCACATACGGAGGACATAATGCTCACAAGAGAAGGCATCTTCGAGAAGTTCGGCCCGAGGGCAAGGGTTGCACAGGACGGATTCCAGTTCGATGGAATTGTGGTCTACGCCCACAACTGGCTTATCGATCAGCACAAGGTCGTATGGGCGGGCGAGTTCTTCGGAACTGTCGGATACTCCAACGTCACCGAGTTCCTCGACTCGTTCAAGAGTTGGTGTGATGAGCAAGGCACTTGGGTTCCAGTTGTCGCCCTACTTGGTAACTCTCGCACTGGAGAAAGCCACTTCATGTCAATCTGAGCCGGGAGGGGAGCCGAGGAAACTTGGCTCCCCAACCTACTTGACATCTGCTCAAAAGTACGGTTGGATAGAGATATCGGCAGGGAGCCGAAAGAACCTAGGGAGCCAAGATGATCAACGTAATCGACGAGAAGATGACCTCCAGTGGCAACTGGGCCGGTACTTGCACCGAGTGCAAGGAGATCGTCACCGGAATGGACGACTTCGACGAGGACCGTGGCTGGATGTTCATCGGATGGTTCCACGAGGGACAGAGGTCAACCTCCAAGTGGGATCCCTGTCCTCGAAAGGGGGCCTGAAGAGTCGGTATGATGGCTAGGTGGAGATAGACATCGTTGACACATACGGATGGCTCGAACACGGAGTCTTCCTGTCTATGACCACAGAAGAGTTGGCAGAACTGAGATTCGCTCTCTCGATAGCCTCAGCACATGGAATAAAGATGGACATCATTGACGAGTTTCTAAGGGTTACAGACTGAACAAACCAAACGACAAAGGAGAAAAAGACAATGCCTGACCTAATGAACGCACCGCCCACCGACCGAGTGATCCTCGCCGTTACCGCACTTCACATGGAGTGGGAGGCAGCAGACAAGAACTTCACAGAGAGCATGGTGGAGGACACTGCTAAACGCTGGAGCCTGTCTGAGGAAGAGGCTGAGGACATCGCCAACTTCCTCTGTGAATTCGTCATGGACATGCGGGCTGATGCCGAGGATGATGGATTCGAAGGGGACGAAGACTAACAAGAGGCGTAAGCCGTGAGTGCGCTTGTGCGGGAAAGATGGATATGCTTATGACCCGCTAACCACGGCAGCAGGAGGTGTTGGCGAACTCCCTGCGCTGATCCTGTCGAGAAGCCCCCGGACTCATACTCCGGGGGTCTTTCGTTTTCTTCCTCTGCTCGCCGGGTGACGGGGTAAAGATTTTTTCCTCTCGCGTGGAAACTGACCCGCGATGGCTTCGCAATAGAACTTGACAACTGCTTCTCAAAGGAGTAACGTATGTCTTGTCGCTCCAACCGGGGGCGCGCGCCCAAGGGAGGCACCCATGTCCGACAGCCGCTACTCCAACGCCGCGCTTCGCGCGGACCTCAACTCCACCTCGCGCGGTCCCCGCGTGCGGGCAGAGATCCTGCTCACCGTGCCCGAGGAGGTGCGCGCGGAACTTAGCGCAGAAGCGTGGACACTCGGTAACCTGCGTAACGGTGGCCGACCCTCTGACGACCTGCGCGAGGCCGTCCGCGTCTGGCGTGAGACCGGGAAGTTCCCCGCCCGCGCCTACGCGGCAGAGTGGCGCGAGCGCAATCAGCGTCGCTTCTGATCCGCAAGCGAAGGGACTCCCCTCCGGGGGAGTCCCTTTCGTATGCCCGGAGCAGTTAGGAAAATTCTTTGATACACTCGCGGTGTCTGCTTGAGCAACTCCCTATGCTCGTGGACACAGGTGGGACCCCCGCCGCGACTAGCGCCGTCACTCCCTAGACGGCGCTAGTTGCTTTACAGGGTTCTTTTCTGGGATATGGTTCCGACATGAGCGAATACCAAATTGTGGACCGAGCGTTTCATCATAACGGGAACGCGGTGCCGTTCGTCGCTGCACTTGTTGACGACGCCGAGAACGATGACGTAAAACTGGTCATCATGTTCGAGGACGAGGATTACACCGCAGTTTTCTCACTCGACCGACTTCTTGATGATGAGGACATCTCAGCCAAGACCAACTCGTGGAGCGGTAGTCGATTCGAGTTTCTTCGAGACCTGCTCTGGAACGACGAGAACTAGCCCGCCCATGACTACCATCGCCGCGATTCAGGGAAAGAACTTCGCTGTTGTCGGATTCGATTCGATGGTCACGGAAGACAACGGCAGGTTTTTCACACTCCCATCGGACATGCCAAAGGTTGTCAAAGACGAGAACTGCCTGTTTGGAGCATCCGGAGACCTGAGGTTGATCAACCTGCTTTCGATCTCCAACTTCGACAAGCCGATGGAAAGTTTTAAAGGCCGAGCACTCGATGTCTGGGTAGGCGGAATCTTCATCCCAGAACTCAGAGAAGTCTTGGAAGAAGGGCTTCCGTCTGAGAAAGAAGGCTCCTACGAGGGAACCATCATCGCGGTCTTTAATGGAGTCATCTACGAGGTAGGCCCTAACTACGAGTGGATCCGTTCGACGAACGGACTTTACGCACTCGGCTCCGGCGGAAGTTACGCGCTCGGGAACCTTCAGGCTGCGGAGCCGGGGATCTACAAAAATTCTTTACTCGCTGAGCAGGCCGTCCGCCGAGCGGTAAAGGCAGCGATCAAGTACGACTATCGATCTCGCGGGCCGGTTCGGGCTCTTACCGTTCATGCCCCGGCTTGACAGACCGAGACCCATGTATGTAGTCTTATAGAAGTAGAACAACAACACCAATGACATAGGAGAAAAACATCGTGATCAAAAATACGGAAAACGCCCTCGATGACATCATCGAGCGTCGATCAAAGGGAGAGACCCTGCAGTCAATCGCCAACGACTACGGCGTGACGCGGGAGCGAATCCGGCAAATCGCTGGATCGGATGCTAGTGCATCGGCTCGGACCCTACGCAAGGAACGACGTGAGCAGAGTCTCGAACGACTCCGGGTTGATCGGGAAGAGGCTCGGATCAAGGCATTGCTTGCCCCCTACGAGGAGAAGTCAAAGCGTTGGTCAGACGAGGACATTCTTGCTTGCCTGCGTGAGGCTGCCGCTACTGTCGGTGCGGACACAATCTCCATCAAGAAGTACAACGGACTTGTGCCGCTGATGGATATCCCATCAAGTGCAACGGTTACCCTCAGGTTCAACTCATGGAACGATGCGCTTGAGGCTGCCGGGCTTAAGGCTGCCAACTCATCGCGGGTTCAGCCTTTCTACAAGCGGGAAGATGCCGTCGCATCTGTCAAGGCGTACCTCGCCGAAAAGTGGGAGTCCGGCTCGTTGAGCATGGGATCGCAGAAGTACGACGAGTGGCGACTCTCTCAGAAGCCAACTACTCACCCGATTCCGTCTGCTGCCCTCATCGTTCGCCGATGGGGATGGGCAAACGTTCGTGCCGAGGCTGCGAGTCAGATGCTCGCCGAGCGCTGATCTCGCAGTCAATGACAAAGTGACGAAAGGAACTTACTGCTCATGCGTGCAACAGACACGCTCGATTTGCGGGCAGACCTGAAGACAAAGGTCGACGACTTCAGGTACGCCAAGACAATGGAACATCACCTGATCCTTGACTTCACGCGGGCTAAGCCAAATGAGAATCCGCGTCCAGCCGAAACACTCGCGGAAGCATTCGTTGTCGCGGCTCAGCATGCGGCCCGAGATGGGGAAAATTTCTTTGTCTCGGCAGATATGTGCGATCTCGTCTCGTTCTCTGCTCGGATGCTTGACTCGACGGACTTCATGGATGTCACACTCGCCCCATCAAAATCTGGGTTCTGCTACTTCGAGGCTCCAATCGAGATCAAGGACAATCGCGGGCAGACATTAAAAATCAACGCTTTCCTCTGGCAGCAAGTTGCCGTCAGAGGTGGCGGGGAGGCAGTGCTACTGCACATGTGGAATGACGAGTATCGAACTCCGGATGATGCGGCAGAGAAGGGCCGAACTGCACTGAAGCGTGCTGAGATGATCGGACGATGGGGATACATCGGATCACAGACATATGTCAACAATGATCCTCTCGGAGATGAGTTTCAACCGATGATGTCTGAGGAGGCTGCCAGACTTTACGAAGAGGAAGGATCGACTCCGCATCAGACGACAAATGTCATGCGGATCGCTCATGCTCTATGGCTGATGCTCGGGCAGACAATCACGTCATCGACGAAAGAGTCCGGTGATAAGCGTCAGGAACGTGAGATGAAATGGATGGACCTACCGAACGATGTCACGGTCATTCAACTTCGACGCTCAGAAAGTAAGCCCCGTGAGGGAGAAAGTGCAGTCGAGTGGAAGCATCGTTGGATCACACGCGGGCACTGGAGATGGCAGCCGTACAAAGAAAAAGGGGAATGGATTCGGAAGCGAATCTGGATTAATCCTTACGTCAAGGGTCCGGGTGATAAGCCTCTAATCCTGACTCGGAAGGTAAACGCGCTTGTTCGGTAGGCGCGACACGCCGAATCTGAAATACACGGGTGTGATGCCTGACTGCGTTATGATGGTTCTACCAGCAAAACACAACAACTTAGGGAGACCACAATGAACAACGTCAGGCTCACCACCCGTGGCAAGATCGTTCTTGCAATCATCGCTACCGTTGCACTGCTCGGACTGAACTGGGCAATCTCAGGAAAGTCACTTGCTTGTGATTGGAGGCACGGGATTACCAAGTGTGAGGTCATCACAATCGAAGGGAAGGGGTGAGGAAGGGATGTCAAAGATTTTTTCCACGTTCCGGCGCGTAGTCTGGTCGTCGGTCCTCGCGGTTCTGCTTTTTCTCGGTAGTCTCTACGCGGTCCATCTTGGAGACAATCTGCTTACGTTGGCACTTGCCATCGGTGGAAACACGTTTGCACTGCTAGCACTTCGAGCATCCCGCTGACTTGACAAGTGACGAATCGAGGAGTAGGCTGAGCCCACTGGCTCATCCACCCACACCCACGGAGGACACAATGACAACCACCCTTTACCCCGCGAGCGAGCGTCAGGTCGCTTTCATCACGTCCCTGCTCGCGGACCGCGTGATTCCGGACGCCGACGCCGTGCGCGCCGAACTCCCGACGCTAGACAAGCGTCGCGCGTCGGCGCTGATCGAGCGCCTGCTGCAGGCCCCTAAGGCCGCTCGGACTGCTGCGGCGACCCGTAGCGGCAACCCCGCGCTCGCGGGCATCCCGCACTCGAAGTACGCCGTGCGCGTCAGCGACATCGAGGTCGCGGCTGATGTCGCGGGAATCGCCCTCGCGGGTGACCTGCTGTTCGTCGAGGTCAAGGAGTACCGGGGCACGGTCTACATGCGCCGCCTGACCGGCGCTCCCGGTGCGTTCACCCGCTCGCGTATGCCGCGCGGGCTGGAGGATGACATCATCCGCGTGATCGCTGCGGACCCTTACGGGCACACCCGCCTGTTCGGCGAGCACTACCGCTGCTGCGGCAAGTGCGGGGCGGAACTCACGGACGAGGAGTCGCGCCGCCTGATGCTCGGCCCGGTGTGCCGGAGGGCATTCGGGGTCTAGCCCCTCTCATGGAGAAGCCGCCCTACGGGGCGGCTTTTTCCTTTGCCATGCAGGCTTGGATAGTCGTGAAAAGTTTGTAGAGCGGGATCTTGGGGCACTCACTGCCGTGTGCAACGCATATGCCGATGGTATCGAGAGCATCGAGGGCATCGTCAGGGCCAAACACTTCGAGAAACTTGTAGGCAATGGGGATGAGGAATTCGTCATCGAACTGGTCATCCGTTTTATCAAGCGTCGCTGAAGTAGTTGTCATGCGTCGACCTTACTCGTGAATCGTATTCGAAGTCGAGCGAGCGGGCGGAGAACGAGAAAAAATCTTTACTCCGCCCGCCGGGCGGCTCACTTTTTCGGTTCTGTCTTCTTCTTGGCTGCAGCGGGCTTTGCCGCCTGAGGAGTTTTTTCAGGGGCGGGCTTAGTCGCGCCGGGCATGTCTTGCGCGCGGAAGTTGGTTTGGGCCATGAGGGCACCTCCCTTCCTAACTTCGATGGGCATGTCAGAATCGTACCGTTTTCGGTACTGTTCTGCCTTGACATGACAAGGCCCCCACTCCCCGAGAGGAGTGAGGGCTTGTCAGGGTGACGGTCAGAGTTGGACCAGTCGTCCTAGGTCAAGCACGCGCTGCATGAGCGCGCCCCATGAGCAGTAGTAGTGCATCCCGTACGCGGACCGCGTGCGGGGGTTGTAGGTCCAAGTGGAGTAGGTGTCCACCTTGCTAGGGGCCTCACCGTCGTTCACGGCGTAGGCGTCCTTGAGGGCGATGCCGCACGCGGCACACGGGCGGTCGCCCGCCTCGCCATCGTTCGGCATGTGGAGCATGAACGTCTTACGCATGCGCCGTGCGCCTTCCGCGAGTGCGGCAAACGTGTCCGCCTCATGGTACGCCTTAGCCCCGGTAGTCCACGGCTTGCGGAAGCCGGGGCGGGTAGTGGTCGAAGTCTTCACTGTCTCACCTCCCTAGGGTGTCTGCCGGGGTTTTCCCGGTCAGGAGTAAAACTACCCTAGATCGAGTCAAAAGTCAAATCGAGGGTAGGACTTGCGAATGTCAGAGAACTAGGGTACTCTGATCCCATACCCCGAAGACACGGGGCAGAACTAGGGAGGCACAATGTTCACTGAAGTCAACTTCATCATCGACGTTTGCACTGACTGCTACGTCGCCGCCGCTGGAGTCGGGGACGCGGGTGAGACTCCCGAGTACGCCCCCCTCGCTCACTTCGACGGGCAGGGTACGGCAGTGCCCACTGAGGAAGGGGAGGGCCACTTCAGCAATCACGGGTGCCCCGGATGCGGGTCACCCCTTGCGGGGCAACGCTTTGAGGTCACGGTTCTGAACTAGGCGCGAGAGGTTGCCCCGGCCTACGGGTCGGGGCTTCCCGCCCCCGTCAGGAAACAATTCCGGCGTAAGACTTGCGATCCGATCCAAAGTAGGGTATCTTCGTACTACCGCCCCAAACGGGGGCCAAACTAGGGAGGTCACAATGCACACACTCATCACCCCCACCCTCACCCTCGCGGGCACCGTTTACTCGGTGTCTGAGCAGTACGAGTCCCCTGCGGCTCACTTCACTACCCGCGAGGCTGCAGTGGCCCACGCGGAAGCCCTTAACGCCGCCTACCGGGGTCGATTCAATGACTGTCTTGGCGACGACTACTACCCCACGTTCGCGGTGGGGGAGGTCAAGGTCTACTCCTGACCACTGGCACGCGCCCCCCGGCCATACGGTCGGGGGGGCATTCACAACGACAGAAGGAAGTGATCACAATGCAGAACCCAGTGACATTCACGCCCACTGAGGCCGTGATCCTCACTCACCGGCTAGAGGCCCCTGACGCTATCGCTGAAGCCCTCTCTGACGGCGGGGCACCGTGGACCTACGCGGCCATCGAGGAACGCGCCACCGCCATCCTCTCGGGCTGGAGGGGAGGCAAGTCCCTGACCGTCGACATGGGCGACTCGCTCACCCGCGCCATCATCGAGGACTGTTGTGATGGCAGTGTGTTCTTCGCCGCGATGGAGTACGCGGTCGACTACGGAGAAATTACCCCCGCAAAGGCGCGACACCTTGAGCAAGCGGCGACCACGCTGGAAGCCAAGACGGGGGTGCCGGTTCCACTCGGATAGCCGCGCGCCTAGCGAGAAGCCTCATCCCTACGGGGGATGGGGCTTTTCGCATTCCCGTCGCGAGTCGAGGACGCCGCCGGAAAAAATCTTTGCCTCGCCCCCGCGCGGCCCCGCCCCCGGACGAATGGAAAGGCTTCACTCGAAAGAACTTGACACCTGTCATAGGACTGGTATAAGGTGTGTATACATCCCAGAGAGGGGTGCCACTAGGGAGGTGGGAAGTTGCAGTACCGAATCACTCACCACGCGGCTCGTCAGGCCGCAGTCAAGGGGTTCGCCATCGACGCCGTGATCCGAGCGGCTCAATCCCCGAGCATCACTTACCCGAGCGGGAAGCGTCACCCCGGTCAGGTCCGTCACATTCGTGACGGCATCGTCGCCGTCGTGGACCCCGTGACGGCAACGGTTGTCACGGTCTACGAGAACGTGCGGGAGACCGCGCTACGTCCCGATCAGCGCGACCCGGTGGCGCTGGAGTACGGCAGGCAGTGGGGCAAGCGGCACTGACTGACTGAGAGGGAGGCCCCCACCTACGGGTGGGGGTCTCCCGTTTGTCAGGGGACCCAAACTTGACAGGCAAGGTAGATAGGCGTATTCTTTGAGAGTTGGACTCACCACACAGACAAGGGAGAACCGAAATGACGACCACCACCGTCCTCGAACTTGTGGAGGACTACATGCAGGCAATCCGCGAGGCTACGGCCAAGTACTACGCGGACAACTACCACCACCTTCAGCCCCCGATGATCTATGCGGAGCCGGGTCGCCGGTTCGCCCGCATCGTGATGGAAGGCTCGAATCAGCGTACGGTCCACGCTTTCGTGGACATGGAGACCGGCGACGTGATCAAGGCTGCAGGCTGGAAGGCCCCGCAGAAGGACAAGGACGGCCTCGCGGTTCGCTACCACCTCGCCGATGAGGCTGATCGCGCGCGGTGCTACGCGGCCATCGACCCTCACGGTGGATACCTCTACAAGTGGTAGCCCTCACGAAGTACGGCCCCCACCTACGGGTGGGGGCTTTTCGTTTTCGCGCGACGGGAGGACTGGTAACCCTCTCGCCGAAAGGCCCTCGCCGAAAGGCGGGGGCCTTTTCGCGTGCGAATGCGGGCCGGGTGATGGGAGGTGGCGAAACTTTTTTTCCGGTCATCGCGCGCGAGGTCGCTACGCGCGGGACAACTTGACACTCGGTAGGATGTTCGATAAGGTAGGACTACCGCCCAACCGGGGCGCACAACCTAGGGAGTCGAAATGTCCGTCACCACCGTCACCACCTACGCAATCTCCTACACCGCCACTAACCGTAGCGGCGCGGTCCACACCTACGTTCTGTCAGACCTTGACACCGCCGGTATCGGCGAGGTCATCGCTTCCATGTACGCGCAACGGGATGACTGGTACTGCCGCAACGTCACCATTGCCACGATGGGCGGTCAGGTTGTCTACACGTTCGATGGCACCCCGCACGCCGCTACCGTGGCGAGCGTTCTCTCTCGCTAGTCACGTCCTAGGCCCCGGCCCTCACCCTGCGAAAGGGTGGGGGCTGGCTGGCTTTCCGGCCCATATCGCCATGCGGCGGGCTAGATACAATGGCTTGACATTCCTTGCGCGCCCTACCCTGCCGGAGGCCCACCGTGCCGTTTCGCACGTCGTGCGAGCAATGCGAGGGAGTCGCCACCGTGCTAGTGGCGGGCGGTCGCGCGCACGCGCAATGCCTGCCGCTGCCGGTGGACTTGACGCGGCTCGCTGCCATGCCGCGACTTCCGGATGGGATCCCGTGGCGGTGCCCGTGGTGCGGCGCTTGAAACTTTTTTTCCTCACCTACGCGCACACGGCAGGACATCGGGAGTGCTCGGGCTACCGCGACTTCGAGACTTTGCGCGAAAGTCTGCCGTAAGGCTCTCAGACTTGACATGACTTGACGCATAGGGCTCTCATGACTTGACAAACGTTCGGATTCGAGTAAACTGGGCACACCGGCCCACAAGGGGCCGCAACCGAAGGGACACCGACATGACCACCTACGCCCCCCGCACCCGCGTCGCCCGCCCCGCGACCGACCGTCAGGTTGCGTACGCCGAGGCGCTGCTGCTGCAGGTCACCGGCCCTGACAACTTTGACGAGGCCCGCCTCGCGCTCGCCGAGCGGGGTGGACTCGCCACGGTTGACGCGGCGTCGCGCACTATCGACGCCCTGCGGACGCAGGCCGCTGCCATGCGGACGCAGGCCCCTCGCGCCGCTGCCCCTCGCGCCGCTGCCACTGAGGCCCTCGCACTGGGCATGTACCGCCGTGACGGTGAGGTCTACCGCGTAGTCGCCTCGCGGGCCGGTCGCCCGTACGCTAAGCGCCTTGACCCGGCCACGGGTAAGTTTGACTACGCGGCGGGCGCGATCCGCACGCTCACCGCTGCGGACCGTATGAGCCTCTCCGAGGCTGCCGAGTACGGTCGGGCCATCGGTCGGTGTTGCGTATGTGGCGCGACGCTCACCGACCCCGAGTCGGTCGCCCGTGGCATCGGCCCCGTGTGCGGGGGGCGAGTCTGAGGCCCCGAGCGCGAGAGGCCCCATCCCTTCGGGGGTGGGGCCTTCGTCATGTCGTGCGGATCACGCGCGAGCGGCGAGCGGCAGGCGAGAAAAAATCTTTGCCCTGCCCCCGTCGGGCGTGGAGTCGCGAGAGGTCGCGCGAGTGGTGAGATTCCCTTCCGAGATTCGACTTGACATGCCGCACGAGGTACGTCATACTGGAGGCATGCCGCAAGGCGCGGCAGCACCTAGGGAGGCAATCATGACCGACTACACCACGATCACCGGAACCCGCGAGGGTGTTCGCGCCTACTACTCCGAGATTGCCCCCGGAGTGTGGGAGGCGGAGATTGAGTGGCAGGACGACTACGCTCGCGGTGTCTGGCACAACGCCGGTTGCGTTACGTTCACCAGTGAGCCCGACCTCGCCGCCATCGTGAGCGCGGTACAGTCCTACTGCTCCGATCAATACGACCGCGAAATGGAGTACCGCTCCACAAAACACTGACACCCGAAAGATGCCCCGCCCCGAAAGGGTGCGGGGCATCTTTGCGTTTGGGATTGACAATCCGGCGCGCGAGGGGCACCGCCGCACCGTGGAAAAAATCTTTGCCCACGGGGCGGTCGGGAGTCGCGCGCGGACTGCGAACCATGCCGATGCACTTGACTTGACACTGCCTTAGATCCGAGTAAACTGGGACTACCGCCCCGGCAGGGGGCCACACCTAGGGAGACCAAATGTCCACTGTCATCGCCACCGCCACCCCCACGTCCGCCGCTATCTCGGACGGCATCGTGCGGGCAAGTGTCGACCTTATGGGACGCAACCGTGAGGGGCGTCAGGAATGGCGCTACAGCATCGCCTGCGAGTCCGAGGCTCAGACTGGCACCGACCTGCGGACGGGAGTTGGGGCCACAGAGACTGGCGTCGACATGCTCCGTACCCTCGCGGGATTCCTCGCGGCACACTCCGAGTCCTCCGAGGGCGGCGAGTGTGCGGACCTGTTCGATATCTCGCGAGAGGCTACGGAGGCCATCTCCGAGGTCATCTACTACGCGGTCGGGTGGGATGCCTGACCCGAACGTTCTGAAAGGCCCCGCATCCGAAAGAGCGCGGGGCCTTTCGCATTGCGCGGGGAGCGCGCGCGGTGGAATCGGAAAAAATCTTTAGACCGCCGCCCCGCCCGTCGCCACGCGCCCATCGCCCGGTCCCGATAGAACTTGACAACGCTCGCAGAATCCGGCATACTAGATCCATGCCGCAGGGAGCGGCACTAATCAAGGGAGACTGAAATGACCTTCGCAATCGCCTACACCGTGAACACCGAGAACATCGTCCTGTCGGGCCTTGACTCGCAGGGGCTTATCGATGCCGTGCTCTACTCGGCTCAATACGGCCCCATCACGAACGTCACGGTGTCGTCCTACTGACAGGCACCGCGCGAGACCCCGGCCCTTACGGGTCGGGGTCTTTCGCTTTCTAGGGGGCTTGACAACGTGACTCAAACTAGTAGACTGGGGCTACGCCCCGATACGCGGGGCCTGACCTAGGGAGTCACAATGGCCGTTATGACCACAGAGTGGATCTGTTCCTCATGCCGTACCGTGTGGGTGAGTGAGGACTACCCGCTTTGCCCGGAGTGCCGCACGGATGAGTGCGCGCTCACGCGCGAGGCGTGGGTTAGGTGGGTACGATGACCACCACCCGCAACGCAAACGCCGCTATCGCGTCGTGCGAGACGTTCCGCGCGTCGGCCCTGTCGGGAGTCACCACGGTGCCCGGTGCGGGTCGCCTTGACGGTGCCGACCGTGATCGGTTCTACGCCGACCGGGACGCTATCGCCTACGCGGTTATGTCCTACGGCACGCCTATCGCGTGGCTCACGCCGCGCGGGTGGCACGTCGTGGGCCAGCGTTTCAGCGTCACCACTTCACGACACCAGAGCGTCACCTTGCGGGGCGTGCGCGAGTGGTGCGAACGGTCGGGAGTCACTTGCGTTTGGTGACCCGCTAGCCTCCGAGTGAGAGCCCTGCCCCGTTTGAGGGGGGTGGGGCTCTCGCCGTTTCGCGCGCGGCGTGCGGGCGCTCGACGAAAAAAATCTTTACCCCCCCGGTGTTTGGCTCGACGGACTACCGAGAGGTGGTCGGGGTCTTCACTTGTCTCCCGGCGGGGTGCGGGGCGGGGCGCGCCCACCCGTGACGCTCTCGGGGCGCTATCAAACCGTGACCTAGAAACTTGCGGGAAGTGTTGACAGTCTCCCCAAACTCTGACAAACTAGAGGCATGCCCCAAACGGGGGCACCACCTAGGGAGGCACCAAATGTCACTCACCACCACCACCGCCTACACGGTCACTAGCCTCTGGGATGACGACCTAGAGGACGCACTCTGTGAGTGCGTTGCCGATGACTGCCCCCTAGATCACTAGGGGGCAAGCGGGCAGGGGCACCCTACGGGGTGCCCCTTTCGTTGCCCGGCGGGGGTGCGCGGCGGGCGTCCGGAAACTTTTTTTCGTGCCTCGCGCCCCAGCGGCACGGCACGGCCTACGGCAGGGCAGGGCAGGGGCAGGGCAGGGCAGGGCAGGGGGGTGACGATGACCGTTATAGAACCGTGACCAAAACTTGCGAGACTGGCTTGACACTTGGCAGGCAACTACGGTACTTTCGTTGTATGCCGCAAAGGGCGGCACCAACTAGGGAGGCACCAATGTCCAACTACACCTTCACCACCAACACCCCGTTCGTCAACGTCTCTGTCGGTCCGCGTACCGATGTTGCTCAGTACATCTTCCACCTCGCCAACGGGGACAGTATCAGCGTTCTCCCCGCCTACGACCCTGCCGACTTCGAGTCGGCGTACATCCCCGCCGGGGACACGTCCGGACGTTGGGATGTTCGTAGGTGGGACGGCACCGACGCCTCCCCTGAGAGCGTGGCCCTCGCGCACCTCGCGGCACTCACCGCCTGACCCTCGCTCACTGGAAGGCCCTCGCTACGGCGGGGGCCTTCCTCATGCGGCAGGGCGGCAGGGCGGCAGGGCGGCAGGGCGGGGCCTCCCGAAAAAGTTTGCCGGTAGGTCTTGCCATCCGATTCGAAGTACGGTACTTTTACCTCAGCGCCCCAAAAGGGGCCACAACCTAACCTAGGGAGACACAATGACCACCACCGCCACCCGCCCCACCCCCACTACCAAGACCGTTTCCGTTGCCGTTCACCCTAGCGGCGAGTGTTTCGTCGTCACCCGGATCGATGGGTTTTACGACGCGGGTAACGGCTTCCGCGACCGTTCATTCTGGGAGGTTGTGTTCACCCTCAAGCGGGCAGGCGGGGACGTGCTGCACAAGGTGCCGAACCGCCACTACCGCCCGTGTGAGTGCGGGTAGTCCGCACCACGGCGAGAGGCCCCGCCCGGAAGGGTGGGGCCTCTCGCATGTCGGGCTCACGGCTCACGGCCTACGGCTCACGGCCTACGGCTCACGGCTCACGGCCTACGGCCTACGGCCCCCCGTACTTACGGTCACCGCCCTCCCGGACGTGTGGCAGGCCCTGCAGCCTGCCGCCGGATGGCTCACTACCGCGTGGACTGTGGTCGACGGTGCGGGCCGTGAGTACCGTAGCGACTCCCCCGCCGACGCGGTGGCCTCTACAGGGCAGGAAGGTAGGCCCTAGGCCCACGACTCGGAAGGCCCCGACACCCGCGAGGGAGTCGGGGTCTTTCGTTGTGTCCATGCTCACGCGCACTAACGCACGTTAACGCGCGTTAGCGCGCGTTAGGAATGAGCGACAGGACATGCCCCTATGCCCCTCAGAGAGGCTCTAGAGCATTAGAACACCCTCATCCTCATGTTCCCCCAGACTCACCCTGACAGGCCCTCAGAGAGGCTCTAGAGCCTCAGGGCAGGAAGGCAGGGCAGGAAGGTAGGGCAGGGGCTTCCTGTCGGGAGGTAGGGGCAGGGAGGCAGGGGCAGGCAGGCAGGGAGAGAGAGAGAGAGAGGGCAGGGACACTCGACAGGCTCACTCGACAGGCTCGACACACTCGACTGACCCTCGACTCGACTCGACTCACTCGACAGGCAGGCACTCGACTCGACTCACTCGACAGGCAGGCACTCGACTCGACTCACTCGACAGGCAGGCAGGCAGGCACTCGACTCGACACACTCGACACACTAGACATGGCCCTCGACAGGCAGGAAGGCAGGCAGGGGAAAGGTTTTTTCCCTGCCCTAGTATGTCCGTTTTGCTCTTGATGTCCGTTTTGATCCTTTCTGTCCGTTTTGTACGAAACGATCAGGGGAGGCCCGCCACATAAGCAGAGCCCACTCACACGCCTAACGAATTTCAACTAAAGGTTCACTTTTTTGCTTGCATCGTCCAACTTCTTCGCCCTAGACTCATCCCCATGACGCTTCCAGAAGAGGAGACCCTCCTCCTCCGCTCGCTCTCTCAACCAGACCTTCACCCGCGTCTGAAGGCGCTCAACTCCGTTGGCTGGCCGATCTCGACTCTCGCCAACGCACTCTCCCCCGCACGACCGAAGGCGACCGTCCACTACTGGATCTCCAGATGCCACACGTCCGACCGCCTCGACATCCCGCTCCCCCACCCCCTCAAGCGCGAGAAGGCAGCACGTCCAGTACGTCCAACCGTCTCCCCGGAGGACGCCGCCACGCTCCGCTCCCTGTCGCAACTCGCACGCCGCCACCGAGCCCGCCAGCGCCCCGACGCGCCTCAGGCCATCGCGTCCCGAGAACTCACCATCCTCGCCGCACAACTGAACTCCACGGGCGTGCCCACCGCCGCAATCGCCAAGGCGGCAGGAATTTCCTATCGCGCCATGCACAAAAGGATCACAAACTCTGGTTGAATAGGCTAATGCGCGTACGAGCAGATGTCTTCCCAGCGATCATCGTCGTGACGCCCAACGGCTCTGTGTCCGAGGACACCATCCAGTCCCTCTCCGCACGCAACACCGCGACGTATCCCGAGGGTGCCCGACGCCTCGACCGCTGCCGGGTCGCAATCATCCAAGACACGATCCTCGTAGCAGTCGACTCGCCGACCGGACCGACCCTCGTCTTCCGCGACGACATCTCCTACCACTCCAAGGACGCCACCCGAGAGCATCGGGCCGTGACCGTCTCGGGCAAGGGCCTCGCGTTCATCAAGGACGAGAACTGCGGCTGCGGATCGCGCCTCCGCAGTTGGAACCCCTACGGCGCTACCGTGACCGCCTACGCGGAGGACTCCGAATGACCCAGCAGCGAAGCCTCGTCTCACTCGCCATCTCCGGGCTTGCCACCTACCGCGCCACACGACTCGTGACGACCGACCAGATCACCGCCCCGATCCGCGACCGCGTCTGGGAGAAGCATCCCCCGCACACGTCAAAAATTGGATACCTTTTCACATGTGACTGGTGTACGTCAATCTACGTCGCATCAGCACTTGAGATTTCCCGTATCATTGCACCTAGGTTGACCTCCAGTGCCGAGACAGTCCTCGCCCTCTCTGCCGTGGCAGGTCTGCTGTCCGCGCACGAGGACGACATCTAGAGGTCTTCGCGCTCCGACACAACGAGATTGAGAAGGGCCAAGTGGGAATCTTCCGCAGTGAGTCAGACAGTCCGTCGAGCGGACTCGTCCCTGTCATCTCGCCCGCACGCTCCCTCTCGTACTCGGCACCCCGCTCCCTGACGGCTGCCGCCGCCCAGATCAAGGTCAATGACAAGGGCGAGTTTGAGCAGTTCAAGTCACGCCGCAGCGCCGGTTCCAGCGCGTGGCAGGCAGAGGCTTGGGAGTACTACGACGCCATCGGTGAAGTGAAGTACGCCTTCAACCTCGTTGCTTCCGTTGTCTCCCGAATTCGCATCTACTCGGCCATCGTCGAGGATCCCAGCCAGACTCCCGTGTCCGTCACCGCGTCCCCCAAGGTAGACGCGCGTCTGGCACAGGCCGCAGAGCGCGCGCTTGACCGCCTGACCAGCGCCTACGGTGGCCAGCCCGGACTCCTGCGCGACGCCGCGCTGAACCTGAGCGTCGCAGGCGAGTGCTACCTCATCCAGATCCCCGCCCAGATCAGCACCGGCACCCCCGAGTCGTGGGACATCCGGAGCATCGACGAGGTGAAGACCGACCCGCGTGGCGGGTACTCGGTAATCGGACGCCGTGAGGCCGCGAACTCCAACCAGCAGTCAGGTTCCGCTCGCAGCCTAGGCTCCAAGGCGTTCGTTGGTCGCATCTGGCGCTCGCACCCCCGCTACTCCGACGAGGCTGACTCGTCCCTGCGCGGCCTTCTGGACCTGTGCGCCGAACTCCTGCTGCTCAACCGCACCTTCCGCGCCACCGCACGCAGCCGCCTCAACGCTGGCGCGCTCTACCTGCCTGACGGCTTGTCCGTCGCGGCTCAGGGCGACCCAGACATCTACGAGGATGACTCGGACCTGAACCCTCCGTACACGCAGGAGGAGGCTGAGGACGAGTTCGAGGAGCAGTTGATCGACGCGATGACGACGCCGATCCGCGACGAGGAGTCCGCCTCCGCCGTCGTGCCGCTGATCATTCGCGGTCCTGCCGAATTGGGTGACAAGATCAAGCAGTTCAAGTTCGAACGGTCCTTCGACCCGGCTCTGGCCGAGCGCTCCGACCGCGTGCTTGAGCGCATCCTGCAGGGTCTGGATGTCCCCAAGGATGTCATCACGGGGCTGGCGAACGTCAAGTACAGCAACGCACTGCAGATTGACGAGAGCCTGTACAAGGCTCACATCGAGCCGCTGATGCTGCTGATCGTTGACGCGCTGACCGTCGTCTACCTGCGTCCCTACCTCGTAGCCTCCGGCTTCGCCCCCGACGAGGTTGACCGGATCGTCGTCTGGTACGACCCCTCAGCCGTCTCCACGCGCAACGACCGCGCATCGGATGCTGACGCCGGGTACGACCGCTACGCCGTGTCACTCGACACTTGGCGTCGGGCGCATGGCTTCTCAGATGCTGACGCTCCCACGCCCAACGAGTTGGCGATCCGCATGCTCGCAGAGCGCGGCACCCTGACCCCTGAACTCACCGAGGCCATGCTCTCGGCCCTCGCCCCTCAGGTCATGGAGGCCGTGCGCGCCGCTCAGCAGGGTGCCAGCGCCGGAGCAATCCCACCGGAGGTTCAGCAGTTGCTCAAGGCTCAGGGGCAGCAGCCCGGCGCAGCGCCAGAAGCCCCGGCTCCAGCACCAGCACCCGCACCAGAGCAGGGCGGTCAGCCCAATGCCTGATAGGAAGGCCCCTCCGGGGGACAGGATCAAAGGCTCTGAGAGCAATCGTCCGAAGAGTTCGGAGAGCCAGAGTTCCGCGCGTTCCATCGAGTTCTCCGAGGCAACCGAGAAGGCGCTCCAGAACAAGGTTGAGAAGAACAACGAGGACGCTTCCACTGCCAAGAAGACATCGCTCGCCACCCTCAAGGCTGTGTACCGCCGTGGCGCTGGTGCGTTCTCGTCTAGTCACCGACCCGGAATGACGAGGAACCAGTGGGCGATGGCCCGCGTCAACGCATTCCTTTATCTGCTGAACAACGGTGCCCCTGAGAACAAATCTTATGTGTCGGACAACGATCTGCTGCCCACTGGGCACCCCCGCTCGACGAGGAAGAAGGAGAGCATGAGCCTGAGCCCGAACTCCAAGGACGCCCGGATGATCTACTTCGGCGCTGATACGGAGGAAGCGATCTCAACCCGCGTCTCCGCCTACAACGCCAAGGCTCCCAAGGGCTTCGAGGTCTCGCTGCCCACAGCCCGCGCTGTCTTCCGTCGCGGCGCTCTGGCGATGACCGCCTCAGGCACCAGCCGCCGCACTCGCAACGACTGGGGCTTCGCCCGTCTCGATGCGTTCCTGTCCCTCGTGCGACACGGACGCCCACACAACCCTTCGTACACTGAGGACAATGACCTGATTCCGCTCACTGCCAGCGCCGCTCGCAGCGAGGAGAACGCTGCAGGCACCGTCACTGGTGAGGAGAGCGATCTGGCCGGTGCTCTTCTGGACATCGCAGAGAAGTACGGCAAGTTCAACCAAGACGCCACCGGCATCTGGGCCGGGTACGTCCCTGCAGCGGAGAACGAGGTTGCTGAGATCGGTGTGATGTGCGCCAACTGCGTGCTCTACCGTGGCGAGGACCAGTGCGCGATCATCGCGCTTCCGGTGGAGCCTGCGGGTCGCTGCCGTTTCGCGGTCATCCCAGATGGTGTCGTGAAGCCCGAGCCGCCCATCGAGGATGAGGTGCGCGCACTTCCGAATCTCATCTCGTTCATCAAGGAGCAGGACGACTACGAGTCGAACGAAGACGCGATTCTTGACATGACCGAGTACTCCGGTCTCGGCTATGACGCGGAGCCTGCCATTCGTGCTGCGTGGATTCGTGCCACGAATGATGACTCAGATCCATTCAAGCGTGCATTATCTATGGCAGAATTGACAGACCAAAGCATTGACGCCGACCTACTGCCCCGCTTTGAGAAGGGTGTCTAGCAGTGAAGGACAACATCGATGGCGCAAGCGCCAAGTCGACAGCCCGACTCAATGCTCGGATTGATGCGCTGGTCGCGTCTGCGAATGATGGAACCCCGGCCCAGCGTCGGGTGAACCTTGGTGCTGCCCGTGAGGTGGTCCGACGCTCGCTGAAGTCAACACAGGGTAGGGCATTCTCTCAGCGCGAACACATCGCACTGACAGCGCTCTCGCACTTCATCACTCTGGCACAGCGTGACAAGTCAGTCGCGCTCTACCCGGCCAACACTGACCTTCTTCCTCTCGGCCACCCCCGGTCGACCGCTTCCAACGCCCTCACAGCCTTCGCCCTCCGCGAGCACCGCGCTCGCTGGTTTGCCGCTGACCACCGCGTCTTGGACGAGCACCGCGCGCTGGTTGCGTCTGCTCTTGCTGCTGAGTACGGCTCGATGGAGCACTTCTACGCGCTCTCGATGCTGGAGCAACTGAACGATGGCTCCGCCCTCGTTGCCCTCGTTGCATCCTTCGGTGACGGCAACTCGCGTGCTGCCCGTTCGGCTCGTGCCCGTCGTCAGCGCCGCGACCGTTTCGGTCGATTCGCCTATCAAGGCGGCGGTCTCCGCAGCCTTCTCCGCTTCGGAGACGGCAGCGTTCGCTCGCTCACTGGTAGTTATGTCAAGGACTCTGATGACGGTGAGTCGTTTGATGTCGAGACCCCGGACGGAACCCTCTACCGGATCCCAGCGAGCAAGGCCGAGTCTGTCAAGGCCGTACTTTTTGACAGTCCCGATGGCTTCAGTCCCATGCCCGCCAAGTATGACTCATCTGATCCGATCATCGACGTTGCTGACCTTGTCAAGATTGACATGCCATCCGGCTACATCGAGAAGTCTCGCGACAAGGATGGATCGGTCACATACGGTCTGGCCAATGGTGACGACTACCTGATTCGTGCGACTCCTGCAGGCAACGGCACGACTGCGTACGAGGTCGTGCGGAATGATGGCAAAGACACCCCGGTTGGTCTTGCCAGCAACTGGTCTGACGTACACAAGATGGTTGTGCAAGACGGCAAGAAGGCCAACCGCGAGGACGCCGCCAAGGCTCGTCTTGAGGGCAAGTCCGGTCCTGAGTCTGACTACCTAGACTTCCTTCCCGATGTCAACATCGCGGCCAAGGATGAGGGCAGCGAGGTTCGTCGTCAGGCACAGTCGATCATGGACTTCTTCGAACTGGATGAACTTCCAGATGGAATGTCCGCCCAGCAACTGGCCGACCGCACACGTCTGAACGCTGATGCTCTCAAGGATGGCTCGCTCAAGGGCGGCGAAGACCTCGCTCAGGACTTCTACGACGCTGCTGACGCCATCGAGCGCAAGTCTGGTCTCGCCAAGCCCGAGAAGAAGGCCGACCTGACCCCCGCTCCCTCCACTGCCCCAGCCCCCGAGGCCGGTAAGTGGGAGCCCAGCGACACCCGCATTGACCTGCCCTACAAGGAACCGATCATCGGCCCGGACGGCAACCTGACCGGAGAGTACAAGGACGGAACGGCGAATATCGTAGACATCAATGGCCGCAAGGTCGTGGTGGTGGATATCAACGGAACTCCTGTCCCCTTCTACCTGTCTTCCGGCGACGGCGGCAAGAAGGATGTAGAGGCTGGTAAGTGGTACCCCTTCTTCGGCTGGGGCATGGACGGCTGGATGAACAAGGGTAAGTCCGACGAGATCAACGACTACTACGGGTCTCCTGAACTCCGGGCGCAGGCCGAGTGGCTCGACGCGAACATCGGAGATATCCGAGACGACAAGAGCATCCCGCGCGATTCCTCAAGTCAGGGCAACCTCGACATGTGGATCAACGATCACGTTGGTCTCAAGCCTGCATCCAACGACACCCCCACCACACGCACTGAGTTCGACGCAAACGTCGCTGAGATCAAGCGTCGGATTGAAGCAGGCAATGGTGGCTCCAACAAGGAGCAGGCCCGCCTAGATGCCACTCCTACTCCAGAGTCAGGAGGCACATCGGCCTCACCGGAGCAGATCGCCGAACTCCGCAGGCTGATGGACGAGCGTAATGTTCGTGATAACGTTCCCGATCTTGCCGATGGCATCGAAAAACTGATCGCGGACAACACCCTAGGTAAGGAACAAGCAGACCGGCTGATCAGTGGAATCAGGGAAAACCGGGACGTGTTCCCTGAGCCCGACACCACTCCCGAGAAGGCTCCCAGTAAGTCCGACGACTTCAACGCACCTGAGGGCGCTTACGCGCTGAACCAGACTGCAATCGACAACTTCGAGCCTCAGGGTCGCGTAGATGAGAGCAGTACGGACTTCACCGACGACCCCTCCGAACTCGCGCAGCGGTTCGACACAGATGACCTGACGGCTGCTCTTGAGCAGGCCCTCATCGGTGAGGACGGCGCTGACGGCGACGTTCAGGGCCGTGGTGCTGGCAATCTCCAGTTCAACAGGGGAGACGAGTGGGTTCCTGCTGAGGCGCTTTATCAAGCACTCGACCAGCAGGACGAGGATGCCCGCGCCATCGCCAACGATATCTACGACAGTGCGCGCAAGGGTCAGATGAAGGAGCAGGCCCGCCTTGACGGTGCTCCGCTTCCTGAGAAGGCGACCAAGGATGAGACTCCCGTCTCTGCCCCCGAGAAGCCAGCGGCGCAGTCTGAGATGAAGCCTCTTAAGGAACTGAAGAAGGGAGATGTGGTTCGCTTAGAGGACGGCACTCTTCGCACTGTCTCTGAGGTCTATGGCGTCCGTAGTTACAATTCGAGGACCAACAGTTTCGATGGATCCACCGAGGTCGAATTCACTGACGGCTCTACCATGCGTCGTTCTAACGAGGATGCGCGGAACAAGCCTGACTTCGAGGTAGTTTCGTCCGAGTCCGAGTCCGGCGTCAACATTCCAGAGAATCTCCCTAGCCTGCTGGAAGACCTGTCTCCAGAGGACCGCGCTAACTACGAGCAGACCGGCGACTACCGTCCCTACCTGCCCGAGAACGCAGACATTCCTGACTACCCGTCTTCCATGTACCAGATGGATCAGTCTCCTCTGTCGCCAGAAGAAATTGGCCCGCTGGCGGAAGACGCCCCGCAGGGGTTCGACAACGACCCGATGCGTCTGGCAACGGAGTACAACTCTGAGACGCTCACTGAGGAACTCACCAATGCTCTGACCGGCGATAACGAGCGCGACCTAGGCTACGGCTACTTCGGCTACACGGATGAGAATGGCGAGGAGTGGGCGGGCAACATCCCCGCCGAGGCCATCCGTGACGCGCTTCAGTTGCAGGGTGTCAACACTGATCAGATCGTTCAGGATGCAATTGACAAGACAGCCAAGGCCCCAGAAGGAGTAGAAGTAGACGTACCAGAAAAGCCATCGCGTGAGCCTTCAGCAGAGCCTCTCACTGATGTCCGGTACAGCGATGCGATCCTGCTGTCCAACCCTGAACTGCAGAACTCCATCGACGCTGCCCTTGAAGATGCCATGAACGAGGGCCGCAACATCGGCAGGAACGCCACTCGCTCCTCTGCCAATCGACTCGAAGTCCTGCTGAACGAGCAGGCCATGCGTCGGGCTGGCGCATCTCGCGCTGATCGTGTGAAGGCTCAGCGTCTGCTGGAGCAGATTCAGGCCCTGCGTGACACCAACATGCCCGCTGACTTCAGCAAGCCCTCGATGCGTGGCGGTAAGAAGGATCAGGACAAGGAGAAGAGCCTTGTCGATCAGTTCAACGCCATCCCCGGCGTAAGCCAGCAGCGCTACAGGCTCGACACCCCCAGCAAGACCGTCGAGAAGCAGGGTGGCGTACCCAGTCTCTACGCTCCGTCAACAATTGAGGTCGCACCCGGCCTCAACTGGGAGCAGCGCGATAATGGCCGGTCAAAGGGTGGAAAATTCGGATCCCAGTCTGGAAGCACCTACATCATCTCTGGCTCCCGCGCCAAGGATCTCAATCCTGACGAGATGAAGAAACTCGGATTCTACTGGGATGAAAACTCTCAGTCATGGATCAACTACAACGGTGCTGTTGGCAATATGTCCTCCAAGGACAAGAAGAACATCACTGACTCCCTCAGCAAGTCCGGATTCGATGTCAACCCTGCATTCACCAATGGAGGCTTCATTCCTTCATGGCTCAGGGACTCCGCTGACGTTGTCAACCCGAAGATTGTTGAGACAGTGTCGGCTCCTAGGCCGCGTCGTCCTTCTCCCCCCGGTCGTCCGATCACGGATGGAAGGCTTCGCGACCTGCTGGAGCAGGCTGACGGTGACCCCAAGAAGTTCCGTGAACTTCTTGGTAAGGAGAACGTCCACGTCTTCGACTTTGAGACGACCGGCATCCGGTTCGACGAGAACGGGAACATGATCGACTCCGGTGAACCGTGGGCGATTTCGGTTGCGCGCTACAACCCGGCCACGGGTGAGATGGAGCAGAAGACCTTCTACATGAACCCCGGCCAGTCCATCAAGGACACTTGGGCTGGCGGGACGAATGAAGACGGCAGTCCTCGCGCCATTGACTCAGATGGAAAACCGCTCACTGACGAGTGGCTCGCACAGCAGCCTTCGCAGGCTGAGGCTCTGCAGGCCGCTCTTGATTTCATGGGTCAGGATCCGATCCTGTTCGGGCACAACTCAACCTTCGACCACGACACGTTCACCCGCAAGGCGGACGAACTCGGTCTGGACTACCGCCCGGCTGCCATTGGTGACACGATGAGCCTTTCTCAACTGGTGCATGATGGCGAGCAACTGCCATCGCACTCGCTCGGTTATCTGGCCAAGCATCACGGGATTCCCAGTCAGGGCACCGCGCACACGGCTGATGCTGACACCCGCACGACTGCTGCGCTGCTCGACAAGTTGCTCACGAAGGCCGAGCGTGCAGAACTCGGCATGACGCCGGAGAACCTCGACAGGTGGCAGGGTAAGAACGAGGATCGATACAACAAGGCACTGGCTGACTACAACGAGGCCAATGCCCCACGGGTAGCCACTGAGGCAGTCCTTGAGGCCGCTCAGGATCCGACTGAGGTTCCTTCTCCGGAAGAGACCTCTGCCCGCGTTGACAAGATGATCAAGGACATGTCTGGCAACCCTGATGGTGCGCCTAACCCTGAGACAGACATCGTTGATGAATCATCAGATGGAGCCGAACCGCTTCCTAACGGTTACAGCCGTAGCAATCTGCATGAGTTGGCTCAGTCGGCACTGGATGAGTTTGATCGCAACAGTGATATCAACAGTTACACGCAGTTCACGCCTCAGGAGATCAAGGAGGTTCAGGACAAGATCGATGCTCTTCGTGAGATGTCCAATGACCCCTCGGTCAGCGACGAGCAGGTAGCCGCTGCACTGGATGACATCGCTGAAGACCTTGATGCAATGGTCAGCCGTCTCGGTGACCCGAACGACGACCGCACTCCTCTGCGAAACATCGACATTATCGAGAATCTCAACCGAGAGCGGGACTACGTCACCGAGACCGCAGACATGCTGCGCGCTCGTAACGGCGAGAACAAGCCGGAGCCGGAGTCCGACGACACCACCAACGAGGTGGATGACGCACAGGTCCGCGACCAGATGGCTGGGGAGGCTGCCGGAATTCGCAACATCGTCAACGAGACTGGCAGCACTAACGCCGACCTAACTGATGAAGAGCGCCAGAGGTTCTGGGACTATCAGACTCGCCTTGAGGAGGTCATCGCTCTCGTTCGTGGCAACCGCAAGGACGAGATGGGTGACAGGGATCTGGCAACCTACGTCAACCGTGTGGCAATTGACCTGAAGAATGACTTCGGCCCCGGTGGTGAGTTAGAGGATGTCGCGTACTCGCGCGGCATGGACCGCAACAAGGTTGAGAACATTCTTGATCTGGCGGACAAGTTGGAAGTGCTCACCAACCGGCTGATGCAGCAAGTCTTGGATCGTGAGGGAAGTAAACCTCCCGCAGTCCGCACGCCTGCCATACCAAAGAGTGGTCCCGGCTCGAAGCCTGAGGCACCGACGAAGCCGGAAGACTCTGGACAACTCAAGCCGCTCAAGCCAGCCAACAACCCATCCCGAGATGAACTGATTGACATTCGAAGTAATTTTGACAGCCTCATGGCGAACGAGACTGACTCTGAAATTATTACAATGGGATCAGATATTTCAAATGCATTGAACGATGTGCTAGATCTCATCGAGGCCGATCCAGATGGCAAGAACCGCGAGACTGGTCGGTCACTGGACGCGCTGGCAGGAGACATTCAAGAGTTGGCAGATGTTGTCGAAGACGACAGGCTGAAGTCATTTGACGGACTACTAGACAGAATCCGCACTCTTTCACGCGCATATCGTCGTCGTAACCGCGAACAACGTGGGGGTAACGGTACTGCCCGTAACCGCCGTCAAACTCCCGCAGCGCCTAAGAGCGAGCCGGTTGACACCCCGGAGACGAAGCCGGGACCAGACGCTCCAACTGTCACTAGAAAGGCTCAGTTTACTAACCCGGACACTGGAGCACGGTCAGAGAACTGGACTCTCAGTAACGGTGACCAAATTATTGCTATTGATTCCGTCACTGGTAGTGGGATTGCCACGGTTTACTATCACGATGATGAGCCTGAGGTCAGGCGTTGGGACACTGACAACTTCGCTGAGGCTCTTCAACTGCACCTCGCTGAGCGCAGTGGCAACTCCTCCTCCGCATCTCGGGAGATCACGCAGCCGAACCCGTCGAACCTCCCACCAGAGGTCAAGGTTGGGAAGACTGGCAAGACTGGTGTTGGTGCCAAGGTTCCCGACGCTCCCGGCGAGCGTGCGGTCGGCATCACCAACGGAGCCGACCTTCCCAGTGCGCCTCCTCCCCCGAACAGCGATGGGCCGGTAGGCCCGAACGGGGAGCGGCTGCTTCGTCGTGGCCGGGAGAATCGCAACTTCTGGGATCACCCGATCATGCAGAGTTGGGCGCGTCGTCGATTCCGCAAGCCGCTTGAGGGTCAGTTCGTCGACCGGAGCCGTGTGCCGATTGCCTACGGAGACCGCGTCGTACACACTAACCCGAAGGCCGCTCGTTCGACTCTTCGTCCAGACGGCACTCCAATGACAGGTGTTGTCCTCAACCGTCAGGACAATGTTGGTCGCGAGAATGGCCACAACCGTGACCACGTCACGGTTCAGTGGGAGAACGGAACAGTGTCACACTACGTTTCCCACAACCTGCAGATCGTCGGACTCACTGAGGCTGACACTGAGTGGCGTACCCTCGTGCATCCTGACGAGACTCCTGACACTCCTGAGTCTGAGCGTATCGACCTACCGGCTGGCTTCGACTGGAACCAGAAGCGTCGAGGAGCAGCGCCATCTGGACGTATGGGACCAAATGGCAGGCTATCTGGAGAGGGTCGTGGGCAGAACAACATCCCTGTCGAGGCCGGAGACGAGTCCACTCGCTTCGAGCGAGGCGAAGGTGTAGAGGGTCTGATCGCTGACTTCAACGGCGTACAGATTCAGGTCGGCGACCGCGTCTACCACCGAGGCAAGGTAGGATCACGTCGCGGGCTCACTGGCGGAACAGTGATCGGGAAGAAGTACATCGCCCGGTACCGCACGATCACGGACGAGAACGGTAACAAGAAGCGAGTCCGTGTCGGCTACGCCTACCAGCCTATCGTCCGCTGGGACAACGACCCCGAGATTAAGGAGTGGTCGGCCAATCAACTGATCGTCACGACTCCTGATGCTGAATCTCGGAATGTCTCAGATGCGCCGATCCCGACCCTTCGTCGTGAAGGACGCGGAGCGAGTTCTAAGTGGGTTCCTGACACTGAGGCACCGGACTACAACGCCGATTCGGCTAGTGGGTTCGAGCCGATCCCGGCAAACGGCGGAGGTTCTGGGGCTCCTTCGACTCCAACCCCCTCCCGCTCTCGCCGAGTCCAGCCCTCCGGAAATCGACCGGGATACGAGTTCGTTGGCTCTAGAGAAGTTCTCTTCATCGGAACGTCCGAGCAGATCAATCGTCTCATCGATAACTATGCTGTCGATGACCAAGAGGCGGAGTTGTTCCGGTCTGAGATCGTAGACGACACCAACCCCGATGGCACGCAGAGTGGTAACGATCAGATTATTCTGTCAATTGACCAAGGCGTCACCAATAGTGGGAAGACACCCAGAGAGTACGTTGAGGGCGTTCTCGACGAGACATTCGGTTCTGCCTCTTCAGGCACCAGCCCGACTTCCTCCACACCAAACGCCCCGGAAGCAGATACCTCCACTCCTGACGATGGAATGGTGGTGCAGCCTAAGGACAAGAACGGTCAGTTGCTCGACCTTGGTGACATTGTCGAAGCCAACAACGGCAAGCGAGGCATGGTTCGAGGCTTCACTCCAGACGGCAAGGTGCGAGTCAAGTACGAGGATGGCCGTTACGGCAAGTTGAATGCTGACAAACTATCTCGCACTGGCCAAACGACACGCGGTCCTGCTGACCCAACCGGCGCTGTCGGCGAACCCGTCGAGGGTGAGTTCGGTGAGTGGGGTGCCCGCGCTGAGAAGATCCGTGAGGCCAAGAACCGTGGTCCGGCAGATCTTACTGATCTGATTCAGCGAGGTGATGATGCCCTACCTCCGGGCAAGACCCTCAAGGACTTGATGCAGGAGGTCTGGGGCCTTGAGCACAAGTACAAGGACAAGGACGGCAATGAACGAAGCCTACGGGCCGAGGTCACTGGCGCTCACGTCTCTCGCGGCAGGCAGATCTCGGTCTCGATGAGAATTCTTGATGAGAACGGTCGTGTGGTTGGGACGATGAGTCGCCAACTCAAGATGGATAATAACGGCAATCTGTCTGTCTACCACGCATATTTTGAGATCACTGACAGCAAGCGTCAGGGCACTGGCTTTGCAACGGCTATCAACCGCTACGCCGAGGACTTCTACATTGCTCAGGGCGTTCGAGAGATCGGTGTTCAGGCTGCTCTTTCGAACGGTGGTTACACTTGGGCCAAGCAAGGCTTCGAGTGGGACCACCCACACTACGGGACTCCGTGGGCTGACCCTCTGAGGAGGCTGGGAGAGTACGGTCGAAGAGGAAACATGTCCCCGGCGCTGAGGAAGGTCTACGATGACCTAATGTGGCGTTTCCGCAACCTAGACCCAAGTGATCCCAACTTCCCGACTCCGCAGGAAATCGTCATGTTCGGATGGACACCCGGAGCCACTTCTTGGCCCGGAAAGTCGATCCTTGTTGGATCTGGTTGGTATGGCGTCAAGCGTCTCAGGCCCGGTGGTCGCAGGACCACTCAGGGCGAGCGCGATAATGGCAAGTGGTGGCATGACCAGATCTTCAGGCGGAACAACCAGAGGAAGGCGTAGGGACTCCGATGAACAGCAAGCAGCGCTCCGCCAATGCGGCGAAGGTCTATCAGGACTGGATCAAGGCAAATCCGAAGATGGACCCGGACAACCCGACTCCGGAGCAAGAGAACGACTACTTCATGCGTCTCTACGAGTCGGATCCTGATGTCGCAGGCAAGGGATGGGCTGATGCCGTATCCAAGATGAGCGAAGAAGAGATCACACAGTATTTGGACGATCAGGAGAAGGCATCTCCCGAGACAGCAAACTCCTTCCGTGTACAGGCTCTGATGGCGGCTGTAGATGAGTCGACCGACGAACTTGTTGGTCTGGTGCTATTCGTTCCATCATCTGGAACAAAGGGTCTAGAGACCGAATGGGTTCGTGTCGATGGTGAGTGGGTTCCCGAGAGCGTCAGCCCTCTGGCCGATATGTCAGAAGATGATCTGGTCTACTACCCAGTAACGGACGACTACATCTTAATCTATGATGGAGGATCACGGTCCATCGAGGACGCGATGAGCCACAAGACGGAGATCCCTGAGCCTGTTGCGCCAGTCTCGTCACCCATCACTGCCGCAGCCTTCTCATGCCCGGCTCCCACGCAGGACATCCCTCTCAACCTAGCCAATCGACAGAAGGCCATTGATGGCGCTGGCTACGGACCGATGAATCCAACACGCCCGAATGAGCAGTTCTGGCAGGCAAAGGCAGACCGTTGGAGCACCACTGTAGAAGAGGCTAAGTCGTCCAAGTGCGGCAATTGTGCAGCATTCATTATCACTGCTTCTATGAGAGAATGTATCAATCAAGGGCTAGGCGATGACGCGGACTCTTGGAACGTGATCAACGCTGGTGATCTCGGATACTGTGAAGCATTCGACTTCAAGTGCGCTTCTGAGCGGACTTGTGACGCATGGATCGTCGGCGGTCCCATTACTGAGGAGAAGTAGTCATGGAAGAAGAGTTCACCTTCCCGTCGCAACTGTGGGTGCTTCTCGACGAAGACACCCCTACCAGTCTTGTCTTCATGACAGACGCTGGCGCTTGGGTGCGCGAGGATGGCGAGTGGGTCGAGTTCGTCATCGACGACAAAAACCCCAAGCGTCGCTTCGAGGGAATGCTGATCGCTCCCGTCGATCCCCGGATCATCGACCTGTGGGATGCACAGAACGGCGAACTGTCAGACGCTGAGGTCGACCCCTTCGAGTACAAATGGAACCCGCCGTCAGTAGTCGGCAAGCCTGAAGATGCGGCTACGAAGCCGAGCAACTAAAGGAAGCAGCAGCAGTAGGCAGAATACTGAGCAATTATACTTTATTTGGAGCGTAAGATGATGATTCCGATGGACGGCCAGATGCATTCAGTACTCGTCGCTGCTCTTCGCCAACTCATGGCAGACACTTCAGCCGTGTACCAGCATGCTCATGGGTTTCACTGGAATGTCAAAGGTCCAGACTTCAGCCAGTACCACGCGCTCTTCGCTGCAATCTACGAGGACATCTACGGCAGCCTAGACCCGACAGCCGAGTGCCTTCTCAAGATCGGCGAGGACGCACCCTTCACCGCGAGTGAGTTCGCTGCGCTGTGCTCCATCGATGACATGACAACCACTGACACTCCTCAGTCGATGACTGAGAGCCTGTACATGCTCAACGAGGCGCTGATCCGATCCACCAAGACCGCGTTCGACGCTGCCATCGGATGCGACAACCAAGGTGTGGCCAACTTCCTCGCCGGTCGTCTTGACCAACTAGCAAAGTGGTCTTGGCAGTTGCGGGTTTCTGCTTCCTAGGTTCTAGTACTACGTCAAGTTCGCTAGAATATAGGAACAAACAGTCAGAATGGAGAGACCGTGGGCTACTTCGGTAGGTCTGGCGATCTAGCGCTGTTCGTGTTCGACGAACTGGGTGTCGTCGTGGACGAGGGGCTCAACCTCGTCGTGGAGAAGGGGCATCTGGATGCCCTGATCGCTTCCGGCGACTGGAACACTGACGACTCTGAATACTCCAAGGCGGCAGAGGACATCGCGCAGGCGTCCATCACAGATCTCGATATCCACGTCTTCTCGTCTAATGACCGTCTCTACACGATCCCGAAGTCCGTCCAATCGGAGGCCAAACGTGCTCTTGAGTGGAGGAAGACGCACAAGCGTGGCGGAACTCCAGTAGGACTAAACACCGCTCGCACTCTGGCCGAGGGTGGACAGATTGGGATCAAGAAGATCCGCCACATCGCTCGCTACTTCCCTCGTCACGAGGTTGATAAGCGTGGCCAAGGGTACAAACTGGGAGATAAGGGATTTCCCAGCAACGGTCGAATCGCATGGGCTCTCTGGGGAGGGGACGCTGCACAGAAGTGGGCAGCGACTATCGTAGAACGAGACGACAAGAAGAAAAAGTCTCTCACTGCTGATGGACTTCCTTCCGAGTACTTCGAGCCGAGCAGCAGTCGATTTGACTACTTCCGAATGGCAGAAAATCTGCCTGCTGAAGAGGCTCCGGAGTTCATGGCCCGAGTCCGTCTCGACGGGAGCGGGATTGACCGCATCTACATGATGGATGCTGATGGGATCGTCTACATCTGGGACGACGGATCTTGGGATGACCTAGGTCTGTTCGAGCAGGACATCATGTCATTTGATGCTTTCTTCGACATGCCAGACGACGACGTAGACACCATGTACGTTCCAGTGGACGCTGAGGCTGCTGTCAAGATCTGCGCCCTCATCGATGCTGAGCCGTTCTCCCCCAAAAACACTAGCGACTTCTCTTCTGACGAAGAGATGCTAATGGTACATAGCGCCCTGTCCGAGATCGACTGGGACGAGGTCGACAGGGTTCTGGTAGCCGCTGGTGAGGCTCCTGCAGCAGATGCCCCCGCCGACCAGCCTCAGGGGGATGGCAACTACACCCCGGATGAGCGCTCCAAGAATGCGTCCAAGCAGGTTCGTGACGCGACTGGCAAATTCTCGAAGAGCGGATCACGAGTAGTTGTTGGCAATGACACGAACTCCCGTGGAACGATCACGTCGATCAATCCTGACACTCAGACTGTCGACGTACAACTGGACAACGGAAACACTGTCACCGTCCCCGGAACTGCCACTCAGGGGGAGGACAAGTTCGTAGACGTGTCGGCAGAGAACGAGACCAACATGACTGTCCCTCCGAGTGCCACCGCTGGCATTCTAGGCCAGCCTCGCGTCCCATCAAATCAGCCGAATGCTCGTATCCCCGGCATGCTTCCCCCTCTCACTGGAGAAAGCATCTCTCTGCTGCTCAATGACTGGCCTGCATGGGTTGCAGCCGAGCGTGAGTTGTACCGGCAGACCGCTCCCAAGACTCCCCCGAACATCGGTCCGCGCCAGTACAACGTTCCCCAGCGGGACAACACTGGTGTAGATGTCCGAGACCCCTCCACCGGAGGCACTCGAAACGTCGCATGGAATCCGATGCAGGCTCCCAACGCATACAACCACCCCCTGCTGCGCGACTGGCTGAAAGGCAGCGACCGTCACGGCCACCCAAACCGTGGATGGTACAACCCAATCGTTCGCAGGAACGTGATCGAGCCCCGCAGGTACTTCTCCGCCGAGGTTCTCATCGCTGCTGGTGCCGAACATCCTGAGGTGCAGGAGATCAAGAAGCCTGATCCCAATGCTCCCAAGGCAAAGTCAGGCCCTGACTTCACACCTGAAACCTCTGACGTTCCTCCCATGTACATGGCCATCGTCGCTCAGGATGATCCTCAAGCCGTCATGGACCTGATCTCTCTGGTTCCAGTGAACTCCCAGTCATCCACTCCGACCATCTTCCGCAGGGAGCCCGGTGAGTGGGTCAAGGATGATGCCATCCTCGCTGACCTGAACTCTCCCACGCCTCCACCAGTGGTTGTGCTGGACAACAAGAACCTAGCATCAGTGGTCGAGCAGATCGACCAAGCCTTGGTGGCATCTGCCTCTTATCTGCTTGACCGTCGTCTTGCTGATCTCTGGATCAGCGGTGCTGATGTCATGGCGATTGTCGCTGCTGGTGGCGTTGACCGCAACCGTGGCAACGCTGAGAAACTACGTCGGTACTGGACTGTTGGTGAGGGTGGAGCGAAGATCCGCTGGGGGACTGGCGGAGACTGGAAGCGCTGCGTTCGCCACCTGTCGAAGTATCTCGGTCCGCGTGCGAAGGGCTACTGCAACCTTCGTCACAAGGAGATGCTGGGCATCTACCCCGCTACCCACGCGAAGCGCCTCCGCGAGAACTCGATGGAGCAGCCTCTATACATGGAGGTTCCAGACTCTGACCTGCAGATGCCCATCGAGGCCATTCATGCTGAGGAAGACAAGAACTTTGATCACGAGTGGGAGCCAAACGAAGAAGTCGTTTGGATGCTCATCGAACTCAAGGATCTTGATGACGACACGTTCAGCCTAGTAGCCGCTGGCGGTCTAGACCGCAATCGCGGAAACGCTGAGGAGTTGCGCCGCTACTGGACGGTCGGCAAGGGTGGAGCCAAGATTCGCTGGAACACCAAGGGCGACTGGACCCGCTGCACACGTCATCTTGCCAAGTACCTAGGCCCACGAGCCAAGGGCTACTGCGCTCTCCGCCACAAGGAGATGACAGGTATGTGGACCGGAGATCAGGCTCACCGTCAGATGTACGGGCGCAAGTCTTTCAGCACCGACTTCATCCTGCCTGAGCAGCAGATCATCGAGAACGCTGCACTGTCTGCTCAGATCGCCTCTGCCAAGGCCCGTATCTCTGGTGTCACTGCTTCCGGCAGCACTCCTGAGTACGGCTCTGCATTCTTCATCCCTCTGGTCATCCCTGAGCAGATGGAGTCTGGTGATGGACGGAAGTTCACCAAGGACGCCATCGACATGCGTCAACTCCCTCTCCCCCTGCTGTGGCAGATCAAGACTGGAGCCGGGCACGACGGTTCGGTTGTGGTTGGAAAGATCACGCACATGCAGCGGACTAAGGATGGCATCGGTCATGCCTTCGGCGTCTTCGACAACGGAGAGCATGGACGCGAGGCTGAGCGCCTTGTCCGTGGCGGCTTCATTCGTGGTGTCTCCGCAGATCTGGACCGATTCGAGGCAAGTGAAGAACCTGAGGAAGCCTCAGGTGACGACTCCAAGAAGATCGGCTCAAGCAAGATCAACATCACAAAGGCCCGCGTAATGGCCGTTACCCTTGTACCTAAGCCAGCATTCCAAGAATGCACGATTGAACTCATTCCAGACATGGCGCATAAGCAGCAGGAGGAAACCGTGGTACCTGACGGAGTGTATGTCGAGGATTCGGATGCCGCCGAGGCTTCCGCGCTGCTCGCTTGCGGAATGGTTGCCGGTGCGATTCCGGTAACTCCGCCGAAGGAGTGGTTCACCAACCCCGGACTGTCCAAGCCGACTCCCCTCACCGTTGATGAGGAGGGCCGAGTGTTCGGTCACATTGCCGCATGGCATGTGGACCACATCGGCATGTCGTTCGGAACTCGTCCTCCCCGAAGCGCCAGCCAGTACGCCTACTTCCACACTGGAGTCATTCGTACTGAAGAGGGCTCAGACGTTCCGGTTGGTCAGTTGACACTGGCTGGAGGGCACGCCTCTCTGGAGGCAAGCGCCTCCGAGGCCGTTCGTCACTATGACGACACTGCCAGCGCCATCGCTGATGTCCACGCAGGCGAGGACAATCACGGCATCTGGGTAGCCGGAGCCCTGCGCCCCGGAACCACTCCCGAGCAGGTTCGTGCGCTGCGCGCTTCTGCCCCATCCGGTGACTGGCGTCCGATCAAGGGCAAGTTGGAACTGGTTGCCGTGTGTCAGGTCAATGTTCCCGGCTTCCCCGTCGCCCGCGCGCGTGTGGCGTCTGGTCAGGTTCTTGCTCTGGTTGCCGCTGGGGCAAACACTCTGGCGAAGATGAAGGGCGATCCGGTAGCCGAACTAGCCGCTCGGATCGACAAATTGGAGCAGTTGGAGAAGGCTCCTCTGGTTGCTGCCGCTGAGGCTGCCAAGGCTCGCATCGCATCAGTCCGGGCTGCTGAACTGAGCGCCCGAGTGCATGGCACCGGAGAGTTCGCAATCTCAGAGGAGACTCGGATGCGTCTGGCCGGGGAGGGCAAGGCTCTGCCTGACGGCTCCTACCCGATCCGCAACGTCTCTGACCTCAAGAATGCGATCAAGTCCTACGGGCGGGCCAACAAGAGCGACCGGGCCAAGGTCCGCAAGCACATCACGAAGCGGGCCAAGGCTCTGGGTCATCCTGAACTGATCCCCGATGAGTGGACCGCTGCTTCCATTCTTGAGGCTCGCGTCGCCTCCGCCATGACGGAGGAGCCAAGTGCCGAGTAACGACGCTCCTCTGGATGCTGACGCGATCCTTGCAAGCATGAGGGCGCGTATCAGCGAGTTTAACAAGACTGAGGACATTATCCAGTCGATCCCAGATGCGCCCAAGCCTGAGGATCTGATCAAGGCTGTAGAGAAGATCCAAAAGGTAGATGCTCCAACTCCTAAGAATCCTACAAATGTCAATAAAGATGGAGTTCCGGAGGGCACTGTTGTACCTGCCCCTGCTGAGAGAATGACCCCAGCAGAGGCGCTCAAGTACACCGCTGAGACACAGCCACGAGATGCTCGCGGGCGATTTCGTCAGGTGCTGGCACGGATCAAGCAGGATCTAGGAACGTCTGGAAATCAGGATGCACTTGCCAAGATCGCTCAGGTCGAGAACCTTGACTTTGCAGGAAACTACACAGGCGCTGTAGAGGCATCTGGTGATCTTCTAAGCATTATTGATCGTCTTGACTCTGGAGCGCTAAACGCAACTTCACTAGAGAATGTCCGATCTAGTGCTGCTGAACTTGGAAAAGTAATTTCTAATCTTCCTTTTGCATTTGGAGACGACAACGCAAAGATTCGCTATAGCGATGTCCCTCCAGCGCTGAAGAGTCTCATGGAAGAGATGATCAAGCGGGTTGAGGGAAAGATTGGCAAGAAGGATTCTGCCAAGGCCACTACCACTCTTAGGGAGTTCAAGTCTGGCGGTCTGTACATGAATCAAGCGCAGATCTCAAGCGAAATGTCAACGCTCCTGCGTTTGCTCACATAGAATCATTCAACTGCAACAGATAGACAACTAAATAGCCCACAAATAATGTATCATTCAGTATCAGGTGGAGTGCCTCCGCACAGTTATGCGGCTGGAGTCCCTCAGCCTCGACTGATCATCGAATGGCGAACGCTCTGTTCGCCACTGACTGCCCCGGAGGAGGGACAGTGGACCGAATCAAGCAGATGATGGACTCACTGCCTGAACTTAGTGACGATCAGGTCACCGAACTTCAGAGTGAGATCATCAACGAATTCGAAACGGTCGAGAAGGAAGAGCCGACTCCGCAGACAGTTGACGCGATGACTTCTCTTGCCGACATGCTCGACACAGTGCGTACCGAGGTCAAGCGCCGCGAGGCCGCTGCCGTCGAACTCGTTCAGGTTGCCGCAGAGGCTGCCTCTCGCGTTCACGGCTCGACCGAGGGCGAGGCCGAGACCGAGGCCGGTAACATGACCGACGAGGTCGTGGAGGACACAGTCTCAGAGGTTGTTGAGACTCCCGCCGCCGAGGCCCCTGAGGGAGAGGCTCCTGCCGCTCCCGAGGAGAAGGCACCAGTCGAGGCTCCCGCCGAGGGAGACGAGTCAGAGGAAGAGAACATGGATGGTGAGGCCAAGAAGAAGGCCGCACCCGCCGAAGCGTCAGCCGATGCAGAGAGTGCTGCTGAACTCTCGACCGAAGCCGCCCCAGAAGCCGAAGCCGCAGTCCTCGTTGAGGATGGGGCCGAGGCTGCTTCAGAAACATCAGACAACACTGAGGCGCAGACCGCGCCAGAAACTATGGAGGCACCCGTGACCGCCGCTGCTGAGAATGCAGACCTCACCCCTGAGGTTCCGGCTGACCGCCGTCCCACCCCTGATTCATCGGCTGTCGTGGCGATCACGGCTGGCGCTGACATTCCGGGCTACACGGCTGGCAGCCCCTTGTCCGACATGACTGAGGTCTCCGAGGCGATGGTTCGTCGTCTCCACGGCCTCCGTAACATCAAGGGTGGTGACGGCGACCAGCACATCGTGGCCTCGCTCATCACCTCCTACCCGCAGGAGCGCACGCTCACTGCTGACACCGAGTCGAACAACGCGAAGATCAAGGGTGTCGAAGCCCTTGTTGCTTCCGGTGGCCACTCGACCCCGTTCGAGGTCCGCTACGACATCTTCGCGTTCGGTAGCACCGTTCGTCCGGTTCGGGACTCGCTTCCGCGATTCCAAGCCGACCGTGGCGGTATCCGCTACATCGTTCCCCCGGTTCTGTCGGACTACGACAACGCCGTTGGCGTCTGGACCGCTGCCAATGACGCAGCCACCAGCCCCAGCCCAGCGTCGAAGACCAGCCTCACCGTTGCTGCCGCTACGGAGACGACCGTCGCAACCGACGCCGTCACCCTGCAGTTGCAGTTCGGTAACCTCGTGACCCGCGCCTACCCCGAGTTGGTTGCTCGTCACAACGAACTGGCCCTGATCCAGCACGCTCGTGAGGCTGAGCAGTACCTCATGAGCAAGATCGGCGCTGGCTCAACCGCCATCACGAGCACCAGCCTCATCGGTGTTGCTCGCGACTTCCTAGTTCAGGTTGGTCGTGCCAGTGCGGGCTACCGCTCGCGTCACCGTCTCGACCCTAATGCCCCACTTCGCGTTATTGCCCCCGCGTGGGTGAAGGACGCGATTCAGGCTGACCTTGCTCTGGCCATGCCCGGTGACGGCACCCTTGCCGCCTCCGAGGCCGAGATCGAGGGTTACCTTCGCGCTCGCAACGTCCTGATCACTTGGACGATTGACGGCGACGTGTTTGGTGCTCAGAGCGCAGCCGCGATGGTTGAGTTCGGTGACACCTTCGTCTGGTACATTTTCGCCGAGGGCACCTTCCTGTTCCTCGACGGCGGTACGCTCGATGTCGGTATCATCCGTGACTCGACCCTCGTCGGCACGAACGACTACAAGATGTTCATCGAGACCTTCGAGGGCATCGCAAAGGTTGGCGTGGAGTCGCTCAAGGTGACCTCAACCATCTCGGTGAACGGTGCGGCTGCTGCCCTCCGCGACACCACTGGTGGTGCCACCGCCGCTGCCATCGAACTGTAGGCAGTAAGCACTAAGCAGTCATCTGGCGGCGCTGAAGAGATCTGAAGGAGAGTAAGCGAAATGGTGTTCAAGGGTATCTACCCAGCACTAGAACTTCGTCCTACCGAATTCGGACTCTTCAGCGCCGCACAGGTGTCTGAGAGCAAGGTTCCAGACGAGCAGTGGGTTCGCGGGTTTTCATTCGAGTTTGATTCTCGCCCCACGCTTCGACTTGTTCAGCAAAATGGAACCGTCTCAAAGACAATGTTTGATGGCACTGGGCTTGCTCGATTCTTAGAAGTAGAGTCTTTCTACATCGAAGTCGAGGACTACCACTCAACGTTTGCCGCTAATAACGAAGATCGATTCGCCCGCGTCCTCAAGCAACTCAACGCCGCTACGCAGAAGGGCGTTGAGGCTGAGTTGATGAACGGGTATACCGCCCGAGGCGAGAACAACACCAACAACTACTTGGCCATGAGTGGTGTTACGACGATGGCATCAGCCACTCCGGGCACGGCGGTAAGTGTTGCCACCGGGCTAGCAATGCTTGAGTACGCCTTGGCTGCCTCTCCCACAGGGGAGCAGGGGCTCATCCACCTGACCCGAGACGTTGCTGCAGCCCTTGGCTCCCAGTGGCTTCTCATGCGCGTCGAAGATGACCCCGGACATTTCCACATTGAGACCATGAATGGGACTACTACTTCTATTGGCTCCGGATACACCGGAGATGGTCCCATTGCTCGTGTCAGTTTCAAGCGTCGTACTGGCGGAAACTTGGCGCATATAACGACCACAACTCCTCACTACCTATCAGTGGGAGATACCGTTCAGGTTTCAGGTGTTGATTCCACGTTTAATGGCAGTTTCACTGTTTCTGCTATAACAAATAGCACTGAGTTTGACTACGCAAGTACGGGCACCAACGTCAGTACTACTGCTGTATCACCATATGGCAGTGCTCAGATGCTTGGATCTAATACAACCAAGTGGATCTATTCAAGTTCCAATGTTGGTGTTCTACTAGGAGAGTCTACTGTTGTCAATGACAACATCGCTCAGGGCTATGACGTAACCGCCAACCAGAACAACCTTCGGATCAAGGCTGTGCGACCGGCTGCGATCTACTTTGATCCTTCAATGACGTACGCCGTTAAAGTCACTGTCTAGTAGTTCTTGTAGAATAAGCCCTACGAGAGCGTCACCTAAGGAGAAATACGAATGGCTACTCAGGACTACGCGGCGAGCGTTCAGGGCGTGTCCATCCGGGTCACCCGGCTCGACGCCGCAGGAAACCTGCTCACTGGGGTCATGGACTCCTACACTACCTCCGCCTTCATGCGCGTGTCGTTTACCCCTGAGTACGAAGAGGGCGACGAAATCACGGAGAAGTCGGCCAACGGTGTCATCTGCGTCTCGTACAAGGCTCCCGACACCCTCAAGCGCATCACGATGGAACTTGCCATCTGTGAGCCTGACCCCGAGATGACCAGCCTAATCTCAGGCGGTCTGCTCCTCCGCAAGACGGTGAGCAGCGTTGAAACCAGTGTTGGTTGGGCTGCCCCCGGCGTCGGTGACGACCCTGCAGGCAATGGTGTTTGCGTCGAGGTGTGGTCGTTCGCCGTCAAGGACGGCAAGCGCGCTGCCACTCTTCCCTACTTCTACTGGGTCTTCCCCTACGTCCGTCTACGCCAGTCTGGCGACCGCGTCATTGAGAACGGCATGCTCGCGAGCACCTTCGAGGGCTACGGTCTTGGAAACGCCGCATTCGGCATCGGTCCGGATGGCCGCTGGGAGTGGCCAGTCGCTGCAGAGCGTCCCTACTCCTACGCTCGCACTTCATGGGCACCCACCGGCCTCAAGGGCTTCTACCAGTGGTACCCAGTATCGACTGCCACAGTCACCACCAAGGCTCTTGCAACTGACATCGCCACCATCACTACTTCGGCTTCCCACGGCTTCCTTACCGGGCAGACCGTCACAGTGGCAAGCCTTGGTAGTCCGTTTGATGGTACCTACACCATCAACTCGACCACGACCAACACCTTCACCTACAGCAAGGTTGGCGCAACCGTGACCAGCACTGCCACTACTGGAACCGCAACTCGCGGCCCCGGCTACAGCGCGGTGTCCAGTCTCACTGCTGGCACCACCCTCGCGAATGTCTCGAACAAGGCTCTCACGAGCAACGTGGCAACCATCACTACATCGGCTGCACACAACTTCACCGTTGGTCGGGATATCTACGTCACTGGAGTCGGAAGCCCGTTCGATGGCTCCTACGCCGTCGCGAGTGTTCCTACTGCAACTACTCTTACCTACACCCGAGTTGCGGACAACGTCACGTCCACCACGTCAACAGGTACGATTCAGGACGCCTTCAACGTCCCCGGAAGCATCAACTACAATGCGGATCTGGCTATCGACACCATCGTCGGCTCGACTGCAGGCTAGTCAACATTCTGAGAACGAGCGGCGTGCGCGCGTGTGTGAACACGTCGCACGCCGCTCGTATCAGTTAGAAGCGAGGAGAAGTCATGACGAACCTCTGGGTGAACGTCGAAGACCTCGGCGTCTATGCCACGTCTGACTACGCCTACGACGCTGTCAAGACATCCTCATATATGCTTTGGGCCATGTCTGGGCGCAAGTTCAATGGAACTTCGACTGTAACCGAGAGGTATGTCGCCCCCGTCCGTGGCTTTCGAAATGCTTCTGGTCAACGGTTCAGTTATTTTCCAACTCTTGTCAACGGAGAAATTGTCAATCTTCAGAACACATCTGACACGGACTTTTCTGATGGGTTCTTCTATAACGAAAACTCGACTCGATTTCGAGTGCGCCTTCGTGGGCGCAGGGTCATCAAGATCCACACCCTGCGTGACTGGAACGGGACCATCATTCCAGAGACCCAGTACTACCTTGCGGATCACTCGCAGATTCAAGCAGCCCCTAATGCTCAGTGGTCTACCTCTAACGTCGAAGTGACCTATACCTACGGAACCCCGCCTCCCTTTGCTGGGAAGGCTGCAGCCAAGATGCTTGCTATCGAACTTGTCAAGATGTATGAAGGCGACGAGTCATGCTCTCTTCCTCAGCGTGTGACTAGCGTTGCTCGTCAGGGCGTGAGTTACACAGTCCTAGACTCGCAAGACTTCATCGCAGACATGAGAACTGGTGTATACGCCATTGACTTGTTCCTTAAGGCTGCCAACCCAGACAATGCTCGCACACGATCTCGTGTCTTCTCTCCTGACCTGCCTCGTGGTCGTCGTCAGATCCCACGGGACAAGGTTCTCGCTACGTCTCTCTATGACCTTGCAGTGAAGAAAACTGGTGGGTCCATTGAGATCCCGATGCTAGACATCGATGCTGACGAGATCTTTGCAAATAATCAATGGACATACTCAGTAGTTGTATCAAACTGGCCGGGTACTATCACTGGGACACTTGCAACTGCGCCAGTTATCGACCAAGTTGGAGACACTGTCACGATCTCAGCGGCGTATCTTGAGACCAAAACTATCCTTGTGCTTCGTGACCCCGGAACATATACCCTTTACGCGAGTAGGCCAAGCCTCGCCAATCCAGCAATTCCCGAGGTTGTCGAGTTGTATTCGGGTAACATTGAGATTCAGTTGGCCGAGCCGGTCGAAGCAATCTACACGCCGTGAGGTGAATGATGCCATTAGACAACATTGCTGGTATTGACGAAGACGCTTACCATTTAGCAGATCATCTCCAGAACGTACTGGACAAGGTAGTCCAGACATATCAGTCGTATAGCATGCCCATTCCAGATCGTCAGTACTGGACCGTTGGTCAGCCTGTCGTGGACTGCGAGCAGATCGTAGTCACGTTCATGCAGATGTACATCGGATCTCCCGGCGATGAGGCAGTCGAGCCTCGTCGATGCTCTGATCCTCGAAGCGCCACGATCAACATCTTGGTGTCTCGATGTATCCCCGTAGTTGGGCCGGGTGGCCGAGCACCATCTGCGGAGCGTATTCAAAATGGCTCTCTTATGGCTGCGTATGACGCATGGATCCTATTAGAGAGTGTTCGACTTCTCGACACATGGGATCAGACCTCGTACGGACTCGGTGTAATTGCAACCGTAGAGACTCCACCCGCTGAGGGTGGCTTCCAGTCCGTAATGCTCACAATGACATCGGCGGTGCCGTAATGGCTAATGTAACGTTCTATCCTTCTATGGACTATATGCTGACCAATCCAAATGGAGATGTTGGTAAGTACCTATCTAGTAGAGGAAAACTTGTCACTGCGCTGGCCAAACGTCAAGTAGGAGTTCGGACTGGAGCACTTAGGGCTTCTATCCATATGAGGCATCTTCGAGACAGCCGTGGTCAATACCTATGGATTGGGTCAGAACTGAATTACGCCCTGCTCCATCATGAGGGTAGTAGGCCCCACATGATCACTCCTAATAGGGCAAAGATGCTGAAGTTCCAGTCCAGAGGCAGGACTGTATTTGCTCATGTCGTCATGCACCCCGGAACCAAGGCTAACAAGTACTTGAGCGACAACCTTAAGTACGTCTTCTAAGACTACAAATTGATACACTAACTCAGTACCGACGTACCTACACCTACATCACAGACTGGATAAAGAATGACTAGATTCAAGGACTTTGGCGCAGGAGATGTTGACAAGACTCCTCTTTCTTTCAAGTTGTACGAAGAAGAGTTTCACTGCCGTCCCGCTATTCAGGGTTCGGCTCTACTCAAGATGGTCTCAGATTCGGAGTCTGATGATGGCGCTACGGTAGCCAACATCATCACTACCTTCTTCTCCAAGACCCTTCAGCCAGAAAGTTACGAGCGCTTTGAGGTTCTTCTTGAAGATCCTGACAGAATCGTCACAGTCGAGACTCTTGGTGAAATCACGGCTTGGCTGGTGGAGGCGTACACGGACCGCCCTACTCAGGAGCCCGCGCCCTCCTCGAATGGGCAATAGACATCTGGCCCTACATCAACGGTAGGGCACTGATGCACGGGCTCCAACTCAGCGGTATGGAGTGCTCAGACATGCTTGATGTACTTCATTATATGTTTGAGGAAGATCTACAAGCAGAGTCTTCTGAGCATGCCGAGGCGAAGAGTCAACTCAGAACTACTTTGTACGATACTATGTATGATAGAAGATACAAGTATGCGCTACAATAGAATGGAAGCAGTACTGGATCGTTTGACTTCGATACAGATGATGGGTTCGTCAACAATTCAGAATCTGGAGTAATACCGTTTGATCCCACAAAACACTTAGAAGCGACAGCCAAGCCGGAAACGACAAAACCGAAGCGTTACGTCCCGCCAACAGACTTCAACTCGGACATGACGCTTCCATTCGGCAAAATCCTAGATTCTCCTATGAACTAGAATAATAGGCTGGAGGTTAATAGGCTGGAGGTGGTGGCGCGTGGCTGTAGTTGGCGAAGCACATATTATCGTTCGCGCCATTACTACGGGTGTCAAAAGAGACATCGAGAAGGCATTCGACGGAGCAGACCAAGCAGGCGGTAGAGCCGGTCAGCGAGCCGGTAAGTCCTTTAGCAATGGCTTCAACCGTGGTAGCGGTAGGAATAATACATTTAAGAAGTTTGAAAAAGAGGCAATGGATGCCAGTAAGGCATTCTCTAGCCTAGCCACTGCTGGCATGGCTGTAGGCCCCCTGATCGCTGGGGCTGCTTCTGCAATTGCTGCTGCAGGCGCTGGTCTTGCAGCACTAGCGGCACAGGCTGCCACTGCTGGTCCGGCCTTGCTGGCTCTAGGTAACATTTTTGGAGCGTTGATTCAAGGTGCTGGTGTTCTCAAGTTAGCCTTTGCTGGTGTTGGTGCTGCTTTATCTGCAGGACTTAATGATGGAGGAAGTAAAAAAGCAAAGACAGCAGTAGACAACACTAAACGAATCTCAGATGCGCGCAAAAGACTGGCTCAGACCATTGAACAAGCCGCTGAAACTGAAGAGCGTTCTCAACAGACCGTGGCTCGCTCTTGGCGTAACTACCAAGATGCTGTCGTCAGTACCCAGAAGGCTATTGAGAACCTCCAGAAAGTACAAAAGCAAGCGGCTGAAGATACACAGCAACTTGGATTCGACGCTGAGGATGCTGCTCTAGCCGAGCAACGAGCCGCGCAGGACTTGGAAGATGCCCGGACACAGTTGGCTGCAGTCCAAAGCCTTCCCCCAGACAGCAAGGCTCGTCAAGAAGCAGAGTTGGCGTACAAGGAAGCCGATCTCAATTACCGACGTGCCATTGACCGCAACCAAGACCTGAAGCAGTCGCAGGACGAGGCCAACAAGGCTGGCTCAGCAGGTGCTGAGGACATTGCAAACGCTGCAGAAGAAGTCCAGAGCGCCAAGCGTGACGAAGCAGATGCATACAACGAGTTTCAGCAGTCAATTATCGATGCAGAACGCGCCCGCCGTGACTCAGCACGAGCGATTGTTGATGCAGAAGAAGCCCTAGCCGAGGCCATGAAGAAGACTGGAGATGCCGCAGATGCGGCTTCTGGAGGTCTTAGTGCCTTTGAGAAGGCTATGGCAAAGTTGTCTCCCGAGGCCAGACACTTTGTCAATTACTTAATAGGTATCCAAGGAGAACTAAAAAAACTTAAGGCTGCTGCTGGAAGAAAACTTTTTCCTAGCCTTGAAACTGCTATTGGTAATCTAGTTAAAAATCTATTCCCAGATCTTGAAGACATGCTTGAAGCCACTGGTGGCGTCCTTGGAGATGTTGCTGTTCAACTATCTGGCACGATCACCGAAGCACGCAATATGAACAACCTCAAGGCAATCTGGTCTTCTAATGACAAACTCATTGGAAATATGGGAACTACGGTAGGCAACCTTTACTCGATCATGCTTGAGTTGTCCCGAGCAGCAATTCCTCTGGCTGAAGACTTCGGAGCATGGATTGCTACGATGACCGGCGGTTGGAAAGCCACTCTTCGAACTGAAAAAGGCCATAAAAAACTCAATGACATAATGAAGGAGGCAGGAAGAGTTGCCAGACAACTTGGACGAATTTTTGGAAACTTATTTCGAGCATTCAAAGATATCGCTGTTGCTGCTTCTGGACCGGGGAGCGGTGGCGAACTTCTACTTAATACACTAGAGACAGCAACAAAAAAGTTTGAGAACTTCGTCAAAAAAGTTTCTGGAGATGGGTCTCTACAGCAGTTCTTCTTGGATGCTGCTAATAACCTAATCCCGATGGGGCAGGCTGTTACGACAATAGCCGAAGGCTTCTTGAAGTTGGGAAACAACAAGGGAGTTGGTACCTTCTTCTCTACGATTTCCAAAAGTGGTGGCGCTATTGATCAAGTATTCGCAGCGCTAGAAAAAATGTCTGGTGGAGATCTAGGTGCAAAGATTGGCGAACTTGTAAATAAGATTGCAACTATTCTTAGTTACTTTGTGGACTCCAAGTCAATTGAAATGTTCTTTGGAGTCCTAAATAAGGCAGCAGATATTCTGCTAGTTGTATTTGGTAACAGCATTGTTCAGAAGATCATTATCTGGGGTGGCGCAGTTCATGGTGTAGTTCTTGCACTTCTTCTTCTGTGGAAGATCGGCAAGAAAGTCTTCATGACAATGGTTGGCGGGCCTCTCAGAGTTCTCAGTGCTGTTAAGAAACTAGGTAGTGGATTCGGTCTCCTAAATAAAGAATCAAAGAGCCTACGCAAAGAACTTGAGCACCAGCGCAAGGTAGAAGAAGCCAAGGCTAAGGGCCTAGGGCATCTCGATAGAGAGACCAAAAAGACATCTAGGTCATTCCACGGACTAGACAGAGCATCAACTGCTGCTAGAGGTGGGATCGGTAAAGCCAAGGCTAAGGTCGATTCTCTCAATAGATCAATGCATAAGAGTAACGGTGCCGCCGGAAAGATGGGCAAGTCACTTAAGGGAATCGGTAAGGGTCTTGCTATCGGTGGTGGTCTAATCGGAATGCTAGTTGGTGGTCTGCTGATGATGGGCGCAGATCAGATCAAGGAACTTGGAAACAAGGTAACAGAGTTCGTCAACAAACTTCCGGGTCTAATTACTGAACTCGGTAAGCAACTCCCCGGTGTAATTGAAAAAATTGCTGCTGCCTTTCCCGTTGTCATTCAGTCTTTGATTGACGCACTGCCTAGCGTACTAAATGCAATTGTTGCAGCCATTCCAGTAGTGATCGACGCCATTGGGACTATGCTCCCCAAGGTTCTTGACTTTGTTGCGACCATGCTTCCAAAGGTAATCACTGGACTTCTATCTGCGCTACCTAAGGTAATCTCGACTCTTGTAGCGCTAGTCCCTAAGATCATTGACGCAGTAGTCAAGTTAGTTCCTGCTTTGATCGGCGCGCTGGTTGCTGCGCTACCAGCAGTCATTACCGCACTGGCTGAGGCGATTCCGAAGATCGTTACTTCTCTCGCTGAGGCGATTCCGAAGATCATCACTGCACTAGCCGAGGCGATTCCTCAGGTGATCGTGGCATTGGCTGCAGCCATCCCACAGATCATCGTTGCGCTACTCACCGCGATTCCTCAGGTGATTGTGGCACTTCTCAAGGCGATTCCGCAGATCATCATCGCTCTGCTCAAGGCCATCCCGAAGATCATTGTGGCGCTAGTCAAGGCAGTACCTCAAATCATCATGGCGCTAGTTAAGGCAGTACCTCAGATCATTGAAGCGCTAGTTAAGGCAGTACCTGAGATCATCACGGCTCTCACTGAGGCAGTCCCCGAAATCATCAAGGCATTTGCAGAAGCAGGGCCAGAAATTGCTGCGGGATTTGCTGAAGCGTTTACGGGAATCTTTACTGGTGGTCTTCCCTCTATCGACTTCAGCGGAATCTGGGAAGGATTCAAGACCGGCCTCACTGATACATGGAATAGTATCATTGGCTTCTTCACCACGACAATTCCAAACTTTCTTTCTAAGATTCCTGAAATGCTTGCCAAGATTGGAAAGAAGGCTTGGGAGTTTTTGATCATTGGCTTGAAGTTCTACTGGAAGGTTGTCACTACCTTCTACGGAACGATCTGGAACTTCATTAAAGCGATCCCCGGTAAACTCGTAGAGTTGGGTTCCAAGGCTTGGGAGTTCCTGATTAACGGGCTCAAATGGTACTGGAACTTGGTAACGACGTTCTACGGAACGATCTGGAACTTCATCAAAGCAATCCCCGGAAAGTTAGTTGAACTCGGGTCCAAGGCTTGGGAGTTCATACTTACTGGAATTAAATGGTATTGGAATGCCGTCACTAACTTTTACTCCACTATCTGGAACTTCATCAAAGCAATCCCCGGAAAGTTTGCCACTCTCGCTGAAGCCGTCTGGACGTGGCTCAAGGATAAGTTAGTCACCGCTTGGAGTACAGTCACCGGATTCTTCACGAATACTCTCATCCCAGCAATCACTGGGCTCCCCGCAAAAATTGCAAGTGCTGCATCTGGAATCTGGAATGGACTAACTAGCACTCTTAGTAGCGTCTGGACTACGATCAGCGGAAAGTTCACTGACATTGTCAATGGAGTTCTTGGTCTACCAGCGAGGATTGCTACTGCTGCTGTTGGGATGTGGAATGGATTCACAACCGCATTCAAAGAATCAATCAATGGAATTATTAGATTCTGGAATAATCTAAATTTCACTTTCCCATCTTTTGATGGTGACTGGAATGGACCGCTTCCGGGTGGAGACTTCAAAGTTGGTGGATGGGTTCTGAATACGCCAGATTTGCCCACCTTCCTAGCCAAGGGTGGAGTAGTAAGTCCAAGCAGCGGAGGTACGTTGGCCTTGCTGGCTGAGGCTGGAAAGCGAGAGCGCGTCGAGCCTCTAGACCCAGACGGCCTCTCAAAGCGAGACAAGGCAATGATTAATATGCTGTCTGGTGGGGGCGGTGGTATGACCATCAACGTCTACCCGTCAGCCGGTATGGATGAGCGTGAGTTGGCTGCTCAGGTATCACGACAGATTAGACTTCAGATGCGGAAGGGCGCTGCATAATGACGACCGAAAACATCACTGCCTCATATCAGGCAAGCGAGAACTTCAACGTCCGCAAGGGTCTGACTCCGATGCCGGAGCCAACCATCACGGGCATGAAGTTGCTCGGCGATGTGATCGTTGACGGTGCCACTCATGTGATCAATCAGGTTGTCGTCTCCGGAACTACCGTCACAGCCACCACCAGCGATGCTCATGGCTTCCTGCCCGGACGCACGGTCCTCGTCTCCCATCTCGATGGGAACACTGCCATCGCCAATGGAACGTGGACGATCACGTCAGTCACCAGCACTACCTTCACCTTCACTGTCACCAGTACTTCGGCCAATGGAACGTACCCCGGTCTCTCAGGCGCTGCTCGTACCCGTCTAGTCCTCAATACCATCGACAGCAGCGGAAACGTCTGGGTAGCAACTGACATTGAAGGCTGGTGGACCGGGGCTGACTCGGACTTTCCTCAAGTAGATAAAGCATTCGGTGACGGCTCTTATGACGCCAGTGGTCGTAGGCTTGCCCGACAGTTGGCTCTGTCTGGGTCAATCCTTACCAAGGATCCCTCCTACGTTCCAGCAGCCCGAGAGCGTCTAGTTGAGGCCGTCGATCTTGTCTACAAGGGTGCATGGCTGAAAGCAGTAGAGCGTCAGGCCGGAACTGCGACAGTCGCAGTGAGCAACGTTGCCCTTACTGATGGACTAGCAACGATCACTACTTCCGCTGCTCATGGGTACTCAGTAGGTGAAACCGTTGAGATCTCCAACGTCACCTTCTCCGCCACTACCTCCGGTAGTACTCCAGCCGGAACCTCAATGGTGCTCACGAGCGCTGCTGGAATCCTCGTCGGATGCGGCATCAGTGGAACGAGCATTCCTACAGGAACCACTGTCACCGCAATCAGTAGCAACACTTTGACTTTGTCAGCAGCCACTACCGCTACCATTGCAACTTCTACCTCGGTGACAATCTTGCTTCCTCACTTCGCAGGTACCTCTGTTGTCACGTCAGTGCCAGACTCAACATCCTTCACTTGCTACATCTCAAAGAACAACTACTCATCGAAGGCAGTCACTGGGACAGTCCGTCTGGGAGACATCGTTAAGGCAGCGTTCGTCCGACTTAGCGGACAGCCAGACATTGCCAACGTGAATGCTCGCGGTCGGCTCGACTTCAACATAGGACTCTCTGCTGCTGACCCGGTCAAGTACCAGTGGTCTGACAGGTTTGATGGAAAGGAACAGGCTAAGTTCCCGTCCGTTGGAGCGTCTGCGACCAAGACTTTGGTTAACACAGGCAACTTGAACGTTGGCATGGAACTCGTAGTTACTGGTCCGACTGTCGGCACTCTCTCGATTGCGAACAGTCAGACCGGAGAGACCCTCAACATCATCGAGCCCCTGAATGGGTCATCTACATATACCGTAATTAGAAAAAGTTTGACTGGGAGTCTTGCTACGCTCACTACGGATGTGCCGAATGACATTGTTGTCGGCCAGCAGATCTTCGTCTACGGTGTCGATTCAGACTTCAATGGTTCTACTATTTCGACCACTGCAACGGGGACTAGCGCAACCAACACTGTCACGCTGGCAAGCGCCACTGGGGTAGCCGTAGGGTACGGGATTCGCGGCACAAACATTCCTACTGGAACCATCATCACGGCGCTTGTCCTGAACGTTGCCACACTGTCTGCCAACCTTACTGGGGCACTGTCGGCTACCGCAGTAACTATTGACATTCCAGTGACGGTTGTCTACAAGCCAGCGTCTAATCAGATCAGTTACACAAAGTCTCTGGCAAAGACCGCGACAGTGAGTTCATACGCTCTCAGTGCCGCCGACCCTCCAGTGGCTACCATCACTACATCGGCTGCTCACGGATTCTTGGCCACGGAAGTCGTGACAGTACGAAACGTCGATGGGTCAGTCAACATTGACTCCGTAGAAATTGCCATACCCACATCTACCACGTTCACATACCCCACGACTCGCACTAAATTAGTAAAAAGGGTCGAGTTTAAGAGAGTCGGTTCTCGCTGCACGATTTACACAACAGAGCCTCATGGGTACAGAGTAGGCGATTCGTTCGCAATCACTGGGTGCGGACGACCTTTTGATGCTGCCTCTGAGACAGTAGTGGCAGTAAACAATGCCACTAATTCGATCTCTTATGACGTAACCTCAAGACTCATCACAGTCACAGCAATGACAGTCAAAAAACTCAGCAATACTCAGGCTCTTGTTACAGTCACAGCAGCAGGTCACTCATTTAACACAAGTGACATCGTCATTCTTGCAGCAAAAACTGCTGCTAGAGCAGCACCCTATTTACAAGGCTTACATACTATTATAAAAACTGGACCAAACAACTTTACATATATAAAAACTACTACTACTGGAACAAGCCCCAAGTATCAGACATGGTTTGGTGTGAACATGTCCACTACTCCCCAGACTGTTCCCTCTTTGACTGCAGCCAGTGCCAATCTTGCTGACATTGCAAAAAACTTAACTACACGAGGCACTGTCACCAACACCAACGCCATCACCACCACGGCCAAGGGTGGTAACGCAACGATCTCCTCGATCAGTGAGCAGGATGCTTCGGGATCTATCGTGTCTATTCCAGACGTGCTGTCTATCGACACTTTCCAGCGATCCGCATCAATCAATTCAGGCACCAATGGTCGATCCAAGATCGAGGCAATTACAGACTGGGTGACACTTGCTCCCGGCCCGAACTCGCTCACAATCATTGATGATGGAAACTCGTCTTCAACTGCTGTCGTCCAGATCAAGTACCGATCTGGCTGGCTGTCCTAGGCTAGACTCGACACACGAGACATGACGAGGATGAATTGACATGATTGATAGAGTTGACTATAGGTACTACACAGTTGATCTGCTGACGAATGTGACCCTCGCTGAGATCCCATTCTCATCCGTTAACTGGGGTAGAGCCGTGCGTCGAGCCGGTGAGTTCAGCGGCAGCGTTCAAGTCATCGCAGCCAACGACCATCTCAATCTTTACGACAACACCATGCCGGGACGGACTGCTCTCTACGTCGTTCGCAACGGAGTCTGCGTCTGGGGCGGGATCATCTGGTCTCGCTCGTACGATCCTCTAGGCAGAACTCTCAGCATCAGTGGTGCGGAGTTCCCCAGTTACTTCTACCACCGCTTCGTGTGGAAGACGCTCACCAGAATGTTCACTTCGTCAGATCGCATTCTTATTGACTCTTTCAGTATCACCAGCGGACAGATGACTGTGACCACACGAGGGGGACTTCCTCACAACCTTAACGACAGAGATAATGTTCTCATCTCCGGAATCGCCACCCTCAATCCAGACCTTGAAGGTGTCTTTACAGTCGTATCTATTGTCTCTGATACTTCATTTATTCTTGACACATCTGATATTGCTGATACTGCTAGTACCACTACAACGGCAACTAGGTTCCAGAAGGTGACTGACAACTACACGTTTGTCAGGACACTGCTCAACTACATGGCAAGTGACTTTGCTGGCCTCTTGATCGCAAGAGTAGAGCCCGCAATTCCGGGCAAGAATAGAGTGCTGTCAATCATCCAGAGTGAGCGTCTCAACAAGATTGCACGTCTGGTTACTGACACACCACACGAACTAATTCCCGGACAAGAAGTAATTGTCAAAGACCTCAGTGATGATTTTGATGGTACCGATACGCAGACTGTTACCTCGGTTCGATCCGGGCTGTCCTTCGAGTACTCCAATGCAGCAAACTCGTCCGGTACAGCGCTCTCTGACGCAGCAATGACGACAGAGGCTGGCTATCGAACTTACGGAATTACAGGATTCAGCGCAAAATCATTTAAGGACACATCTACTGTCCCGAACAAAAGATACACAGACGTGACGTTGACCTTAGACGCAGCGCACAGTGCAGCAATAGGGGACGAGGTAATTGTTGATGTCAATACTCCGACCCCTCAACTCACGACAGATTTTCAGATCTTTGACAGTGTAGAAACGATTAGAACTGTTCCTGATGTCAACATTCTTACCTACAGACACAACAACCCCGGAGGCTCCGACACTGGTTGGTACCTGCAGAGGAATGTCACCCACAACGGACTTGTCTATAGCGCGGGAGTCTGGACAGTCACTCTTGCAGTCGACACTGCTCACACATACCAGAAAGGGGCTGACATCAAGGTAGAGGGACTCATCCCGTGCTTTAACGGAGAGTACACAATTGCCAGTGTCACGCCTGTACCAACACAGGTCACCTACACGATCAGTAGGCAGTTCAATATTCTTGGTGTGCGCTGTAAGGGCGGTGTAGTCACACTGACTACTGATGGTGTCCACAGAATGGTTGCCGGAGAAAGCATTCAAATTTACAACTATGGAAGCGCATCTAACAATAATCAATTTGGTGGCGTTGAATTCATTATCGACACTGTTGCAAGCAACAAGATCACGTTCAGAAAGCAGTCAACAGTCAGCCGAGTAGGTTCTTGGACAAAAAACTCTACGTCAATAGTAGTAGATGATGGCTCGGGAATCATTGCTGGAATGTTTGTCGAAGCGGGGAGTGGGATGCCTACCGATGCAAAGGTAGTGTCAAGAGTCGGAACAACAGTGACCATCGATAAACCAACTACAGCGGCGGCTACTTCAGTCACAAAACTCACATCAGGAAGTACTCCTTCTGCATCTCCGACTATCACTCTTGCGAACGTTACTGGCATTAAAGTAGGAATGTCAGTTCAAGCAGCAGGAGTAGACTCAGTCATAACATCAATCTCAAGCAACACGATTACCATCAGAGATGCAACTACAGCGATCATTTCAACCAGTACTTCATTGAGTTTTAAATGGCCTGTTTTGTTTCACAACAAATATCCTCAATCAGATAAGACACTTGGTAAGTCAGTAGCCCCCACCGCATATGTACGATGCGTCTCTAACATCACCTACACAGATATCAATACTGCTAACGATGAGACGATCACACGAACAAATATGGTGAATGTCAGCAGTGGCGGTACTGTAACTCTCGGTCCTCGCGTCTATGCGGCTACCTATGGTGGGTTCGCCTACAACAGTGACATCGATCTTGGATTTATGGAAGAGTCCGACTCTGGTGGAACTGCAGATAGGGCCATCTACACAGCGAGCGAGATGATGAGTGTGGGCCAGATTCTTGAGGCCGTCTCCGCCGGGTCTGATGGATTCGAGTATCGAGTTGACTGTAACTATGACGAGAGTTCTGGATCTTTTACAAGGACATTCGTCGTCTCTGGGTACGACATCCCTGAAGACTTGGAACCGGGAGAAGCAAGGACACTGGAGAGTCTAGGAGCAGACAAGTTAGTCTTCGAGTACCCCGGTAATATCAGTTCCTTTGGTCTCGACGAATCTGCGGAAGAGGCTGCAACCCGCATGTGGGTAGTCGGGGCAAGTGGAAACAGTGGCGAAGGAGTAGAGCAACCCAGAGCCGGAGCCACCAAAACATCCATGCTGGAAGACGGATGGCCACTGCTCGATGCCACTGAACAGATGGAAGACCAGAGTGGGACGCTGGCTCTCTACAAGCAGGCCGAGAGTTTTCTGGAGGAGTCTCTTCCGCCAATCGATACTCTTGATGTAAAGGTCAATGGCTCTCTAGACCCACAGGTCGGGACATACAAGCCGGGAGACTGGTGCTCTCTGGTATTCGATGACCTGTATATGCAGATGAGGCTTGCCAGCAGTCAAGAGCCTCGGGACAACATCATGGTCCGAAAGATCATGGGATATAAGGTGACAGTGCCAGACTCTTTCGGAATCCCAGAGTCCGTCGATCTTGACCTAATGCGAGACTCGGAGGTGGACGGCGTTGGCAACCAACAGGCGTAGGACAGAGAAGAAGAACATCGGACAAACGCTCAACGATGTTGAGAACCGGATCAAGAAGGTAGAGCGTAGAAGCACTCCTGTACTCGGCGTTGCTCAGGTTGGTACTGACAACATCGGTAGCAGTTCCGTCACCTATGACAAACTTTCAGAAGATGTCCGGGCTCTGCTCGACACACTGATCAACTCTGTTGACTCGGTGTCAACCAACCTGTCCGACATTAACGTCTTGGCGAGCAATCTCTCAGACAGTACGAGTTATGCTCAGGCCACTGCTGACGGTAAGAACATCATCTACTACCAGAACATTGCTCCTGCCGATAGCCCAGACCTTAAAATAGACGACCTCTGGTTTGACACCGACGATGCGTACAAGCCGTACCGATGGGACGGCACCGCATGGACAGCCGTGCCCTTCGGCAGCAACGCGATCTCTGACCTCAACGTCGGGAAACTGACTACCGGAACCCTAAGCGCCTCGATGGCGATTCAGGTTGGAACTCTTGCCAACAACTCAAGCCGGATCGTTATTGATGGTGGCCTCAGCGCAGCAGGCATCCGACTCATCAGCCGTAACGGCTCAGGTGTCGACACGATCACAGTCAACCTTGATGCCAGTACCGGAAGCGCTTCGTTCCTCGGAGATATCACTTCGGGTTCGACGATCACCGGCTCGACTTTCAAAACTTCTACGAACGTTGGCAACGGCAGCACAGCGGGCGTCAAGATCGACTCCACAGGTGCCAACTTCTACAACGCCGCGTCATCGACTCCTGTCACCTCGATCAACTCGACTACTGGCGTCCTGAGTGCTACCGGAGCAACTATCTCTGGAACTCTGACAGCGACTGCCGGAACAATCGGTGGATTCACCCTCAGTGGTAGTTCCTTATCTGCAGGCTCTGCCGGAACCTTCGTCACGATGTCGACCGGGGCAACTGCGTTCTCTGCTGGAGGAGCCACTCCTGCCAGTGCTCCGTTCAATGTCTCGCAGGGTGGAGCATTGACTGCATCTAGTGCCACCATCACCGGAACGATTAATGCTACAGATGGTTTCTTCGGTGTAGACGGAACCAACGGCTGGAACATCAACTCCAACCTTCTGCAGTCGAAGTCTGTCTCCTCGAAGTCGATCACGCTCGACGCTGCCAACGCCAAGATCTACATTGCAAATGGGACCGGAACATACGGAAACGCAGCAACTGCTTTTTACGTTGATAGCACCGGACTGTTCTCCATCACAGACAAGTTACTGTTCGACCCCGGCCTGACAGACTCTGGCGGTTTCGCAACTCTCACTGTCATTGGACGCATTCGCGGTGCCATTGATAATGTTGCGATTGTCCCCCCAGACTCGTCCACTTATACAGTCACCGGAACAGTGATCTCTGGTACTACTCCAAACCAGACGGCAGTGCTGACGACTTCAGCAACTCACACTTTCCTTGTCGGTGACACAGTCATTGTTGCTGGGCTCACTGGTAGCGCTGCTCTTGCGAATGGCGCTTGGGAGATCACCGCAAAAACAACTAACACTCTCACTTTTACCGGGGTGTCTGGGGCAACTAACGGTACCTATACTGGACTATCTGGCACCGCCCGTGTACGAGAACTTACCCTCGGGCTTCATCCGGCACTCAACGGATCACCAGCAGGCATTGGAATCAGGCTTGATGAATATAACTACTGGTTCCTCAACAACAAGTTTCGAGTCGGTACTGCAGGCTCCTACGTCCTCTGGGATGGTACGACTCTGTCCGTCTCGGGCACGATCAACGCCAATGCCGGTAACTTCACGAGCACCGTCACAGTAGGGAGCGGTGCTACAGCAGGAACTCTGACCGTCGGCACGAACGCGACTGCCACAAATAGGATCACGATCACCGGAACTGACACAGCAGCGACTACCAAGATCTACTCCGGCACAGGGACGTTCACCAACGCGAATACCCCGTTCTACATGGATGCGTCCGGACAGTTCAGCCTCGGTGCAAACTTTGCAGTTAGCACTGCCGGAAACCTGTCTCTGGCTGGGACGATCACATCTGCTGCAACAATCACTGGTGGTGTGGTTCAAACAGGCGCACCATCCACTACAACTGCATCAGTTCAGATGAACGCTTCAGCCTCTGACTACATTTTTAAAGCATCTCCCAAACTAGGTAGTAGCACGTTGGCTGTAGCACTAAACAATACTGATACTCAGTTCACTATAGGCGTCTCTCTTGCTAACTATTCATCTTTCTCTGGAAATGTTCCACCATATATTGCTAGAGTCAACAATAACGAATATGTGATGGTGACTGCTGGTCCTTGGTTTGGGCTATTCAATATGCTTCGTGGCGCTGGTCCAACAATGGTCTACGCATCAGCATTTTCTAGGTCTGGGAGCACTGTCACTGTCACCACGTCTGCGGCGCATGGCCTTGCTGCAAGTGACTCTGTGACTATTAGCGCCTTCTACGACTTCTACACTGAATGGTCTGGAAATTTTACAGTTCTTGCTACTGGTCTTACTACTACTCAGTTTCAAGTTACCAACGCTGCATCTACCAGCACATCAATCGAATTTGGTGGAGTCATTTCAAAAAGATCCGTGGCTCCTCAGACTGCAGCCTCTGGAAGTACTTTTGTTCAAATCACTGAGTCATATATCCCACCGTTTAGTATCAGCGCATCTAACGGATCTGCAACTCTTAGCCCCACTATTCGAGGTGGGTCACTAGAAGGCACGTTATTCACGGGTGTCTTTGGGTCTATCATTACTGGACTTAAATTCTCCCCTAACGACACAAGTATCGGAATTAGCACTGGAACCATTGAAGCGGTAAAACTTGACTCAAGTTCTCTCCCTCAAACTACATTCATATTAAGTGCATCAGATGGTGCGCTACGTCTCTATGGAACTACCCCCACCGTCTCACTTGCTAGTACTGGACATCCTCTTCAAATTGGGCTGTCTTCTGGATATAACTTGGCATTTGGTACCGACAGTGGCGGCAGCAAGACAGTTATTCAATCTCGAAATGCCGGTGCTGCAGCAGCCCTACAGTTGAACGCTCTCGGTGGAAATGTTCAAGTAGGAGACTCTTCCAGTACGGTAACTATCTCTGGGCTTGTCACCGCTCCAAATATGAATGTCTACACATATGTCACAGAAACAGACATAACTTTGGCAGCCAACCAAACTACATATGCTGGTACTCCAGATGCTAGTACAGCGGGTGGAAGATCTTTTGTTGCTCCTGCTTCCGGATGTGTAGTTGTAACAATTTTATTTTTGTGTGCGTCAGGCACTGCCAATAGTGCTGCAATGTCTTTCCAAGTGCGTACAGGAGGGACTGTTGGATCAGGAACAATTGTGGTCCCAAACTCATCGCCATCAACTGCAGACTATAATGCTAATGCTGTGTGGGCCTACGGTAACCCCGGAGGTAATCAGTACTTATCTTCATCATGGACTACTCGTGTCACAGGTCTGACAGCAAACACTACTTATAATATAAAATTAGTTCACTACAACAGCGACACAGTAACAAGAGTCGTTGCTCGACGCAGGATCATTATCCAGCCAGAGTTCTAGAAAGGAAGACTCAATGGCAATTACAGCCGAGTATGTGGTGCAGACTGATAGCGGTGGATTTCCCTGCTGCTATCTGGTCATCTCAAGCGACAGTGTTGGAATCAACAGAGTAGAGTCAAATGTCGTGTCCGAGGCCCCAGCGATTGGTACCACTATCCTTGGGCAGTATCAGCAGGCGCTCAAGGATCGGGCTCAGGAGACTATAGACAGGGTCGTTGGAGCAGACTTTTCAGGAGCGTATGTGTCAGCATCTTGCATGGAGTACTCAACAATCGGAAGTCGACTTCTAGCCGTGGAAAACGCGATTCAGTCGCTGAGCCAGTAGTTTTTCGAGTAGGATCATCCGTAGCACGACATGAAGCGACATACACACAAGGAGATAGATTAGATATGCCAGACAACCAGACAACCACTCTTGAACTTGTGGCTCAGGAACTTCAGAACCGCATCGGGCAGATCACGAGCAACTACGAGACTCAGATCGCGCTGCTCAAGGCTCAAGCCACACAGCAGATCAACGACCTTCAGCAGAAGGTTCAGGATCTAGAAACAGCAGTTACCACTAAAGCATCCTCGAAGTAGGAGAGATGACTCTAAAAGACGACAAGACAGAGGTGTCTGATGCATGAGGTACGAGACGGTTCACGCATCCTGAAATTCGATGGAGACCTTCTGGGGTCGTCCACCTCGTGGAGACGAGGGTCAGATCGATGGATCGAGTTTCAGTTGTTCAAGACCAAGAACGGGTCTTACATCCTGTCTCGGGTCGGGGTCTCTCTCGTCTTCCACGGCGCTGCCTGTCCTTTGGTCAAGAGGTACGGTCTTATTGAGGCTCAAGTGTCTGACCTTCGGGACAACGCAATCCCCTGCGAGACATGTACCCCGTCATCTGACCTGCCGGTGGTCTTCCCCGAGAAAGATCGGACATGGGCTCAGGTCAGTGAAGACCCGGAGGCAGTGCTCGATGCCCTCTACAAGTATGACCAAGGCGGTACTCGATACCTGACAAACGTGGCTCATAGGCTTCTGGAGCAGGCGTCGAACATTGACTCTCAAATTGAGTCCGTGTACCGTATCGAGACAATTCCCTAGGAGGGTCAACATGCAGGAAGAGAATGCCAGTCCGCTCCGAGAAGGAGCGATCATGGCGCACGAGATGTACGAAGAACTCCGGAATGCTGGATTCAAGAGGCGTGATGCCCTTGAATTACTGGCAAAGATGATGACTGGTGCGATTGGCGCTGGCATGGAGAGCGACGACTAGACAGAGGGTGGGCAAGGAAAATGACTGAACGACGAGAAGGACTAGAGGGAGTTCAACTTCACTACGTTGACTCCGTGGAGAAGGCCGAGGAGTTCCTTCGGTGGCTCAGCGAACGTAGGCCCGGATCAGCAGTGTCAGTCGACATTGAAACCGGGGAACTCCCCGGAAGAGATCGTAAGGACGCATTGTCTCCTTGGCATGGGACCATCCGTCTCGCTCAGGTGGGCGATGGCATGCAGGGATGGTCTATCCCGTGGGGCGAGTGGTCTGGTGTCTTCTATCAGGGCATGGTGCCGTTTGACGGTCCAGTGGTCTGCCACAACATTGCCTTCGAGGCCAAATGGTTTGCTGTGCAGTCCCGGTGGAAGTTTCCGTGGCATCAGGCGCACGACACCATGATCATGGCGCACCTCATCGATCCGCTCGGGTCTGGTGCCCTCAAGCAACTAGCCGCGTATCACGTCGACTCCAAGGCTGTCGCTTTGCAGTCCACGCTTGATCAGCAACTCTCTGCCAATGGTTGGACGTGGGGTTCGGTCCCGACATCGTTCCAGCCTTACTGGTCATACGGTGCTCTGGACACCATCCTGACGATGCGTCTTTGGGAGAAGTTCTACGAGAAGTGCGGTCCGGGCGGTGCCTACGCGATCCCCTACGAGTTGGAGATGGCGACTCGCAGGATTGTGACGAGCATGGAGATCAACGGCGCTCGTGTTGACCTTGAGTATTCCAAGAAGAAGTATGAGCAATTGATCGACTACACCGAGTCCGTGAAGGACTGGTGCCGCAAGACATACAACGGAACCTCGATCACGTCGAATGCTCAGTTGGTTCGGCTCTTCGAGAGCCTTGGTGGAGAGATCACCGAGTACACGCCTACCGGAAACAAGTCTTGCACCAAGGACCAGTTGAAGTTGTTCGTCATCGGCGGTAATCCCGAGGTCAAGGCTCTGGCTGAGGCCGTACTCGCGCAGCGCAAGGCTGACAAGTTGGCGGGCAGTTACTTTCTCAACTTTCTCAATCAGTCAATCGACGGGTTCGTTCATCCGTCAGTGCGGACTCTCGGTGCTCGGACAGGACGTATGTCTATCACCGACCCAGCACTGCAGACGCTTCCTTCCGGAGACGCCACGGTTCGTAGGGCATTCATCCCAAAGGATGACGAACACGTCATCGTGTCCTCCGACCTCGATCAGGTCGAGTTCCGCCTGACAGCGGCTCTGTCCGGAGACGCTGACCTGATCCGTCTGTTCCACGACGCCGATGCGACTGGTGGAGATGCGTTCACCAGCATCATGCGCGACATCTACCAAGACCCCACCGCAACCAAGTCAGACCCGCGACGCAAGTTGGTCAAGGGCGTGGTCTACGGAAAGTTGTACGGCGCTGGAGTCGCGAAGATGGCCCTGACTGCAGGAGTCGCTGAGCCGCAGATGAAGTCTGTCGTTGATGCCTTCGATGGTGCCTATCCCGGTGTGAAGAAACTGCAGCGGGATATCGAGAACGTCGGGATGCTTCGTCTTCGTGATGAGGGTCAGGGGTACGTCCTCACCCGAACTGGAAGACGACTGCCATGCGATGACGACCGTGTCTACTCGCTCACCAACTACTTGGTTCAGTCAAGTGCTGCGGAGGTGTTCAAGGCCAACCTCGTGAAACTCGATCAGGCTGATCTGACAGACATGATGATCGTGCCAGTACATGATGAGATCGTCCTTCAGGTTCCACGAGATGGTGCCGAGGAAGTCATGCATGTCGTTCAGCAGTGCATGACGACCTCTGAGGGATGGGCCATTCCACTGACCGCTGGCGTTGACGGTCCGTTCGACAACTGGGGACAGAAGTATGAGCACTAGCAAGTTTCTGAAGCGAGCCATTGAGGTGGCTGAGCGCAGTCGATGTCACTACCGTCATGGGTGCGTTGTCGTGTCCAATGGAAAGGTGGTGGCGGCAGAGACTAATCGCAGGGTGGGAGATCCAGATAGTGAGTGGAGGAAGTCTCATATCCATGCGGAGGCAGCGGCACTGATGGCTGCCGGAGACAAGGCGTACGGAGCGACTGTGTACGTCGCTCGTGTGTCGAAATCAGGCGCTCCAGCAGAATCCCGCCCGTGCAAGAAGTGCGAGCGGCTCATCGACAAGTACAAGGTTGCGACGGTGGTATGGACATGATCAGAGTCATCATTGCGGTGGACCCCGGAAAGACAACTGGAATCTCAGTGCTGCAGATCAAGCCTGATGAAGAGCCTGTGATCCTCGACTCGAACGAACTGATCGTCGAGGACTTTGCTCCGTATCTCCGGAATCAGTTCGATGCTTTCTGGATCGGACCTCGTGAGCCTGAGATCAAGATGGAGATCGTGTGCGAAAGATTCACGATCAACGCTCAGACAGTCCGAAACTCTCAGGCTCCGTGGTCACTTGAGCAGATTGGTGTTATGAAGCAGATTTGTCGTGACTACAACTACTCGGAGGACAAGATCATCTGGCAGCAGCCTGCAGACGCCATGAACATGTTCAATAATGAAAAGTTGAAGCGTCTAGGCTACTGGCATCGTGGAGGCAAGGATCACGCCAACGACTCGATCCGACACGCACTTCTACGAGCAGTCAAGGTTGGCTGGGTGCCGAAGGGTCTGCTAGGCTGACACTTACAGCAAAACAATTCGTGGTACTTTCCTGTAAGTGTCATGGTGTACGATGTGGAAACGACGTAACGACGATGTGAAAGGGAGGTAGGCCGCAATGACTGTTCTGGCCGAGATTGACCCGGACGGTAGGCGGATTAAGGTTGATCTGCCGTACCGTCTCAAGGAACTTGTGAAGGCCCTGCCGGGGTCATCTTGGGACTCCAAGGCTGAGGTGTGGCATGTGCCCCTCAGTTGGTCGTCCTGTCTGGCTCTTCGGTCTACGTTCAGGACTGACCTTGAGATCGGACCTGTGCTCTCTCAGTGGGCGTTTGATCTGCTCAATCAGCAGATCAACCCTGCCAATGCACTCCGTGAGGTTGAGACCGTCGAGGATCCCGCCAATGAGGATCTCTTTCCCCATCAGCGTGCCGGGGTAGCATTCCTCTCCACCGCCCGCCGTGCGCTTCTCGCAGATGAGCCGGGTCTGGGCAAGACCGCTCAGGCTATCCGTGCCCTCAAGGCTCTGCAGGACAAAGGAGACGATGTCTTCCCTGCTCTCATCGTCTGCCCCAACACGCTGAAGAAGAACTGGAAGCGCGAGTTCGAGCAGTGGTGGCCGGGGCTGAACGTTCAGGTCATCAAGGGAACCGCCACTCAGCGGCGCAAGCAATTCGCAAGCGAAGCCGATATCTATGTATGTAACTGGGAATCCCTGCGCTCTCACTCGCGTCTAGCCCCATACGGTTCCATTGCACTCAAGCGCTGCGTGGAGTGTGGTGGGCATGATGAGACTGTCTCGCTCACTCGATGCGAGGTCCACGCTCGGGAACTCAACAGCATCGACTTCAAGTCTGTGGTGGCTGACGAGATTCACCGCTCCAAGGATCCCAAGTCCAAGCAGTCACGGGCTCTGTGGGCCGCTACTGGAGACGCCGATATCAGATTCGCTCTCACTGGTACTCCCATCGCCAACAATGCTGTCGACCTCTGGGCGATCCTTCACTGGATCAGTCCCGAGAACTGGCCCACCAAGACCAAGTGGATCGACCGCTACGTCGACACGATGATGAACGCCTTCGGCGGAATGATCATTCTCGGCATCAAGCCTTCGATGGAGCAGGAGTTTCACCAGACGATCAATCCTCACATGCGACGGATGCTGAAGGCTCGTGTGCTTCCTTGGCTCCCTGAAGTCATGACTGAGCGACGAGACGTGGAGATGTCCACGAAGCAGAAGAAGGCATACGAGCAGATGCGCGACAACATGATCGCGGAGTTGGAGAACGACGGATCTGATGGCATCATCACGGCCCCGAGTGTGCTGACTCAGACGACTCGTTTAGTACAACTTGCCAACTCGTATGCAGAGACTCACGTCGATGAGACGACCGGGGAGATGACACTCCGTCTGGCTGAGCCTTCATGCAAGGTCGACTCCTTGATGGATGACATCAAGAACGGGGACTTTGGTGACGACTCGGTGGCTGTATGCGCTGTGTCCCGTCAGTTGATCGAACTGCTCAGTGCCGCACTGACCAAGGCTGGTATTGAGCATGGCCTCATCACTGGAGCGCAGGACGAAGACGAGCGTCAGAAGTCGATTGACGACTTTCAGTCAGGCAAGACCAAGTGGATCTTGTTCACGGCTCAGGCTGGTGGGGTCGGTGTCACCTTGACAGCAGCGCGTCGTCTTGTCATGCTTCAGCGTCCGTGGTCGCTGGTAGATCACAAGCAGGCTCTGGATCGTGTTCACCGTATCGGTTCTGAGATTCACGACTCGATCATCATCATGGACTACGTCACTGAGAACACGATTGAGGATCGGGTAATTCAGGCCCTTGAGGCAAAGGCAGACAACTTCGATCAGATCGTCCGAGACCGAGCCAAGTTGCTCGACCTTCTCAAGGATGACAAGTCAGGAAAATCATGACGATCCTAGAACTGAACGATCAAGAGTACGCATGCGCGATCATGCGCGGCTGCGGAGTTCTCAATATCGCTGCAGCCCTAGGTAGGGACCACTCGCTCGACTGCAGATTCTGCACAGGAAAGATGGAGATCACATGACAGTAAGACTTTCTAACTCAGAGATCCAAACGTTCAAGGATTGCCGACGCAAGTGGTGGCTGGCCTACTACCGACGACTGCAGCCCCTTTACAAGGAGACGACTGGAGCGCTTGCACTCGGCTCTCGCGTTCACGAAGCGCTGGACATGTATTACTCGAAGGACATTCCTCTTCTGGTGGCCCACGCTGAGTTGGTCGAGAAGGATCGACTTCTTGTAGCCGATCACATGTTCGGCACTGAAACCCTCGACAAGGAAGCCGACCTAGGTCGCATCATGCTGGAGGGATACCTTCAGTGGATCGAGGAGGAGGGCATCGACATGGAACTTGAGTTCGTGTCCTCCGAGGAGAAGATCTCGGCCAGCCTGTTCAATGGTGAGGTTGAGTTGCAGGGAAAGTTGGACATGCGTGTCCGGCGTAGGGCAGATGGTGTCCGGTTGTTCCGAGACTTCAAGACAGTCGGAGGAAGTCTCTCGGACTTTGCCAACCTTGCTCAGACTAACGAGCAGATCCTCACCTACATGCTTCTTGAGTCAATGAAGGTCGATGAGCCCGAGCGTTGCGAGGGCGGCATCTTCACGATGCTCAAGAAAGTTCGTCGTACTGCTGCTGCGAAGCCGCCGTTCTACGATCAGATCACAGTTCGACACAACGTGTTCGCGCTCAGGACTTTTTGGAAGCGAATTCACGGAACAATCGCAGACATGATGCGAGTGCGTAAGGCACTTGATGACGGTGAGGATCATGCGTTTGTCGCATACCCACGCCCGACTCGTGACTGCAAGTGGAAGTGCCAGTTCAGCACCATCTGCCCGATGTTCGATGACGGCAGTGCAGTAGAGGAAGCCATATCTGACATGTTCACAGAGGGCGATCCTTACGACTACTACAACACCAACGAATCAAAAGGAAGTGAGTGACGTATGAGTGTTATTCAACGCTCTCTCACGGTGATGGTGTACGGCGAGTCCAAGGTCGGTAAGTCGACCTTCGCTGTCACCGCTCCGTACCCTCGACTGATGCTTGATGTGGAAGGCGGTCACCGCTTCCTTCCCGTCATCGTCAAGTACTGGGATCCGATGCGGGAGGAGCCTCCTGTCGCTGATGGCACTTGGGACACATGCGTTGTCACGGTTCGTGACTACGACACGGTTCTCAAGGCGTACGCATGGCTACAGACTGGCAAGCACCAGTTCAAGAGCCTGATCATCGACTCGATCTCCGAGTTGCAGGTCAAGTGCATGGATCAGATTGCTGGGTCCGAAGCGATGAAGATGCAGCAGTGGGGAGAGTTGCTTCGCCACATGGGAGGTCTTCTCCGCGATCTTCGTGACCTGACGATGCACCCGACCAATCCGCTGGAGGCGGTGGTCTTGACCGCTATGGCGCGTCAGGATCAGACTGGCCGCTACAAGCCTTACCTTCAGGGTCAGTTGGCGATTCAGGCTCCGTACTTCTATGACATCCTCGGTGCTCTCACCGTCGAAGAGGTGTCCAACCCTGATCCAATGCAGCCCCCGTACAAGGTTCGACGGATGTACGTCGAGCGGACGAACACCTATGAAGCGGGTGAGCGTGTGCAGGGTCGTCTTGGCTCAATCGTCGAGCAGGAGAATCTTTCTATCGAACGCATGCTTGACATTACCTTCGGCTCAGCCCAAGATCAGAACAGCGCAAGAAAGACAAACACCAAAAAGGAAGAGGTTGCATCATGACATCGCTCAACTGGAACGACCTGATCAAGGACGCTGGAGACAGCGGCGCATCATTCGAACCCCTGCCCGATGGGGACTACGATCTGGAGATCGCTGAGGCCACTGCGACTGTGACGCAGTCGGGCAAGGCTATGTTCAAGGTCAAGGCTCAGGTTCTCTCTGGCCCGCACGCCAAGCGTCTGGTCTGGGACAACCTCGTGGTCTCTCCCGAGAACCCGAACGCTCTCGGCATCTTCTTCCGCAAGATGTCTGCTCTCGGTCTTGGTCAGGAGTTCTTCGCCAACAACCCGAGCAACGCTCAGATCGAGTCGGCGATGCTCAAGCGTCGGTTCCGTGCTCAGATCGGCTCTCGGACGTGGAACGGTCAGAAGCGCAACGAGGTCAAGAACTACTACCCGGCTCAGCAGACTGCGACCGCCTCGGCGGCTCCTGCCCCTGCCCCTGCCCCTGCCCCTGCCCCTGCTCCTGCTCCGGCACCGGCTCCTGCCACTGCGGCAGAAGCCACTATGGCCCCGGCTGCTCCTTTCTAGGACTGGTATCGCTGGTTCGTCGCCCGCTAGTCGGGCGGCGTTCCAGTTGGACTAGACGAGAGGACTTCCATGAGAGTGCTTCTGACAGGCTGCACGTCGCAGCATGTATCAAAGAGCATCAATGACAGAATCCCCACATTCGCTGGACTCCTCAAGAAAGCATTGACAGGAGCAAGTAATGATGTAGTTTGGATTGAGCCCTCGATGAGCATGGATGAGGAGTACGTCTCCTCATTTGATCTAGTCATCGTCGGCCTTGTGTCGCCTAACAGTCTGGTGGCCAACTACCTATACCCAGCACTTTCCGTGGCTGAGCACGCCTATCGGTCGGGAAACCTTGTCCTCATGACTGATGCCCCTGAGCCTCAGCGCCTATGGGCTGGTCTTGTGGCCGTTTCTGCCTCTCCTGAGAGCCTCCTGAAGGCCCTGTACGCCCGCAGGAAGGACTATGACAAGGCATGCGCCCCTGAGGTAGAGAAGCGGCTCAAAGGGTTCATACAGGCTCTCACAAGCGACGAATGGCCTCTCACTATTGCCCCATCTTTTCCGTGGACCGATCCCACGTTCCTTACTAGGCATATCCCGACGCTCACTCAGGAGCGGTCTGCTGGAATCAACCTAGACTCTATGATAAATATCGGCAGTCTTCCCGATGCTGACGAAGGCTCATACTGGTGCGCTGAGGCTCCTGTCACTCCGTGGAGCACGAAGATGTCCAAGACTCTGGCTCTTCCGGTGGTACCTCTCAAGCAGGACCGAGCAGATGATATGCCAGTCATTGTTGAGCGGCTCAGGGGGAGTATCGGGACACTGGTCAGCACGCACCGGGGAGGGGAGCCGTGGTGGACGCCTGCTGTGTCGATCTCCCTCAAGGCTTATACTCCTGTCATCTCAGACTGGCGTGCTACTGAACATCTCGGTTGGATCTGGTCGATGCTTCCTGCAAACATCGAGGAGATGAGCCTTGAAGTCCGACGTGACTTGGCGACCCAACAGGCTGCATCATACAAATCTAACACCCTAGACAGCATGCGCTCTATGGCGGCACTCATGTCCGTACTGAAGACTGCGGTTCCTGTGTCCTGAATAATTTTCTTGTCGGCGAACTGACTCTTTCTGCCCTAGGATTTTGACTATGACTGAATACTCAGACTCGACACGATGGACACCAGCAAACCACTCGCAACTGGTTAATGGGGATCTTGTCCGAGTGCTTCCAAATGCCTTTGGACATCGAGCCGGTGAGATCCATAATGGGAGAGTCGGAGTCGTCATTGACATCTCGGACGGTGACATCGTGGTCAAGTCTGTAGATGACAAGTTTCCAGTCCTGAAAGCAGCGCACTACCCGATCTACAAGTTAGAAAAGAGTGCCGGATGATCACCGCAGTTATCCATCTGAACGTTGATGGAGACTCGTATGACGAGATCTTGGACAAGACGTACAAGATTCTTGGAGTAGTGCTTGACTTGGACTCAGATCAGGTACAGGATCAAGTCAACATCGAGATCGAGATCTTTGAAAACGAAGAACTGATGGAAAATGACTCAGACCTGACGGCCACTATCACAGCAAGGTTGAAGAATGTCAGATAACGATACCGTGACCACTCCTGCAGCCCCAGCCCCAGCCCCCAGTGCTGCTGCTGCTAAGGACAAGACTCAGGCGGCGCAGGAAACAGTTGAACTTCGAGTAGAGGCTCTCCGAGAAGCGGCAGCAATCATCAGTAGTGATCGTAATGTCCAGTACGGACCTCCTGAAGAGAACTTCCAGAGGATTGCTGATCTCTGGTCCCTGCTGTTCGGTATCCCGATTACGCAGGAAGACGTTGCAATGGCATTCGTCGCCACCAAGATGGCGCGTTACATGAACCGCAGTTCCGGCTTCCAGCGCGACACTTGGATTGACATTGTTGGGTATGCAGGCTGTGGCTATGAAGTAGGGATGAAAGCCTCAAGCAAGTAGGGCAAAAATTTTCTTTAAAACAGACTTTGGGAGCATTTGTTGAGCCGGAATTCAATCTATCAAATCACGCCTCCGTGGAACTTTGATCAACCTCTATGCGCTGAGATTGGTGTAGAGATGTACTACTTTGACTCTAAAGACGTGGATCTTCTTCCAAAAAGTGGCTATGACGTGGTGAAGAGTCTTTGCTTCAAGTGCGCGCATCAGACCGACTGCCTTGAATGGGGCATCAGGTACGAAAGTCATGGGCTCTGGGGTGGAGCCTCTGAGACTCGTCGTAGAGAGATTCGCAAGGAACGAGGAATTGTCCTTAACGAGGATCTTGACCGATCTGCATGACCATACTCCACTAAAATGATGTGTGTATGCACGTCATTTATGGAGGTGTTCTAATGGCAGCCAGTTCGTCAGTGCCACTGGCGATGTGTGAGTCATGCTGGCTCGTGGAGAACACCATGTGGGAGCCCGAGAGCATGGACGAAAACGGGCAGGTATTCGTTCGTCTTGTCGGTGTAGGCATGCCTGAAATCGTCGGAGCAGACACTGTAGAGGTCTGCTGCATGTGCGGAGAACTTACCGTCGTCGGCATCTATGTACTCAGAGACCCGTCAACTGTCCCCTTCCCAGATGGAGGAGAGGCAGACGGATTCGGCTTTGAAGTGGAAATGTCTGACTCAGACTCTGACTTTGAGACTGACTTTGAGGATGATGACTGATGAAGGACCATCGTCATGGGGATCAGTTGTGGGAAGAGTGGACCGGAAACGGGTATGAAAAACTCTTAGATGGAATCGTGTACTTCACGCACCCACATGTGTCACTTGACGAAGATGTCGTGAAAAGAGCACTGGCATCAGCACTCCAGCGAGATGGAGTTGCAGACTCCCTTGGGATCGGATTCAAGATGGTCGAGTTCGCTACCATTTCATATCAATGGTCAGGATATGTGAGCGAAGAAATGCAGATGTCCTTCTGTGACGAGTCTGGTGAGACTTTCTATGGTGACTCAGTCGAAGTAGTCTTTCCGACCACCTTTGTGGAAATTGACTACCTTTAATCAACAAATGAGAAGAATGCTCTGTAGAATACAGTGCATGTGGTCTCCGGCAAACAACCTCTCATGGCAGCGCGACTCCGAGTGCTCCAAACCAGAGAATGCCGAGGCTCTAGAATGGTTCTTCTCCCCCGACTTCAATCAAAAGTATCAGGCCAAAAACCTCTGCCACTCGTGTCCTGTCCGCAAGGAGTGCCTTCAGTGGGCTCTTGAGCATCGCCAGATCTGGGGAATCTGGGGAGGCCGTGATGAGATTGACATTCGAAGAGCGCTCTCTGTCTCCTACAACGGAGAAGAAACTCGTCGTCGTAGATATCCAAACTGTCCTTACTGTTCAGCCCGTCCATCAAAGTTGGTCACGGATACGGTCGACGTTCCCGGTGGCGGTCGCTGGACAACAGCAAAGATTGTCAGATGCACTGAGTGTGACTTTTCATGGAGAAGTCGTACGAGTGTCAATGCTGTCAAGGCATATCAGGCTGAGAAAACAGAAAAGGCGGCTAAAGCCGCCAAAGAACGAGAGACAAAGAAAAAGCCCTAAACGGGAAGTCCCCAACCAATGAATGACGCTGGGTAGTACTGACTGGACATGACTTCTTGTAGTTGCGCTTGATCTGAGAATCCTCTGAATCCTGTGACTCTAGTGTTGATCTGGTCCAGCGCAGTCACACTGTCTAGAAGGTTAGTTCGTATTCTCTGCCCAACGTTGGACAGACTGTCGACAGTGGTAAGCGCCTGAGGTACTGGTCTGCTCTGGGTAAGTGTTCGTGATGCTGTATCCAGCATCGATACCGAATCTGATAGTGCTCTCTGCAAAGACTTAGGACTAGCAATCACGTCAGAAGAAGACATCGAGTCAAGGGCACTTCGTACGGCAGTGACTCTAGCCAGTACAGAGTCTCCACTGCTGATCGTTTCTAGCAGCGTTCGTACTCGCACTATCGAAGATGCCACAGTATCTGCAGCAGTAATCGTGTCAGAAATGACTCGATATACAGCACCAAGAACTAAATCAGAGAGTGTGACTGAATCTTCCGTAGGTCTACTCAGTGTTTGTGATCTAGAGAGACTGTCAGATGTAGTGATCGAGTCTGAAAGTGCGCGGCTGAGTGCTGATACAGCAGTAATCGGCAGCACCACAGTTGACTGACGTGTACCCGCTGCTGACTTGTTGATCGTAACTGTTTGACCTGTAGTTGCAAGGAACGTAGTTGAGGCCGCACTAGTGATCCGATTGCAATTAACGTCGAGGACGGTGGTGCCGTTGATGCCGTTGAGGAATAGAAACCTTCCATAACGGCCCGCTAGGACGTTGGTGTATCCGGTTCCAAACGACCCAAAGGCAAGGTCTTCCGTTGATGCATTAGGTGTGCCACTGGTCACTGTTCGCGTGGTGCCCAACTGTGTCCACGTTGACCCATCCGGCGAAGTATAGAAGATCACTTCGCCCGTTGACGCCAGATAGGTTGTTCTAACCCAGAGCCACAAATTGGTGAAACCGCTGTCGACGGCGGCGTTAGACGTTGCGGTCCTGAAAGTCGAGCCGTCGGAAAGAATCAGCCCGAGCGACCCATTGGTGTTTACGGGAAAGTACCAACTTGACGTTAAAGCCGTACCAGAATAACGACCTGCTAGACCACTCTGTGTGGACGGGCGCCACGTCTCAAGGTTGACATAGGCTCGGATATCAAGGTCGGTAACATTGAATGAGGTGCTCGTCGGGACGGTGAGACGGTTGACCCCAGAACCCGGCAGGTACACATAGCCGACAGATTCAGAGTCAAGAGATGCATACTTTTCTGCAAGTGCGCGTGGCTTAGAAGATGATCTAGTTAACGCATCAGACGAGGTGATGCTGTCACTTATTGATCG